>OFHJ01000821.1_pt1 | contig 10384 bp, 12 predicted proteins | sample 1522001 | NCBI WGS metagenome assembly OFHJ01 (sample SAMEA2464838, study PRJEB22497) | soil metagenome | biome: Grassland; feature: Farmland; material: Clay | place: Australia | collected 2013-02-01 | depth 1.2 m | reverse complement strand
CGCCACATCGGCGCCGCCTGGGCGCGCTGCGGATCGCCTCCCCAGATCAGGGCGGTGAACTCGTGCGCCGCAAGGCGCCGGCTCACCGCATCGGTTGCCGTCGGCCAGTACCGGAAACGCCCCGCCGACATACGCTTCTGCGCCAGCCAAAACCCTTGGCCATCGTAAACCAGGAGTTTTATCGCCTTCGCCGAGCGGGAACGGAACAGGAACATCGTGCCATCGAGGGGGTTTTCCGATAGCACTGCACGACACACCTGGCTCAGCCCGTCAATCCCACGACGGAAATCCACCGGCTCGACCGCCACCAGTACTCGCATCTGCGGGGTGATCTGGATCACCGCTGCGCTCCCCATCCCTCGCGACACAGCTCGAGCACCATCTCCTTGGCGGCACCGGGGGCCATATCGAGCTCAAGATGCTGTCCGGCAGGCCCCGCAAGGCGCAACCGGCACACCGCGCCGGCAAGTGGCAGCGCCGGGGTCAGATCAAGGAACTTCACCGCCCCTGCGCTGCGCCGCCGGGTGTCTCCGCCCGCCGCTACGGCTGCTGGCTCACCGCTGGCGCGCTTGAGCTTGTTGTACTCCAGGCCCAGCGCTCGTGCCGTCCGATACACCCCATGCCGCCGCGCCAGCCTCCCTGCGGCCGCCCACACCCACCCCGGCAGCGCCTTACCGCGACTGCCGCCTCGCCGATACTCATCCAGCCGCTGTCGCAGCCGGACCAAATCCACCGGCTGCTCGCTCTCGGTTCTGCTCATGCGTTACTCCCATCGCCCGGAATGGGCGTGATCGCAACGCTACCGACCTCCGCCGTTGCCGGTCACGCATCCCTGCCGGAAAGACACCTTCAACGAGGCGGAGGTGCTCTCGGCCATCGCGGCGGCGGAAGCTGCCGAGCAAGAGCGCACCACGACGGTGGCCGCCCACGAGCGCAAGGCGCGCCCGCACAGCGGCGGGCGCGAGCCGATCCCGCCACATCTGCCCCGAAAGGACATCGTGCACGATCTGCCTGTGCACGAGAAGTGGTGCACGCACGAGCACGAGGGAGTGTGCTGGGCGAGGCAGCGCATCGGGGGGGAAGTCAGCGAGCGCTATCACTACGAGCCGCCGAAGGTCTGGGTCGAGCGGCACGTGTTTCCGAAGTACGCCTGCGCAGAGTGCCACGAGGGAGTGAAGGTCGCCGCGGCGGTCAAGAGCATCCTGCCGAAGTCCAACGCCAGCCCCTCGCTCCTGGCGCACCTGGTGACCTCGAAGTTCGATGATGGCCTGCCGCTTTACCGCATCTGCCGGCAGATGCAGCGCCAGGAGGTGCTCTTGAGCCCGGGGACGGTGGGCACCTGGGTCAACACCCTGGGTGGTGAGAGCGTGGTGCCGCTGATCAATCTGATGATCGATGATCTGCTCGAGCATCCGCTCATCCAGATGGATGAAACCTATCTTCAGGTGTTGCGCTCGGAGAAGTCCCCGAACTCGGATCACTACATGGTGGTGCGTTGCGCGGGTCCCCGGGGGCGGCGGATCATTCTCTTCGATTACATCCCCTCGCGCACGGCCGAGGCTTTGAAGAGCCTCTTGATGGGGGCGGACGGGCCGTACCGGGGCCAGCTCCTGACCGACGGGTTCGAGCTCTACGACATCGTGGCCGCGCAGCTGAAGCTCGAGCATTTCGGCTGTTTACAACATTGCAGGACGTACTTCCACAAGGCGTTGAAGGTCGCGGAACTCCCCTCCGGACGCGCGCTCGCTGGCGTGGCGATGCGGGAGTATCTCGGGCCGGTGTTCAAGATCGAGCAGGACATCAAGGATCTGCGCAAGCAGCGCGAGCGCGACGGCTCGGCGCTGACGGCCGAGGAGGTCGTGGCACTGCGGCAGGAGAAATCCGCGCCGATCCTGACGGCCTTCAAGCATTGGGTCGATGAGCTGCTGCTCGGCACCCCGCCGCAGAGCGCCCTCGGTAAGGCGCTTGCCTACACCACAAACCAGTGGTCAAAGCTCGTGAGGCATCTCGAGCACGGTGACGTTCCGATCCACAACAACGACACCGAAAACCGGATCCGTCCGTTTGCTCAGGGACGGCGCATCTGGCTCTTCTGTCACAATCCCTTCGGCGCCCGCGCTAGCGCCAATCTCTTCTCTCTGGTATCGACCGCTCGCGCTTGCGGCATCGAGCCCCACGCGTACCTGAACTTCATCTTCGAGCGCCTGCCCCCCGCCGACACCGTCGAGGCCCTCCAAGCCCTGCTCCCCTGGAACGTTCGGGCCGCCCTACCGGCCGCTCGCGCAGCCGCCTGACCCGCGCCTCGTCTTGACCCCGGCCCGGCGCCGCAACGCGCCGCCAGGTCCCCCCCCCACGCCCCGACCGCCCCGGCTGCAATGCGATTCCATCTCTTGCTGCCGTTCCGCACCGGCACCTACCCGCTCATGCGCGCAAACTCAAGTACGGGGTTTACGGAGTCCTTACGCAAATCGCCGAGGCGCTGCGGAACGATGTGTTCGGCATCCTGCCGAAGACGATCACGCTGATCGTCCGTGAGTCGGGCAAGGCATCCGCCGGAAAGCGCACTGCCACGCAGTCTGGAGCAAGGCGACGAACGAGCAAGGCTACGGAGCCGGGTACCGGACGATCTGCTGAGGGTGGTACGAACGTCTCAACTCAGCAGAAACAGACATCACCACGGCTGCCCGCGCCGGGCACGTTCGTGATCCAAAACGATTCCGATGGCCTGTGAGGTACGCGATATGAAGACGATGATCATGGTGGGCGGCGGCAAGGGCAGGGTTGGCAAATCGACGGTCGCCATGGCGCTGCTCGATGCGCTGCGGCAGGACGGGCAGAAGTCTGTCTACGTCGAGACGGACGACTCGAACCCGGACGTCTACAAAGCCGTGAACGGCACTGTGCAGTGCGAGATCTGCACCCTGGATACCGAATCGGGCTATGTCCGGCTCGGGGATCTGATGGAATCGAATACGGATTCACCCATCGTCGTGAATACCCCCGCCCGGGCGACGCCGGGCATCCTCGAGCATGGCGGGATCCTCTGTGACGTGGCGAAGCATACCGAGCGGCGCATGGTCATGGTCTGGCCCCTGAACCGCCAGCGGGACGGGCTGGAACTGCTCAAGCAGTTTGTCGATGCCGGACAGCCGTACGCGGCGACCTTTGCGCTGCTGAATACCTACTTCGGGACCGTGGACAAGTTCGCCCGCTACCAGGCTTCGAAGCTCAAGGACCGGGTGACCGGCACGGTGATTTTCCCTGAACTCAATGACCTGGTGGCGGACCGGCTGATCGATCAACGGTTGCCGCTGTGGGCGGATGACGGGCCGTTCACGCTGGCGCAACGCTCGGTGCTCACCGTTATCGGGCGGCGGCACGGGATGCGCTACGGGCGATCTACGAGGGCTGAACGATGGACGAACAGGTGACGCAACTGAATAGCCTGCGCGAGGCGCTCCGGGCGATCAGCGGCAAGGAACCGGCCCCGGCGGACGTGCTGCGCCTGATGGCGCTGGCGCGCGTGCTCGGCATGCGCAACGACGACGGCATGCTGCCCATCTTGGCGGTCCTGGACACGTACCACGGCATCTTCTCCCGGCTGCCGGCTGAAATGCAGGTGAGTGCCAGGGCCGCCGCCGATGGCGCGGCGGAGCAGGCCAAGGCGCGGGTCAATGAGGCGGTGGCGCGTCTGGTGCCGTCGGTGGAAGACGCTGTCGCCCGAGCCGCGGAAAGCACTGTGCGCCGGGTCCATGCGGCCCGGTCACTCTGGTCGGTGATGGTGGTCGTGATGGTGCTGGCCGCCGTGTTCGGCGTCGGCGAGCTTGTCGGTGCCGGGTTCCTGACCGCGGTACAGAATACCCAGGCGCAGCTCAGCTGGACAGATGCGTTCGGGCCGCTTTCCTGGCGGGCTGCGCTTGCGGGAGCTTCTGTGGCCATGGGATTCTGGTGGTACTACGCGGACGAGGACGGCAAGAAGGCGTGGATCCCGTTCATCATCGGTGGTCTCGGCATTGGATTGCTGCTCTGGAAGACCGCAACGGGCTTGTTCTAGCCGGGCAGGAGACCTTATCGCGGAAGGTGCCACCCCGGTGCCGGCCAGGCGGGCAGCCAGAGCGCCGCCACACTTGTTCCCAAAACGGGAACATGGTACATTTTGAGCGATGAGGATCATCGCCCGGAGCACGCTCAAGCGATTCGTGCAGTCGCAGTCGAGGCGCCGCGGTCATGAAGCGCTCAAGGCGGCTCTGGATGCCTGGTTTGACGAAGTCCGCAAGGCAAAGTGGGCAAACATGGCGGCCGTCAAGCGGTTGTATCGGACAGCAAGCGTAGTGTCAGCCGATCGCATCGTATTCAACATCAAAGGGAATGATTATCGCCTGGTGACGGCGATTGATTTCGAAAAGCAGATCGTGTGGATCAAGTGGGTCGGCTCGCATGCGGAGTACGACCATATTGACGTGAAGACGATAGCCTATGAAAGATCTAAAGCCGATTAGAAATGAGAAGGATTACGAGCGGGCCCTCGCCGAAGTCGAGGTGCTCTGGGGCGCCAAGGCCGGTACGCCCAAGGGGGATCGCCTGGATATCCTGGCGACTCTCATCGAGGCGTACGAGGCCGCGCACTATCCCATGGATCCACCCGACCCGATCGAGGCGATCAAGTTTCGTATCGAGCAACAGGGACTCTCGCGCAAGGACTTGGAAAAGATTCTGGGAACCCGTACGCGCGTATCCGAGGTGCTCAATCGCAAGCGTGGTCTTTCGATCAATATGATCCGAGCACTGCACGAGAAGCTCGGGATCTCCGCGGAGATCCTGATCCGATCGATTCGAGGGGCCAAGACTGCATGAATGACTCGGCTGACTGTTGCGCTCCAGTCAGTTTTTAGGTTGACCTCTGCCACTAGACACGCTTCTTGCGTGCCGCGACGCGCGACAGCGCCTCTTTACGGATCGCGGTCCAGTCTTCCCGGGTCAGGGGTGATTCCTCGCCCTCCAGTCCTTCCAGCAGCAGCGCCTCGAGGCGCTCTTCCGCTCTACGTTTCTCGTCGCCCCGGATCAGGTCCCGGACGTACTCGCTGGCGCTGCTATAGCGGCCGGCGGCGATCTGTTCATCGACGAACCGCTTGAGCGGCGTCGGCAAAGAAATGTTCATGCTCTCCATGGAGGCACCGGTGCACTCGGACGATGGATTGCCATTTAATGGCAATAAATGCCATGATTCAAGTGGGCATTTTACCGGGTGGAACCAAGCTGCCGCGCTTTCGGTCACGCATGCCGCCCAGCGGCCTACTTGTCCCGCTCTTCGCGGAGGAGACCTGCAGTCATAGTCATTGACATTACCCGGGGTGATCGGGCCGTGGTGCCAGTTCCCGTGGCACCCCCCGTCGACACACCCGTCCGCGTATGCACCCCAGGTCGCCACGTTGAACCGCCTGCAGTGCCCGTCCGGGGACTTGCCAGGGGTCACGTGGAAATGCCTGCAGCTGGCACAGGGGCGGGCGAGTAGCGACTCAGCGAATTTCGGCTTCTCTCCCGCGGGTGGTCCCCGATCGGCGTCCGCATCCTCTGCTTTTTGGAAAACGGCCGCATGGGGTACTGCCAAAACTGGCGAAACGGGGGTTTTGGCAGTTTCGGCAGGAGGGTCCCCGGCCTTTTCCACCCCACTGCAAAATTTCCTCGGTTCGGACCCCCGCGATTTCCTCAGTTGAGGACCACCTGCTTTGGGAGCAAAGGGTCGCCGGTTCGAGTCCGGCTGCCCCGACCACTCTTTAACAGGCGGCATGACGAGCTGTTTCCTGCGGGATCGGGATGCCCCGCAGGGCCGTCAGGGTGCCCCGCGGCGGGCCGTTTCGGCAATGTGAACGGGGCGGCGAGGGAGGCCCGCTTCGACGAGCACCCCGTCACGGGCTCGGGCCCCGGCGTATGACTGACGTGGATCTCACGGCAGATCAGCGCGCTGCTCGTCTCTTGGATGCCAGCCTGCATTCTCAGCGTCTCGATGACACGAACCAGGTCGGACTGGTCTTTGCACGCGACGCGCACACGAAAATCAAACGCTCCGGTGAGAATCGCCGCTCTCATGACGCCGGGTATTTTCCGTATCGATGCCTCGAAGCTCTGCGCCGTGGCTCGTGGCTGCAGTTTCACGTCGATGTAGGCTTCAACCGAAAATCCCAGCCGCGCCGGGTCGATTTCCGCGCGAAAGCCGCGTATCACGCCGGCCTTCTGCAGGCGACGCACGCGCTCGGCCGTCGCGTTGAGGCTGAGGTGAATGCGCCTGCCCAGATCGCGAAAGTTCATTCGCCCATCAGTGCAGAGCTCTCTGACGATCTGTCAGTCAAAGTCGTCCATCGCTTCATTTTCCTCCGCCTCGGCGTCGCTTGGCGCGGGTCGGCTGAGTAGATCACCAAATCTGGCTGTGCGACGTGATTATGCGCGGAAAATCCGTGCCTTGGCAGTACAATCATCCGTGACTCGCTCACGTGCCACGAGGGGATGCTCTTGCAACGCAGGGTCTTTCTCGCACTCTCGGGCGCGGCCGTCTTCGCGCCGTTCGTGCGCGCGAGAGCGTGCGCGATAGGGACGGGCGACTTCAGCGACTATGTCCGCCGCCAACTCGCCGCAACGCATACCCCGGGGCGTGGGTGTGGCGATGGTGAAGGGCGGGCGCACGCGATTCTCGGACGGGTTCGGCTATGCGGACGTGCAAACGGGTTGTCGTGTGACGCGGAATGCGATTTCTGAGGTCGGGTCGGTGAGCAAGACGGTCACGGCGACGGCATTGATGCTGCTGTGGCAGGAGCACGCATTCAAACTCGACGATCCGGTTGCGCCGCATTTGGACTTCCCGGTCGTCAATCCGGGATTCCCCGATGTCCCGATCACCTTCCGCCAGCTCTTTACGCACACCTCCAGCATCTCGGATGCGGAGTATTACGATCTCGACTTTGCGACCGGGGCGGTGCCCCCGCTTCGCGATTTTCTCACGGACTATCTCGTGCCGGGCGGCAAGTGGTACGTTGCGAAACGGTGTTATTCCAATGCGAAGCCGGGAACGGCCTGGAGCTATTCCAATGTCGGTGTCGCACTGCTCTGCTCTCTTGGACAGAGGCTGAGCGGCAAGCCTTTCGATGCGTTCACGGGCGATCGCATCTTCGAGCCGCTCGGCATGAGGGACACGTCCTGGCGCTACGAGGGCGTGAGCAATGACCGCCTCGCCCAGCCCTATGATTTCGTCGACGGGCATTTCAAGCGCCTGCCCCGCAACCGCTATCCCGACTGGCCGTCGGGGCTGCTGTGCACCTCGGCCGTCGATTTCGCGAAATTCCTCGCGAGCTACATCGAAGCGACTTTGCTGAAGCCGCGAACCATCGACACGATGTTCACGCCGAGTCCGATCGCGATCACGCTGAAGAGCCTGTCTTTCCCCGATCGGAGTCAGGGATTCATCTGGGAGTTGGCGCCCATGGGCGGCGGCAGGATCGCCCTGCATCAGGGCGGCGACCCGGGCACGGTCAGTTTGGCGGTCATCGACGTCACCGATGGCGCCGCCGCGCTTTGTTTCGCCAACATCACCCCGACCCACGGCAAGCTGCCCTTCGAAAAGGAAGTGGTCCGCCGCCTTCTCGAGCAAGCCGGCGCTTGATTGCGGTGCTTGGAGGCCGGCCTCGGCGCGCCGCCTCCTGAGAGGCGGCGGGCCCGCCACGGATTCGCACCGTGTTCCGTTTCATCGAACCGAGACGGGCGGCGATTCCCCATCTGCTCCCGTTGATCCGTAAACCTCGGCGAAATCTCCTAGGCCGGGTTCGGCAGCATCCTGATGGGGCTGCGGTCCAATTACCCGCTCGCGCTCGCTCCCGGGATGGGGCTCAATGCCTATTTCACCTACACGGTGGTGAAAACCATGGGCCTGCCGTGGCAGGTGGCGCTCGGCTGCGTGTTCGTCTCGGCCGTCGCCTTTCTTCTGCTCACGCTCGCGGGGGTGCGCCAGCTCATCATGAACGCGATCCCGCGCTCGCGATTCTCGGCCTGCTGGTCATTGCCACTTTGCAGACGCGGGCGGTCAAGGGCGCGATGCTCATCGGCATCCTCACCGTTGCGATCGTCGCCTGGGTGTTCGGGCTCGCCCGCTTCACGCCGGTCCCGTATCACCTGGCGAAGTTGTCGGCGACCGCGTTCCAGCTGGACATTCCGGCGGCCCTCGGCCTCAAGGGGGGCATCGGACTGTCGCTCGTCGAGATCGCGTTCGTGTTCCTGTTCGTGGATTTGTTCGACAACGTCGGCACGCTGATGGCGGTCACGAAGCGCGCGGGGCTCGTTTCCGCCGACGGCAAGGTCGCGCGCATGAGCCGCATCCTGCTCGCTGACTCGATCTCGATGCTCGTGGGGGCGTTCGCGGGCACGAGCCCGGTCACCAGCTACATCGAGAGCACCTCGGGCGTGGCGGTGGGCGGGCGCACCGGACTCACGAGCGTCACCGTGGGGGTGCTGTTCCAGTGCACCCTGTTCGTTGCGCCGCTCGTGCAGGCGATTCCGGCCGTGGGGACCGCGCCGGCGCTGGTATTGGTGGGCGCGATGATGGTGGACGCGCTCTCGGAGGTGGATTGGCACGAGCCGGCCGAGGCCATCCCGGCCTTTCTCACGGTCATCATGATTCCCCTGAGCTACTCGATCGCCAATGGCCTCGCCTTCGGCATCGTGAGCCACGCCGTGCTGAAGCTCATGCGCGGCCACGCACGCGCACGTGACTGACTGGTGTATGTACTGGCGGCGCTGTGCGTCGGCAGGTTCATTTATCTGGCTTGACCGGCGGCGCGGATGCGCCGGGCGCAGCGGGGTCCTGGGGGGCGAGGAAGTTCGCTCCGACGGGCTTGTGGGCCAGGATCTCCTCGCGCGTCAGGCCCTGGATCTCGTGCGGAAAGACCAGCCAGTGGGAGGTCTGGTGCACGAAGAAATCGGGCACGAGGGCGCTTTGGCGGCGCTCGGGCTTGTAATACACGGTGGCGATGCGGATGGTCCCCGGCAGGTTGCGTCGGCAGCGGCGCTCGAGTTCCTCGATGACCACCTCGAGGCTGCGGCCAGAGTCAAAGACGTCATCGACGATCAGAAGCTCGTCCTCGGCCGAGAGGCGCGACACCAGGTAATCCGTGGCGTGCACCCTCACGGCCTTGTTCCGCCGGTCGATGCCGCTGTACGAGGAGGTGCGGATCGCGGTGCGGTCGGCGTGGCTGGAGTGGAACTCGAGCACTTCCTGCACTGCGATGCCGATCGGTGGGCCGCCGCGCAGCAGGGAGGAACGGTGGCCGCCATGTTCACCACGAAGGCAAGGAAGCCCTCCGGGAGCGCCACTGCGGCGAGTGACGCGGACGCTGCGGCGGGCACCGGTCGGGACGCGGGCGCCGCCGGCGCAACGCGGAGGCAAGGCACGAAATCGCGGCAAATGGGCCGCGCGCGGGGCTCCCCTGTCGCGCAAGCGTCACATTCAAACACCCTGAGAGGCGCCCCTTTTCTTCCGGCGGCGCGCATGCTAGGAGGGATCAGCCACGGGGGATGGCAGCGATGAGGTGTCGATTTGTCGCTTGCTCTCGATAGTTGTCCGGCGCTCGTACTCAATGCCGACTTTCGTCCGTTGAGCTACTTCCCGCTGTCGGTTTGGCCCTGGCAGGAAACCGTCAAAGCCGTGTGCCTCGACCGCGTGCGGATCGTCTCCCACTACGACAAGATCGTGCGCAGCCCATCCTTCGAGATGCGGCTGCCCAGCGTCATCTCGCTGAAATCCTATATCGCGATGGCGCGCCGTCCCGCCTTCACGCGCTTCAACGTTTTCCTGCGCGACAGGTTCGTGTGCCAGTATTGCGGCGAGCATTTCCCGACGCACGATCTGACCTTCGACCATCTGGTGCCGCGCTCGCGCGGCGGCTGGACGACCTGGGAAAACGTCGTCACCGCTTGCTCGGGCTGCAATCTGCTGAAAGGAAACCAGCTTCCCGAGGAAGCGCACATGCTTCCGCTTCACCGGCCGGTCCAGCCCTCGACGCAGATGCTGCGCGAGAACGGCCGCGCCTTCCCGCCCAACTACCTCCACCATAGCTGGCGCGATTTTCTTTATTGGGACAGCGAGCTTGAAGCGCGCTGACGCTTCATGAGCCTCCTCGATCACATCCGCCGCTGCAACGAATACAACCCGGCGCGGTTCGTGCCGTTTTGGCATGCGGGCACGCGACTCGGCCTCATCCGCAAGAACAACGCCGAGGCGCTGCGGCGCTTTGCCAACGTCTTCGAGGTGACGGAAGACGGCGTGCGGCTCATTCCGGAAAGCGGGTTCGACGCGCTGAGCAAGCTCATCGACGAGGTGGCCGAGCATCTGGTCGCCGAGGGG
>OFHJ01000820.1_pt1 | contig 10389 bp, 5 predicted proteins | sample 1522001 | NCBI WGS metagenome assembly OFHJ01 (sample SAMEA2464838, study PRJEB22497) | soil metagenome | biome: Grassland; feature: Farmland; material: Clay | place: Australia | collected 2013-02-01 | depth 1.2 m | reverse complement strand
AAAAATATGCAGGTATAATATCACCGACCCCGGGGAGAGGTACCGAAGCGGTCATAACGGCGCCGACTCGAAATCGGATGGTCGGGTAAAACCGGCACGTGGGTTCGAATCCCACCCTCTCCGCCAGATCAATAAACAACTAGAAATCAAGGGGTTGTCCTGAGACTGTTGCTGCGATGTAACATAAAGTCGATTTAAGAACATTTTAGGTCGCCGGCGTGAAACAAAGCCTGAGACCACTGCAGTTGGGTTTCTCCTGGGGGTTGGGTGCCTGTTCCACGGGGCGCGTACTGTGCATTGCGGCTCTCACCGTGCCGCTGTGTCTGTGCCGAGCCCGCCCTGCCAAGTCGGTGCAGCCGCCGCACTCCGCAACGAACCGCGTGACGGCACACCAACCAACAGCGTCCCTGGGCCAAGTGACGATCCAGGGGCTGCGTGAACGCCACGCGCTGCGAGCAGCGGTGGATCATTTCGTCTTTTCCTCGCTGGTGTGGTTCGGGCATGACAACTTTCCGCGTTGGAATCGGCCGGTGTGTCCCCTGGTGGCCGGGTTGTCCAAGACCGATGGCGAGTTCATGTTGGCGCGCATATCCCAGGTGGCACACGCCGCCGGGGTTCCGCTGGCCGGCAGGCACTGCCGGGCAAATCTCTTTGTTATGGCCACGTCCCAGCCCCGCTTGCTGCTGAAGTTGTGGTGGAAGCGGGATCCGCAAATGTACGACACCCGCAACGGTATGGCGCCGGTGCGCCGGTTCATTGCGTCGCGGCGCGCGGTGCACGTCTGGTACAACGCGACGCCCGGTTGCGGTGCGGCACCGTTGAGCACTTCGGCACCCGACGGATCGCTTGCTGCGGCCGGTGTGCTGATCGCGGGCGGCGGCGGTACCGTGTGCGCTCAAGGGGTCGACACACTGCTGACGCACGTAACCGCGCTCGGATTCTCGTCAGTGATCGTAGTGATCGACAAGACTCGGGTTCGCGGCGTGACCTACGGGCAGCTGGCGGACTATGTTGCGCTGCTCGGTCTTGCGCAGATCAACCCGGAGGAGCACGAGGGCACGGTGCCGACGATCCTACAGTTGTTTCAAGGAAGCGGGCACCCACCGCAGCATTTGACAGCGTGGGACCGTGCGCTGCTCTATGGTCTGTACAACACTAACCAAGCGGCCACGCTTCAGACGCAGGAAATCAACCTCAGCGTACTGAAGGCCATCGAGAGGTAAGCCCATCGGGCGCTCCGGGCGAGGGAGCCCGGGCGCAGCTAACTCGCCTCGTCCTTCTCCGGGATGCGCACCAGCAGAACCGGAACGGACGTGTGTCGCACGATGTACTCCGCGCTGCTGCCCAGGAGCAACCGGCTTACGCCGTGGCGCCCGTGCGTACCGCATACGATGAGGTCTGCCGGCCATTCTTGGGCGCGCCGCACGATACACTCGCCCACGGGCGTGCCGAGTTCCTCGATCATCGTCGTGTGCACCGTGACGCCCGCCTCGCGCACCTGGGCTTCGGCCTGCTTGAGCAGTTCGGCGCCCTGTTCGCGCAGGGCCTTGGCACCGGCATCGAGGTTCACCGCGGCGATGTCCCCCGCGGCGACCTTCCATTCATCGACGATGTGCAGCAGCAATATCTCAGCTCCCTGGTCGCGCGCCAGCTTGATTGCCTCGCGCAGGCCCTGGGCGGAGATGGAACTGCCATCGACGGGGACCAGGATCCGTTTGTACATGCTGCGCCTCTGAGGTTGATGCGACGGGCATAGGTTACGCGCGAAAGGGATGCGCGGCACGCCGGATGGTCCGTCGGCGCGGCATCCGGCATGAAATAATGCCGGCCCGCGCAACGCGAGGCCCGATCCCGAGTCGAAGTGGCATGCTCGGTACGTTCACCAGTTCCGTCGTCGCCATCGCCCGTGCGCACCAGCTCGCCGCGTACGGGCTGATCCTGCTGGTCTCGTTATCCGAGTCTCTGCCGGTCATCGGCGCATTCGTGCCCGGCGATGCCATCATTTTTGGGATCAGCGCGCTGGTGCCTACCGGTGCGCTCGGCTTTTGGCAGCTGGTCCTCGCCGCGTTCGTCGGGGCCGTGATCGGAGATGGATTCGCATTTTGGCTCGGGCGGCACTATCACGCGGCGGTCCTCGGCCGCTGGCCATTCCGCGGCCGACCGCACCTCTTGGCGCGCGGCGCGGCGTTCGTGGAGCGCCACGGTGGCAAGAGCGTCTTTGCCGCGCGATTCACCCCCGGGGTCCGGGCCGTCGTGCCGGTGCTCAGCGGCGTACTGACCATGGACACGGTCCGCTTCTACCTGATGAACCTGCTCTCGGCGCTGTTGTGGGCACCGGCGCACATTCTGGCGGGGGCCGCCATCGGCGCCTCCTTCGTGCTGCTCGGCGCGGTGGCCGGCCGCTTGGCACTGATCGTGGCCATCCTGCTCGTATTGCTCACCGTCGCCTACCTCGCGGTGCGTTACCTGCTGCGTCGCGCTACGCCGCATGTCGTGGCCGCCCTGGAGCGTCTGCGCGCATCGGCGGCCAGGCGAACGGGCTGGTTCCCGCGACAGCTGCTCGCAGTGCTCGACCCGGAGCGGCACGAAATGCCGGGCTTGGCGGTGCTCGCGGCCATTGTGCTCTCGAGCCTCTGGCTGTTCTTCGGCGTGCTGCAGGACGTGATCGCGGGTGACCCGTTGGTGCGCGCCAACCATGCGGTATTTGAGTTCCTCCAGGGCCTGAGAACCGAGTGGATCGACCAGCTCATGGTGGCCGTCACCGAGCTGGGCGACGCGCGCGTCGTCGCCGCGGTTGCTCTGGCGGCAACGGTGTGGCTTGCCTGGCGGCGCAACTGGCGCGCGGCGGCACACTTGGTCTCGGTGGTGGCGATCGCTGCAGTGGCGACCGCGGTGCTGAAACTGGCCCTGCGCATTCATCGGCCTGAGCCGATCGATGCCGGTTGGGATGCATTTGCGTTTCCGAGCGGACACTCTGCTGCCAACGCCGCGCTGTACGGCTTTCTCGCGATGATCACAGTGTGGGAAATCAAGGGGCGCTGGCGCCTGCCCCTTGCCGGCACCCTGGCGGTGCTGGTCGGGTCCATCGCCTTTTCCCGCGTCTACCTCGGTGCCCACTGGCTGAGCGACGTATTGGCCGGCACGGCATTCGGTATAGCCGCGGCGGGGCTGCTGGCGATGGCCTATCTGCGGCACGATCCGCCCCGGGTCGGTGCTCCGGGCCTGTGCGTCACGGTGGGGCTCGGACTGTTGCTGGCCGGGGCCGTCCATATCGAGCGGCAGCACGCGTCCGACATGCGTCGGTATGCCGTGCGGCGGCAGGTGCACTTCATGCCGTTCGTGGCATGGTGGCAGCGGGAATGGACGCGGTTGCCGGCGCGCCGGGTCGACCTGATCGGCGGGGCGGAACAGCCCTTGACTCTGCAATGGGCTGGCCGGAGCGCCGAACTGCGCCGTGAGCTCGCGGCACGCGGCTGGCACAGTCCGCCGAGTTGGACGCTGCGCACCGCGGCGTATTGGTTCGAGCCGCATGTTGAACTGGCAAGCCTGCCGGTGTTGCCGCACCTGGAGAACGGGCACCGGGAATCTCTCGTGTTGGTCCACGCCGCCGCGCGCGGTGGCGAACGCGCGCGGATCGTTCTGAGGCTGTGGCGCTCGGACGTGGTGCTCACCACAACGTCCGGCACGGTGCCGCTCTTTGTCGGTACGATTCTCGAGGAGCGCCTGCAGCGCGTCGCGTCGATCATCAGTGTGACGCATACGATGCGCGAGTTCGACGGACCGCGCGACGTACTCGGTCGCGCATTGCCGGGACAGCGACTCGCCCTTCGGGCCCGGGTCGTGCCCGGTTCATCGTGGGACGGCCGTGTCCTGCTCGGCCACCCCGTCGCGGCCGCAGAGCCGATCCGCCGCACCGAGATTCAGCCGCGCAGTGCTCGTCGGCGCTTCCACCATCGTCCTGCCGCCACGGCTGCCCAGATCGCCTCGACCAGCCCGAACGGCCAGGCACCCTGTAGAAATCCATAGATTGAGCCCAGTACACAGGCCGCGCCGAATGCCAGGCTGAACACTGGCCGGCGATCCTCGAACGCATAGCACACCAGCATCGCGGTGACCGCGACCAGTCCGAAAGCGGTTAGGCGGTTCATGACGCGATTGTACGACTGTTGCGCACTGACGCCAGCCTCAGCGTGTTGTGAAAAAACCCAAGCAGGATCAGCTAATTACCGTAGCAACTTGCGCAGATAACCGTGCAACTGTCACGAACGCGCAACGCTCCCGCCACACCAGCGTCACACGCACTGACTAGTTTGCCCGCCCATTCGTTTGTCCAACACGAGGAAGGGCGGAATGATGAATCCACAAGTTCGCTGTGCCGTGCAATTGATCCTGGGAGCCGTGCTGGTCGGTAGTGGCTTGCCGGCACAAGCGGCATCCGAGGTGTCCGCCGCAGCGGCGCCTGCTCCTGCGCTGGCGCCAATGGGGACGCAAGACGGCTCTGCTTCGAGCAAAGCGAATGCGAAGCACGCAGATAACCTGCGGTTGGTCACGATCAACGGCTACCATCACAGCGCGGTGTTGAGTGCACTGGATCTGCAGCGCTCGACGCAGCCGGTCAAGGCGGTACCGCATTCGGTCATGGAACTGATCGGCCCCGCCGCCGGTGGGATGCAGGCGCTTGCGACGCTGCCGAACGTCTATGTGAACGGCTACAACTCCGGGAGTGCCTCGGCACGCTCGACGATTTCCATGCGCGGCGTCAAGGTCGGCTGGAACAGCATTCCCGGCGACCTCGAGACCAACGCGATCACCGCTGAACTCGATGGCGTTCCGCTGAACAGCCTCAGCCAGGGAACCGGCTGGCATTCCACCGAAGTGCCGATCGGCGCGCTCATGTCCGGAATCAATGCCATTGAGGGCCCGGGCAACCCCCGTGGTCGCTGGTACAACAGTCTCGGCGGCACGATTAACTTCATCCCGGTGCAGCCGACCGCCAAGAGCGGTGGCAAGGTGACGCTTGCCGGCGGCAGCTTTGATACGGCCGTCGCGTCTGCGGTTTTCAACACCGGGGCGATCGACGGATGGTCGACCGTGGTTGGTGCAGCTGCTGCGCGCCAGGAAACCTTCCGCCAGATCTACCACACCCTGCCGTCGGACTCGGAGCAGGGTTACATCAAGACCCGCAAGCAGCTGGATAATGGTTCGATCAGTGTCGGGGGTTACTACTCGCGCAGCGACGAGTGGCGTCCGAACATGATCCCTGTCGCGCCGAACTCGCAGATCTATACCGGCGGTGTCGGCGGTCCGGGCACGCTCTATAGTCAGCAGACCTCCGGCTTCTACGCCACGCTGCCGCGTTCGATATGGCACAAGCACAACGAGATCGTCCAGTACCTGCTCTGGTCCCACTTGCACCTGAACCTCTCGAAGAACATGAAGCTCTCGAACCTCCTGTGGGTGCGCGTCGGCAAGGTGCGTCACTACCGGACGAATAATTATCTTTTGCCGGGCAATCCCTACTTCGTCAAGGAAGGAAGCCCCACGACCAACGTCGAGCATTTCGTGGAGCGCTCCAGGACGCTCGGCGACCGGGTCGTTGTGGATAAGCGCTTCGGGGGGCTGAACACCGTGAGCGTCGGCGGCTATTTCATCGCATCGCAGGCGAAGAGCCAGTATCAGGGCTATTCGAGCTTTGACGGCAGCTCCCTGTCGCACCCGGAGGCCATCTATTTCAATACGACAAACAGCATGTACTGGGCGGTGTTCCTGCAGGATGATTTCAGTCCACTGCCGCGCCTGCATATCGTGCCGGGCTTCCGCGTGGTCGACTTCATTACCGATTTCTCCAATAACAGCCCGGCACAGGTCTGCATCCAGTACAACATCACAGACGGAAGCTGTGCCTACGGTACGCCCGGGCCCTCGTTCGGGCAGGGTGGTCAAACCATCCAGGTCAATGGCAAGACGTTCACATTTCAGGGTTATGACACTAATCCGGACGAGTCGACGAATTTTGTTCGGACCGAGCCGTCGATTGGCGTCAATTACGCGCTGGGCGACGGCGTAAACCTCTTCGCAAGCTACGCCATCGCGAGACACAATCCGAGCTCGGGAAATCTCGACACCTACCCGCTGGTATTGGCTACTCTCAAGCCGTCGCGCGCGCAGACGTATGACGGTGGGGTGCGCTACGTCGGGCTCGACGTGGCAGGCATGCGTAAGCTCTATGCCTCGCTCGAGTACTTCCACACGCTGCTCGATAACCAGACCATCGGGTACTCCTACCCTCAGAACCCCGGCGTGACCTACTTCGGTTACGGTTCGGCAACGCTGAAGGGCGTGGACCTGTCCTTGCGGGCGACCTTCAACCGGCATTGGAGCGGGTTCGCGAATTTCGGTTGGCTGAAGAGTGTCTGGAATCAGTACTTCTCCTCGGTAACCCCTTCGGGAAAGCCGATCAACCTCGGTGGCGTTCCGGTGTCGAATTCGCCCAAGGACACTCTCACCGCGGGTGTGTCGTACCGATTTTTCCTGCCGGCGGCCTCCTTCAAGGCAACCCTCTGGGATCAGTACGTCGGTACACGTTATCTGTGGGACAACAACGCCGGGCAGCCGACGAGCCAGACGATGCCGGCCTATGACCTGGTGAATTTCTCGCTGACGGCGAATACCAAGTGGCTGAGTTCTCACATCGACGGTGTGCGAGGCAGCTCGGTGTCGCTGCAGGTGCTGAACCTCACGAACAAGGAATATAACTCGACGGAGTACATCAGCTCGGGCGGCTATTTTCAGACCACGAACAGCGGTTACATCATTGCCAACCCGGGTACGCCGCGCGCGGTGTATCTGTCGGTATCGCTGAAGTTCTGATCGTTGTGCAGAGGCGGTTGATTCTTCTGCCATGACCCGCATGGGCGGGTGTCGGGCTGGGGCGCGCAGGGACGCGCGCCACCTTTTCTGGGCGGATATGTCGTGCGCCCATGGAGGGCAGCTGGGCGGTTGTGCCGCAAATCCGCTGCTGCCGCAGGTTTGCGCCGCAAGGTTCGGTGCGTTGCGTTGGCACGATCTGTGGCGAGGCTCTACTTGCCGGTCGTGTCCGTCATGCCCGTCCGGGCTCGCCATGCTCCGCGATCGAAGGAGGCGCGAGGGGGTGCGTCGAGCCTGCATCACGTCATTGGCGATGGCCCCAGTGCCGCTGGGTGCCGCTGATTGGCGACAACTGGTGGGTGCGCGCAACGCGGGAGTTGACCGTCTTGGGGTATATGTAAAGGCAGCGTGCGCGAGTTGCGCTTCGATCGTCGGCCTGTGACCTTCGTCGCCGTCATGTCCCGCGGCGTCGTATATCTAGTGTCTCAACTTATGCTGCTTTTTGACCCTGCAACCGCGTCGGCCCTGACGCTCCGATCTGCGTGTGCGGCACTGCGTGGCGCACTGGCAGATCGTGCGTTGCGGCTGCAGACCGGGCCCGGCTGATGATCCTTGCTGCGGTAGGCGGTGGAGTGGTTGCGCTGGCATTCGCCGCGGTAGCCCTGATCCGCCATGCTCACCCGCCGGTGCGCGTGCCGTTCGACGGTGGTGATCTCTTTGCGCTCATGCCGGATGCGCTCCTGGTGGTGGATCGACAGGGCCGTATCGTGCACGCGAATCCGCGCGCCGAGGAACTGTTCGAGCGGACATCCGGAGGCCTGGTGGGGGAGTGTGTCGAATCACTGGTGCCGGGCTTGCGGCGTGCGGGCGAGACCGTGGGTCGCAGTGCGCTGCACCGGCAGGGCATGCGGGGTATGCGTCGCACTGGCGGGGAGTTTCCACTGGAGATCAGCCTCAAGTCGCTGTCCTCCGGCGCATGGATCGCGGCGCTGCGGGACAACTCCGAACGTCAGGCGCAGTGCGAGCAGAACCGGTTTCTCAATCGCATGTATTCGACGCTGGCGGAAACAAACCAGCTGATCGCCCGTTGCGAAAGCGAGGCTGAGCTGTTCGACCGCGTCTGCCAGGTGGCGGTGCGCTATGGGGAGCTCCGGTTGGCGTGGATCGGTCAGGCCGATGCGGCCTCCGGACACATTCGGCCGCTGGCCCGTTGCAGCGCCTCGCGGCAGTTCGAGCGCTACCTGAATCGTCTCAATGTTCACGTGAGCGCCGATCGGCCCGAGGGGCGCGGTCCGGTTGGCGTCGCGTGGCGCGAGGGCCACGCGGTGTTCGTTCAGGATTTTCGGCAGGATCCGCGCATGGCGCCCTGGCGCGCCTCGGACGCTGCGGTTTTGTGGGGTTCGTGTGCCGCACTGCCGTTGCGTCGCGGCGGCGCGGTCTATGCCGTGCTGGTGCTCTACGACACGCAACCGGGTGCGTTCTCCGCGGAGATTCGCGACTTGCTCGGGCGCATGGTCCTCGACATCGAAAACGCGCTCGACAGGTTCGACCTGATGGCCGAGCGTGGGCGTGCTGCCGAGCAGTTGCGCATTGCTGCGCTTGCGTTCGAATCCAGCGGTGCAATGCTCGTGACGGACTCGGCCGGGCGGATGGTGCGAGTCAACGAGGCCCTGCAGCAGATGAGCGGCTATGTGCTCGGGGAACTGCTGGGCCGGGAGTTCTCACTGCTGTGCAATGGTGCCTTGCCGCCGCTCGAGGAGCTACTGGGACGGGTTCGCGAGGATGGGCGCTGGGAGGCCGAGAGCTGGGGCCGGCGCAAGAGCGGGGAAGAGTTTCCGGTGCGGCTCTCGCTCACCGGGGTGCGCGGCGAAGGTGGCTGCTGGACGCACTACATCGCAGCCATGGCCGATCTGTCGGACCAGAAGGACACCGAGCAGCGTATCTCGCGGCTGCTGAACTTCGATGTGCTCACCGGCTTGCCGAACCGCCGCTTCATGCTCGATCGATTGCGCGCGGCGGTGCAGTGGGCGGAGCACGCCGGGGGACATGGTGCGGCGTTGCTGATCGGGCTGGACAAATTCCAGGCCGTCAATGACATGCTCGGCCACCAGGCCGGGGATATCCTGCTGCAGCAGACTGCCGAGCGGCTGCACGCCGCGGTGCCGGGGGATGACTTGGTCGGCCGGGTCGGTGGTGACGAATTCCTGGTGGTGCTGGAGGATCTCGGCGGCGATGCCGACGCGGCGGCCGCGGCCGCGGGCCAAACGGCCGAGGACCTGCTGGCAAGCATTCTGCAGCCGCACCTGATCGGCGGGCAGATGGTGTCCTGCTCGGCCAGCGTCGGAATCGCACCGTGGGGCGCGGATGCCGGCACCGGGTTCAACGAGTTACTCAAGCGCGCCGACGTGGCGCTGCACGCTGCCAAGGACTTCGGGCGCAACGCGGTGCGCGTGTTTTCTCCCGGGATGCAGCTGGCCCTCGAGAGGCGCTCGCGGCTCGAGGCGCGGCTGCGGCACGAGTTCAGCACCGATCAGCTCGAACTGTATTTTCAGCGCCGCGTCGATATGCAGGGCCGGACCCTGGGGGCCGAGGCGCTGCTGCGGTGGAATGACCCGCAGCGCGGCGTGGTCTCGCCGCTTGAGCTGGTGCCGGTGGCCGAGGAGATCGGGCTCATTCATGAAATTGGTCGCTGGGCGCTCGGTCGTGCGTGCCGGCAGCTGAGCGAATGGTCACAGCCGGACAGCCCGGCACGGGGTCTGAAGCTCGCGGTTAACATCAGTCCCAAGCAACTTGCGGCAGAGAGCTTTGTGGCGGAGGTGAGCGACATCGTCGCCCGCGCCGGCATTGATCCGGCGCTGCTGGAGCTGGAGGTGACCGAGGGGCTGCCGATCCACGACATGGATGACGTCATCCCCAAGATGCAGGCGCTGAGCCGGCTGGGCATCACCTTTGCCATAGACGATTTCGGAATCGGCTACTCCTCGCTGTCTTACCTGCGGCAGTTGCCGATCAGTATCCTGAAGATCGATCGCAGCTTTGTCACCGGCATGGCCCACCCGGGCGGGGAGACCCTGGTGCACACCATCGTGCAGATGGCCCGCAGCCTGAACCTCGAGGTGATCGCCGAGGGCGTCGAGGCGCCGTGGCAGTGGGACACCCTGAAGCGCCATGGCTGCGATCAGTACCAGGGCTACCTGTTTGGACGACCGGTGCCCATAGAGGCCTTTGACCGGGAGGTCGCTGAAGCGACCAGCTGACGGACGCGGTGTGACGCAGGTCACGCGCAAGTCTGCCGGCGTTCATGTCTGAACGCGATCTGGTCGATACCCCCGAGGGTTGTGGCTCGGCTAGGCTGCCCCGGTCATGCTCCAGGAAAGTGCACCATCAGTGCCCGAAGAGGCTCCCAGCGCAGGAGCGTTCTACGCCTATGCCGGCTGGGCCCGTGCCGTGGTGGAGCATCTGGAGGGCATCTGCGTCCTGGACGGCGCGCTGGGCGTCCTGGATGCCTGGGGCGAGCTGCGC
>OFHJ01000819.1_pt1 | contig 10404 bp, 8 predicted proteins | sample 1522001 | NCBI WGS metagenome assembly OFHJ01 (sample SAMEA2464838, study PRJEB22497) | soil metagenome | biome: Grassland; feature: Farmland; material: Clay | place: Australia | collected 2013-02-01 | depth 1.2 m | reverse complement strand
CGGCGCCCGGCACACGCTCGCGGCGATCCTCGAGGCGCTGCAGCGCGCACTGCACCCGATCATGCCGTTCATCACCGAGGAGATCTGGCAGCGCGCCGCGCCGCTCGCCGGCCGCGACGGCGAGACGGTCATGCTCGCACCGTACCCGCTGGCCGAACAGTTCCCGACCGACGAGGCGAGCGAGCAGGAGGTGGGCTGGATCCAGGCCCTGGTGCTCGCCGTGCGGCAGATCCGCGGCGAGATGAACATCAACCCTTCGCGACGCATCCCGATGCTGCTGCAAGGCGCCTGCGACCAGGATCGGAGCTACCTGCAGCGCCACCAGCCCTACCTGGAACGCCTGGCGGGCATCGAGTCGGTGCAGCTGCTCGACGCCGGCGCGAGCGCACCGCAGTCGGCCACTGCACTGGTCGGCGAACTCACCGTGCTCGTGCCGATGGAGGGACTCATCGATGCGGCAGCCGAGGCGGAGCGGCTCGGCAAGCTGCTGGCCCGCGGCGAGACCGACCTCGCCAAGGTGCGCGCCCGGCTGGCCAACGAGAGCTTCGTCAGCCATGCGCCGCAAGCGGTCGTAGACGGTGAGCGCGAGCGTGCTGCCGAACTCGAGCGCACCGTCGCCGGGCTCACCGCGCAGCTCGAGCGCGTGCGCTCAATGCTGCGCTCCGGCTAGAAGGGGTAGTCGATACCGGTGAACACGGCGGCGCCCTCGCTGCCGTAGCCGACATCAACGTATCCGAGAATGAATGGCGGAGCGACACCGCGGAAGCCGACCCCGATCACGTTGTGCAGCTCGTCGAGCGGAAAGGTCGTGGCGTTCTCGAAGACGCGTCCCGTGTCATAGAACGGCGCAACCTGCAGCGTGATCCGCGTCCCGAGCGTGGTCAGCGTGAGGAGCTTCTGGCGAAACTCGATGTTCGCCACGAAGGAGTTGCGCCCATAGAAACGCGATTCGCCAAATCCCCGCAGCGTCTGGCGTCCGCCGATGACGCTGTGCTCTCCGCCTATGCTGCTCAGCGCCCAGAACGGTGCGTCATGGACGGACGGCATGTAGCGCAGATCGACGTGTGCGGCGATCGTCAACGAACGCCTCGGCGACCAGTAGAAGCGGCCGTCCACACCGGTTTCCGTGAATAGCGATCCATCGAGCGCGCCGTTGCGGCTTGCGGCACCGGCATAGAGGGTAACCTCGACGCCGCGCGTGGGCAGGGCCACGCTGTCGCGCGTGTCGTAGACGACCGAGAGCCGTTCGAGGACCTCGTGGGTCGTACCCAGCCCGCTCACCCCGGGGAAGCGCTGCGTGATCGAGGCGATGCCCGGCAGGCGGCCGGCGCGGACCCTGACCTTCTGCACGATCAGCGTGCCGGCGATCTGCCAGGCGTGCGTGAGATTCCAGCCCAGGCGGGCCCGCATGAGCAGGTCCTGCCGGGTGAAGACGCTTTGCGCCCCATACGGGGAATCGTTGCCGACACCGAAGAAGCGCGCCGTGCCGCTGCGCTCGTAGTCGAATTCCGTGCTCACCGACCAGCGCTCGGAGCGATTCAACCCCGTCTCGTACCGCGCATCAACCGCACTCTCCACGTGCTGCATGATTCCGGCGACGAGCGACCATTGCGTGTCGCTCGAGGGATACTCGAGCAGGCGCATGTGCCCGCCCCAGCCGAAGTTGCTGTTGTGCACCAGGTCGGGCGCGAGGATGCGCACGATCCGACCCGCGCGGTCATGCTCCAGTAACGTCGGTATGACGCCGACCGTAACCCCGTTGGTGGGATTGACCGAGATGTTGGGCACCGGCACCACCGGCCAGGTGCTCGGATTGAGCCAGCTGAACGAATGCCGCCGTGGCGTAGCGCGTGCAGTGGCACCGAGGCCGGCGACGCAGAGCGCCACGATCACCGCGCGCAACGCCTGGCCTGCAGCGGACGACATCACGCGCCCCCTGCCCCAGCGTACCCGCGCACATTCATGGCGAGGTCCGCGCCGCCGGATTACTTGTCCGAAATCCGGGCCAGCACCCGGCTGCCCTCGACCCACTGCCAGGCGCCCAGCGCCGGCGCGCCGGCCAGCAGTTCGCGCACGCGGCGCACCAGCGACAGTGCGACCGCGGGTGCGGCCGGCACACCGACCACCGCGCAGACCAGCACGTACCCCGCCTCCTGGACGCCGAGCGCGGCGGGCACCGCAAATCCGAACGTGCGCACGGCGCAGAACAGGCTGTCAATGATCACGGCCTGCGCGGCACTGACCGGGAGCCCCATCAGGTGAAACACGACCCAGGTTTCCGCCGCACCGAGCGACCAGCCCAGCACGTGCACGGCAAATGCTGCAGCCATGCGCCGGTCCCAGGCCAACAGGCGCCCGAGCAGCGTCCGAAGGGCCGCGGCATTGTCCAGGCGCAGCGCCGGCCAGCGCCGCGCGAGCCGCTCGGCCGCCTGGCCGAGCAGCCGGCCCGATCGCCTGCGCCACAGGGTCGCGGCGAGCCCCAGGACGGTCATCGGGAGCAGCGCTGCGAGCGCAACGCGCACCGGCGGCGTCCGTCCGCCGAGCAGCAGCAGCGCCAGGCCGGCCAGCACGTAGGGAATCTTGGCCAGCTGTTCGATGAGCACGTCGGCCAGAAGCGTCGCGCTCGCCGGCAGCGTCGGCACACCCGCCAGTCTCAGCGCGCGGGCCCCGGCCACGATCCCGCCCAGCTGCGAAAACGGCAGAACCTCGCCCGTCGCCTCGCGCACGTAGCGCGCCCAGATGAATTTCCACGGTGCTGCACCGGGGAGCTCCGCGCCCAGCACGCACCACGCCGCCCCCGTCGTGGCGAGGACCGGCAGGTGAATCAGCGCCACCGCCACCAGGCCAAGCATCCCGACGCGCACGACCGCCTGTTCGACACCGGCCGCACCGGCGTATGCGACGGCACCGAGCAACGCACCGGCGCCGGCCAGCAGCACCAGCAGGTGCATCCGCCTCATGCCGGCCTCGCACTCAATACCGGCGTACCGCCCGGCTGGGCGTACTCGAGCGGAACGTCATACACGTTCATGTAACGGGCAAACTGTTCGCGCACCTCGAGCGGATCAAGCCCAAACGCCGCGAGGCTGTGATTGTGTATCCCGTAACCGCCGCGCGGCGCGCGGTGCAGGTACTGGCACATACGCGCCTCGGCCGCTGCGCTGAGCGTCAGGCCGCAGTGACGGTACAGCCTGGCCACCGCACGCAACGGGGCACCGACGATCTCCGAGTAGTGCAGATGCAGGATATTCCGCGAGCTGCCGCGCAGCGCGACCATGCGCTGCGCCCCGTACGCCCAGCGGTCGCATACCTCGCGGCCGATCCGGGCGCGATCCTGGTGAACCGTGAACGGGCGGCGCAGCATCTCGGTCAGCTTCGCGACCGAGGCAATCACCTTCAGCGGATCGCGGTGCAGCATCACGACGTGAGCGTCCGGGTAGACCTTGCGCAGCGCCTCCAGGGCGAACACGTGGTCCGGGCTCTTCAGCACCCACTGGCGACCCGCCGGACCCTGCGCATCCAGGTGCTGGAGGAACCGCCGGTGGAACACGTAGGCCGCATCGTGCCCATTGCGATCCAGCCAGTCCCGGTACGAGGGAACGTAGTAGACGGTGTCGAAGCGCAGGCTGCGCAGCGTCTGCCCGGTAATGTCCGTGCACTCCTGCGGCACGTCGGCGCCGATCTGGTGCATGTGGGCGAGCCCTGGTGCCATGAGGCGAAACAGAGCCAACTGGCGCGCCACGCGCGCACGCCGCCGATCGCTGTGCAGAAAGCGCGTGCGCAGCGGGAACGGGTACAACAGTTGCCAGCTCAGCGGCGCGACGTTGCCCGGGTCGAGCGCGAGCAGCGTATGCAGGAAAGTCGAGCCGCTGCGCGGCAGACCGGTGATGAATATCGGCCGGCCGACCGGACGGCGCACGATGTCCCCATCCTGCTCTTCGGCAATATCCATGCGCAGCAGATTGTGCAGGCAGCGCAGCACATCGAACCGCGCCGCGACGTGTCCGAAAACGCTGAGCTCAGCCTCGTGCTCGAGCGCCGCAAGCAGCCGTTCGAGCGCCATCTCCACCGTCGAGTCGGACAGGCTTGCGCGACCAACATCGCGCAGTGCCGTCTCCACCAACATGTGCGCCTCGAGCGGAAGGACCCGCTGCAGCGCCCGCACGACCTGCCGTTGAACAGCGCCCATGTGCTCCTCACCTCCTCGTCGCCGAGCCAGCACGACAACGTCGAGTGCGTGAGGTGATCAGGCCTAGGCGAAACCGTCCCCGGCATTGCCGCGCTGACACGCGGTGCACGCGGCAACAGTCGCGTTCGTCCCGGACACCGGTGACTGCCCGCCGGCGCCACCGCGCGGCATCAACCACAACACGCAATTCAGGACGCAACGGTGCGTCCGAAGCACATGTCCCGAAAATACGTAGTTCCACCCAGCGGCCGCTGCGGCGCGACGGCTTGTCATGGAAATCTGATCAACCGCAGTGTCTCCGACGCATCCGGGAGGCCTCAGACCTGGAGTGTTGATGACTTCCGTGCCGCATCGATGGGCAACCCGGCAGCGCTGGTGACCGCGCTGCAGTCGGCCCGCCATTCCGGACAATTTCATGGCGGCAATTGCCCGGTCCGCCGAGCGTCCGTCGCGACCCGCGGCACGGGCGGAAGCGCCCCTACAGAGCGTGCTCCCGGGTCTCGCGGAAAGTGATGTCCGGCCAGCGTTCCCGCGTCAGTTCGAGATTGACTCGCGAGGGTGCCAGATACACCGGCGCATCGCTGTGATCGACGGCCATGTGATCGAACGCACGGCTGCGGAACTCCTCGAGCTTGCGTGCATCGTCGCATGCGATCCAGCGGGCCGTGTAGACGTTGACCGGTTCGAAGGCGCAACTGACGCCGTACTCGTCCTGCAGGCGGAAGGCGACCACTTCGAACTGCAGCTGCCCCACCGCACCGAGGATCAGGTCATTGTTGCGCAGCGGCTTGAACAGCTGCGTGGCACCCTCCTCGCACAACTGCGCCAGTCCCTTGTGCAGCGCCTTCATCTTCAGCGGATCCTTCAGCACCGCGCGGCGGAAGATCTCGGGCGCGAAGTTGGGAATGCCGGTAAACACCAGCCGCTCACCCTCGCTGAACGTGTCGCCGATGTTGATCGTACCGTGATTGTGCAAGCCGATGATGTCGCCGGCGAAGGCCTCCTCGGCGTGCCCGCGCTCGGAAGCCATGAAAGTCAGCGCATCGGAGATACGCACCTCCTTGCCGAGGCGAACGTGGTACAGACGCATGCCGCGGCTGTAACGCCCGGAGCACAGGCGCAGGAACGCGACCCGGTCGCGATGCCCGGGATCCATGTTGGCCTGGATCTTGAACACGAATCCCGACAGGGTCGGCTCAAGGGGATCAACCTGGCGTTCACGTGCAGTGCGCGGCAGTGGTCCCGGCGCGTGCCGGGTGAATTCCGCGAGCAACTCCTCGACGCCGAAGTTATTGATTGCTGAGCCGAAGAACACCGGGGTCTGCTTCCCGGCCCGGTATGCCTCGGGATCGAAGGCCTCGGTCGCTCCCTGCACCAGTTCGATCTCCTCGCGAACCGCGGCGGCCTCGTCGCCGAGGAACGCCTCGGCCGCCGGGCTGGCGAGGCGATCGATCACGCGGTTCTCGCCCACCCGGCCGCGTTCGCCGGCACTGTAGACGTACAGCCGGTCCTCGAGCAGGTGATAGATCCCGCGCAGCGCACGGCCCATGCCAATCGGCCAGGTCACCGGCGCGGTGCGGATCGCCAGTACCTGCTCGATTTCATCGAGCAGCTCGATCGGGGCACGGCCCTCGCGGTCGAGCTTGTTGATGAACGTCATGATGGGCGTGTCACGCATGCGACACACCTCCATCAGCTTGATGGTGCGCTGTTCGACGCCCTTGGCGCAGTCAATGACCATCAGCGCCGAATCCACCGCCGTGAGCGTGCGGTAGGTATCCTCCGAGAAATCCTCGTGTCCCGGGGTATCCAGCAGGTTCACGATGCACTCCCCGTAGGGAAACTGCATCACCGAGGAGGTCACGGAAATGCCGCGCTGTTGCTCGAGGCGCATCCAGTCCGAGGTCGCATGGCGATCGGCCTTGCGGCCCTTGACGGTACCGGCCAATTGGATGGCACCGCCGAACAGCAGCAGCTTTTCGGTGAGCGTGGTCTTGCCCGCATCGGGGTGCGAGATAATGGCAAACGTCCGCCGTCTGCGGACTTCGGCAGCAAGGTCAGTCATGGATTGAGTGATGTCAGGTATCGGCGGCGCGTCGCGCCCGCAAGGTCAATTTCAACACGCAGGCGTCTTCACGGCCGTTGACCGCCTGGTAATAGCCGCGACGCATACCGATCTGCTCGAAGCCGAGCGAATGGTACAGCGCGAGTGCGGCAGCGTTGGAGGGACGTACTTCCAGGAACGCGTCCAGCATCCCCGCCACTGCGCCCTGCCCGAGCAGATGCTCGAGCATGCGCCGCCCGAAGCCGCGTCCGCGGTACGCCTCGGCGATGCACAGGTTGAGCACGTGCATCTCGCCGGCGCCCATGCTCATCACGCCGTAGCCGACGATTTGCTCCGCCACGGTGAGCACGCGGCAGATATATCCGACGCGCAGGCAGTCGCGGAAGATGCCCGCGGTCCACGGGAACGGGTACGCGGCACGCTCGATCGCAAAGACCTCCGCGACGTCCCCCCCGCACATGGGGCGGATCGCGGCCGGGGGCAACGATTTGAGCAGCTCAGCAGCGGTGGCCATCGTTCGATTCTGGGTTCACGGTCTGCGCAAATACTCTGCGCGCAAACTGCAGATCTTCCCACGCCTTGCGCTTCTCGGCAGGCGAGCGCAGCAGGTAGGCCGGATGATACGTCACCACCAGCGGCACGTTGTGTTCGCCGAAGTGATGTACCCGGCCGCGCAACCGTCCGAGCGGCGCATCGGTGGCGAGCAGATTCTGCGCTGCAATGCGCCCGACGGCCAGCAGCAGCTTTGGCCGCACCAGTTCGATCTGGCGGTGCAGGTACGGCAGGCAGGCGGCGACCTCCTCGGGCCGCGGGTCACGGTTGCCCGGCGGACGGCTCTTGAGAATGTTGGCGATGTAGACGTTCGTCTCGCGGCTCAGGCCGATCGCGCGCAACATCGCGTCGAGCAGCTGCCCGGCACGCCCGACGAACGGCTCCCCGCGCCGATCCTCCTCGGCCCCCGGCGCCTCCCCGATCACCATCCACTCGGCCCGGGGATTGCCCACGCCGAACACCGCCTGGGTGCGGCTCTTGTGCAGCTCACAGGCCGTGCAGGTGCGCACCTGCTCGCGCAGATGCTCCCAGGCCTCGGGCGCGCTGGCCTCGCCCGCGGGCGCCGGCCCGTGGGCGTCCGTGGCAAGTGGCTCCGCCGGCCGGACGGGCGTACTGGCCACCGCGCCACGTGGTACCCAGCGCTCGATGCCGAGCGCCTCGAGGTACTGGGCGCGCCGCACGGCGGCACTCATGAGGTGGGGCGCTGCCGCCGCGGTGGCAGGCGCCGCCGCCGCCGCAACCGCCGCCACAACCACTGCAACGGCGCCGAGGCGGCGTAGCCGCCGAACATGGCGAGCAGGATCAGCGGCGGGTCGCTGGCGATCAGCACGAACGCGAGCGGTACGAACAGCAGGAAAATAAAGCGAATCGGCCCGTCGAAGTCCACCGTCTTGAAGCTGTAGAAGCTGAAGCGGCTGACCATCAGCGCCCCGGCCAGGGCGGTGACCGCAAAGGCAACGATCAAGCCGGTCAGCCCCGGCTCGCGCCACTGACTCGAGACCCACACGAAGCCGGCGACGGTCGCGGCGGCCGAAGGGCTCGGCAGTCCCTCGAAATAGCGCTTATCGGTGCTCGCGGCGCGCACGTTGAACCGTGCCAGGCGCATCGCCGCGGCCGCCGCGTAGAAGAAGCACGCCAACCAGCCGAACCGTCCCCAAGCCCGTCCGTACTCGGCAATGCGCACCACCCCCCACTGGTAGGCGACGATGGCCGGGGCGAGACCGAAGGAGACCATGTCAGAGAGGCTGTCGTATTCCTTGCCGAAGGCACTTTCGGTGCGCGTCAGGCGCGCCATGCGCCCGTCGAGCGAGTCGAACACCATGGCAATGAACACCGCCATGCCGGCCTGGGCGAAGTGCTTGTCGATCGCCGCGACGATGGCATAGAAGCCGGAAAACAGGCTCGCGGTCGTCAGCAGATTCGGCAGCAGGTAAAAGCCCCGGCGCGGGCGGCGGACCTCGCTCGCCTCGGGCACGGTATCGCTGTCGGTGCGGGAACTGGGGGACATGGCGCGAACGGACTCGGTCTGGACTACCAGGGCGGATCAGGCACTTCGGGCGCACATCTTATCAGCTCGGGCCCAGCTGTTATGATGCGGGCTCACCCTTTGGCCAAGAAAACCCCTCATGAGGCTCTCGCAGTATCCCATCCAGACCACCAAGGAAACCCCCGCCGAGGCGGAAATCGTCAGCCACCAGTTGATGCTGCGCGCCGGGTTGATCCGCCGCCTCGCCTCCGGGCTGTACAGCTGGCTGCCGATGGGCCTGCGCACGCTGCGCAAGGCCGAGAGCATCATCCGCGAGGAGATGAACCGCTCCGGGGCGCTCGAACTGCTCATGCCGGTGGTTCAGCCGGCCGAACTGTGGCAGGAATCGGGCCGCTGGGGCGACTACGGGCCGGAGCTGCTGCGGTTCAAGGACCGCCACCAGCGTGACTTCGTCGCCGGCCCGACGCACGAGGAAGTCATCACGGACATCGCGCGGCGCGAGCTGCGAAGCTACCGGCAGTTGCCGGTGAACTTCTACCAGATCCAGACGAAGTTCCGCGACGAGATCCGTCCGCGCTTCGGGGTGATGCGGGCGCGCGAGTTCGTCATGAAAGACGCCTACTCGTTCCACGCCGACGAGACCTCGCTGCAGGCCGGTTACCGGCTCATGCACGAGACGTACACGCGCATCTTCACGCGCATGGGCCTCGATTTTCGCGCCGTGCGCGCCGACTCCGGACCGATTGGCGGCGACGTGTCGCAGGAATTTCACGTCCTGGCGGCCTCGGGCGAAGATGCGATCGTGTTCTCCGACACGGATGGCTACGCGGCGAACATCGAGGCGGCCGAGGCGCTCGCGCCGCGGCAGCAGCGGGCGGCACCGGCCGCTGCGCTGCAGAAGGTCCCCACGCCCGGGGCCAAGACCATCGAGGCCATCTCGCAGCTGCTCGGGGTGTCCCCGGAGCGCTGCCTGAAGACGTTGCTGGTCGAGGGCGAAGGCGATGCGCAAGTGGTGGCCCTCGTGGTCCGCGGTGACCACGAGCTCAATGCCACCAAGGCGCAGCGCCTGCCGGGCGTAGCGGCCCCGCTACGCATGGCCGGCGCCGAGCGCATCGCCCGTGCCACGGGCGCGGAGGCCGGCTTCATCGGCCCGGTGGGACTGAAGTGCCGCATCTACGCCGACCATGGCGCCCTGGCGGTGGCGGATTTCGTCTGCGGCGCGAACGAGAAGGACGCGCACCTGACGGGCGTGAACTGGGACCGTGACGTGCAGGGCTACGTCGCGGCCGATCTGCGCAACGTGGTCGAAGGGGATCCCAGCCCGAGCGGTGCGGGACACCTGAAGCTCGCCCGCGGCATCGAGGTCGGGCACATCTTCCAGCTCGGGCGCAAGTACAGCCGGGCAATGAAGGCGCTGGTGCTCGATGAGTCCGGCCAGGAAGTGACCGTCTTCATGGGCTGCTATGGCATCGGCGTGACGCGCGTCGTGGCGGCAGCCATCGAACAGAATCACGATGCGCGCGGCATCATCTGGCCGGAACCGCTGGCCCCGTTCCAGGTGATCCTGGTGAGCCTTGGGGCGCAAAAGTCAGCGCAGGTGCGCGAGACGGCCGAGCGGCTCTACGGTGAGCTCACGGCCGCTGGCATCGAGGTGCTCTACGATGACCGCGACGCGCGCCCCGGGGTGAAATTTGCCGATGCAGAGCTGCTGGGCATCCCGCATCGGCTGGTGGTGGCCGAGCGCGGCCTGGCGGCCGGCCGCCTGGAGTACCGGCATCGACGCGACACTGAAAGCAAGGAATTCCCGGCCGATGAGGCGCTGGCCTTCCTGCGCGCGCGCCTGGGCGCCTAAGCTCGCCCCCGCGCTTGCCGCGCTGGGGGTCCTGGCGCTCGGCCCGCGGGCCGAGGCCGCCGGGCAGCGCGACCCGGCGCTGCGCCCGATCGTGCAGCACGCCATCGCCCGGGCGCAGTGCTTTCTCAACCGTTACGACGCGGCCGTGTGGTACACGCTGATGGAGCCGCGCCTGGCGCGCTTCGTGCGCAACCCCGCCGAGCGGCTGAAGATCCTCAAGCAGGTCTACTGCGTCACCCACCAACCCAACCAGGCCAAGG
>OFHJ01000818.1_pt1 | contig 10408 bp, 9 predicted proteins | sample 1522001 | NCBI WGS metagenome assembly OFHJ01 (sample SAMEA2464838, study PRJEB22497) | soil metagenome | biome: Grassland; feature: Farmland; material: Clay | place: Australia | collected 2013-02-01 | depth 1.2 m | reverse complement strand
GCTTCGCTGGGCAGCCGAGACGGCTACCCTACTGGTGCGCTCGGCGCGGAGAAAGTGGGATGGGCGTCCTCGCCTGTCCGATGTTCTGGCAGCTGGCACGGCAGCTTCGCTGGGCAGCCGAGACGGCAGCTTCGCTGGGCAGCCGAGGACGGCTACCCTACTGGCGCGGTCGGAGCGGAGAAAGTGGGATGGGCGTCCCCGCCTGTCAGTGTTCGGCATCCGGGACGGCAGCTTCGCTGGGCAGCCGGGACGGCAGCTTCGCTGGGCAGCCGGGACGGCAGCTTCGCTGGGCAGCCGAGACGGCTACCCTACTGGTGCGCTCGCCAGGGCCGCGCGCTTGCCGATTGATTCCGCCCTGTTTATCGTTGACCGTTTTTGCAACGGCGGGCTAGAGTAAAAAGGATCGGGCTTGGCGCACCGATTCGCGCCACCTGTCTTATGAGTCGCACTAAAGAACCTGGGAGTATTCGCCCCCGCTTCGGGCGGGGCGCCCGCCCCGCCCGGCGCGAGGGTCTGCCGCGGAATCCGTCTCGGCCCTAGGCTCAGATGAACCGCCGGTTCCCCTTGCCTGGCGCGGGCAAGCTTGGAACCGATGCGGTTGCCCACCCAACCCGTCACCGCACCCTCCGGCGCGGAGGAATCGCCGACGCCGAAGCGGCGCCGCGCTGCGCGCGCGCGCGGCTGGCTGGGGTCCTGGCAGGCGAAGCTGGTGCTGTTTTTCGCCATCTTCGGCCCGGGCTTCATCACCGCCAATGTAGACAACGATCCCGGCGGGATCTTCACCTACTCGCAAGCCGGGGCGCAGACCGGCTATTTACTGCTGTGGACGCTGATCCCGATCACCATCGCCCTGATCGTGATCCAGGAGATGGCGGCGCGGATGGGCGCGGCGACCGGCAAGGGGCTGTCGGACCTGATCCGGGAGGAATTCGGCTTCCGCTGGACGTTTTTCGCCATGCTGGTGCTGGGGGCGGCGGACTTCGGGAACATCGCGGCGGAGTTTTCCGGCCTGGCCGCCGGCATGGGCATCTTCGGCGTTTCCAAGTACATCGCCGTCTCGCTGGGCGCGGTGCTGGTATGGCTCCTGGTGACGCGGGGACGCTATCGCGGGGTGGAAAAGATCCTGATCGTTTTCTCCCTGATCTACATCGCCTATCCCGTCTCGGCGTTTTTGGCCCGGCCCAATTGGCGGCTGGCGCTGCACCACACCATCATTCCCACTTTCCACGGGAACCAGACCTACCTGTTCCTGCTGCTGGGGCTGATCGGCACCACGATCACGCCGTGGATGCAGTTCTATTTGCAGGCGTCGGTGGTGGAAAAGGGGATCGGGAGAAAGGAATACGCCTTGAGCCGCTGGGACGTGATCAGCGGCTGCATCATCACCGACGTCGTCAGCTTTTTCATCATCGCCGCCTGCGCCGCGACGCTATTCGTTTCCGGACACCGGAACATCACCGACGCCGCGCAGGCGGCGGAGGCGCTGCGGCCGCTGGCGGGACATTTCGCTTCCCTGCTGTTCGCCGTCGGCCTGATCAACGCCGCGCTGTTGTCGGCGGCGATTTTGCCCTTGGCGACCAGCTACAACATCTGCGAGGGGCTGGGCTTCGAATCCGGCATTGACAAGCGATTTTCCGAGGCGCCGGCATTTTACTGGCTGTACACCGCCTTGATCGCCTTCGGCGCCGGGTTCGTGCTAATTCCGCATTTGCCGCTGCTGCGAGTGATTTTGATTTCGCAGGTGGCCAACGGCGTATTGCTGCCGGTGGTGCTGACGTTCATGCTGATTCTCATCAACCGCGAATCGGTGATGGGCGATATGCGGAACTCGAAGTTCTTCAACATCGTCGCCTGGACGACGAGCGTGGTGATCGTGGTGATGACGTTCGCGATGATCGCCACGATGTAACCCGCGGTGATGTGACGCGGCGGCTGGACGTCCGGTGACAAATGGGGCCTGGAAAGGCGCCGACAGCCCGCGGAGGCGCCCAGGCGTTCCCGGATGCCTGGCGGGATAACCTGTCCGCTGGGACATAGCAAGACGCTGTGCGGTGGTGCTAGGTTGGCCTAGGGTGTCCCGCCGAAGCGGCGCGCCCGAGGCGCGGCGACTGGCCGCAAACAGCATGGATCCGAAGAAGGTATTTTGGACGGTGTTCGGTCTCGCCAACCTGGCGGCGAGCTTCGCCATGCCATTTATGTGGTCGCTGCTGGCGACCCCGGCGATTCTGCTGTTCAGTTGGTGGCTGGCCTACCGCAGCGGCTTGTTCTGCTGATCTTCTCCGCCCGCGCCCTCCCGCCGCGAGCCCACCGAGCCGGTCTTTTTCCGCAGGGAGCGGCGCACCGCCCAGAAGCCATAGGCGAGGACCAGGCCCAAGACCACGTAAGCCTCCAGCGGCAAATTGCGCCCGGCGATGAGCACGTAGAGCGTCGCGGAGGAAAAGAACAGGCAGGCCAATCCGACCGGCAGCCAAGTGGGCCGGCCGAGGCGATGATTCCGCGCCGCCCACGCCACCGAGGCAATGGTGAAGGGGATGGCGCCGAGATAGAGCGAGGCGAAGACGATGGGATTGACGTGGTAATGGGCTGCCAGGCGGCGCAACCAATCCCAGCTTTGCGACCACCACTTGGACCAAAGTTGGAGCCAAGGACTGCTGAAAGCGGCGGCGATCATTTAGAAGCGGATGCCAGGCGGCGTGGGGCGGGCGGAGCCCGCGAAGAGCGCCGCCCTGCAAGGACGGCGATGGACAATCCGAGCGACCATCCTACAAGCTCTCCCGCGCGGCGGAAACGGCAGCGAAAACGCCAACCCGGCCGCGTCTTCCATGAAAAGCCGGGACGGCCGTCCTAATACGCCGGGCGTGAACGACCGGGCCGGCGCTTAGCCCACCGCGACAGGCGCATCCACCTCGGCTTCGCGCAGGTATTGCGCCGCTTCCTCGGGCGGCGTGGGGTTGATGTAGAAACCGCTGCCCCATTCGAAGCCAGCCACCTTGGTGAGGCGAGGCATGTACTCGATATGCCAGTGGTAATAAGCGTTGCTGGGCTCCTGCAACGGCGCGGATTGGAGGACCAGATTGAAGGCGGGTCTTTCCAGGACCTGATCGGTGGTGGTCAGCAGAAGCTTCAAGGCACGGGCGAGATTTTCGAAGGCGTGAGTGGGCGAATCCTCGAAGCGCGATTCATGCTGCTTGGGCACGATCCAGGTTTCAAACGGGAAACGCGGGGCGTAGGGGGACAAGGTGACGAAGTCGCTGTTCTCGGCGACCACGCGGACGCCGCTGTCCAATTCCTGGCGGACGACGTCGCAGTAGATGCAGCGTTCCTTGTATTCGTAATGCTGCTTGGCGCCATCCACCTGCTCGCGAATTTCCTTGGGCACGATGGGCAGGGCGATGAGCTGGGAGTGGGAATGCTCCAGCGAGGCGCCGGCGGCGACGCCGTGATTCTTGAAGACCAGCACGTAGCGGAAGCGGCTGTCTTTTTTTAGGTCCAGCATGCGATCGCGGAAGGCCCAGAGCACGTCCTCGATGCCTTTCTCCGACTGCATGGCCAGCGTGGTGTGATGCTCCGGCGTTTCGATGATGACTTCGTGCGCGCCGATGCCGCTCATTTTGTCGAAGATGCCCTCGCCTTGGCGAATGAGCGGGCCTTCGATGCCCAGCGCCGGGAACTTATTGGGCACCACGCGCACCGTCCAGCCGCGGCTGTTGGGGCCGTCGCCGTTGGCGCGATAGGCCAAAATCTCCGGCGGCGTTTTGCTCTCATTGCCCGAGCAAAACGGGCAAAAGCCCTTGCCCAGGGGGGCGGTGCTTTCATGAGAAAAATCGGTGGGACGGCGGGCGCGCTCGGTGGAAATGATTACCCAGCGGCCGGTGATGGGATCTTTGCGGAGCTCAGGCACGTGTGTGGAAGCCGTTTCCTCGTAGATTGGCCAGCCGCTCTCGATTGTATCGCGCCCGCGCCGACGCGCAGGAGAATCCGCAAAGTGGAACCAGTGGCAACAACTGGCCGCGGTTCCAGGCGCAGGGAACCGGAGCGCAGCCGAACCGGCGCTAGGCGGGCATGGTGGCCCGCCTAGGCCGGCGGCGTAAGCGGGTTCTTACTTTTTTCCCGACGCGGCGACCAAACAGGATTCCAAAATGTCCACCGCAACATCAGCGTCGCCGCGAGTACAGACCAAAGGTGGCATCAAGCGGATGCTGTTGGGGCCACAACCAAGCACCAAAAGTCCCTTCTCAAATGCGGCTTGCACCAAACGGTCGCGCATGGCGGCGTCGCGAGTACGGCGCTGGCGGTCGCTGACCAACTCAAAGGCCAGCATCAGGCCCAGGCCGCGCACCTGGCCCACGATGGGAAACCGCTCCGGCCAGGACTGCATTTTGCCCTTCAGATATGCCCCGACCTCGGCGGCGTTGCGGATGAGGCTGGACTGCAAGAGTTGCAATGTGGCCTGAGCGGCGGCGAGGCAGACGGGGTTGCCGCCGAAGGTGGAGGCGTGAGCGCCGGGCTTCCAATCCATGATGCCGGCGCGAGTCAGCGTGACGCCCAGCGGCATGCCGCTGGCGACGCCCTTGGCGCAGGTGATGATGTCAGGCGCCACGCCGTGGTGCTCGATGGCCCACATCTTGCCGGTGCGGCCGCAGCCACTTTGCACTTCATCGGCGATCAGCAGAATGCCGTGCCGGTCGCAGATGCGGCGGATCTCGCGGACGAACTCCGCGGGCGGGACGATGTAGCCGCCCTCGCCTTGAATGGGCTCCAGCACGATGGCGGCGACTTCCTTGGCGGGGGTGGTGGTGTGAAAGAGGCGATCAAGATCCTCCAGGCAGGCGGCGGTGACATCGGCCGCGCCATGCAGGGGATGGAACTCATCGGGATAGGGAATGTGGAAGACGCCGGGCACCAGCGGGGCGAAGCGCTCCCGCTGCGCGGTTTTGCTGCTGGTCAGCGAGAGGGCGCCGAAGGTACGGCCATGGAAACAGTTGTAGAAGGCGATGAAGAACTGGCGCTGGGTGTGGTAGCGAGCGACCTTCATGGCCGCCTCCATGGCCTCGGCGCCGGAGTTGCCGTAGTAGACGCGATGCGGCCCAGGCATGGGGGCGGTGCGGGAGAGCGTCTCGGCGACTTCGACTAACTGGGGATAGTAGAAGTCGGTGCCGGACATGTGCAGCAGTTCGCGCGACTGGCGCTCGATGGCGGCGACGACATCGGGATGGCAGTGGCCGGTGGAACAGACCGCGATGCCGGCGCTGAAATCCAGAAATTCGTTGCCGTCCACGTCCTCGACTACCATGCCGCGGCCGCGCTTGGCGACCAGGGGATAGCTGCGGGTGTAGGAGGGCGAGATCAGGGCTTGGTCGCCGGCCAGCACGCGGCGGGCGTTGGGGCCGGGCAAGGCGGTGCGGACCTTGGGGGTGAACTGGTTGGCGGTGGAAGTTGCAGTCATAAGCCGTCTCCTTTCGGCGGGAGCGGCGAGCGATGGAAACCAAAATCCAGCGGAAATGACGGAGGGGTTTCCGGGCACCAAAGGCGGGCGGCTCGCGCGCCCACCACGGGCCAGCAAAGCTGTATCGCGGGCAGCCCAGCGCGCAACGGCAGGACTGCGGTCCGGGCAGCGGCAGCGAAACGCCAGGCGCCGGCCGGAGGCGAAAGAAAGGGGGCCTTAGTCGCAGCCGAAGAGGCCGGGACGGCTGCCGGCGGGCAGCCAGGCCATGCAGGCCCGCGGTCGGGCATCGTCGGCACGGGGCGAACGGACGGCGCCCACACCGGCGCCGAGAAGAACGGCGGGCATCGGGATGGGCTTGTTCCAGGCCATGCGAGTGGTTACTTGCGGCGCCAGACGGCGCCACTCCTTCTATCTTCGACGATTATGCCCGCGGCTTCAAGCTCCGCGCGCAAGGCGTCGGAGCGAGCGAAATCCCGGCGAGCGCGGGCGGCGGCGCGGGCGGCCATTTTTTCCTCGATCGCGGAATCGGCCAAAGCACCGGCGTCAGCGGCGGCGGCTTCCTGGGCGGCCAGGCCGAGCACGGCGAAGATGGAGTCAAAGCGCTCCAGCCAGGCGGCGAAGGCGGCGGCGTGGGAGGCGCCGAATTCGCCGGCATCCATGGCGGCGTTGGCCTGGCGCAGCGCCTCGAAAACCGCGGCCAGGGCCTCGGAGGTGTTGAGGTCGTCGGCCAAGCTGGCGGCGAATTTTTCCTCTCCGGCGCGGATAGCGGCGGTCAGTTCGGCGTTTCCTTCGGAGGGCCAGGACTGCCGGGCGAGGCGGTCCTGGAAAGCGCGCAGGCGGTTGACGGCGGCAGCGGCTTGATGCAAGCCGTCCAGGGTGAAGTTGAGCTGGCGGTGATAGGGAACGGAGGCGAGCAGATAGCGAATGGAACTGGGGCGATGACCCTGGGCCACCAGGTCACGGAGGGTATAAAAGTTGCCCAGGGATTTGGACATCTTTTCGCCGTTGACCAGCAAAAACTCGACGTGCATCCAGTGGCGAACGAAGGGCTGGCCGGTGGCGGCTTCGGCCTGGGCGATTTCGTTTTCGTGATGCGGGAAGATCAAATCGGCGCCGCCGGCATGGAGGTCGAAGGTCTCGCCGAGCAGCGTGGTGGACATGACCGTGCATTCGATGTGCCAGCCGGGCCGGCCGGGACCCCAGGGGCTGGGCCAGCTCGGCTCGCCGGGCTTGTGCGCCTTCCACAAAACGAAATCGCGGGCCTCTTCCTTGTCGTAGGTGTCGCTTTGCACCCGCGCGCCGGCTTGCAGGCCCTCCAGATCCTTGCCGGAAAGGCGGCCGTAGGCGGGAAAGCTGGCGACGCGGAAATAGACCGAGCCTTCGCTGGCGTAGGCGTGGCCAGCGGCGACGAGCCGCTCGATCCAGGCAACCATGGCGGGGATGTACTCGGTGGCGCGGGCAACGTGATCCGCCTTGGCGATGCCCAGGGCGGCGGAGTCGGCCCAAAACGCCTCGGCGTACATGGCGGCGTGGGCGGCGACATCATGGCCGGCGGCGCGGGCGCGCTCGATCATTTTGTCGTCAATGTCGGTGAGGTTGAGGGCGGTGACCAGTTCCCTGCCCTGGGAGCGCCAGAAGCGCTGGAACAGGTCCACGGCGACGAAGGTGCGGAAATTGCCGATGTGGCCATAGTCGTAGACCGTAGGGCCGCAGGTGTACATGCGCAGGCGGCGGCCGTCCATGGGCGTCACCGGCTCGATTTGGCGGGTCAGGGTATTGCGTAGGCGAATTTCCATGGCTAGGCCGAGGCAGCTAGGGACGGAGACTTTGATTTTACCGTGGGGAGAAGGCCTGCCCGCCGGCAGCGCACCCGCGGCCGGGCCGGGGCCGGGTCGCAGGTAGGGTCGGAGCACGGCCATCAAGGCGTGGCAGCGGCCAACTGGTAATGTGACATTTTGCCTGGCAGCGGCGAATTGCCGATCAAACAAGTGCTTTCGTTTCAGTGTGTTCTTAACGCGACACGGGCGGAATTTTGTCACTAACGCCGGCGCCGTACGACAGGGCAGGATGGACTTGGCGGCGGGGTTGGGAACAGCGAAACGAGGCGACTTCGGCGGCGGTGGCGATGTGGCCTTGGGAGCCAGGGGCGGTGCAGTTGAGGGCGGCGAGGGCGCAGGCGAAATCCAAGCACTCATCGAGGGGCCAGGCATTGAGGCGGCCTACCAAGAAGCCACCATGGAAGACGTCGCCGGCGCCGGTGGTATCGGTGACGGGGACAACGTAGCCGGGAGCGTAATGCCAACCATCGGCATCCAGGGCCAAAACACCGGCAGCGCCCAAGGTCAAGGCGGCGAGGCGGGGATGAAAGTCGCGGTAGAGGCGGTCAAGCGCCGGCCTGGGATCGGCTGCCGCCGAGGATTCATCGAGTGCGTAGTAGCGAGCGGGAAACGCTTGGGAAACGATGAGCCAATCGGCGGCGGCGAGGAGGCGGTCGGTGGAGGCGCGCTGCGGCGGATAGACGTTGGACAGATCCACGGAAACTTCGACGCCGGATTGGTGCGCGAATTCGGCGGCGCGCGCGGCGGCGGAGCCATCGTGGCCATCGAGATGGAGAATGCGGGCGGAGGCGACCCAGGCGGGAGTGACCAAATCCGGGGGATAGGCTAGCTCGGGCGGACGGTGAAAGATGATGGTGCGCTCGCCTTGGGCGTCCGCGAAGATCCAAGCCTGCTGGGAAGCGGCGGCGGGAACGACATGAAGTGCGGCGAGGTCCAAGCGCTCGCGGGCAAGGTGTTGCCGTTGGGCATCGCCGGCAGCATCGCCGCCGATGCTGCCAGCGTAGGCGACGCGGAGGCCGAAGCGGCGGGCGACGATGCAGGCGGTGGCGACTTGACCGCCAAAGGTGGCGATGGGAGCAGCGGTGGGGAGGCTTTCGCCGGCGGCGGGCCAGCGGACAACGTGGAACAGATAATCCCGCGAGTTCAGGCCGAGACCGACGAGATCGAATGGCTTGTCCATCGAAAGGGTTGCGGCCGGTCGTGGCGTGATCTCCGCGGAAAGAGCGAGAGCTGCGAGGGGGTTGAGCCCCGCCGGGCGATTTCGATCCCGGCGTGCCCTACCATGGTCCCATGCCGGCGCGGCAAGCGGACGCCATCATCTTACGCACCTATCCCCTGCGGGAAATTGACCGCCTGGTGACGTTCTTCACGCGGCAGTTCGGCAAATGCCGGGGCGTGGGACATGGGGCGGCGCGGTCGCAGCGGCGGTTTGGGGCGGCGCTTCAGCCGCTGACGCAGGTGCGGGTTTCCTTCTTCGAGCGGCCGACGCAGGAGCTGGTGTCGCTGGAGCGATGCGAGGTGGTAGCCACGATGTGGGAGACGGCGCCCGACTATGCGTGGTCGGTGGTGTTGGGCTATGTGGCGGAGGTGGCGGACAAATTGCTGCCCGACCGGGAGGTCAACGACGCGGCATACCGGCTGCTGACGGTGGTGCTGGCGGCGCTGCGGGGGGGCGGAGCGCCGTGGCTGCCGCTGCTTTATGATCTGTATTGGATGGTGCGGCTGGGCGGATTTTTGCCCGACCTGGAAACGGCGCCGCTGAGCGAGGAGAACCGCCATTGGGGGCGGGTGCTAGCCAAGATGCCCCTGGCGGAGATTCCGACGGCCGGCTGGGAGAGCAGCACGCAGGCGGCGGGGCTGCGGACGTTTCTGCATGGGCAGTTGGAACAGCACCTGGAACAACATTTGCGAAGCTGGAAGTTATTGAATGAACTCTAGTCCCACGACGCTCGACCGGCCGGCCACGGCCCGCCCTGAAGGCGCGGCCCAGGCGCCGCAGCCGCGGCGATATTTCCAGGACCTACTGCTGGAGCTGCAACGGTTTTGGGCGCAGCAGGGCTGCGCGGTGCTGTTGCCCTATGACCTGGAGGTGGGAGCGGGAACGATGTCGCCCGACACCTTTCTGCGGGTGCTGGGACCGGCGCCTTGCCAGGTGGCGTATTTGCAGCCCAGCCGCCGGCCGACCGACGGGCGATACGGCGAGAACCCCAACCGGCTGTACAAGCACACGCAGTTGCAAGTCATCTTGAAGCCGCCGCCGACGGACGTGCAGGCGGTGTATTTGGCCAGCTTGGAGGCGATTGGAATCGACCTGAAGCGGCACGACATCAAGTTCGAGGAAGACAACTGGGAGTCGCCGACGCTGGGAGCGTGGGGGCTGGGGTGGCAGGTGATGCTGGACGGATTGGAGATCACGCAGTTCACCTATTTCCAGCAATGCGGCGGGGTGGATCTGGAGCCGGTGTCGGTGGAACTGACGTACGGGCTGGAACGGATCGCGGCGTTCCTGCAAGACGTGGACTCGATCTACGACATCCAATGGTCGCCGAGCTTCCGCTATGGCGACGTGCGGCTGGCGGACGAGCGGCAGATGTCGGCGTACAACTTTGAAGCGGCGGACGTGGGGAACTTGTGGAAGCACTTCGAGCTGTATGAGAGCGAGTGCCGGGCGCTGCTGAAGAAGAACGGGGACGAGGCGGCGGCGCGGGATCCGCGGCGGCCGGTGCTGGGGGCGTATGAGCTGTGCCTCAAATGCTCCCACCTGTTCAATTTGCTGGATGCGCGGGGGGCGATCTCGGTGACCGAGCGCGTGGGGGTGATCCAGCGGGTGCGGGGGCTGGCGGTGGGGGTAGCCCGGGCCTGGCTGGCGCAACAGGAAGAGTCGGCGGGGCGATACCGCGTCGCATCGCGTCGTTGGACTTAATCCGGCGCTGCGTTTCCCTGCGCTGGTGCTCGGGCGCCTCATCCCGCCGCTGGCGGGACTGCGTCGCCCTCGCTCGGCCCGCCTTGCGCTGCTCGGTTCTCGCCCCGCCCAAAGGGCCCTGTGATGAAACCGGCGCGGTGGAACCGGCCGTGGTGGAACCGGCCGTGGTGGAACCGGCTTTAGCCGGTGTGCCGCGGGCTT
>OFHJ01000817.1_pt1 | contig 10410 bp, 7 predicted proteins | sample 1522001 | NCBI WGS metagenome assembly OFHJ01 (sample SAMEA2464838, study PRJEB22497) | soil metagenome | biome: Grassland; feature: Farmland; material: Clay | place: Australia | collected 2013-02-01 | depth 1.2 m | reverse complement strand
GGTCAGCGCGTGACGCCCAAGCGAGCTAATCAGTTGCGGCGTCTCCTCGACAATTTTGATCCACCGCTCCGGCGCTAATAGGCCCTCCCGGGGATCTTCCCATCGGGCCAATGCTTCGGCACCGACGACACGTCCCCCGCACAATTCAACGATCGGCTGATAGTGAAAGATGATCTCACCTTGCCGGATTGCATTCTGGAATTCTGATTTAAATCGCAAACGGCTTGCGAAGTCGTCCTCAAGCTTCCGGGTGAACCGCTCGCAAACGTTACCGCCAGCTGATTTTGCGCGGTGAATGGCAAAGTCGGCTCGGCGCATGAGATCCTCTTCCGTGGTGCCGTCATCCGGACAGACCGAAAACCCGACGCTTGCCCGGATGATCAGCTCCTCATTCGCGATTTCAAAGGGATTGCCAAATGTGCGAAGTAGCATCGATTGCACGACGTTGTAATCCGTGCTGTTTTGGTTGTCCTCCAAGAGGACTGCGAATTCATCCCCGTCGAGTCTTGCCAGGGTATCCGTATCGCGGTTGACGGATGTCAGTCGAGTTGCAATAACGCGAAGCAGAGTATCACCCATCTCATGCCCAAGACGGGCATTGATTTCATGGAATCCATCAAGATTGATGAGCGCAACGATCAGGCGTCCGCCTTCCCGATTCATGCGCGACATCGCGTCGGCAAGACGTTGGGAGAAAAGCAGGCGATTTGGCAGTCCGGTCAGCGGATCGGTCAGGGCCATCTGTTGCAGCCGGTGGCGTTGTTCATATGCCTGGATTGCGAGCGACAGGCTTTCAGCGACCTGCTCGCTGATCCCGACCAGCTCCGTGTCAAAAAAATCCGGTTCGCGAGAGGCGAGTACCAGCAAGGCCCGGCAGTTATTTCCTACAAGCACGGGCACTCCCAGAAGGCTCCGGGTTGCCGTCTCGCGGCGAAGGGTCATTCGAAGCTCAAATTCCTGTTCGACCGGCACATTGTTCCATAACGTCGTCTTTCCGGCACGGAATGTTGTCCCGGCAATGCCTTGTCCGGAAAGATCGCTGGCCCGTGTCGATAGCGGAGTTTTCCTTCTTGCCTCGATCAGGGTCGAGGTGATCTCTGGTCCTGAGCCCGCTACAAACCAGAGATAGTCACCGGTCGGATCGGGAACGTGAATATCAGCCCAAACCAGACCCGACGTCTTGGCGACGATCCGACAGGTTTCCTGATACAGATCCTGAAGTTCAGGTGCTTGGGCGACCAGCTTGTTCACTTCGGACTGAATCGTGTAGAGCGTCTGATAACGGGCACGATGTTCACGCTGCTCGGCCCGGTCAAGCCCCACCGCAAGGATCTCCGCCATTTGTTCGAGGAGCTTGAGCAGGACTGCACTGTAGTGCTCAACAGTCTCTGAAACCAGAACCAGTACGCCGCGACACCGGTTTTCGACAAGCAGCGGAATCCCGATACCCGATCGAATGTTTGAATCACGGAGGAGTCCGTGTAGCTCCTCGAAACGAGGGTCATTCAGGCTGTCGTTCGCATGAACCGGTTTACCTGCTCGGCTGGCACGGCCGACCAGGCCATTACCACCCGGTTTCTCGGGATCAATGGAGAGCTTCAGGCCTTGGAAAAAAGTGTCAGGGATGCCCGCAGAAGCGAGGACAAAAATCTCGCTCGACGTTCGTCCGATCATGGCGAAATAGGCACCTGAGGATTCCGTGTGGTTGACCAGGTATTCGCAGGTCTTCTGGAATAGGATCGCAGGATCCGGGACAGTCGCCACAAGACCACCGATCTTGCTTAGCACCACATGGTAGGTAGCATGCTGCAATCCATATTCCCCCTAGGCGCACCAGTTGTGAAGGATATCGCCTAGAACTTTTTTCCTTCAGTAAAGGTGAGCCTTATTATTTAGATGCCGTATCGTAGCAGTAACTGTTCCGGCGCAGGTGGATCCCACGCAGGTCGTGTAGCCACGTACGGTTCTTCCGAGCGTAATTCCGGCAACCGAACGCCATATCCGACTGTAATGACGTTCGTTCCCTGTCAAATGCACGTAATGATTGTTTTGATAGGCAAGAGAATGGCCCGTCAGCCGCTGATTCCCTGGCTTGATCGAAGTCCACGTCAGACCTGGACATGGAGTGGCGAGGTTCATAGCCAAGGATGATTGACGGGATACTCTTCGCCCATTACTGATGAAATTAATCAGGTATAACCCAGGAGCATTCCATTCATGACACAACGCCTGCCAGCGATCTTCTTGGGCCACGGCAACCCGATGAATGCATTGGCGAATAATGCCTGGACGCGTGGCTGGGCTGCGATTGGAAAGAGCCTGCCCCGTCCACGTGCAGTGTTATCAGTATCGGCGCACTGGTACGTGGACAAAACTGCGGTGACTGCAATGCAAGCGCCGCGAACGATCCACGACTTCGCCGGTTTTCCGGAGGAGCTGTTCGATGTTCGATACCCGGCACCTGGAAAGCCGGATCTGGCGCGTCACCTGATCAAGTTGTTGCAGCCTCTGGAAGTGGATGCAGACCTTTCTTGGGGGTTGGATCATGGCACATGGTCTGTAATGCGCCACCTGTATCCCGATGCCGACGTGCCGGTTCTTCAACTGAGCATCGACCGGTCCCGTCCATCGGATTTTCATTACAACGTGGGGCGTCGCCTGCGTTCGCTGCGCGATGAGGGTGTATTGCTCATCGGTAGCGGCAATGTAGTGCATAACTTGCGTCGTTATATATGGGGAGATCAGCTCTCCGCACCTTTCGATTGGGCTGTTCGGTTTGATGCGCAGGTACGCGAACTCATCAATGAGCGCAATGATGCGGCGCTGATGCTCTATAGATCATTGGGGTCCGATGCGGCGCTTTCAGTGCCCACGCCCGATCATTATCTGCCCCTGCTTTATGTGATCGGCGCCCGCCACGATGACGATGCGATCACGTTCCCGGTTGATGGCATGGATGCGGTTCCATCTCCATGCTGGGCATCCGGCTTGGATAATTGTCATATACGGCGCTTCTTACTGCACTCTGACGTTGTGATCGTTTGTCCACAGCATGCAATCGGCGGCGGGAATAACGGCCACACAGACCGTGTCCCGCGCTAGGTTTCGACCGGCTCCCGACCGCATGTTGCGACCAGCAGCTGAATGCGACGCCATCGGCTTTGTCGTCCCTCCACTGTTGCCTGCTGATGGAATGACCCGATAGGCAGACGGATCAGTCGTTTAAAAACGGACCTCGGATGAAGATTCGTGCTGTTCCTGTAGTGAAGGATGTACTCTAAAGTTGGCGAATCGCTTGCAGGGCAGGACGGTGACAGAAGCCGTGAGTGGATCATGAATTCTCACCAGACGGGATTAACCACATGATGGATGGCAAGACCTGTGTTATCACGGGTGGAACCGGCGGGATTGGTTTTGAGGTGGCCCTGCGCCTTGGCATGCTTGGCGCCCATCTCGTGCTGGTGGGCCGCAACCATCAAAAAGGTGAGGCTGCGCTCCAACGGCTCCGCACGATGATTCCGGATGTTGCCGTGGAAATACATTACGCGGATCTTTTGCAGCCTGAAGAGATTATCCGGCTTGCGTCGGAACTCCTTGCATCGCTTGCGCGCATCGACGTCTTGTTCAACAACGCCGGCGCACTATTTGCACGCCGGAATGTTACTTGCGACGGTCTCGAACACACGTTTGCACTCAATCACATGGGGTATTTTCGCCTCACAAACTTGCTCCGCCAGCGTCTCATCGAATCCTCTCCGTGTCGCGTTATCAACGTCGCATCGGAGGCTCATCGTGGCTCCCGGCTTGATTTCGAAGACCTGCAGTCTGCCAAGCGATATAGCGGCTGGCTGGCGTACCGCCGGTCGAAGCTGGCAAATATTCTGTTTACCCGGGAGTTGGCACGGCAACTCGTCGATACCGGTGTTACTGTCAACTGCTTGCATCCGGGTTTTGTCGCCACTAACTTTGGGGACAACAACCCGTTGTTATGGCGAACTGCTATTTCATTGGCAAAACGGTTCGGGGCAATTTCTGTAGGGCGCGGTGCAGAGACGCCGGTGTACTTAGCCACGGATGCCGGACTTGATGGCGTGACCGGTAAATATTTCAATCGTTGCAAGGAGTGGGAACCCGACACGCCGGGCCAGGACGATCAAGCGGCGGCAAGGCTCTGGATAGAAAGCGAGAGATGTGCCGGCTTCGAATTGTCATAAACCTAAACCTGCGTCCATCTGTCACAACCAATCAAAACCTTGGCGTCCACGGCTTCTGGTTTCGTGGTAGAACGAAATGACTTTTTCATGGTAACTGTCAAAGAACAGATACAGCCTGATCTGCAGGCAAATTTTTCGGACAACGATGAAGACAGCAATATGCATTAAGAGGCGTGTATCAAAGTGCATGACGTGCAGCCTAATCTTATTGCGTTCCGTATCATGTCCCTGTGCGATGTGACTGTTTCAACAGGTAATAATTAGGGTTGTTCCACATCTCGCGCCAGGCGCACCCCTGAAAACTGCCAACATGCAGTCGCAGGAAAAAAGTTTCGGTAACTTGCTCGGACATGGTTTTCCGGCGTGACACAGGAGCCGCCACGCAGGACATATTGATTAACCATGAATTTTCCGTTGTATTCACCCACGGCTCCCGCCGGTATCTGATACCCAGGGTATGGACTGTAACTTGATTGCGTCCACTCCCAGGCATCGCCGAAACATTGAGAAAGACCATTACGGTTTGCCGAACGGGGATGAAAGATTCCGGAGTCTGCAAAATGACCCGATGGCGAAGATCGCATTGCCACTGCATGCTCCCATTCGGCTTCGGTTGGCAAGCGCGCGCCAGCCCAACGTGCATAGGCATCTGCTTCGTAATACGAAAGATGGATAACGGGCAAGCCGGATTCAAGGGGATGCAGTCCTCCCAAGGTGAATTCCTGCCAACCCGTTTCTCCTCTATGCCAGTAGAGAGGATGCGACAAGCCATTTGAGACAAGCCAGTCCCAGCCCTCCGCAAGCCAATGCACTGGGTTCGTGTAGCCGCCATCATCGACAAAGTCTTGATATTCGCCATTGGTGATCAAACGCGATGCAAGTTGGTACGGGTTCAGATAGACATGGTGGCGTGGACGTTCGTTATCGAAGCTGAACTCCTTTCCATTGTGGCCGACTTCGACGAGTTGTGATTCAAAGTCATGCCAGGTGATTGGCGGCGCCGCGTCACCCCGGGGTAGGGCGTCATTGTATTTTGGAAATATTGGATTATGCGAAAAAAGATGTTTGATGTCGGTGAGCAACAGTTCCTGATGCTGTTGCTCGTGATTGAGGCCGAGTGTTACCAGTGTTGTTAAATCCTCATCCACATCTTTACTGTCCAGCAGTGCAAGCATGCGCCGATCCACATCGGCTCGATAGGCTAGAACGTCATCCAAATCGGGGCGGGTGAGCAGGCCGCGCTGCGGTCGCGGGGATTGGCGTCCCACCTGATTGTAATAAGAATTGAAAAGTATTCGATGACCCGGTTTGTAGGCAGCGAATGATGATTCGAAACGTTCGAGGATGAAGGTTTCGAAGAACCAAGTGGTATGTCCAAGATGCCATTTGGCAGGGCTTGCATCATCCATGGATTGAACGCAGCAGTCTTCAGGCGACAGCGGCGAAGCCAAGTCGGTCGTACGGTTGCGTATGGATCGGTAGGCAGTCTGCAAATCGGAGAAACTCATGTGCGTCCTTTAATCATGGGCAGGCAAGCATGACGGCGAACCATTGCTTCTGGTCCGTCCAGGTCTGGATTCGCCGAAATCCCGCTTTAGTCAAAAGAGCATGAAATTCGTCCGGAGCATACTTGTAGCTGTTCTCCGTATGGATACGTTCGCCGGGTTCAAAGTGTCGTTGTCCGCCCGGCCATCGGACCGTTGCAGCATGAGACGCTTCAAGGTGCATTTCAATGCGGGAGTACTCGGTGTTGAAGAAGGCTTGATGACGCCACTGCGACGTCTGAAAATCGCAGTCTGCGAGACGATTCACGTTGGTCAGTACGTTGAGGTTGAAGGTGGCGGTCACGTTCGACGCATCATTGTAGGCTGCCTCAAGAACGTTAGTGTCTTTGGCCAGGTCGACACCGATCAGCAGCGCTCCGTCCTCTTCGACCAGGTCGCGGATGCCGGTCAGTAAGTCCAGAGCATGATCGCGGTCGAAGTTTCCGATGGAAGAGCCTGGATAAAAGATTACACGACCGGTTCGGGGCAAGTCCTCGGGCAGATCGATCCGTTGTGTCAGATCGGCAACCACCGCCTGGGCATTCAGCGCGGGAAATTCGGCCTGCAACCGGTTGACCGCTTCGTGCACGAAATCGCCAGCGATATCCACTGCGACAAAGTGCGTCGGTTTGGCCATTCTGCACAAGGTACGAGATTTTTCGCAGCCGCCAGCCCCTAACTCGATGATGGTCGATTCAGGACCGATGTTGTGGCAAATTTCGGTACCGTAGGTGTCCATTATCTCGCGTTCAACGCGAGGTAGGTAATATTCCGGCAGGCGCGTAATGACGTCGAACAGCGCGGATCCTTGGCCATCGTACAAGTACTTCGGAGGAATGCGCGCGGGTGTGTGCATCAGGTTATTAATGATGTCTTGACTGGCACATGAGGGCGTCTCATGCATCGTTAACTCCCGGTGGCAGGTTAAATCTTTTGAAGAATGGCTTCACAAAAATAGTTGGTCTGTGGACGAGGCCACGACAGTATTTGGTCGTTTGCAGACGATGTAAGTTCACGCAACAGTGCCCTTGATTATGCACTGGACGCGTCTTGTTCAACTCTGAAATCACCCGCGTGAATGGCATTAGCCAATCGGTCCAGTGCCGCTTTCAATCGTGAGCGGGGGCAGGCGATATTGAGTCGAGCAAAACCAGTCCCTTCCTTGCCGAAGGCCGGCCCTTCAGCAATTGACCAGCCAGCGCAATCACGTAGGAAGCAGTTGAGTTCATCACGATCCAGTTTCAACCCGTGAAAATCGAGCCAGAGCAGGAAGGTCCCTTCTGGCTCGATCAATGTGACGCCGTGAAGACCGGTTAGCCGTTCCCTTACCAAGGCTAAATTGCCAGAAAGATAGCCGAGAACAGCGTCGAGCCATGGCCCGCCTTCGCGATAGGCTGCTTCCATGGCGACATTGGCGAACGCGTTATTGTTGTTCAACGTCAGACGGTCGATTTCAGATTGAACCGTCGCACGGCGCGTATCATCAGGTACGATCGTAAATGATGAGGAACAGGCCTCGATATTGAAAGTCTTGGCTGGAGAAACACAGGTGATGCTGTTCTGTGCATCTTCCTTGGAAATTGACGCAAAAGGTGTATAAGCGTGTCCAGGAAACACGATGTCACCATGGATTTCGTCCGCGACCACCAGAACATCATGTGCACGGCAGATCTCGCCCACTCGGAGCAGCTCGTCCCGCGTCCAGACCCGGCCGACAGGATTGTGCGGGTTGCACAGGAACAACATGCGTGTGTGCAGGTCAGAGGCCAGACGCTCCAACCCCGCGAAATCCATCTGATAATGCCCGCGAACCAGAGCCAGCGGGTTGCTAACAAGACGGCGCTTGTTTTCGGCGATGATCTTGAAAAAACTGAAGTAGACCGGTGGCTGTACGATGATTGCATCGCCTTCGTCGACGAAGAGGCGGGCCGCCATTGCCAGTGCGTTGAGGACGTTTGGTGCCTGAAGAATCTGTACCGGATCGACCGTCCAGTCGTGGCGGGCAGATAGCCAGTTGGTCAATGCAGGAATCAATCCCGACGGTGTCCCTTCGTAGCCGAAGACACCGTGTGCAGCGCGATGGTGAAGGGCATCACGTACCGGCTGTGAGACACGAAAATCCATGTCGGCGACACCCCCAGGGAAAACATTTTTCCAGTTGCTTCCGAGCACCATCGGATCAACTTTCAGCGCTGGAACCATCCGCCTGTCAATTTCCTCGTCGAAATCAAATCCGTTAGCCATCGCGGTTTCCCTGGGAAAGAAGAACAGAAAAACGATACGTCTTATGGGGTGCGGACCAGCCTCTATTAATGGACTACTGCTATTGGCCGCCACAACTGACACCTGAACCCAACACGGGGCAGTCGTTCTGATTTCCAGTATGGATGACAGCTTAGCAGCTTGAACTTGCAGGCCTCCAGACAGGCATATCTAAGATTGGCAGCACTCCTTTTTGCCAATTACTTCACTTGAGTTGTTTGCGATGGATTTTTTGGCGGGTAGTTCGCTGTCAACCGACAACTCAAGGTGGCACCGAGTGGTTTGAGGTCGCATGTTGCAACTTCGAAAGTTAAATCAGTTTGCAATCTTTCCTGCGGAGCCTTTGGTGCGCGGGTTGAATTGTCGACGCCCTTGAAATGGCTACGGTTAGCCCCATCGAGTTTGTTGATAATCAGGCAGTTACCATTAACCTGTCACTGATCGACCGAAGATTTGCATGCCCAGATCATGTGTGCTGTCGATTGCCCCGTGATTTTGGCGACGTATCGCATAATCAGGTTGACGAGTGCTGGCTTCTAGTCACATTGACATCCAGGTGATCGTAGCCGGTGGCTCCATCTGGGAACGCGCCTTGGCGGTTCGCGGTCTGCACTTTGCCGTCGCCGTCCGTGGCGCGCACCATGAGCTGGTGACGGCCAACTGAAGGCTGTCTCCATTCATAAGACCAAAGCGACCACGCATCAGGTCGGTTGCCATGCTGCAGCTGACAGGGGATCCAGCGCGTGCCTCCATCCAGTGATATCTCGACAGCTCGTATGCCGCGGTGACCGGCGTATGCGATACCGGTCAATGTGGCGAGATGGTTGTCGGTGACAGGCCCCGGTGGATCCAAGCGTGACATGGTTCTGACCGGTATCTCGCCACCCCAACCACGCTTCTCCCAATACGAAGTGGTTTCTGCCGTACCCTGAAGTTCGACTCGCGTCAGCCACCGGGGCTGCTTCATGCCATAAAGATCAGGCAGGATTACTCGGGCAGGGAAACCATGCGCGGCAGGCAGAGGTTCTCCATTCATTTTCACGGCAATAAAGGCATAGTCGTCAAGGCAACGATCGATCGAGATACTGGAATAGAAGTTGTCCAGACCCCGGAACATTACAGATCGGGCACTCTGGATGCCAGGCAGGGGCATCAGAAAGTGCTTCAGCGGAATCACATTCCAACGTGCATTCCCGATCAGATTTCCACCGATCCGATTACCAATGCATTCAAAGGTTTTAAGCACAGTCTGGTTGGCTTGGTTCATCAAGGTGTGCCAATCGTGGCGTTGCGTCTCACCAGACAGACCGGTGACCTGTAGATGCCATTTGTCCTCGACCGAGCGGGGCGTCAACTGAGGTCGGAATGCCGGGTCGACGGCTACCAGATAGAACTCATTGTTCGGTGTGATATAGGGAGTGACACGCCGTGGGCGTAGCTCTGGGCCGAACAAGCTGGAGAGGCTGAAAGCCTTTGCCTGCTGACTGGTGCCTTCTAGCAATGCCGCGCCAGCAGAAGCACCCAGCAATCCGATGAAGCCGCGTCGAGTTAGAAAACCATGTGAGTCTTTCATTTTAATTCTCCTCGTTCCGCCTACCCCCTCATGATAGGTCGATATGCCTAGAGGTGTATCCGACCCCATTTTGTTGAAGTTTTTGACCTCATCGGCAACTTGATGGCGCGGGAGTCATCGGCATTGGTTCATCGTCGGCGACCAATACATACGAGTTTCGCTAATCAGGTCTGGCGTACGAGATCGATCGGCCACCAGATCTTTATGTTCATACCTTTTCATGGCAATCGCTGGATTACGCGACACTTGGGGGAAGCCGAACACTCCCAGTACTGCTGGCCTGCTTTCTGGCTGCCCTTGATAGTCCGGAGGATCATCGGGCTTCCGCACTTCGGGCATTGTCGCGGGGTGTCGGGGTCGGAACGGCTTTTCAGGCTCTGAGCATGGTCGCGGTGGGTGGCCAAAGTTGCGGCAAGACGCCGGGATTGGAGGGTCTTCAGAAAGCCTTCGACCTGCTGGGACGTGAACACGGGCTGTTGAAAGGATTTGATGTAGGTGATTGCTCCCGCACCGAGAGTGACATTCGGCGGCATGGGGGTCTTGAAAATACTGTCCCCGACGAAGGTCACCACCGAGTGGACGGTCTCCGGCGGCACCTGCAGCAGCGCTTCGATGGCCTTGACGTGCTTGTAGTTCTGGCGCAGCGGGTTCTGGAAGCGGCTGGTGTGCCGGTAGATCTTCTGGGTCCACTGGGCCTGGTGTTCATCACCGAAGATCCATCCCCGCATGTTCTTGGTTTCGAGCACGAACAGACCAAACGGCGAGAGGATCACATGATCGATCTGGGTAGTGCCGTCGGCGGTCACCAGCGTGACGT
>OFHJ01000816.1_pt1 | contig 10418 bp, 13 predicted proteins | sample 1522001 | NCBI WGS metagenome assembly OFHJ01 (sample SAMEA2464838, study PRJEB22497) | soil metagenome | biome: Grassland; feature: Farmland; material: Clay | place: Australia | collected 2013-02-01 | depth 1.2 m | reverse complement strand
TGATCGCGCCATGGCACGAAGATGCCTGCGACTGCTCGAATCTTTGACCCGATAACTGAAGGTTTTCAATAGATTATCGTTTTCCGCCCTTCGCCCATGATAGGAACAAACATAGTACAAATTTCCCAAAAACGCAATTTCATAAATTTGATCCGTGCGCCTTATATCCCCGGCCTAAAGGCCGGGGCTTTACGGCGCTATTCGGTAATCGGCGGCCGCGGTCTGATCCTTGCCCTCGGCCACCCCGATCACCCGGAACGCCACAGTCAGGACCGCCGCGAGCGCGATATTGACCAGCAGCGACGACAGCGCCGCATAGGTCGGCAATACCTGGCCGAAGAGGTGCAGCGGATAGATTGTGCCCTTGAAATGCAGCGCCGCCACCATCCATGTGCCCCACAGGATGCCGACCGCCCAGCCGATCAACAGGGCCCTGCGGTGGAACCAGGCGGTGAACAACCCGATCACCACCGCCGGCAGGGTCTGGATGATCCAGACGCCGCCGAGAAGCTGCAGCTGGATCGCGTATTTCAGCGGCAGGAAGATGATGAAGGCGAGCGCCCCGAGCTTGACCACGAGCGACACCAGCTTCGCCATGGTGGCCTCCTGCTTCGCCGAGCAGCCGGGCCGCAGATATTCGCGGTAGATGTTGCGGGTGAAGAGATTGGCCGCCGCGATCGACATGATCGCCGCCGGCACCAGGGCGCCGATGGCGATGGCGGCAAAGGCGAAGCCGACGAACCACGACGGGAAGATCGAGAGGAACAGCGCCGGCACCGAGAAGTTCGGCCCGTATTGTTTGAAATAGGGAATGAAGGCCGGCATCTTCTCGACCCCGGCCGCGATCGCCATGAAACCGAGCAGCGCGATCAGCGCCAGCACGAAGCTATAGGCCGGCAGCAACGCGGCATTGCGCTTGATGGCGCGGCCGCCGTTGGCGCTGAGCACGCCGGTGATGGCGTGGGGATAGAGGAAGAGCGCCAGCGCCGAGCCCAAGGCCAGCGTCGCATAGGCGCCATAGGCGCCCCAGCTATGGGCGCCCGGCACCGGCAGCAGCAGCTTGTGCGCCGGCACGGCGGCGAAGATATGCCCGTAACCGCCGAGCTTGAGCGGCACCACGATGACCGCCGCGATGACCGTGACGTAGATCATCAGGTCCTTGACGATGGCAATCATCGCTGGCGCGCGCAGCCCGCTCGAATAGGTGAAGGCGGCGAGAATGACGAAGGCGATGATCAAGGGCAGATCGCCGATCAATCCGGTGCCGTGCAGGCCGAGACCCGCGATCACCACCTGGATGCCGACGAGTTGGAGCGCGATATAGGGCATGGTGGCGACGATGCCAGTCACGGTCACGGCCAGCGCGAGCGAGCTCGAGCCGTGTCGGCCGCGGACGAAATCCGCCGCCGTGATGTAGCCGTGCTTGTGCGAGACCTGCCACAGCCGGGCGAAGACCATGAACACGAAGGGATAGACGACGATCGTGTAGGGCACGGCGAAAAAAGCGATGGCGCCGGCGCCGAAGGCCAAGGCCGGAACGGCGATGAAGGTGTAGGCGGTATAGAGGTCGCCGCCGATCAGGAACCACGAGACCAGCGTACCGAAGCGGCGCCCGCCGAGGCCCCATTCGTGCAACTGGTCGAGATCGCCGCGGCGCCAATTCGCCGCCACGAATCCCATGATGGTGATCAGCCCGAAAAACAGAAGAAAGACGATCGTCGCGACCCAGTTCACGGCCATTCCCCGCGTTTGTTCCCGATCACGCCTTTGCCGGCCGCAAGCGCGGCGCCTATTCCGTCAAGAAATAGACGATCCCGGTCAGCACCGCGGTGATCAGGATCCACAGCATCTGATACCAGTAGAAGAACGGAAAGCCGCCGAACGTCGGCTCGGCGAAATTGTACGACGGCACCCATAGGGTGAAGACGAACGGAATCAGCAAGACGAGATACCAGAGCTTGCTGCCTTTGCGACGTCCCGCGTTTTGGCTCATCCGATACCTCCAACCTCTCGGGCGCCGGCATCGGCACCCGCGACCCGCGCCCTCGCGGCGGCCGCACGTCGCGCGCCGCCGATCGAGCCAGCGTAAGGGTAACCAACAATGATCAAAAGACCGGCGTTCCGCCGGTGCATCGCTGCCGTCCCGCCGCGGCCCCGATGTTCGTCCGGGGGCGCGAGGCGGCGGAACGGCCGCGCCGCTTTGGCGGGAGAAATGCGCCGAGATCGGCGCTTGGGTCAAGGCAAATTTATCGCTATCGTCCGCCCTTGGAACAGGTCGAAATCGAGCCGCGGGATCGGCGGCGAGGGAGATCGGCAACGATGCGCTTCTGGTTATTCGCGGCGGCGGTGAACGGCCTTTGCGCGGTCGCCGTCGGTGCCGCCACCGCCCATGCGGCGATGCCGCTTCCGGCGCCGCGCCTCGCCCTGGTCGAGACCGGGCAACGCTATGAAATCTATCACGCCCTGGCGCTTTTCGGCGTCGCCTGGCTGGCCTCGGCCAGGCCCGGCGCGCTCAGTCACGCCGCCGGCGCCGCATTTCTGCTCGGGACGATTCTGTTCTCGGGCGGCCTTTATCTGATCGGCTTCGCCCAGATCACCGCGGTCCTGCCTTTGGTGCCGGTCGGCGGCTCCGCCTTCCTCGCCGGGTGGCTGCTCGTCGGCGTCAGCGCCCTGCGTCCCTGGCCGGCGCGCGGCGGCCGCTAACGCCGCATTGGGATTCTCCCTATTAGCCGCGGCACAAGCGGACCGCTCTCAGGAGAGGTTCAGACCGCCGTCGGAAAGCAGGACCTCCCCCGTGAGGCAGCTGGATGAGATCAGCATCCAGACCGCCTGAGCGATGTCGTCGGGCGTCGCGGCTCGTCCCATGGGCGACCTGTCGCGCCACAGTTCTTGCGCGGCTGTCCATGCTGCCGTGAGTGGGGTGTCGAGGAGCCCCGGCGCAACGGCATTTACACGAATTTCCGGCCCCAACGTCAGCGCCAGCAGCCGAGTCACGTGGTTCAATGCCGCCTTGGTCGCGGCGTAGGGAATCGATGCGCCCTTGGGTCGCACACCTGCGTGGGACGTGACATTGACCACGCAAGGCGACCCTCCTCGCCGGGCGGCCTCGCGTAGAAAAGGTTCGTCCTCGGCCACCAGTCGGAACGGCGCCACCACGTTGACCTCGTACAGATCGTGCCAAATGCGCGACGTCACCCCATGAAGATCGGCGTGAGGGATTACCGTTCCCTGACATCCTCTCCGTCCTTCAGGACGGAGAGGATGTCAGGGAATCCTTAGCTGAAAACAAGCCCACGGCATGTCCGCTGCCGAAGCTACGCGGCGGCCCGGGAGGCGCGACACCGCCCGGCCGGCTTCAGCGCGCCAGCAGACCGGCCAATTCGACTTCGGGCCGGGCGCCGAAATGGCTGATGATCTCGGCCGCGCAAAGGCTGCCGATCTCGCCGCAGGCCTTGAGATCGCGGCCTTGGGTCAGACCGTAGAGAAAGCCGGCGGCGTAAAGATCGCCGGCGCCGGTGGTATCGACGACGCGGGTCGGCTTGGCCACGACGGCATGGATTTCGTGTCCCGAGACCACCACCGAGCCCTGGCTCGAGCGGGTGAGGGCGCAGAGCTTCCCGAGATCGCGCGCCGCCGCGACGGCAGCATCGAAATCGTCGGTCTCGAACAGCGACATGATCTCGACCTCGTTGGCGAAGAGAATGTCGACGCCATGCTTCAGGAATTCGCGGAAGGCCTGGCGGTGGCGCTCGACGCAGAATGGATCGGACAGCGTCAGCGCGACCTTGTTGCCGGCCTCGTGCGCGAGCTTCGCCGCCTGCCGGCAGGCCTCGCGCCCGGACGGCGGATCCCAGAGATAACCTTCGAGATAGACCACCTTGGCGCCGGCGACGAGCGGCGCCGGGACATCGCTCGGCGCGAGCTTGGCGCCGGCGCCGAGAAACGTCGCCATGGTGCGTTGCGCGTCGCCGGTCACCAACACGACGCATTTTCCCGTCGGCACCGAATCCGGCGCATGTTCGGCGAAAACCACGCCGAGGCTCTCGATATCGCGGCGGAAGTGGTGGCCGAGATCGTCGCCGCCGACCTTGCCGACGAAACCGCCGCGGCCGCCGAGCGAGGCAACGCCGGCAATGGTGTTGGCGGCGGAACCGCCGGAACGGCGCAGGCTGCCCGCGGCGATTTCCTCGAACAGACGTTCCGCCTGATGTTCGTCGACCAAGGTCATTGAACCTTTGGCAAGCCCGTGGCGCTGCAAGAAGGCCTCGTCGCGCTCGACCAGAATATCGACGATCGCGTGACCGAAGCCGAGAATATCCACCTGGGTTTGCCGTGACGTCACATCGATCCCCTTCTTGCTCGTTGCGTTTTGCGCTGGCGCGCGAACGCGCCGCATGGCTTGCGGCCGGCGCGGCCTTGCCGCCGGCGAGTATAGGGACCTCACGTCTTGTGACAAGATCGGGGCCTTGAGCCGCGCCAGATTGCACGCGCAAAGCCAGCGTGTAGTATGGTTAACGTCGATCGGTCGTCGGCATTAACGCCGGGATTGAAGCGACGCGAGCGGTCGGAATGCCTCCGATCGCCGGTCTTCCGAATGCAGGGCGCGCGCGACCATGTTGTTCAGCCGCAGGAAAACCAAGGCGGCGGCATCGCCGATCCCAACCACCGCCACCGCCGAACCCGCGCTTGCGCCGGAACCGCCGGAACCGGGATCGGCGGCAAGACCTTCGGCCCATTCTTCCCATATGCAGGGGACCCCCATGCCCATTTCCGACATCGCAAAAGCTCACCGCCCCGACACCGGACGTCGCGCCAGCGAGGCTCAAATGGCCCGCCTCGGCCTCAGCGCGCGCAGCGGCGAGGGTCCCGACCCGAAGACTCTTTTCGTCGGCCGCGAGATCGGCTTGAATGGCGAGATCACGGCTTGCGACCGGCTTGTCGTGGAAGGACAGGTCGAGGCATCGTTGAAGGACTGCGAGGCGATCGAAATCAGCGAGACCGGCCTGTTCAAGGGCGCCGCCGAGGTACGCGACGCAGATATTCGCGGCCGCTTCGAAGGTAAGCTTACAGTGCACGGCCGATTGATGGTACGATCGGCCGGCAAAATCTCCGGCGAGCTTCGTTACGGGCAGCTGGAAATCGAATGCGGTGGGCAAATCGTCGGCCAGGTCGAAGCCGGCCCGCGCTCACCGGATGGCTATGGGGGGGAACGTGGACAGCCCGCGCTCGAATCGCCGGTGAAGATACCGGCCACGGCGGCACCGTCGGCCCAAAGCGACGTATGAGGCGAACGGGACCTGCAAGACCCGCCCGTCTGGTTGCCGGTTTGCTTTGCTTCTCTGCACTGCTTGCGCTCGCCGGATGCGGCGGCACGCCGGCGAAAGGAGACGAGTTCGCCGTCAACATGCCCGGCCAGCTCGGCAGCAACATCATCGTCCCGCCACGCAACTTCAACGGCGATTGGCCGGTGCCGAAGAGCCCGGCCGTGGCCGCGGAAGCGCCGGCGATGCAGGGCGCGGCCGCGCCGGCGGATCGGCGCCAAGCCGCGCAAAACCCCTTGCCCGGCATGATCGCGACGAATCGGCAGCGCACCGCCTCGAACGCGCCGCGCGGGGCGAAACGCGCCGCGCCGAAGCTGATCGGCATGCGCGCCGAGGAGATTTCCTCGCTTCTCGGTCAGCCGACGCTTCTTCGTCAGGAGCCGCCGGCCCAGGTCTGGCAATACGCCAGTGACGACTGCGTCCTTTATGTCTTCCTCTATCGCAACCACCGCGACACCGGCCGCTCACGGGTTCGCTATGTCGAATCGCGCGATCCGGCGACCGCGGCGCGCGAGCCGACGCCGCCCTGCGTCAATCAGTTCATGCATCGACACAAATCCGGCAATGTAAGCTGACGTCCTTGTAAGCTGACGTCTTTCGAGCGGCGGCGCGATCCGGCCGGCGCGCCGATCAGTCGGAGGCCAGCGCCTTGTCCCGGGCGGGCTTGCGCCGCGCCGCTGCCTTGGCGCCGCTGGCCGGCCCCGTCTTCGCGCCGCCCGCGCGCCTTTCGCCGGCCTTGTCCGAGGCGGATTTCCCTCTTCCCGGCTTGGCCTTTTCCCGGGCTTTGCCGTCAGCCTTTGCCGGGCCGTTAGCCTTTCCCGGCTTGCCGATCCGCGCCCCGTTGCGCGCGGCCGACGCCGCGCCGGTCTCGGGATCGTAGGGGCAGAGATCGTGGACAAAGCACTCCTGACAGCGCGGCTTCCGCGCCGTGCAGATGTAGCGGCCGTGCAGGATCAGCCAATGATGGGCGTGCAGCCGATAGGCCTCGGGCACCGCTTTCTCGAGCGCCTTCTCGACCGCGAGCGGGGTCTTGCCGCGGGCAAGGCCGAGCCGGTTGGCGACACGGAAAATATGCGTATCGACCGCGATGGTGGGCTCGCCGAAGGCGATGTTGAGGACCACGTTCGCGGTCTTTCGCCCGACGCCGGGCAGTGCTTCAAGCGCGTCGCGGTCGGTCGGCACCTTGCCGCCGTACTGGCGCGCCAGGATCTCGCTCAGGCGGATGATGTTCTTGGCTTTGCTGTTGTAGAGGCCGATGGTCTGGATATGGCGGCGAAGCGCAGTCTCGCCCAAGGCCAGCATCGCCTGCGGCCGGTCGACCTTGGCGAAAAGCTCGCGCGTTGCCTTGTTCACGCTTTTATCGGTCGCCTGGGCGGACAGCACGACCGCAACGAGAAGGGTATAGGGATTGATATATTCCAGTTCACCGCGAGGTGCCGGGCTCCGGGCCGCGAAGCGCGCGAACAACTTCTCGATGTCGGCTATTTTCATGCCGCCACTCTTTTCATGCCGCCACTCTAGCTCCCGGCCGCGGGCAAGAAAAGGTGCGTTGCCCGGGATCCGGCACATTGTCTTTGCCGGCGGACAAATCTATCTTAACAACATGACTGCCGGTATCGCGGAATTCCGCTTCGATGCCCGATTGACGCCGCATCGCTCGTTGGGACGCGACGGCTTTACCCTCTTCATGGGCGCGCTCTGCGGCCTCAGCTTGGCCATGAGCCTGGAATGCTGGCACCTCGGCGCGTGGCCGATCGCGGGCTTTCTCGCGCTCAACATCCTCTTGGTTTTTCTGGCCTTTCGCGTCAATTACCGCGCCGGCCGGATGATCGAGATGGTGCAGCTGTCCGAGGCCGAGCTGGTGGTGCGCCGCATCGACCCGCGCGGCGTCGAGCGCAGCTGGCGCTTCCAACCTTATTGGGTGCGGCTGGGCAAGCCCGACCCCGATGTGCCTGAAAGCCAGATCACCCTCTCCTCGCACGGCCGACAGATCACCCTCGGCACCTTCCTCAGCCCGCCCGAGCGCGTCGCCTTCGCCGCCGCGCTCGAGGCCGCGCTGCGGCGCTGCCGCGAATCCGGTTTCCCAGACCAAGTCCTCGCGCCCGGTTAGCGGCCCGCCTGATCGCCGGATCGGTCGGGAAGCCCGTCGCCGAGCCCGAGCACGTCCGCCATGCCATAGCGGCCGGGCTTTTGCCCCGTGGCCCAAAGCGCGGCCTTGACCGCGCCGCGGGCGAAGATGGCGCGATCGGCCGCTTTGTGGGTCAGCTCGATGCGCTCGTCGTCGGCAGCGAAGATCACGGTGTGATCGCCGACCACATTGCCGCCGCGCAACACCGCGAAACCGATATCGCCACTTCGCCGCGGCCCGGTCATGCCATCGCGCGCGCGCTGGCTGACTTCGGCAAGGTCGCGGCCGCGGCCCCGCGCCGCCGCCTCGCCCAGCGCCAGCGCCGTGCCCGATGGCGCGTCGACCTTGCGCCGGTGGTGCATCTCGAGGATCTCGATGTCGAATTCCTCGCCGAGCGCCGCCGCGGTGCGCGCCGTCAAGACGATCAGGAGATTGACGCCGAGGCTCATGTTCGGGCTCTGCACGATGGCGGATTTCTTCGCCGCCTCGGCGAGCGCGGCGAAATGCGGCGCGGTCAGGCCGGTGGTGCCGAGGACATAGGCGCATCCGGCCTTGGCGACCAGTGCCGCATGAACGACGCAAGCTGCGGGCGTGGTAAAATCGATCACCGCGTCGGACGCGGCGACCAAGGCCTCGACATCGGCGCCAAGGGCGAGCCCGATGGCGCCGATGCCGGCAATTTCGCCGAGATCGCGACCCAGCGTCTCGGAACCCCGGCGCTCGATGCCGCCAACCAAACGGCATCCCTCGGTTGTGGTCACGGTGCGAACCAGAGTCTGGCCCATACGGCCGGCCGCGCCGAGAACGCCGATCTTCACTTCCGCCACCTTGCCCTCCGCTGATTGTTGACGCCGCGTCCGCCACCGCCCGCAGGACCGGCGCGGGCCGCAGCGGCCACCCGGGACGATGGAAAAAAGCCGGGCGGAGCTTAAACTTGGCACTTTTCTCTCGGGAGCCCCCCAGGGTCAAGAGCTTTTGAAAATTCTTGACCGGAACCCACATCCATGAGATCAAAAAAGCTATCAATCCACGCTGCGGCAATGCTTGCCGCTTCGCCCCAAGGGCGAAAATCAGCATGTTTCCCGCAAGCCTCGATTGGTCCGTGTCGCGTCGGTGCGCGTCTCTGCTATGCTTAAAGGAGGCCAGGATGGCGACTGGCACTGTGAAGTGGTTCAACCCGGCGAAGGGCTTTGGGTTCATCGTACCAAGCGATGGCTCCAAAGACGTCTTTGTTCATATCAGCGCCGTGCAGCGTGCTGGCCTGAAATCGCTCGATGAGGGCCAGAAGATCAGCTACGAAATTGCGACGGAGCGGGGGAAAAGCGCGGCGGTGAATCTGAAGCCGCTTTGAACGCCTTATACCCGACTCGACACTGCGTTTTTTTGCGCTTCCTCTCACGCGGCTCAAGAGCCCCGTGGGGGAAGCGCCTTCTTTTTCCGCCCCCATCTTCGCCCGCGAGACCTTCGCGACGCGTGCCAACATTCGATGCCGCGCGATGTGGCGCGGCGCTATGCGAACCGCAGCGGATAGACCGCCTCCTCGCGGTAAATCGCGCCTGAGCGCGACAGATGGCTTGAATAAAGCACGAAGGCGTCGACCGCGAAGGTCCGCGCCGGAATCGTCCCGACCGCGCCGAGGAAATCGGCGACCCGCCGCGCCGGCGTGCCCTTGAGCCGCGCTAGGGTGACATGGGGATGGTATTTGCGCCGCTCCGGCTCGAGGCCGAGGCGGATCAGCGCGGTTTCGACCTTGGCCTGCAAGCGGTCGAGCCGAGGCTCGGGTCTCACCCCGGCCCAGAGCGTATCGACCTTGGCGCCGCGGCCGAACTGACCGAGACGGTCGAGCACGATATCGAAGCGCGGTGCTTCGATCGCGCCGAGCGCGTCGGCGACGTCGCGACCGAGGCGTCGATCCGGTCCGACGGCGACGAGGGGCTGTTCGCCTCCTACTCCGACGTTCAGTTCCGGGCGCCGGTCCGGGCGGGCGACGTGCTAGAGGTGACCGCGAAGATCACCCGGGCGGGGCGCCGCAGCCGCCAAATGAGCTTCGAGGCGCGGGTGGTCTGCCGTGCCGATCCCGAACGGAGTCCGTCGGCCGCCGCGGTGCTGGCCGAGCCGATCGTGGCGGTCACCGCCGAGGGGACTGTGGTCATCCCGCAGGCGACCTCCTGACCGGCGTCCCGGCCGGGGGCCGGGCTGCGGCCTGCTCTGCCCGGTCGGCGTCGATTGCCCTCCGGCGTGAAGTGCTCGCCCGATGTCGTATTTTGTGTTCCCTGAGACCGGTTCCGGTTCTACCCTTAGGACCGCCTAGGTAGGCACTAGGGCGGGCTGCGTGCCGAAGGGGATCTCGTGACGCAGGATCAGGGCGGTAAGCGGGCAAATTTCGCTGATCTGTTCGCGGTTCGCGAATTCCGCGCCCTGTGGTCTGCGCAGGCGCTTTCCGTACTCGGGGACCAGCTTGCGCGGGTTGCTCTGACGCTGCTCGTCTATGACCGCACGCGGTCGGCGCTGCTGGCAGCGGTGACCTTCGCGGCCAGCGTGGTGCCGACGTTCGTCGGCGGCGTGACGCTGGCCGGCCTGGCCGACCGGCTGCCGCGCCGCGCCGTGATGATCGCCTGCGACCTGATCCGGGCGGGCCTGGTCGCGGTGATGGCCGTTCCCGGAATCCCGGTCGCCGTGCTGGTGCTCCTGCTGTTCGCGGTCACCATGACGAGCACGCCGTTCACATCCGCCCGGGCGGCAATTTACCCAGACATCCTGGACGGCGATCTCTATGTGCTCGGCAACGCGACCGCCCTGACGACGTATCAGTTCGCTCAGGTCCTGGGCTTCGCGGCGGGCGGCGCGGTGGTGGTCGCTTTCGGCACGTCGACCTCGCTGGTCCTGGACGCCGTCACCTTCGCCGCGTCCGCCGCGATCACCCGGATCTGGGTAGCGGCCAGGCCGACGGCGCGGACGGCGGCGGCTGG
>OFHJ01000815.1_pt1 | contig 10421 bp, 9 predicted proteins | sample 1522001 | NCBI WGS metagenome assembly OFHJ01 (sample SAMEA2464838, study PRJEB22497) | soil metagenome | biome: Grassland; feature: Farmland; material: Clay | place: Australia | collected 2013-02-01 | depth 1.2 m | reverse complement strand
ATCTATAGCCGCGTGATGCTTGACTTGTGGGGGAAAAAACTCGGACTTCTTGATGCGAGTGATGTGGATCGCCCCTTAATCAACAGGTGGCTTTCTATTCTGGAAGAAGCCCACGCCGATTTTTCGCTCAGCTTCCGGGCACTGTCGCGGGTTTCTGCCTCGTCGCAGACTTCCCTACCGCCGTTCGAGCCGAAACTTCACCAGATCACCAGCCTTGACCACTGGTTAACCGATTACCGTAGCCGCCTGCGTCAACAGAACGAGGAAGACACCGCGCGTTCCGCGCGTCTGAATGCAGTCAATCCGCTTTACGTGCTGCGCAACCACCTTGCAGAGCGCGCTATCGCGCGTGCACTGCAACAGGACTACAGCGAGGTCGACGCCTTACGCATCACCTTGTCCAACCCGTTCGTGATTCAGCCGGGAAAGGAGCATTATGCCCAAGCGCCGCCTGCTCATCTGGCTCAGCCTCTGCTCAGCTGCTCTTCATGACACCGCTTTACAATTCCCGCTTGCATTCGCTCAGTGCCGATAACCTCTGCGCCAGCCTCCAAAATGATGGAAATCATCATCGTCGCCCCAGCGGAAGCCAAACCCTAGATAAGGCCCAGGCCATCCATAATTGACCCACCCGCCGTTCCAGCCATAGGAAAAATTCCCATACCAGCTGTATGGATAGACTCCGTATGCGTACGGCACCGTGTAGGCAGGAACCGCCGGATACACAACGACCGGGGTGCTGGGCCAGGCGCCTGATGAAGGAGGCGACGGGGCACCGTAAGCGCCGGTTGCCGCGACAGGCGTCCACTCTGAACGGCAGGCCAACCGGATGCCGTCGCGGGAATGGACGCTGTCGCCGATCTTGACGACTTGACTATGATGCAGCACCCGGCCGTGTTGCGTAGTCACCAGAAGCTCAACCGTATCGCGGCCTGGCAATAGACCGCCGTCAAGCACAATGGTTGGCCATGAATTGACAATCTGGTTCCGTGGTATCGGTTCGCCATTCAACAAGACCTGCATTCGTTGCGGATACGAACCGAGGCCATGTACTCGGAATCGGACCTGGGCGCGATCGGCCACGACCGAACAAGGCAGGTCGCTTGCTCCTCCCTTCGCCGTGCTCGCTATGAAAACGGTTCCCAGGGAAGCACTAAACGCCAGCACTGGCATCAGCAGCGGCAAACACACCACCATCGACAGTAGAAGACGCATGACAACAATCTCCTGAGGCAACTGTCTATTAGATCAGTCAGGTCTGTTGCCAGTTCCCAAGCCTAGGCGCCAGCAACCAACAGTATAGACTCGTTGTCTGAACCTTACGACGTTACACTAAAAGAGGGCGTACCTCATGAACCAAACGGAGCCACTGATGGTCGACTACACCGGAATCCCCTACCTTCTGCAGCCAGAACCAAATTATGCCGCTGCCGGACAGCCTACTGTTGAGCAAGTCAAGAATGCAGCGAGAACGGGACTCGGGCGCATCATCAACCTCAGACCATCCGCCGAATGCCCTGGATACGATGAATCCTCGCTTGCGCAAGCGTTGGGTCTTGAATACTACTGTATCCCGATAGCAGGTCCGCAGGACCTCAATGCCGATACCGTACAGCAACTGCATGACCTTTTAGCTGCTAATGCGGACGTACACACCCTCGTTCACTGTGTCACCGCAAACCGTGTCGGTGCACTGATAGCGCTCCGTGCCGCCTGGTTGAACGACGAGCCGGTCGATATCGCCATATCCGCAGGTCAACGCTGGGGCCTAACCAAGCTCGAGCCCGTGGTCCGCCGCCTGCTAGGTGCCGCTTGAACCGAACTCACTCAGCCGAGGAAGCTGCGGAAATAGAAACCGGGGACAGTACTAGGCGTCGGCGAACGGACGCACAAACGCCTCCACACTTCTTGCTAGCGCATGCGTGTTATACCCACCTTCGAGCGTCGCAACAATCCCCTTATGGCCCAAGTCGGTCGCCAGCCCCTTAAGAATTTCCGCAGTCCACCGAAAGTCATCCGTTTCCAAGCGGAGTCCAGCAAGCGGATCATCAGCATGTGCGTCGAAGCCGGCGGAAACCAGAATCAGCTCCGGCTGGTGCGCTTCGAGAGCCGGAATCCAGTGGTCCTCGATGGCTGAACGATATGCAGTGCTCCCGGATCCCGCAGACAATGGAACGTCCAGAAGATGAGGAATTCCATGATCACATCGCCAGCCCGGAAAGAGGGAATCCTGGTACGTTGAGCAGAACAGTACCCTTGGGTCGTCACGAAAGATGTCTGCCGTGCCATTTCCATAATGTACGTCGAAATCGACAATCGCTACCCGCGACAAACCGCTCTCGAGTGCATGGGCCGCGGCAACAGCTACGTTGTTGAAAAGACAGAACCCCATTGCCCGTGCGCGTTCAGCATGATGTCCCGGCGGCCTGACCGCACAAAACGCCAAGCCTGCTCGCCCCGCCAGTACGCGTTCAACCGCCAAAATGGCCGCACCAGCTGCATGAGCGGCCGCTCCGGCGGAGAACGCATTCAGCGAAGTATCCGGATCGATCTCCAGATAACCTTTTGGCTGCGCCTCAAGAATCATCTCGACAAGCTGCTTCTGGTGTACGCGGAGCAGCGCTTCGGGCTCCGCTGCCGGCGCCTGCAAACAATCGAACAGCGGAGTCAGACCAACCGCAAGCATGCGATCCTCGATGGCCCGCAACCGCTCCGGTGACTCGGGGTGATAAGGCCCCATTTCGTGTCGCAGGCAATCCGGGTGTGTAATCCACGCAACCGCCGCTTTTACGTCGCCGTCCTCTTTCATCCCATTCCTCGTGTACAAACCAGAACGAATTCGTGGCACCCCTTCACGAGGTGCAACATCGCTTAACAAATCTGCCGTCGGCAGGGCATCCAAAATGATGATATATAAAACTGCTAGCGATGCCGCCTCCAGTGGCACGGTCGGAGTACTTTCGAAGCACGCACTCCGAACACGTCAGTCCGCGGATTCCTCATTCCCATCCAGCTCAAATTCTTTCTCAAGAAACAATCGGAGGCAGGCATCAACCGCGTTCGCATCGTAGAGGGATCCCCGGCCCCGCCGAATCTCTCCCATTGCGCCTTCCAACCCCAGATCGGATCGGTATGATCGAGGCGACGCAACGGCATCCACGACATCGGCGACAGCCAGGATTTTTGCCCCCGGCAAGATCTGGTCAGCTGTCAGGCCCTGAGGATAACCGCTCCCGTCTAGGCGTTCGTGGTGCTGACGAATCATTTCCGCGATCGGCCAGGGGAACTGGATATGTTCCAAGATCCTGTAGCCTGACTCGGGGTGATTTTTAACCAAGGCAAATTCCGAGGGCGTCAATCGATCGGGCTTGGCAAGTATTTCCACGGGGATTGCAATTTTCCCGATTTCGTAAATCCGCGCAGCAAGTGACAGACCGGCCACGAAATCTTCGTCCATTGAAAGTTCACAGGCAATTGCCACTGCCAATCGCCTTGCGCGACGCTGATGCCCCGCCGTATAGGGGTCCCGCCGTTCCATCGCCTCCGCCAATGACTCGACAGCCTCTATCAAGCTCTGTTCCAGTTTCGAGCTTCGTTCGCGCTCCACCGACTCCCTCGCATGGGCGTGTCCAGCACGCAGGGCCCTAAGACCAAAAGACAGCGCATCTGCCATTTCACCAAGAAGCGCAACTGAAGGACTGTTAAGGCTTTCGAGGTCTTGCGCGCAAACCGTCAAGACACCCAAAACTCCCGACGGAGACCGAAGGGGCAGCACGATGCTGGCCTTGCATCCAAAGCGCGCGGCCACCTCCCACCATGGCTCAATGATCGCGTGCGTGACCTGATCCCGCGTCACCTGCATTTTCCCCGTGCGGAGGCAGGTGCTCACTGGTCCGCCCTCCTGCGTGGAAGCGGTCAGCTCGGACATATCTACCTGCCCGGCCTCCGGGCCGGCCCAAGCTGTCGGCTTGACCGTATCACCAGATACGTAACCGACCCAAACCAGTGGATAATCGTCACGATCGGCCAATGCCGCACATATTCCTCCGAGCAACTGATCTTCGGAGGTCGCATGGACAACAGCAGACATCCCCTTTCCCAGCGTCTTCAACGCTCGCTTCAACCCTTCCAGTGCTCGCTCATCGTTCTTCCGTTTCGAGAGATCGCGAACGACGGCCAGAATATAGGGCCGATCCAGCGTTACTTGCTGGGTGCTAACCTCAACCGGAAATGTGGATCCATCTTTCCGCCGAAGCAAGCTTTCAAAGATCGCCGGCTCGGTTTGTCGCCATGTGCGATCAAGGCGCTCGCCCTCCGGAGGCATGGTCGGGTCGACATCCCAGAGCGTCAGCCCCAAAAACTCATTACGTCCATAGCCAAGGGAGTGGTAGGCCTTTTGGTTCGCATCAAGCACGCGCATGGTGTCAGGGCTGAATACCTGGACCGCATCATGGGTCGAATCGAGAAGCACCCGGAGCAGTTCCAATTCGGCTTCCGGCAGCTTTTGATCCCGAATATCGCGGATACAGCATTGATACATGCGAACACCGTCGACGTCGTAACCGGTAGCGATCAGATCAAAGGTGATCAGGTGTCCACTAGGATTCCTTAAATGGAGCCCCTGACGGCGGGCAAAGTTCCGCGCTTGTAGTTCTGCGTAAAACTTCTTCGAGATGTCGACATCCTGAGGCGCTGCAATCTCCCAGAGTCGTTTTCCCAGCAGCTCGTCGTCCTCATATCCGAGCAAATCACATAGGGATGGATTTACGTCGGAAAGAACGCCGGTTCGTCCATCCAGCACGGCAATCCCAAGCCGTGCCGCTTCGAAGAGGCGGCGATAGCGGGACTCCGATGCCCTGATCGTCGCCTGTGTCTTCATCTGCTCGGCGATGTTATTAGCAACGACCGACAGGCCGATAACGGTCCCCCCGGCATCCCGAATAGCCGCCACGGTCAATGACACGCCGGCCGCATTCCCGGTCGAATTCGAATGACCACTCAAAAACCTTTTGACGACATCGCCATGCCGCACGCGAGTTAAAAGCACCGCAATAATGCGCCGAAGCTCGGGCGGCGCAAGCACATCAAGATTGGCGCCAACGGCATCGGAAGCAACGTGTCCGTATAAAGCCTCAGCGGCTTCATTCCAGTAGGTCACCACTCCGTCGAGATCGACGTTGACAATTGCATCGGATGATCCATCAACTTCTGCTCCGCCGTCAGGCGTACGTCCTGCAAGTAAGTCCTTTTGAACCGTCTTTGAGTTGTCATTCATCGGTTTTCAAAGCGCCTCCAGCAATCGGTTATTGCCTACAACCAAGTTGTCGCTACAGAACAGAGATTCGCACCTTCACAAAATCGCTCCTCGCGCCATTAATTCGAGGCAACCAAACCGCTATGGAGCCGTATGCACATACCCGTATTCGTTTGTGATGTCGCGATCTCGGCGCATCGTAGCATCTTGCTTGTTCCTGTTTCTAATGGCTTAAACCTGCGCTCTGCTTTTGGCCTGACGCTTAGTCAGTGCTACCTGTCCGCAAATGGAGTGCTTGAGCATTGCGTGATTCGCGCGCTTGACAGACTTGGTTCCTCGCAGTTTAGCGAAGTTCCGGCTCTGGCTTTTTGAGGTCACGGAATTATCCATAAGTCCGACTTGCTAGATCATGACCTTTGCCTGTACCCGACACCCCCGAAAGGCCGCCAGACGAGGCTGCGCCCCCAAAATGATTGGCACCAGACGCAGTGCTCACGAACTGCGCCTTCACAGGCAGCTGAGTTCGTCCGGAACAGTCGTTCGACTCTATACCCCAAGAGGTAAGGCCAGAGCACTTGTGGGACTTCGGCACATCCCCTACGAGCTCACCCATGATCAATCAACACTAAGTTTCCATGATGCGCCCACCAACTTGCCTTGACGGACAAACACCGACGCATCACACCTGACGTCGGTCTGACTCTGGAACTTTTTTGGCTTGCTTTCGGTCACATAACCACTGAAGTGTTAGCACCAAACTTCGGCAATCCAACCTTACTAGCGTTAAGGAAGGTGCACTATGATGACACGCCGTATTCGAGTCAGTAATCTGGCGATAGGTGTTTTACTCACCCTTCTATCATCCACTCCCCCCGTGCTGGCGGCTTCTATACACGATTACGCCTCGCAACAACCGTGGGGCTATGCCACGATGAACTCGTCGGGCATAAACAGGAACTCGACCAGCAACGCGAATCATGTACTACAAGACATGAACACTACGGGCCGAAATGATGGAGTCGGACTCAGAAATAACGTTAACGCGAGCAGTACGCCGTGGATTTTTGATCGTTAATCCATGAATCTTGAGGGTGTATTGTTGTTAATGAGCAAGTCGGTAAAACAGGTGGACCGACACAAAGACCGGTATTAGTCGTTCGCCCTCTTGCTTACGCGCGCCGGCGCGTTCTCCGCGCCGGCGCTTTTTTGTGCCATTTTCACTAACACGAATGGCAATGTCGCTGCTTATCCCATGCACGCTATCGTTCCTGAGTGCCGGGATGACCGGCTTACGCCGCAGGCGGTGGCTGTTTTCAAAACGCGGGATTGAGTCGTCGAAGCAGGCCCAGCTCGGCGCCATCGATGTCCAAATAGTAGCGGCCGGTGTGGCGATTTCCGGATCGTCTAAGGTTCCGGCTCGAACGATTACGAGATGAGGACGCACTTCGGCCCGGCTCGTGACATGCGTACCGCAGCGGGGACAGAACTCACGATGCATCACGTTTCCACTATCGGCGGTACAGCAGTAGTCGCGCAGAGCGCCACTGATGGAAAAGGTCTCCGAGGAGAAGCACACATTGACCGTGTGACTTCCACTGCCTAGATACTGGCAGAGGCGGCACCAGCATTTGCGCGTCACGATCGGTGACGACGTACTCCGATAGCGAACCGAGCCACAAAGACATCTACCTGTAATATCCATTGCCTTCATTCACCTTTCATGACTCTGGATGCTGCGGACCGCGCATCTTGCCGCCACGCGATTCGTCCACCTTGTCTTTTAGCAACCGCACCCCACCATTGGCTAACTGGTTGTCCGATTTGTAGCGTCGTTCTCTGGGGGCCAGCAATTCGGTAACCGAAATCGGCGGCCGGCTGACCATCCAACGCTCTGCGTGCCCAATGCTATTCCGCCTCATTGCAGACTATCACCTGCTGTATTGACTGATTCGTCCCGGTTGCTCTGTTACTCGCAACCGCTCTGCTGTGCCGTATTGTGTCGAATAACGAAAGCGAGCAGTCTATTCCGCTTACTCGGAGCTGATCGACGACGCGTCGGGGTACACAGCGTTTCAGAATGCGCCAAATGGGCTGATCTGGTCGACGGTTCGTCGCAGCGGCCTCGTGTTGCCGGTTGCGACGATGTAATATTGCTTTCCGCAGATGCCTCTTGGATTGCTCGAGTAAATTTGGTAGCCGCGACCCGCACGCAGCTGCAGCGCTCCTATCGGGGTATTACTTCCGCAGCAAAGACCGTACCCGTTGCCTGTTGCGAGCGCGGTCAGGGTAACGGCAAGGCCGGCCGGACTGGTTCCGGTCATCACCGATAACCGGGATCGTCCTCGCTCACCGCGCGACGTCTGGCTCCGTCTGAACCGATGGTCGTTCCACCGACGCGGTAACCCCCATCGCTGATGGATCGTCCGGTTCATGCCACAAATCGCGAAATACGCCGAGCCACGGCTCGTAGTGACGCCAACGGTTGAGCGAGGTCCGGTAGACGGGCTGGCGCGCTTGCCAGGCGCTGGCGGTGTGAATCGCCCGCCGTGTCTGGTGTGGGGTGAGGCAGGCATCGTCCCACTCCAGTCCGCAGAACGCAATGATGTGTCGCGAAACGGACTCTCTATCTGACACCATCTCCGCGTAATCAACCTCCATGAACCGGTCGCTTGGCAGAACGGATCGCCAGTGCGCCATGATGCGCTGGTATTCCTTGGAGGCGAATACCAAGGTTTCGCGGTCATAGGAAAAGTCCTGACCCTCGGCAAACACCGTGAAGTAATTGGAAAGCGCGACGTCGACGGGATCTCTTCGGCAATGCAGGATCCGCGCCTCCGGAAACAGTGCGTGGATGGCACCAAGCACCAGAAAGTTGTCGGGCATTTTGTCCGTTACCCGTGCGGCCGTTCCGGAAATGGCGTCGAGGATTCCGAGGTAACGATTACCCACATCGCTCGCCCCCGTCAGGTCGCCGTTTTCCACAGCAGTCAATACACAGCGAGCACCTTCTTGCCCCCAAAAGGGGAGCTCTCCACCGGGCGCAACGCTCACATGGCTAGCTATAATCTGCTCCACCAGCGTCGTTCCACTGCGTGGCATGCCGATGATAATGATCGGCCGAGCTGACGAAGAAGCGATCGCGCGACATCGATTGCTCGCAGAGGTGTCGAAGGCTGTAATCATCCGATCAATCGAGTTCGAGTACCTCTCGCAGTCGAACGGGTGCCACGCCTTAGCCAGCTTATTGCCACGATCGAAATAGCGGATTGCTTCTTCGTATTTACCAATATCGTCGTAGGCCTTGCCAAGGGCGAAGCAGACGTAGGGCCTCTCTTTGTCCGACAGATCTGTCGTTTTAAGGAGTGCGACCATTTCATCAATGAGTTCGGAATCTTCCGGCCGGATCCTGCGGCAGTGAGCAAGTGCGGCATAGGTTGAATCAGCCCTGCTCGGAAGTTGGACCGCCACGCGATAAGACCGGAAGGCTTCATCGAACTGACCCCATAATCGGAAGCAGTAGCCGAGGTAGTGATGCAAATCGGGACGATCAGGAGCCAGGGTGACCGCTCGCTGCATCGTTGCGATCGCCGCTTCGTCTCCGGCAGTCGCCTGTGCCCGCGCAAGACCATACAGGGCGGTGACACAGTCACCATCAGCCTTCAGCGCGTCACGGTAATACTGGATGGCTTCGGTAATCTCGCGCTTCTCCAGCAGCACGTTGCCGGTATTCACGAGGGCATTCACGTCCCCAGGTTTCAGCGAACGTACCCGTTCGAAGGCAAACAGCGCGTCAGCAAGCTGGCCTTGAGCCTGCCACGCGAGACCCAGATTATTCCAGACATCGGCCTGATCGGGCTTAAGCCCACACGCGGATCCGAAATGGCTAGCGGCTTCGACGTACTGCTCGTTAGCCAAATACAGCAAACCGAGATTCATGTGGGCGTCATAGCGTGGCCCTTCGCGCAGCGCCGCCGCAAAAGCCCGCACCGCCGGCTCCCGATCATCGTTGCGACGCAACAATTCACCAAGGTTGACTAATGCGTCCGCCGATCGAGGCTGCAGCCGAAGGGCACTGCGCACGCGCTGGATGCCCTCCCGAACCTGACCCTGCTGCCCGAGGACAACACCGAGCAGATGCAGGGCGTCAAATTGCCGGGGCTCGGCAGCCAGTATCGCCTCATAGCGCTGGCGCGCCTCTGCTAGCCGACCGTCTTGGTGCGCTTCAAAAGCTTGCCGTAGCCAAACAGTCACCTCGGCCTTCTGTCGCCGCTCCTTGGGTTTTGGCGATCGGCTCATGCCACTCTCCTTGGCTCAAATGAAGCGGCGGCCGCCGACTATCGCCAGCTAAGCCGCCGTATTTAACGCCAGGATTTGGTGGAACCTAAAAAAACCAACTGAATCTACTGACCACTCCGCCGCCGACGCTTGAGAAAAGCGCCCAAGCCACCGACCATGGTCAGTCCAAGCCCGAACATGGCCAAACTGCCCGGCTCTGGAACCGAAGCTCCCTCAGCGATGAAAGCCATATCGCCATAGCCAATGCTGCCATCAAAAGTCATACTAATAGCATTCACGCCCGGAAGAAGCGCAAAAGTTCCCGAGCTGAAAGCCGCACTGGCGAGCGCTGCAGAAATATCGCTGCCGACGTATGACCCGCTGGTGGGCGTCGAAGTGTAGCTGAGGCCGCCCGAGATTACGCCAGACTGCCCCCCTAGTGCGCCGGTAGCTAAAGCCATGGGGTTACCGTTATCGTAGACGGTGAAGTAATCACCGGATGCTTCGACGTCAGTCACCGTGAGATAGCCGGCGCCACTCAGCGTAACGGTCCACGACGTCCCTGCTGGTGCACTCACTGCATTGGCAAACGTGCCCAGCGGCAGTATTGGGCCATTGGTTGCAGAACCCCCACCATTTACAGGGGTGCCAGTACTCGTAAAGGTGCCCGCGTACCATGTGTTGGTGTTGATGTTGCTGGCGAACGCCGGCACCGATACTGCAAACACCCCTACGGCAGCCACCCCCGCCGCGGCGGCACGCCTATGGGCCGGTGCCCGCCCCCCCGCTCCGCAAAGGTCGGCTGGGCCTCGCCCCCCCCCCCCTCCTCCTCCCCCCACGCCCGCGTGGGCTTGTCTGCCCCCGCTCCGGGGGGCTCCACCCGCCCCTCGCG
>OFHJ01000813.1_pt1 | contig 10444 bp, 8 predicted proteins | sample 1522001 | NCBI WGS metagenome assembly OFHJ01 (sample SAMEA2464838, study PRJEB22497) | soil metagenome | biome: Grassland; feature: Farmland; material: Clay | place: Australia | collected 2013-02-01 | depth 1.2 m | reverse complement strand
TGATCGCGCGGATGACAGACCGCGGCAATCATGCCCATCTGGCCCGTGGCGGCCTGTCGCCGACCGCGCTGCGCCGCGTCACCGAGTTCGTCCAGGCGCATCTCGCCGAACCGCTTTCGATCGCGGATCTGGCAACCCAGGCCGGCCTCAGCCCGTACCATTTTGCGCGGGCGTTCCGTCGATCGACGGGGGAAACACCGCACGCTTTCGTTCTTCGTTGCCGGATCAACCGTGCCCGCAATGCCCTCGCCCACGGTGTGCCGCCTGCCGAGGCGGCCGCACTCTGCGGCTTCAGCAGCCAGAGTCATTTCACGGCACGCTTCCGGACGCTCACCGGCCTCACGCCGGGCCAATTCGCCCGCCACCTTGGTGTGTCGCCACCACCGACGCCGTGACCGGCACCAGCGACGAACCCGGATATCCGACCCGTATGCGGGCTGCCGTGTCGATCGGCACCGGCACCGGACGAAGACCTGCGGCACGGGCGGCCGCGATGGCGCCGGCATAGGTCGGACTTTCCATCAAGACCGGATCGCCGACATTCGCGAGGGCACGGAACGATGCCGCGAGACTGGATTGCGTTCCGGGGCAGATGGTCACCTCACGTGCCTCGAAGGCGCCACCGGTGGCCTCGGCAAACCAGGCGCGCAATGGATACATACCCTCGGGCGGCATCCGCTCCCAGAGCCCGGATCGCCGCAACGCGCGGCTCGTCGCCGCCTTCAGCAGACCAGTGGCCTGCAGCGTCGGCGGTAGATATCCGGCATTCAGGGGAAGGCTTTGCGGTGCCGGCAACCGAACCATGGCTTGCAGCGCCTCCGGCTCGAAACGCCCCTCCCCGAGCGCCACGCTCTGCCAGGCAGTATCCGCCGCGTCCGGTCGTCGCCTGTCGTCCTGCCCGGCCACGAAAGTGCCACGACCCGGATGCGCCTCGATCAGCCCTTCATGAACCAGAAGATCGAGAGCGCGCTGGACGGTTCCAGGACCTGCCCCGAATTCGCGCATCAGATGACGCACCGACGGCAAGCGTGAGCCCGGCATCTGCGCCGCGGCGAGTGTCCGCAGGTGTTGAATAACGCGCTGGCTGGTGTTACTGGTCTCCATGAGCATACAGCATAACGTTACCAGCGTTTCCGCGATTGCGCAATCGGCGCGTTGCCCGATCCGCGCCGGCTGCAGACCATGACCGGCGCGTCGATGTCCGGCCTGGTCCTGTTCGCCATCTCGATGACAGGAACACTGGGGCCCAATATCGTCATGCTCACGGCATCGGGGGCGACGTTCGGCTTTCGCCGCACGCTGCCCCACACGGCCGGTGTCTCGGTCGGGTTTCCACTCATGGTGTTCTCGGTCGGGCTCGGACTGGGCCAGATATTGACGGTCAATCCGGAACTTCGGCGCATCGTGCAGTATCTTGGGGTGGCCTACATGCTGTGGCTCGCCTTGCGGCTGGCGACGGCCGACCGCGTGCCGTCCGGCGACAAGGCACGAGGCGGGAAGACAAATCGCCGTGCGTCCCCGCTGACCTTCTTCGAGGCGCTGGTGTTTCAGTGGATCAATCCGAAAGCCTGGGTTGATCAGCATCAGTGAGCAGGCGAAGCTGGTCAGTGCCGTATAGGATATTGCGGTCTTCTCGCAACGCAGGGCGATACGCTTGAAGCGCTTCAGCTTGCCGATGCTCTGCTCAATACGCGCCCGCAATTTGTAGAACTGCTTCGGAAAGAAGCGCCCTCTCTCCTTCGAATTCACCTTGCGCGGAATGACCGGAGTAATGCGGCGTGCCCGGGCTGCCGCCCGATTGCGCCGACTGTCATAGCCTTTGTCGGTGATCGCGACGCGCGGTATGATGTCCGGCCCCTGATCGAGGGAGGTTTCGAATTGCGTGGCGTCGCTCACCTCTCCGCCGGTCAGATGGAACTCGAGCGGATTGCCCTCGAGATCGGTCTTCAGGTGGATTTTCGTCGAGAAGCCGCCGCGTGAGCGGCCGAGCGCCTGATTTTGCTGCCCTTTTTGCCCCGGCTGCCGAGACATGGGCGCGCACCACGGTGCTGTCGAAGAACTGGACCAGGTGCGCGGTTCGGCTCTGCTCGGCGAGAAGTTGGAAGAAGACCTCGAATACGCCCGAGCGGCTGAGCCGCCAGAAGCGCTTCCACACGCTGTTCCAGTTGCCGAACTCAGCAGGCAGAGCCCGCCAGGTGATGTTGTGCACCGTGAAATAGTGGAGTGCTTCCAGGAACTTACGGTCGTTGTGCCCGGGTTCTCCGCGGGCGGACTGCGAGGCATCGAATATTTCGAGCACCAGCGCCCAGTCCCGTTCGGTCATTCGCGTCAGCATGGCCGGCTCCTCGGTTGCCGGTCATGCAGTGATTCGATGAATCGCCGATTCGGGAATCCCTCAAGTCCTCATACCAGGGATTCCGTCCACACAGCCTAGGCATGCGGAGCGGCGTCGGGGTGGAACGAACCGCAGATGGCGCGATCGGCTGTAACGGCTGGCTGCCCGCTGGCGCGGACTGATCTCCAGGCATCCTGACACAGGCCGGCACCTGGCTCGGCATCAGCCGGTTGCTTTGCTGTTCCACCGTCGCTGTTGCGTCGACGAGTTCCATCGAAGCGCCAAGCTTCGAAAGCGTAACAATCGTGTTAGATAATACAACTAGTAGTTGCATTTTTGCGATGATAAATTGCCAGCACTGGGCCGCGTACCTTTCGGGGGAGAGGAGACACAGCATGGCCAGTAGTCGCACTCATCGAAACAACGAGCCCGGCACATTGCTGCGAACCATGGACGGGCGGATTGTCTCATGGTCGCCCGCGATGGAGCGTCGCTATGGCATACCTCGAGACGTGGCGATTGGCCGCGATGCGGAGCAGTTGCTGGGCACCGTGTTCCCGGCATTGATCACCGACATCGAGAGAGGCTTCGAGGTGCACGGCATCTGGCGGGGAGGCATCCTGACTCACCGGAACGATGGAACGCCGATGCTCACGATCAGCGAGTGGCACCGGCACGATGATGGCACGGCTTCGGCGCATTTGGTCGCAGAGATCCATGCGGATCCCAGGGAAGCGCTGAACGATGACGACGGCACGCTCACCGGCGATCTTCTGGCGGTCATGAGGACGGTTTTCATCGAGTCCATTTCCGCAGCCACTCTGTACGGGGCAGCGGGCCAACACCTCCTCGCTGCAGCGCCTGATAACGTTCGAAGTCGACTTGCCGAAGCATCCGACGGTATCCGCCGCGAACTCCGCCGCAACCAAGCCGGGCTGGAACTGCTCGCGGATTTCAGCCATGATCTGGCGGGCACGCTCAGGAGTCGACCGAGAGCAGGTGTCGATGACAACGGCCTGCCTCGATCATCTGGAATACTTCCCACGCGGCCAGTCAGGACCAGAGGCAGGCGAGCAGCGCGGCGCTGTTGAGCGTCCGTCGCCGGCTGCCTCCGGTCTGACGCGCAAACCAGCGCTGGGTTGTGCTGCATGATCCAGGATGCCATCTCCATAGCGTAACGAGCCGGACCATCGCCTCTACTCGGGGACTCGAGCATTCGGGCTTTCCCTAATAGCTTGCCCGGTCCTTTACAGATAAATGTCATTCAGGATCATGGCACGACCTCAGCATCGAGAGACGGGCCGAATGTCTGATTACACATTGGTAGATCGACCTTGCCACGCCGGACACGGCAGGCAACATCGATAAGGTTGCTGGGGACGAGATGGCTCCCACGGAATACGCGATGATTGTTCTCCTCGATGACGATCCCGGGATGCGATCGTCGCTGCACTTTCTGCTCCAAGCCCACGGTTACGGCGTGACCGACTACGCGGATCCGGCATGTCTGTTCGGCGACCTGGCCAGGACATCACCGGCTTGCGCGATCATCGACATTCATCTCGCCGATACGGATGGGTTGGTGGTCGGCCGAAGCCTGCATGAGATACGGCCGGATCTACCGGTGATCTTCATCACCGGTCGCGCTGATCAGCGAATTCGCGATGGTGCGACAAATCTTGGCGCGGTCACTCTCCTGGAAAAGCCGTTTACGGACGCTGCGTTGCTTGAGGCGGTTCAGCGAGGCATTGCCCGTGAACGACAGGTCGAACCGCCTAGCATCCACTGAGTTGTTGCGCTAACGTATCATGCATACGGGCTTACCCGTATGGGCATCCCCGAATTTTCCGTCCTCTCCTGCCACGCTAGACCTCTGCCCGGACATGGCAGCTGAGCTGTCTTAGAGGATGGAGCTGATGATGCAGGCACTTTCGACGTCCTTGCCCTCTCAGACGAGGTGGACCCCAGCTTCCACAGCAAGCCTGAAAGCCTCCGGAGCGCTGCGCGCCGAATCTCGCGCGCCGGTCATCACGCGCGGCGCCGTGGATCTCAGCCACGCGGCCACCGAGGTTACGTTCGAACAGAACCAGACGATCTATTTCGAGTTTGATCCGGCGGAATACTGCTACCGCGTGCTCACCGGCATCGTGCGGATCTGCAAGCAGACCGAGGACGGGCGGCGGCAGATCGCCGCTTTCCCGAGCAGGGGGGATCTGTTCGGCTGGAATGGTGACCGACACTACGCTTATTCCGCCGAGGCGGCCACGGATGTCGTCCTGCTGCGCTGGCCCCGACAGATGATCGAAACAGCGATCGCCAGTGATCCCGAGGCCGGGCATCGGTTACTCTCGATCCTGTTCGACCAACTTGGCGAAGCCCAGAAGCATCTGCTGCTCCTCGGCCGGATGACCGCAAGCGAGCGCGTTGCCAACTTTCTGCTTGATCGTGCCGACCATTATGAGCGCGACGGGATGCCCTCAGACCGGATTCCGTTCCGGATCTGCCGGCGGGATGTCGGCGACTATCTTGGTCTTTCGATGGAGACTGTGAGCCGGACCATGAACGCCTTGAGAAGGCGCGGGCTGATCGATTTCACGGCCAGCGAGAGCATCCGGATCCGGAATCGGCAGGAACTCGAGGAGATTGCTCACGGCTTCGACGCTTGATTGCACCTGGGTGATCCACGACGGGTCACCATAGGGCGAGGTGGGTTCGTGACGCTCAAACGAGACGCGTCGTGCGGCGACCGTTCGCTGCCATCGCCGCTGTAAGCGCGATCGCAGAAGCACCAAGAACAATCCGGGCGCCGACGCCCGGCATCCGCCTCACAACGCGACAGCGCATTACACTTTATTACAGAAGTCTTTGTGATTTTCGTTGTTAACGACAGGGCATATGGTCCGGCCTGCCTTCGGCCTTGACAATCACCGTTCCGTGCGTTCGAAGAGCGGTTCCCGTGCTCGAGAGAGGCAAAGGAAGCCCTAAGCGGCTTGAAAAGGCATGGCGCTCGTTGGATCTGAGCGGTTTCTGGCGGCAATTGTCGAAGTGTCGAATGACGCCATCATTGCGAAGAATCTCGATGGCATCGTGATCGCATGGAACCGGGCGGCGGAAGCCATGTTCGGTTACCAGGCTGCTGAAATCGTTGGGCAGCCGATCACCCGCATTGTTCCGCCCGATCTCTATGCCGAGGAACATGCAATCATCGAGCAGGCGGCCCGCGGCGACAAGCTCACGCGCCTCGAGACAAGGCGTGTCCACAAGGATGGCCACTTGGTTGCGGTTTCGCTGACGCTTTCGCCGGTGCATGATGAAGCCGGCGACGTGATCGCCATCTCGACGATCGCCCGTGATCTGACCGAAATCCGCGGGGTCCGGCAAGAGCTTCTCGATCGCGAAGCGATGCTGCGATCGATCCTCGAGACGGTTCCGGATGCGCTGATTGTCATCGACGAGCGCGGCGCGATCCAGTCATTCAGTGCGACGGCGGAACGCCTGTTCGGATACACGACCGACGAGGTGCTCGGCCGGAATGTGAGCCTGCTGATGCCGTCCCCCTATCGCGAAGAGCATGACGGGTATCTGGCGCGGTATATTGCCACAGGGGATGCCCACATCATTGGGGTAGGGCGGACTGTCGTCGGTCTGCGCAAGGACGGCAGCACGTTTCCCCTGGAACTTGCGGTCGGCGAGGTCGCCGCGCGCGAAGGCCGGTTCTTCACTGGCTTCATCAGGGACATCACCGAGCGCCAGGATCGGGAGCGGCGTCTGCGGACACTGCAGTCCGAACTGATCCATGTGGCGCGCCTGAACGAACTCGGGCAGTTCATGTCCGCACTCACCCATGAGGTCACCCAACCTCTGGGCAGCATCATGAATTACAGTAATGGGCTGACGCGCCTGCTGGCATCGGGCCGGCAGGAGGGGGTCGACCGAGCTGCTGCCGGCATCGCGGAACAAGCGATGCGCGCGCAGCAGATCATTCAACGGCTTCGGAATTTCGTGAAGAAGGGCGAGCCCCAATCCGAGCGGGTGGGTTTGGCGAAGCTGATCGAAGAGGCGGCGGCACTCGCGCTGGTCGGGGTCGGACGTGAGCAGAGGCTCGAAATCCGCATGGCCGAGGATGCTTCGGAAGCCCTCGTGGACAAGATCCAACTGCAGCAGGTTCTGCTCAACCTGATTCGGAATGCCGTCGAGGCGATGGCGGAGTCAGCGGAACGTCATCTCCTGATCAGTACTGCCCGCAATGCGTCGATGGTGGAGATCAGCGTCGCGGACACCGGACCGGGCATCCCTGCTGCGATCAAGGCTCAGCTGTTTCAGCCATTCGTGACGACGAAGCCAAATGGCATGGGGGTTGGACTCTCCGTCTGTCAGGCCATCATCGAATCGCATGGTGGTCACATGCGTGCCGAGGACGGGGACAAAGGCGGCACAATATTCCACCTTACAGTGCCGGCGGTGCCGAATGTTTCCGCTCCGAACGGGCACGCGACGCGATCGGCGCCCGGCGCACGGACGAGATATTTCGGCATGCACTGAACGCGACCCCGACGATCAGAAATCAACGGTCATATCGACATAGATCTGATTGCGGTTGAAGTTGTAGAGCGAATAGTCCGAGACGCGCTGCGTGTAGCGGTAGTCGGCGCCGAGAAAGACATGCTGGATCAGACGGTAGCGCAGGCCGACGGACATGTCGGCTTCGTTGTCCCAGCGTGTCGACTGCACGAAGTCGCTGCGGGCGAAGGCCGCGCGAATGATCCCGGTGAGTCTCGGCGTCAAGCCTTGCTCGATCCGGCCGCCGACCAGGGTGTAGATATATCCGGGGCTGCCAGGCAGCGTGGTCTCCTCGATCGAACGATCGAGGAACAGGACGACGGCAGTGTTCTCCCCTGCCTGCCAGCGGAGCGTGGCGCTGCCGGCCGGGGTGGTGAGCGTCTTGAATGCGGAATCCGAATAGTCCCTGTGCATGACGCCGATGAAGGCATCGCCGGAGACGCTCGGCAGCAGGCGGAACAGTGCGCCGACCCCGGCCCGGAAGCCATCGGAATTGCGGTCATAGCCGAAATCGTCCGGAATGGTATCGTAGCGGCGCAGATCCGCCAGGATCTCGACATAGGGTCGGAAGGCGGAATCTGCCTCGTCGCGCAGCAGGATACCGAACGTGTAGCGGTTGCGATTACGGTCCTGGTTGTTGATCTCGCCGTGCAAACCTTCGACATTGCCGAAGGTGATGCGCTCGACGGCGGTACCGGCGCGCAGACTGAAGGTGCCGATCCGATGCACGACGCCAGCATAGGCATTGAGTTCCGTATAGGGTGTCGGCGTGATCCCCTCGACCGCATCCGGTGAGGAACGGTCCTCATGCTCATGCAGGGCGATGGCGCCGAGAAGGACGCGTGTCTTGTCGCTGACATCGAGCCGGCCTTCGAGTTGGGCATGCCAGTCGGCGGTGTTCTCGTTGCCGTGGGTCCAGTAGCCGGTGAGGTCGGCGCCTGCTTCCGCGTAGAGGGAATTGCGATCCCAGTTCGACTGCAGGGCGATCGCTGGCGAGATCGTGCCGACGACATCCGCTACACGGCCGGTCCGCGTTGCGTAGATGTTGTCATCGTAAAACGTTCCGGCCTGAATGCTCGGATAGATCGTGTAGTTGCCGAGCTTGTAGCCTGCAGCGGCGATCTCGGGCGACTGCCGACGCTGGACCGTCTGTCCCATGGCCGGCAGCGGCGGCATGATCCTGATATCGTCGGCCACATAGCGGCTCAGCTCCCGACCGACTGCGTCGCGCACAGCGCCGCGCATGGCCGCGGGTGCCGCAGCAACGATCCGTGCCTGGATCTCGCGATACACGGGCAGATTGGCACCGACGAAATCCGGCACCGGCGCGGCGACGATTCGGGCCAAGGCAGCGCCGCTCGATGGTGTTGCGGCAAGCGACGGGGTTCTCGCAAGGACGCGGCAGAGATCGTCAAGCAAGGCGCGTGGCCCGTGCTCTGCAGCTGCGTTCAACTGCTGAACGATCGAAGCCGGCACATTCTGCGCATGGGCGGCCACCGGAACGCCGATCGACGCGACCGCTGCGAAGAGCATGGAGCGGAATCGGCGCGCGCGTTTTCCCATCGGTGAACTCCTTCTTGTCACTAGGTAACAGATATATTGTTTTGTTATCGTTATAGTAAACTTCGAAGACATTGTTGGCGATGTTTGATAGGATGCAATGAACCTGTCCGTATCGACAAAACATAATCGTAAAAATCGGAACTGAACTTGATTTAAATCAGGGAGCGCTTGCAGCCATCGCGCTATCGCTCGGCCAACGAAGCACACGAACCAAGACGCGATCAACAGGCTACTGATGACGAGAAAGACCATGAAAGCGGCGCGTCGCTTGCCGAAAATGATTTTGGCAACTGCAGCGGTTGTTTACCTCGCTCCGGGAATTGCTGTGGCCCAGGTCAAAACGCCGCATCGTGGCGCGCCTGGAGGCAGTGTCGTTCCACAGGCGACGGCATGGTGTCATGGGTTTCGGTTGGGCACTCTGTCTGGCAGCAATCGTCTGAAAGGCGCCAATCTCGAGCGGCTGCGCGCCGCGCAGGCAGAGCTTGCGCCAGGCTTTGTAGCCGGCCGCGCCCGCACCGGCCTCGATCTGCTGGCAGGCTATCAGGAACAGTTGGAACGGGCGCAGCCGGATACCGCGCTCGCCGCGAACTACCTCGCGCTCGTCAGCACTGTCCCCATCACCCTCGGCACTCTCCGAACGGTCAACGCTCTGCTCTGCGTCAGCACGACCCGAACTGCAGCGGAGCGCATCGTAGCGGCCGCAGAAGCCTCGCGGCAGAGTCTCGATCACTGAGAAGATCTGACGCCATGACCAACATCCAATTGCCGCCTCAACACCGTACGTCGCTCACCCGGCGCTCCACGCTTCTACAGCTGCTTGGCGTTGTCTGCGTTACTGCGATCGTAACGCCGCTGGCAGCTCACGCTCAGGAGCATGCTGGTGGAGGCCGCGGAGAGAGCGGTGGAGGCCACTCAGGTGGCGGCGGCGAGAGCGGTGGCGACCACTCAGGTGGCGGTGGTGGCGAAAGCGGCGGCGAAGGCGGTCGCCACGGCCAAGGCCGCACACCGGGCGAACGGGCCTTTCGCCACCGTCAGCGCACCGGCCGCACCTTGGGGGGCGGCGAAGGGACGGGCGGTCATACGGGAGGCGGTGGCCACGGGGGCGGCCGTCCTCACGGTGGCGAACCAGGCACCGCCGATAGTGGAACAAGCACTGGTTCGACCGGAAGCACAGACACGCTCCTCAACGGAGGACTCAGCCCTCCGGCAGACGGCTCCATCACAGGGCCCGTCGGGGGAGCGACGGGTGGGGAACACTTTGTCCATTCCGGCACCGGCTGCTGGGGCGCTGACTGCAAAGTCCTGCACCGCCGGTAGACCGGTCACCATTCTCAAAAAAGGAAGACAAGAATGACAAAGCGTCATGTCGCAACAGGACCGTTCCGCAGGCTTCTGCTCGGTACGGCCGCCTTGGGGCTGGTTCTCTGGGCTCCGCAGATGTCGTTCCAATCGGGCACGTTCCTGCCGACCGCCCATGCGCAAAGTGAAAGCGGCCACGCCGGCGGTGGCCAGCGAGGCGGCGGTCAGATGGGCGCTGGCCATCGCGGCGGCACGAGCAGCAGCCACGGCACCAATAGCAGCCATGCACCAGGCAGCTCCGGCAGCGATATGGGGCAGGGCGGAAGCAGCGCGCAACGCGGGCATTACGGCCAGGGCGGCTCGACCGGCGAGGAGACCGGCGAGGAAGGGACGAGCTCGGATCGCCAGGGACCGCGTTTTGGCGGTGGCGCCAACAGCCGCCAACCCGAGGCCGGCACGAGTGGCGGCCGACCTGCCTGGGCAAAGGAAGGTATCCCCGAAGTCGAGCTGGGCCGCTTGAGCGTCGCGCGCGCCCCGTCGCATGTCCTCGATCACGCCTTCAGCGAGGTGACCAGCAACTGGCCGACAACATCGGCCACGATCATCACGCTCGCCGACGGCACCCAGCCTACCGTCACCCAGCTCTATTCGATGACGGCATCTGAATTCGCCAACATCGTTTCGAAA
>OFHJ01000812.1_pt1 | contig 10451 bp, 9 predicted proteins | sample 1522001 | NCBI WGS metagenome assembly OFHJ01 (sample SAMEA2464838, study PRJEB22497) | soil metagenome | biome: Grassland; feature: Farmland; material: Clay | place: Australia | collected 2013-02-01 | depth 1.2 m | reverse complement strand
GTCAAGCACCTGCTCGGGCAGACCGCGACGCTGGAGTTCCACCTGAACGACGTCGAGAACAACGCGTACGAGGCCCAGCAGAGCGGCAACGTGCCGCTCGGCGACAAGCTGTACACGAATACCTCGAGCGGCATGCCGATCCTGCTGAAGCGCGAGGTGATCGCCACGGGTAACCAGCTGACCAACGCCACGGTGGGCGAGAGCCCGCAGGGACCGGCGGTCAACGTGACCCTCGACAGCCGCGCCGGGGAGAACATGCTGCGTACCACCAAGGCGAACGTCGGCAAGCCGATGGGCGTGGTGCTGATCACGAAGCACAACGAGACCCGCGAGGTGGATGGTAAGAAGGTCACGCGCGAGGTGACCACCGAGAAGGTGATCAACGACGCGACCATCGATGGTGTGTTCTCCGACCGCTTTTCGATCACCGGCCTGACGCTCGGCGATGCGCAGGACCTGGCGATCCTGCTGCGCTCCGGCTCGTTCGTCACGCCGATCACTCCCGTGTCCGAGAACGTCATCGGCCCGAGCCTGGGTGCGGAAAACATCCACATGGGCATGATGGCGCTGGTGATCGGCATGGCCGGCGTGCTGATCTTCATGGCCATCTATTACAAGATCTTCGGACTGGTGGCCGATGCGGTGCTGGTCGCCAACGTGGTGCTGCTGACGGCGTTGCTGTCGATGATGCATGCCTCGCTGTCGCTGCCGGGCATCGCGGGCATCATTCTGACCGTCGGTATTGCGGTCGACGCGAACGTGCTGATTTACGAGCGCGTCCGCGAGGAACTGCGCAAGGGGGTCTCGCCCCAGGCGGCGATCCGTGCGGGCTTTGAAAAGGCCTTCTCGGCCATTGCGGACTCCAACGTGACTACCGCGATCGCCGGACTGGTGTTGTGGATCTTCGGCACCGGTGCGATCCGCGGCTTTGCGGTCGTCCTGACCCTCGGTATCGCGACGTCGATGTTCACCTCGCTGATGGGAAGTCGTGCGCTGGTGACGCTCATGTACGGTGGGCGGCGCAAGATCGCGCGGCTGCACATCTAGGGGACTGCACGTGGAATTTTTCAGTCATCAAACCAATTTCCAGTTCATGGCCACACGCAAAGTGTGGTTTGGACTGTCCATCGTGCTCATGATCGCCTCGCTCACGCTGCTGTTCGCGCGCGGGCTGAACCTGGCCATCGACTTCACCGGCGGCGTCACGGTCCAGGCGTCGTTCCCGACATCGCCGGACCTGGCCGTCGTACGCCAGAGGATTGCGGCGGCGGGATTCCATGATGCGGTGGTGGAATACGTCGGCACGTCGCGAGCCATCGCGGTGCGCTTGCCGCCCGAGCCGCACCAGACGTCCGCGGAATTGCGCTCGCGCATCCGCACGGCCCTGATGCAGGTCAATCCCGGCGCGACCGTGGAGTCGCTCTCGGTGGTCGGACCGCAGGTCGGCTCGCAGCTGGAGAAGAGTGCCGGCTGGGCGCTCGGCTTCACGCTGCTGTTCATCTTTCTCTACATTGCCTGGCGCTTTCACACTTGGCGGCTCTCCCTCGGCGCCATCCTGGCGGTGCTGCATGACCCGATCCTGGTGCTCGGGTTTTTCGCCCTGTCGCAGATCTCCTTCGATCTGAACGTGGTGGCGGCCGTGCTGGCGGTAATCGGCTACTCGCTGAACGACACGGTGGTGGTGTTCGACCGTATCCGAGAACGCTTCGAAGGCAACCGCCGCCTCGCGCCGAACGTGGTGCTCGACCAAGCGATCAACCAGACGCTCTCGCGGACCATCATGACCAAGGTGGTGACCTCGATCGTCGTGGTGGCGCTGCTGGTGCTCGGCGGGCCGGTGCTGAGAGGCTTCTCTGCGGCGCTTCTGATCGGCATCCTGGCGGGCACCTACTCGTCGATCTACATCTCCAGTGCGATCGCGCTCGAGTGCGGCCTGACGGCCGAGCACGTCTTCCCGTCCGCCCGCAAGGCGGCGGTCGACGAGCTGCCCTGAGGAGGGGGCCTTGGCGGCACATGCACTGCTGAACATCGCGGTTCGCGCCGCGCGCCGCGCCGGTGAGGTCATCGTGCGCAGCATGAACAACCTCGAATCGCTGACGGTCACGGCGAAGGGGCGCAACGACTTCGTTTCCGAGGTCGACCGGGCGGCCGAGGCGCAGATCGTCGAGATCATTCACCGGCACTACCCCGATCACGCGATCCTGGCCGAGGAAGGTGGCGCGCAGGGCGAGCACGAGGTCCGCTGGATCATCGACCCGCTCGATGGCACCACGAACTTCCTGCACGGCTTCCCGGTGTTTGCCGTGTCGATCGCCTGCGAGCAGAGGGGACGGCTCGAGCATGCCGTGGTCTATGACCCGATGCGCCAGGAGCTGTTTACCGCTTCGCGCGGCGGCGGGGCCCACCTGGACAACCGCCGCATTCGCGTCAGCAAGCAACGCACCCTCGAGGGTGCGCTCATCGGTACAGGCTTCCCGTTCCGCGCCAACGACCGTTATCTCGACGCATACTTCGCGATGCTCAAGGCGGCCACCCAGGTGACCGCCGGCATCCGCCGGCCCGGTGCCGCGGCGCTCGATCTCGCGTACGTCGCCGCCGGTCGGATCGATGGATTCTGGGAGTTCGGGCTTGCGCCCTGGGATACCGCGGCCGGCACGTTGCTGGTGCAGGAAGCCGGTGGTCACATCGGCACTCCGGGCGGCGCGACGTACCAGCAGGGCGGGCACGTGGTTGCCGGCAATCCCAAGGTTTACGCCGCGCTCCTTGAGCTGTTTGCACCGTTCGTTCCCGAGGAAATGCGCGAGCGCTGAGGCGTCGTTTTCCTGCGGCGGGCCGGCTCGCAATACCGGGGTCTCTTGTGTACAGTCCCGGAATGATAAGACAGATTTTTGCAACAAAGTCAGTCGCCGAAATCGAGGCGGCAGACTCCTCTGACGCCGAGGGTCACCAGCTCAAACGTACGCTCTCGGCCACGGCGCTCACCATGCTCGGTATCGGGGGGATTATCGGTACCGGGATCTTCGTGCTCACCGGCGTTGCCGCCGCGCAGTATGCGGGACCGGCTCTGGTGCTCTCGTTCATCGTTGCCGGGTTCGGCTGCGCATTCGCCGGTCTGTGCTACGCCGAATTCGCCGCGATGATCCCGGTTTCGGGCAGTGCGTATTCCTACACCTACGCCACGCTCGGTGAGGTCATCGCCTGGTTCATCGGCTGGAACCTGGTGCTCGAGTACCTGTTCGCGGTCGCGACGGTATCGGTGGGATGGTCCGGTTACGTGGCCCGCATGTTGGGAATCCTGGGCATTCACATGCCACCTGCATTGTCGCATGCACCCTTCATGCAGGCCTCCCCGGACAGCTTCTCGGTGGTCTCCTCCGGCGCCATTCTCAATGTGCCGGCAGTACTGATCGTGCTGGCATTGGCGGCAGTGTGTTACATCGGCATCAAGCAATCGGCCGGATTCAATACCCTCATCGTGACCCTGAAGGTCACCGTGGTGGTGTTGTTCATCGTGCTCGGCATGGGTTTCATCCAGCACAGCAACTGGCACCCGTTCATCCCGGCCCCGACCGGTCGGCCCGGCCAGTACGGATGGAACGGCGTGTTCACTGCGTCCGGCGTCATCTTCTTTGCCTACATCGGGTTTGATGCCATCTCGACGACTGCCCAGGAGGCGAAGAATCCACAGCGGGACATGCCGATCGGTATTCTTTCCAGCCTGGTCATATGCACGTTGCTTTACGTGGCGGTCTCGGCAGTGCTCACTGGCATGGTGAACTACACCAAGCTCAACGTGCCGGCACCGCTGGCGCTGGCACTGGACTCCTATCCGCAGCTGCGCTGGTTCAGTGTCGCGATCGACATCGGTGCCATCCTGGGCATGACCTCGGTGATGCTGGTGATGACGATCGCGCAAGCGCGCATCTTTTACTCCATGGCGCAGGATGGATTGCTGCCGCCGGTGTTCGGAAGGATTCACGCGAAGTTCCGCACACCGTCCGTTGGGACCATCGTGACCGGCGTGACCGCGGCCCTGATTGGCGGACTGTTCCCGGTGGACTTGCTCGGCGAGCTGGTGTCCATTGGCACCCTGATGGCCTTCGTGACGGTGTGCATCGGCGTGCTGGTGCTGCGTTACACGCGCCCGGATCTGGAGCGCCCATTCCGCGTGCCGATGCCCTGGGTGACCTGTCTGCTCGGGGCAGCAGTGTGCACGTTCATGATCATCAAGCTGCCCAGCAGCACCTGGGTGCGCCTGGTCGTGTGGACGCTGATCGGCGCATTGGTGTACGGCTTCTACGGCTATCGACACAGCAAATTGCGCACGCGCGTTGCCGCGCCCACGCGCTGAGTCGAAGTGCCGGCCGCGAGCGCGGCAGAGCAGGGTTTTGACGATGGACACAGCGCAGATTCGCATCGTATTGGTCGAGCCTTCGCATCCGGGCAACATCGGGGCGGTGGCACGGGCCATGAAGAACATGGGCCTCGGACAGCTCGTGCTGGTCAATCCGCGGCAGTTCCCGGATCCGGAGGCGACGGCGCGCGCATCGGGAGCCGACGATGTGCTGGCGCGCGCCCGGGTGGTCCAGAGCGTGACCGAGGCGCTCGAGGGCTGTGGATTCGTGGCCGCGACCACCTCACGTGAGCGGGACCAGTACTTCCGGGTCGCCGACGTGCGCGAAGCGGCCGGTCGGCTGGGCCGCGAGTCCGACCACGGCGCGGTGGCTGTGCTGTTTGGTTCCGAGCGTGCCGGGCTGACCAACGAACAGCTCGAGGCAGCGCACCTGCTGGTGCGCATCCCCGCCAGCGAGACCTATCCGTCACTCAACCTCGCCATGGCGGTGCAGATCGTGGTCTACGAACTGTTCCGGGTCGAGGGCGTTGCGGTCGAACCGGCACCGGCGGCCGGACCGCTCGCCGAGCCGGCGGATCTCCAGCGGCTCTACGCGCACTTCGCCGAGGTGCTCGAGGAAGTGGACTTCCGTGACCGCACGCAAAGCGGTACCCACCTGATGGCCCGTATTCGTCGTTTCCTGCAGCGCGCCGAGTTGGATCGCAACGAGGTGAACATCCTGCGTGGCTTTCTCACGGCCGTGCAGCGGCGCCGCCGCCGCGCTGGTGAACACGACGCTTCTTGAGTGTGACGCATCGTGGGTCCCTGTGACCCGTGTTGCGACTGTGCTGCATGGACCTCGAGGGCAGCTTGCAGCACGATCCGGATGCACCGAGCGGGTGCCCGGTGGTCAAGCCAGGCGTTGCGGTGCAGTTCTAGACGGACTAAACCGCGCGGTGTCGGCTGGTGTTCGACCGGCCCGTGCATGCAGAATGCGCCCGGTGCGGCCCGACGCTGCACGACTGTGTTCATGAGTAACGACGATCCGATATACCTGGACTACGCGGCGAGCACCCCGGTCGATCCGCGGGTGATCCAAGTGATGACCGACTGCCTCGCCGCCGAGGGCGGTCGTGGCAACCCGTCCTCCTCCCACCTCTGGGGGCGGCGCGCCGCCGAGCGCATCGAGATCGCCCGCGCCGAAGTCGCCGTGCTGATTGGCGCGGCAGCCGAGGAGATCGTGTTCACCTCCGGGGCGACCGAGTCGGACAACCTCGCGGTGCTCGGGGCGGCGCGCGCCCAGGCCGATCTCGGCCGGCACGTGGTGAGTACACGCATCGAGCACAAGGCGGCTTTGGACCCGTGCCGGCGCCTGCAGAAGGAAGGCTTCACGGTGACGCTGGTGAGCCCGGAACGCAGCGGGCGGATTGATCCGCAGGCGGTTGCCGCGGCACTGCGCGCCGATACCGTGCTGGTCTCGGTGATGTGGGTCAATAACGAGACCGGGGTCATCCAGGACGTCGCGGCGATCGGTGCGCTGTGCCGCGAGCGCGGGATCCTGTTTCACTCCGACGCGGCGCAGGCGGTCGGCAAGATCCCCGTGGCAGTGCACGAGCTGCCCATTGACCTGATGTCCTTCACGGCGCACAAGCTGTACGGACCGAAGGGGATCGGCGCGCTCTATGTGCGCGCCGGCGCTCGCGCGCGAGTACAGCCATTGCTGTTCGGCGGCGGCCAGGAGCGCGGCCTGCGCCCCGGCACCCTGGCGACTCACCAGATCGCCGGTTTCGGGGCGGCCTGCACCGTGGCCCAGCACTGGCTCGAGGGTGAGGCGGAGCGCCTCGCGGGGCTGGGCCAACGGCTCTGGGGACGGCTCGCCCGCCTCGGTGGCGTGCACCTCAACGGCGAGGGCGCTCCGCGGACCGCGGGGATCCTCAACGTCTCCTTCGAGGGGGTCGAGGGCGAGAGCCTGGTGACGGGGCTGGCCGAGCTCGCGGTCTCGACCGGCTCGGCGTGCAATTCAGCCTCTGCAGAGCCGTCCTACGTGCTGCGCGCGCTGGGACGCGACACCGAGCTGGCGCAAAGCTCGCTACGCTTCAGTTTCGGGCGCTTCTCGAGCCTGGCGGACATCGATGCGGCTGCTGCGGCCGTGCGGCGCGAAGTCGAGCGGCTGCGGGCCCTGTCCCCCGGTTCGGACCCCCGGGACCCCGGGGCGCAGGGGGAGATCGTCGGTGAGGCCGGCGGGCCGGGGCGCGAGGTGTGGATCCGCTTCCGCTTGCGTGTGCAGGAGGGCCGGGTCGTGCAGGCGGCGCATCGTGTGTACGGCTGCCCGCACACCATGGACGCGGCGGCCTGGCTCGCCGAACGCCTGCCGGGACGGACACTTGCGCAGCTGGTGCCGGGCTCGCCGCCGCAGTGGGCCGCCGCCCTGGGCGTGCCGGCGGAGAAGCTCGGCCGCTTGCTCATGCTCGAAGATGCGTTGCGCGAGTGCCAGCGACACCGCTCCGGGGTGTAGAATGCAGGCCAATCGGAGTCACTCACGACCATGGCCATCTCGCTGACCGAATCTGCTGCTCATCGAATCCAGAGTTTCCTTGCCACTCGCGGGCACGGCATTGGGTTGCGCCTCGGCGTGCGCAAGACCGGCTGCTCAGGCTTTGCCTACGTCGTGAATTACGCCGAGGAGCAGCACCCCGATGACGTGATTTTCGAGGATCGCGGCGTGAAGGTGTACGTCGACCCGGAGAGCCTGCCGCTGATCGACGGAACCACGGTGGATTTCGTCAAGCAGGGCCTCAATGAGGCGTTCCGGTTCCGCAATCCGAACGTCCGGGGCGAGTGCGGCTGCGGCGAGAGCTTCTCGGTCTGAAGCACCACGGCGGATTTCGTAAAAATCTTTTGAAATCCGCTACGTTGGGTGCCGGGGGCAAATTGCCTCGCCCCCGTATCACCGGGTAGACTGTAACGCTTGATGACGGTCTGCCGCCCGTTCCCCGAGGGGGGAGCGGCGGGGCGCCGTGTCCCATTCAGTACTACAGCTTCCGAAAGGTCAATCCGCATGGCGCTCGAGCGCACTCTGTCTATCGTCAAGCCCGACGGCGTTGCCCGCAACCTCATTGGCGAGGTGTACCGCCGCTTCGAGACCGCTGGCCTGTCCATTATTGCCGCCCGCATGGTGCAGCTCTCCGAGCGCGAAGCGGAAGGCTTCTATGCCGTGCACCGCGAGCGTCCGTTCTTCAAGGACCTGGTGCGCTACATGACCTCCGGCCCGGTGATCGTGCAGGTGCTCGAGGGCGAGAACGCGATTGCGCGCCACCGCGAAATCATGGGCGCCACCGACCCGAAGAAGGCTGCGCCGGGGACCATCCGCGCGGACCTCGCCGAGAGCATCGAGCGCAACGTCGTGCACGGTTCGGATGCCCCGGAGACCGCCGCGCGCGAAATCGCCTATTTCTTCAGCGCCACGGAGCTGCACCCCCGCGGCTGAGGCCGCCCTGCCGGTCATGAGCGAGTCCGCCACGATCACGAATCTGCTGGGACTGCCTCGGGGCGAGCTCGAGCAGTTCGTGGCGGCGCTTGGTAGCAAGCCCTTCCGGGCGCGCCAGCTCATGCAATGGGTGTACAAGCGCGCCGAACCGTCGTTCGAGCGCATGACCGACCTGGCCAAGTCGTTTCGCGCCGAGCTCGCCGCACGTGCGTGCGTGCGCCCGCCGGAGATCCTCACCGAGCAGCGCTCCGGGGACGGGACGCGCAAGTGGTTGCTGCGCGCCGACGGCAGCCAGGCATTCGAGATGGTCTACATCCCCGAGCCTGACCGGGCGACGCTGTGCATTTCATCGCAGGTGGGGTGCGTGCTCGACTGCGCGTTCTGCTCGACCGCGCAGCAAGGGTTCAACCGCAACCTGACCACCGCGGAGATCGTTGGGCAGGTCTGGCTGGCGAACCGCGAACTCGCCGGAACGGTTGCCGACCTGGCGCGCGAGCGCGCGGTGACCAACGTGGTGCTGATGGGCATGGGTGAACCGCTTGCGAACTTTCGCAACGTGGTGCCGGCGCTCGATATCCTGCTGGACGACTTCGGCTTCGATCTGTCGCGTCGCCGCGTAACGCTCTCAACGTCCGGGCTCGTGCCGCAGATTTACAAGCTCGCCGAACACAGCAACGTGGCACTGGCGGTCTCGCTGCACGCGCCCGATGATGCATTGCGCAACGAGCTCGTGCCGATCAACCGCAAGCACCCGATCGGCGAGCTGCTCGAGGCGTGCTGGCACTACATCGATGAGCGCAACGGGCGCAGCGTAACCTTCGAGTACGTGCTGCTTGAGGGTGTGAACGACTCGCGCACCCAGGCGCGGGCGCTGGCGGCGTTGCTCGTCGGGCACCCGGCGAAGGTCAATCTCATTCCCTTCAACCCGTTTCCGGGCACGCGCTTCCGCCGCTCCCCGCCGGCAGCGGTGCAGGCCTTCCGCGACGAGCTGCTGCGCTGCGGTGTGCTCGCCACGGTGCGTCGCACCCGGGGCGATGACATCGATGCAGCGTGCGGCCAGCTGGCCGGACGCGTGGTCGACCGTACCACGGTGCGCCTCGGTAGCCGCGCATTCGGCTTGGCGGTCCAGGCATGACCGGGCGCACATGGGGCAGGTACTTGGCGTCTGCCGCAGTACTGGGCGCGCTGCTGAGCGCCGGGTGCGCCAACCCGCAGCAGGTGCGCGATCAGCGTGACGCGGCGATATTCAACACCGAGCTCGGCATCGCGTACCTGCAGCGCGGCGAGCTGGCGGTCGCCAAGCGCAAGCTCGATCGCGCGCTGAGCGAGAACCCCAACGATCCGAACGTGCACAGCGCCCGGGCACTGCTGTTCGAGCGTCTCGGCGAGTCGGCGCGGGCCGACCGGGAGTACCGCAAGGCACTGTCCCTGGCGCCGCACAATCCGGACTACGAAAACGACTACGCGGTCTACCTCTGCAACGTCGGTCGTACCGACGAAGGCGTGAAGTATTTCATCTCTGCGGCCCGCAATCCGCTCTACCTGACTCCCGCCGATGCGTACAACAACGCCGGGGTTTGCCTGCGGGTCGCACATAAATACCGGCGGGCGGAAAAGATGTTCCGTGCCGCGCTCGCTGTCAGCCCGGACTTCGAGCAGGCGGCGTGGCAACTCGCCAATCTGCAGTACAAACGCGGCCACTACAAGCAGGCGTACGCGTTGATCAAGCAGTTTCTCGCGAATAACAGCGAGACCCCGGACCTGCTGTTGCTGGCAGTGAAGATCGCGCGCGCCGAGGGCAATGCGCTCGACGCGGAGCTCTATGCGCGCCGCCTGCAGCTGGATTTCCCAGACTCGGCTGAGGCGCACGCGCTGGCCGCTCTCGGCCACAAGCCGGGCTGATCGGCATGACGGACGCATCAGGCGGCGAGCCGCGCCGCGAGGCCGGCGGCGGCATTGGTGCGCGACTGCGCGCCGCGCGCGAACGCTCCGCGTTCACCCTCACGCAGGCTGCGCAGCGGCTGCACGTCGCCAGCGAAACGCTCGAGGCGCTCGAGGCGGAACGCTTCGAGGAGCTCGGCGCCCCGATTTACGTGAAAGGCTACCTGAGCCGCTACGCGGAGCTGATCGGAGAGTCGCCGGAGGCGCTGCTCGATCTGCTGGCCGCATCGACCATGGCTGCGCCTGACCTGACGCGTATCCCGCGGGCTGCAAAGCCGGACAATCGAGTCAGCGCGCTGTTGGCGATCATCGGCATCGCGGCCGGGGTGGCGCTCGCGGTGGCGCTGGCGTGGTGGGGCTGGATGCACCTGTATCGGCGCGAGGCGGTTGTCATCGCGGCGCGACCGGAGGCGATGGCGGTCCCGAACCGCTCGCAGCAGCATGCCGCGGCACATTCCACGGTGCCTGCGGCGGCATCGAGTCCGGCGCCCGCGCCAGCGGCGGCGCAGGACACGCGCATCGCGTTGAGTTTCCCGGTAGCGAGCTGGGTCGACGTGACCGATGCGGGGGGCCGGAGCCTGTACCACGGGATGGTCGCCGCGGGAGCCCGCAAGAGATTTTCCGGGCCGGCGCCGCTGCACGTCGTGCTCGGTTACGCCGACGGCGTTTCGCTGTCGGTCAATGGCCGCG
>OFHJ01000811.1_pt1 | contig 10465 bp, 8 predicted proteins | sample 1522001 | NCBI WGS metagenome assembly OFHJ01 (sample SAMEA2464838, study PRJEB22497) | soil metagenome | biome: Grassland; feature: Farmland; material: Clay | place: Australia | collected 2013-02-01 | depth 1.2 m | reverse complement strand
GCTCGATACCGCTGGCCTGCGTGACGGTCCCGACGAGGTCGAAGCCGAGGGCATCCGCCGCGCCCACGAGCAGATGCATCGCGCCGACCGGGTGCTGTTCGTGATCGACCTGGCGGCCGATCCGCTGGGCACGGCGTTCACCGAGGAGCGCGAACGGTTGCCGCGGGACGTCCCGGTGACCCTGGTTTTGAACAAAAGCGACCTGGCCGCGGGCATTCCGCTGGCGGACACGATCGTGGGACCGCCGCGGGTGGCGGTTTCAGCCCTTACCGGTAGCGGCCTCGAACAGCTGCGTGCGCACCTGAAGGACTGCATGGGCTTCCGCAGCGTCGAGGGCGGTGCCGTCTCGGCGCGCCGTCGGCACCTCGACGCGCTGCGCCGCGCGCGTCACCAGGTGCAGGAGGCCGAGCGATGCCTGCGTGACAGCCGCGCCGGAGAGCTGGTGGCCGAGGAATTGCGCGGTGCCCAGCAGGCGCTGAGCGAAATCACCGGGGCGTTCACCAGCGAGGACCTGCTGGGGCGCATCTTCGGAAGCTTCTGCATCGGCAAGTGAGGCCATCCGCCCGGCCCCGGCCAGTGACGCCGCGCCGGTGCACGGCTCGAGTACCCACCTGAGGAACCGCACGCACGTGACGAAACTGCTGCGTTACGGCCCCGTCGGCCGCGAACAGCCCGGACTGATCGATGCCCAGGGGATTCTCCGTTCACTGACCGGCGTGATTGCGGAACTCGATCCGGCGCACCTGGCACCGGCGAGCCTGGCACGCCTCGGCGCGCTCGACGTGACGCGTTTGCCGGCCGTCGCCGGCGCACCGCGGCTCGGGATTCCCTTCACCGGCACACGCAAGTTTCTCGCCATCGGCTTGAATTTCGCCGACCACGCCGCTGAATCCAACTTGCCCGTTCCGGCAGAGCCGGTGATCTTCACCAAGGCCGTCAGCTGCCTGCAGGGACCGAATGACGTGGTGGTACTGCCGCGAGACTCGACCAAGACCGACTGGGAAGTGGAGCTCGGCGTCGTGATCGGAACCACGGCTCGCGATATCGAAGAGCGTGACGCGCTCGAGCATGTCGCCGGTTATGTCGTCGTCAACGATCTGTCCGAGCGTGAATTCCAATTCGAACGCGGCGGCACCTGGGACAAGGGCAAAGGCTGCGACACGTTCGGTCCGGTCGGGCCCTGGCTGGTGACGCGGGATGAAGTCGGTGACGCGGCGCACCTGAACATGTGGCTGGAGGTCAACGGTGAGCGCAAGCAGACCGGCAACACGCGGACGATGATCTTCGGGGTGGCCGCCCTGGTGAGCTATGTCAGTCGTTTCATGACCCTGGAGCCCGCAGACATCATTGCGACGGGCACCCCGCCCGGGACGGGCATGGGTCACAAGCCCCGGCCCGAGTACCTGGCACCGGGCGACCGGATCCGGCTCGGCATCGATCAGCTCGGCACGCAGGAGCAAACGGTGCGCGCCTGGCGGCGCGGTTCGTGACCCGCGCCGCGGCGGGCCCTCTCACCGCACACACACCGACCGGATCCGCATGATCGACCTGGGCCCGGGGATCTGAGAGGATCTGCCGGTCCATGGTGCATCCCTTGCGCCCGGAGCGTCTGCCCATGCCCTGGAAACGCAGGCCCGTCAGCGGGCGGAACATCAGCACGGTCCTCAACATCTCCGACCTGCGCGAGGTGGCGCGGCGCCGCGTCCCCGGCTTCGCATTCGAGTACGTGGAAGGCGGCGCTGAAGATGAGGCTACGTTACGCGGCAACCGTGCGGCGTTTGCCGCGCTGCAGTTCGTGCCACCGACACTGGTCCCGACGGAGGGACGGAGCCTAGCCACGGAACTGTTCGCAGCGCCGGTGCGTGCGCCGCTGGCCATCGCACCGACCGGGCTGAACGGCATGCTGCGTCCCCAGGGCGACGTCGCGCTCGCGCGCGCCGCCGCGTCAGCTGGTGTCCCGTATACCCTGAGCACCGTTTCGACGACGCTGCTCGAGGACGTCGCGAAGCAGGCGGGCGGGCGGCTGTGGATGCAGTTGTACGTCATGCGCAACCGGGCGATCGCAGAAGACATCATGCACCGGGCGGCGGCGAGCGGGTACGAAGCGCTGCTGTTCACCACGGATGCCAACGTGTTCGGCAGCCGGGAATGGGACCGGCGCAATTACATCAAGCCCGGTCGGCTCCGCCCGCGTGCCGCGCTCGACGTGCTGCGACATCCACGCTGGCTGATCGAGCTGCTCCTCGGCGGCGGCATTCCACGCTTTCGCAACATCGAGGCCTTCCTGCCGCCGGGTGCCGCGAGCGCGGTCGGCGGCAGCACCATCATTCCGCAAATGTTCGCACCCGCGCTCGCGTGGGGAGACATCGCCTGGGTGCGGGAGCATTGGCCGAACAAGCTGCTCGTGAAGGGAATCCTGACCGTTGCCGATGCGCGCAAGGCCGCCGAACTCGGGTGCGACGGCCTCGTGCTCACCAACCATGGCGGCCGACAGCTCGATCACTGCGTTGCGCCCATCGAGGTGCTCGCAGACATCGCAGCCGAGGTGGGAGATCGCATGACCGTGCTGATCGACAGCGGCTTTCGCCGCGGAACCGATATTGCCAAGGCCCTTGCGCTCGGCGCCGACGCGGTGCTGCTCGGACGGGCCACGCTGTACGGTCTGGCCGCCGCGGGGCAAGCCGGTGTCGAGCGCGCCTTGCAGCTGCTCACCGTAGAACTCGACCGAGTGCTCGGTCAGCTCGGCTGCCACAGCGTACGCGAGCTTGGCCCGCACCTGCTACGCGGTCCCGGCGGCACCGCGTAGCAGGTGCGGCACGCGACCCCGGAGACGCCCGAGCCGCCGGCGCTATACTGGCGCGCCTACACCGAGCTGAGAGTGCGCCATAGATGCGACCCAGGACGCCCGTCTCGCCCTACAGCGCCCCGGGCCGCAAGGCGTTGCGGCTGCACGGCACCATTGCCCGGGACATCGGCATGCGCATCGTCACGGGGCGGATTGAACCGGGATCCGTGCTGGACGGGGAGATCGCCGCCAGCGAGCGGCTGAAGGTCTCGCGAACCGCCTACCGGGAAGCGTTGCGCATCCTGGCCGCCAAGGGACTGGTCGAGTCGCGCCCGAAGCTCGGCACACGAGTCAGCGCGCCGGGCGCGTGGCACCTGCTCGATCCGGACGTCGTGTCCTGGATCTTCAGCGGTGACCCGGACCCGCGGCTGCTGACCGCGCTGTTCGAATTGCGTACCATCGTGGAGCCGGCTGCCGCTGCGCTCGCGGCAGCGCGCCGCAGTAACGAGCAACTGCACAACCTGCGCCGCGCGCTTGATGTCATGGCCGCCGAGTCCCTCGCTGTCGAGGCCGGACGGCGGGCGGACCGCGTGTTTCACTCAGTGCTGCTGGAGGCCTCCAGCAACCCGTTTCTCGCTTCGCTCACCAGTGGCATTGCCGCGGCGGTCAACTGGACAACCGTGTTCAAGCAGCGTGCCGCACCGCTCAGCCGCGACCCCTTGCCCGATCACCTGCGCGTTTACGCGGCGGTCGAACGGCGCGATCCGGAAGCGGCCCGTACGGCAATGACTGACCTGGTGCGCCTTGCACTGCTCGACACCGCGCGCCGGGGAACGCACCGCGCCACCGCGCTCAGGAAGCGCTCAACTGCTCGTCCTGCACGGCACCGGTAGTCCGGTAGCCCCACAGCGCGTAGAACAACACGTAGCCGTACCCAAGCCACGGTAAAACGTAGGACAGATGCAGGCCGATGCTGTCGGCCAGCACGCCCTGCAGTTCCGCGAGCGCGCCACCGGCAATCGCCATCACGAGCAGGCCGGAGCCTTCCTCGGTCAGGGGGCCGAGGCCGCGGATGCCGAGCGTGAAGATCGTCGGGAACATGATGGAGTTGCACAGCCCCACGGCGAGCAGGCTCCACATCGCCAGATGACCGCTGGAAACGATCGTGATGGCGACCAGCGCGAGTGCCCCGATGGTTACGGTCACCAGCACGCGCTGCGGGCGCAGCCAGCGCAGAAACCACGCGCCGATGAACCGGCCGGTCATCGCGCCGCCCCAGTACAGCATCAGGTAATCCGCAGCACGCGCATGCGACAGTCCGCCGATCGAAGGTTCGGACATGAAGTTGATCAGCGTCGAGCCGATGGCCACTTCACACATCACGTAAAGCGCGATTGCCGGAACGCCGAGCACCAGGTTGCGGTGTCGCCACAGACTCTGCCGTGCGCGCTCGGCACGGGCCGCGCGCCGCGTTTCCTTGCCCAGATCCGGCAGGCGCACCCCCCAGACCAGCACCGCCAGCCCCAGCAGCACCACGGCCATGAGTGCATAGGGCAGCTCCACGGTGTGCACACCTGCGACCCGCTGTGCCGTGCTCAAGTGCAGGGCGTGCCGCGCTGTGTTCGTCGGGCTGTGGCCGAGGATGAGCAGGCTGCCGAACAGCGGTGCGAGCATGGTTCCGGCGGAATTGAACGCCTGGACGAGGTTCAGACGGCTCGAGGCGGTCTGCGGCGGCCCGATCACGGAAACGTACGGGTTGGCCGCCACCTGCAGGAGCGTGATCGAGGCGGCCAGCAGGAATAGCGCCACCAGGAACAGCCCGTAGGACTCGAGCATGGCCGCCGGTATGAACCCCGCGGCGCTCACCGCCATGCCGAGCAGTCCGAGTACGACCGCGAGCTTGTACCCGGTGCGCTCCAGGATCTTGGCCGACGGCATGGCCATGACCAGGTAGGCCAGGAAGAACACGAACTGGATCAGCAGGACCTGCGCGTAGTCCAACCGAAACGCCGATTTCAGGTGCGGGATCAGCGTGTCGTTCAGGACGGTCGCGAAGCCCCACATGAAGAAGACGGTCGCCAGCACCACGAGCGCCACGGTGTAGTTCCGCGGCGCACCGCCGTCTTCGGGTGCAGCACCCGGTTTGCCGCCAATCAGGATCGCCATGCCAAGGGCTCCACAGCAGGAGGGCCGGCCCTGAGCGCGCGCAGCGGCGTCACGGCTCGCCATTTACTCAGACAATACGAAGTGCCGCGGAACGCTGTCAAGGCTCATCGACTACTCAGACATTTGCCCGGGTGTTCGACTATGATCGGCGGCCATCGTGATGCAGCGCAGCGGGAGCGTCCATGGCCTTGCGTCTGGTCCAGGTCGAAGTCGGTGGGCAGCGTGGCGTTGCCCTGTTGGCCGATGCCGAGCGTGTCGAACGGCTGGCGGACGCCCCGAGCGTCTACGCGCTCGCGAACGCTGCGCTTGGCGAAGGGCTCACCCTGGCGCAGGCGGTCGAGCACCGGCGCACCGGGCAATACCAGCGGCTCGACGCCGTGCGTCTGCTCGCACCCGTCGATCACCCGGACCCTGCACACCTGTATCTCACCGGTACGGGACTGACGCACCTGGGTTCTGCCGAGAGCCGCGACAGGATGCATGCGCCGGCGAGCACCGAGCCCGGTCAGACCGACTCGATGCGGATCTTTCGCGAGGGACTCGATGGGGGTAAGCCCGCGGCCGGTGCGCTCGGCGCGCAGCCGGAGTGGTTCTACAAGGGCAATGGCTCGAGCATCATACCGAGCGGTGTCCCGCTGGAATCTCCCCGCTTTGCCCTCGACGGCGGCGAGGAGCCGGAAATTGCCGGCATCTACCTGATCGACTCTCACGGTGTCCCCCGCCGGCTCGGCTTCTGCCTGGCCAACGAATTCTCCGACCACGTGACCGAGCGCCACAATTACCTCTGGCTCGCCCACTCCAAGCTCCGCCCGGTGGCGTTGGGCGCGGAACTGCTCACCGGCGAGCTGCCGAACGACGTACGCGGCATGAGCCGGATCTATCGTCGCGAGCGCCTGCTCTGGGAGAAGCCGTTTCTCACCGGAGAAGCGAACATGTCCCACTCCCTCGCCAACCTCGAGCATCACCACTTCAAGTACGCGCTGTTTCGCCGTCCGGGCGACGTTCACGTGCATTTTTTCGGCACCGCAACTCTGTCGTTCACCGACCAGGTCCGCGCCGAGCCGGGCGACGTCTTCGACATCAGCGCCGATGCGTTCCTGCTGCCGCTGCGCAACACGCTGCGGTGCAGCGACGCACAACCGGTCACGCCGCAACCGCTGTGAGCACGCGCCGCATGGCGCGGCGGGTGCTCACAGCCGGCTCAGCCGGGCCCGCTGAGCCGGCGCTCGCCGTCGAACCGGTGCGGCCAGCCCGGCAGCCCGGTTGCACGCAGTTCCGCGGGCAGCAGTGCGTCCGGAAAGCCCTGGTAACACACCGGTCGAAGAAAGCGATCGATCGCCAGGGTGCCGACCGAGGTACTGCGACCGTCGGCGGTCGCCGGGAACGGGCCGCCGTGCACCATCGCGTGGCACACTTCAACGCCCGTCGGCCAACTGTTGACGATGATGCGGCCGGCCTTGCGTTCGAGTGTGGGCAGCAATTCCTGCGCCAGCTCCTGGTCGGCGGCCTGCATGTGCAGCGTCGCGGTCAACTGCCCCTCGAATCGTTCGAGGATCGCGCGCAACTCCTCGATCGCGGCACACCGCACGATCAGCGAGGCCGGCCCGAACGTCTCCTCGGCCAGCCCAGGGTGCTCGAGCAGTCCGGCGCCGGCAACACTGAACAGTGCGGCGCGTGCGCAGTTCCTCGCGGAACTCTCGGGACCTCGCGCGAGCAACCGTGCGCCCTGCGCCGCCATGCGTTCGACGCCCCGGTCGTAGGCGCTGTGTATGCCCTTCGTGAGCATGACGGCCGGGTTCAACGCATTTACCGCAGCTGCGGCCGCGTCGATGAACTGCTGCAGGCCCTCGCCCTCGAGCGCGAGCACGATGCCGGGGTTGGTGCAGAACTGGCCGACGCCGAGCGCGAGCGAGCCGACGAACCCCTGGGCGAGTTCGGCGGCCTGCCCGGCCAGCGCCGCCGGCAGCAGTACCACGGGGTTCACGCTGCTCATCTCGGCGAAAACGGGGATCGGTTCCGCTCGCCCGGCGGCGATCTGCATCAGCGCCAGGCCACCGGCGCGGGACCCGGTGAATGCGACAGCGCGGATGCGCGGGTCGCGGACCAGCGCCGCGCCGAGTGCATTGTCGGGGCCGTTGAGCAGGGAGAACACGCCCTCCGGCATATCCGTCTGCGCGGCCGCCGCGACGATCGCGCGGGCGACCCACTCGCTGGTCCCGGGGTGCGCCGGGTGACCCTTGACGAGGATCGGGCAGCCGGCCGCGAGCGCCGCCGCGCTGTCGCCCCCGGCGACCGAGAATGCCAGCGGGAAATTACTCGCGCCGAATACCGCCACGGGCCCGCAGGGAATCCTGCGTTGGCGCAGGTCAGGACGGGGCGCGGGCTTGCGATCCGGCAGCGCCGGGTCGACGCGCAGGCCGAGCCATTCTCCGGTACGCAACTCCGCGGCGAACAGTCGCAGCTGCCCCACGGTGCGGGCGCGCTCGCCGGCGAGTCGCGCCGCCGGGAGTCCGGTCTCGAGGTGGGCACGCTCGAGCAGCGCCTCGCCCTGCTCGAGAATCTGCTGCGCGATGGCCTCGAGAAAATCCGCCCGGCGCTCCGGCGGCGGCATCCGGTAGGGATCGAAGGCCGCCTGAGCCAACGCGCAGGCCGCCTCGACTTCCGCGTCGCTCGCGGCGCTGAAGGCCGGCTCGAGCGCCACACCCCGTGCCGGGTTCACTGCCTTGAACTGCCGCGACGTGTGCTGGCGGCCGCGGCCGATGAACAGATCTCCAGTCAGTGCCATGTGAACGTCATGCTCCTCGTCAATGTTCGTGTGGGAAGACCGCTGCGCAATCCCACGCAGTATGATGCACGGACGGACGGCAACAGGCGAGGCACGCTGGTATTGAATCTCGTGACGGAGTCATTCAACAGATGACAGCCCTTTATACGGACCTGCAAGACCAGGTCGTGCTGGTGACCGGCGGCGGCTCGGGGATCGGCGAAGCGGTCGTGCGCCAATTCGCTGCGCAGCGCTCACGTGTCGCATTCATCGACATTGCCGAGGCGCCCTCGCGCGCCCTCGCCGCTGAGTTGACAGCCTCGGGTGCGCATGTGCACTTCGAACAGTGCGACCTGACGGACATAGCGGCGCTGCGCCGTGCCATCGCGGCACTCGTCGCGCAGCTCGGACCGGTGCAGGTACTCGTGAATAATGCCGCGAACGACGAACGGCATGCCACCGAGGACGTCACCGAGGCGCTTTGGGACAGGCGGATCGCGGTGAACATCAAGCAACAGTTCTTCTGCGCCCAGGCAGTGCTGCCGGGCATGAAAGCCGCCGGGCGCGGCGCCATCATCAACCTCGGTTCGATCTCCTGGATCATCGGCCAGGGCGGGATGGTCGCCTATACCACGTCGAAGTCCGCAGTCCTCGGGCTGACCCGGTCGCTGGCCCGGGACTACGGGCCGTACGGCATCCGGGTCAACGCGGTAGCGCCCGGCTGGATCATGACCCCGCGCCAGCTGGACAAGTGGGTGACCCCCGAGACGGAGCAGGAGATCAACGCGCGCCAGTGCCTGAAGCGCAAGCTTCAGCCCGTGGAGGTTGCCAACGTGATCGCATTCCTCGCGTCGGACGCGGCCAGCGCCTGCACCAGCCAGCAGTACATCGTCGATGGCGGCTGGGTGTAACGCGCGGCGCGTCGCGGCGCGGCCGCACGGGGCGCCTTGCCCCCGGATCGCCCACCGCACCCACCTGCGGCGCGCTATCCTCTCGAGATGACACCCCAGCGCCTGTTGGCGAACGCCCCGTTCGAAACGCGCCTGCTGATCGACGGGCAGCGAGTGACCGGGCTCGGCCCGGCCGAGTCCATTCTCGACCCGGCCACCGGCGGGCCGATCGCTGCCGTCCCGGAAGCCTCGGCCGAACAGCTCGAGGCGGCGGTACGGGCGGCCGACGCCGCGTTCGAGTCCTGGTCGCAGGTGCCGCCGGCGGAGCGCGCCGGGCGGCTGCTCGAGCTCGCCGCGCACCTGGAACGCGAGGCGGACGCGTACGCGGCCCTGGAGTCGCTCAATACCGGCAAGCCGCTCGAGGCCATGCGCCAGGACGAAATGCCGGCCATCGTCGACGTGTTTCGCTTCTTCGCCGGTGCGGTACGCGTGCAGGCCGGTCCGATCGCGGCCGAATACCTGCGCGGACACACCAGCATGATCCGCCGCGACCCGGTCGGCGTCATCGCCTCGATCGCGCCGTGGAACTACCCCTTGATGATGGCCGCCTGGAAGCTGGCGCCGGCGCTCGCGGCCGGCAATACGGTCGTGATCAAGCCCTCCGAACAGACGCCGCTGACGCTGCTGAAGCTCGCGGGCGCATTGAATGATGTTCTGCCGAGCGGAGTGGTGAATGTCGTGTGCGGTCGCGGCGAGAGTGTTGGTGCACCGCTGGTCGCTCACCCGCGTGTCCGCATGGTTTCGCTGACGGGCGACGTCGCCACGGGCCAGAAGGTGTTGACGGCCGCAGCGGGCAACCTCAAACGCACGCACCTGGAGCTCGGCGGCAAGGCACCGGTCATCGTCTTCGCCGACGCGGATCTGGAGGCCGTCGCTGCTGCGCTGCGCGTGTTCGGCTTCTACAACGCCGGGCAAGATTGTACCGCCGCATGCCGGATGTACGTCGAGGCACCCGTATTTGACAAGGTCGTCGCCGCGGTGACACAGGCTGCGCGCACCCTCAACGTGGGTGCGCAGACGTATCCGGGCGTGGAGATGGGTCCAGTCATTTCGGACGAGCACCGCAGCCGCATCGCAGGCTTCGTGGCACGGGCCGCGAACAGCCCGCACGCCACGATCACCACCGGCGGGCGGTGCGGCGAGGGGATCGGCTTTTTCTACGAACCGACGGTGATCGCCGGTGCGCACCAGGACGAGGAGATCGTGCGCCAGGAGGTGTTCGGACCGGTGGTGACGCTGACTCCCTTCAGCGATGCCGCGCAGGCTGTTCACTGGGCGAACGATTCGGAGTACGGACTGGCCTCGTCGCTGTGGACCCGCGACATCGGCAAGGCGATGCAGGTGGCCGCGCGGCTGCAGTACGGCTGTACTTGGATCAACACCCACGGCCTGCTGGTGCGCGAAATGCCGCATGGCGGCTTCAAGCGCTCCGGTTACGGCAAGGATCTTTCGAGCTACGCGCTCGAGGACTACACCGTGCCGCGTCACGTCATGATCAAACTGGATTGAGCCGGTCCAGTGGCACGGCGAAGCTGCGCGCGCCACGAGTTGACACAGGGCGAGGTGGTTGCGGTAGGGTGGCCGCTCGCCTCGCGTGACGGGCGTACCGGCATCGCGCCGCGGAGATCATCAATGAATCGCGCTTCCCGGCCTGTTCTTCTCGCCACCCTGGCATGCAGCCTTCTTGCGGGCTGCCATGCCCGCTCCAACCCACGCGGTGACCAGTACGCTCACGCGTCCAGCCCGCCGCCGGCTGCCGCCACGAACGTTTTGACTGTCAACGCCACTGCGGCGGGCAAG
>OFHJ01000810.1_pt1 | contig 10471 bp, 9 predicted proteins | sample 1522001 | NCBI WGS metagenome assembly OFHJ01 (sample SAMEA2464838, study PRJEB22497) | soil metagenome | biome: Grassland; feature: Farmland; material: Clay | place: Australia | collected 2013-02-01 | depth 1.2 m | reverse complement strand
GGCAATGGGTTTGCGGCGATTGCGGTACCATCCATGATCGCGATTTCAACGCCGCAATGAACATTGCCCGTCTTGGGTGCAAGACGCTCGGCCTGAAGTGGCCGGGAAGCCCCGTCCTTTAGGACGGAGAGGCATCACCTGAAAGAGCTCTATAAGGTGGCGAAGAAACATGCCGCAGCTCGCCGCCCGCCGCGCACCGCGCCGCCGGCGGCGCCGGCCGCCTGATCCGCCGTCATAGCGGCGGCAAAAGCGGCGCGATCAGCAGCGCGGCGAGAACCAGTAGGCCAAAATCGCGGTTGGCGCGAAATTTCGCCAGGCAGTCGGCGGCATCGTCGAGCTTGACCGTCGCCGCCTGCCACAGCAGGTGCGCCGCCGCCGGGAGCAGCAGCAAGAGAAGGCTCCAGGCGAGCCCCGCGAGCCGGCCGGCGGCGGCGATCTCGACATAAGTCGCGGCATAGACTGCGAACAGGAAGGGCCGGGTTCGCGGGCCGAGGCGCCGAGCGCTCGAGCGGACGCCGATCAAGGCGTCGTCGTCCTTGTCCTGATGGGCGTAGATCGTGTCGTAGCCCAAGGTCCAGGCGATGCCGCCGAGATAAAGCATGATCGGTGCCGGCGCGATCCGCCCGGCGACGGCGACGAAACCAAGCAGGGCGCCCCAGTTGAAGGCGAGGCCGAGGAAGAGCTGCGGCCACCAGGTCACCCGCTTCATGAACGGATAGATCGCGATCAGCGGCAGCGAGAGCGCTCCAGCCACCAGGCTCGGCCGGCCCAAGGCAAGCAGGATGGCCAGTCCGATCAGGACTTGTGCCGCCATCCACAGCACCGCCATGGCGAGCCCGACCTCGCCCGAGGCCAGGGGGCGGTTGCGGGTGCGGGCGACGCGGCGGTCGAAATCGCGGTCGACGATATCGTTGAAGGTGCAGCCGGCGCCCCGCATCACCACGGCGCCGATGCCGAACAGGACGAACAGCACGAACTCGCGCCAGCGGCTGGCCGGCGCGGCGAGGGCGATCCCCCACCAGCAGGGCAACAGCAGAAGCCACGTGCCGATCGGCCGGTCGAGGCGCGACAGCCGCAGATAGGGTTTCGCCACCGCCGGCGCGAAGCGATCGATCCAATTGCCGCGCGGTGCGTCGGCGATGGCGGAGGAGACGGGATCGAGGCTAGAATCCGGCATCGCTCACCAATAGCCCCTCTGTCCCGGTCTCGGCAAGATGTCCGCTTCCTCCGGCGATCATTCGCCCCGCTATCGATTGTTCGTCACCGCTCCCTTGGCCGAAGGGGCCCGGATCGAGCTCGATCCGGCGCGCAGCCACTATCTCGGCACGGTGCTGCGCGGGCGCATCGGCGAGGCGGTGGCGTTGTTCAACGGCCATGACGGCGAATGGCGGGCGGAGATTGCCGCCCTCGGCCGCGGCCGCAGCGAGCTTCGGGTCGGCGCGCGGCTCAGGGAGCAGGCGCCCGAGCCCGATGTCTGGCTTTGCTTCGCGCCGTTGAAGAAGGAGCGCAGCGATCTGGTCGCGGAAAAGGCGGGTGAGCTCAGCGTCAGCCTGCTGCAGCCGGTTTTCACCGCGCGCACCAACGCGGCGCGGGTCAATATCGAGCGCCTCGGCGCCCGCGCCATGGAGGCGGCCGAGCAATGTGGCCGCCTCACCGTGCCGGCGGTTCGGGCGCCGGTCGATCTTGCGGCTCTGCTGCGAGACTGGCCGGCCGACCGGCGGCTCTATCTTTGCGACGAATCGGGCACGGCGCCGCCCGCCGCCGAAGTCTTGGCACGGCCTGATTTGCTCACCCGCCGGGCGGTGGTCATCGGTCCCGAGGGCGGCTTCGAGACGGCCGAGTTCGCGGCGCTGCGCGGGCTTGCGCAGACGCGGGCGATCTCGCTCGGCCCGCGCACACTGCGCGCCGAAACCGCGGCGATCGCGGCTCTGGCCCTGGTGCAGGCCTTGGTCGGGGCGGCGGCCAACCTATCTTAGTCGACAGCGCGAGGCAATCGCAAAAACCCCTTGCGGCCACGGCGCTTGCGCGCGCCCGGGCTTTTGTTTAGAGCAGGACGGGGTCGGTTGCGCGGCCGTCGCAGCATTGATTGGAAAGAGGATCATGTCCGGACCGACGCAAGTTCCAGAGACCCCGATCGCCGGCAAGGCGGCCCTCGTCGGCTATCTGGCGGAAGGGGAGAAGCCCGATCCAGACGATTGGCGGATCGGCGTCGAGCACGAGAAGTTCGGTTTCCACCTCGACGACCTCAGTCCGCTGGCCTATGACGGCCCGAGTGGCATTCGCGCCATGCTGACGGGGCTCGAGCGCTTCGGCTGGCAGCCGGTCAACGAGGGCGGCAAGCTGATCGCGCTTACCCTCGACGGGCAATCGATCTCGCTCGAGCCCGGCGGCCAACTCGAGCTGTCCGGCGCGCCGCGCCAGACCTTGCATCAGACCTGCCACGAGGTGAACAGCCATCTCGCCCAGGTCAAGCTGGTCGGCCAGGAGCTCGGCACCGGCTTTGTCGGCCTCGGCTTCCAACCGAAATGGCGGCGCGTTCAGATCCCGGTGATGCCGAAGGGCCGCTACAACATCATGCGCGCCTATATGCCGAAGCGCGGCGACCTCGGCCTCGACATGATGCTGCGCACCTGCACCGTCCAGGTCAATCTCGACTTCGGCACGGAAGCCGACATGGTGCGGAAATTCCGCGTCGGCCTGGCGTTGCAGCCGGTGGTGACGGCGCTGTTCGCCAATTCGCCCTTCACCGAGGGCAAGCCGAACGGCTATTTGAGCTTCCGCAGCGCGATCTGGGAGGATACCGATCCCGACCGCACCGGCATGCTGCCCTTCGTGTTCGAGGACGGCTTCGGCTACGAGCGCTATGTCGATTGGGCGCTCGACGTGCCGATGTATTTCGTCTATCGCAACGGCCACTATATCGATGCCTCCGGCCAGTCGTTCCGGCAGTTTCTCGAAGGCCGCCTGCCGGCCCTGCCGGGCGAACGGCCGACAATGCGCGATTGGGCTGATCACCTCACCACCCTGTTTCCCGAGGTCAGGCTCAAGCGCTACCTCGAAATGCGCGGCGCCGACGGCGGCCCGTGGAGCCGGCTTTGCGCACTGCCGGCGTTCTGGGTCGGACTGTTCTACGACGGCGCGGCGCTCGATGCCGCCCACGAATTGATCAAGGACTGGACAGCGGCGGAACGCGAGGCCCTGCGGCATGCGGCGCCGCGCTCGGGCCTCAAGACCGCGTTCCGAAACCGCACCGTGCGCGAGATCGCCGAAGAGGCGGTGGCGATTGCCGCAGGCGGGCTCAAGCGCCGCCGCCGGCTCAATGCCGAGGGCTCGGACGAGAGCCATTTCCTGAATCCGCTGCGCGAGATCGTCGCCTCGGGCCAGACCCCGGCCGAGGCGCTGCTCGATCTCTATAACGGGAAGTGGAACCGCAACATCGATCCGATCTTCAGCGCGCTCGCCTATTGAACTGCGCAGGGAGATGATTTTGGGCCGATTCGACCCAAAATCATCGGGCGCTAAGCCTGGGCCTCGGTGCCGCCGACCGTAAGGCGATCGATGAGAAGGGTCGGTTGGCCGACGCCGACCGGGACCCCCTGGCCGTTCTTGCCGCAAGTGCCGATGCCGGTATCCAGCGCCAGGTCGTTGCCGATGGCGGCGACGCGCTGCAGGACCTCGGCGCCGGCGCCGATCAGGGTCGCGCCCTTGAGCGGCCGGCCGACGCGGCCGTCTTCGATCTCGTAGGCCTCGGTGCAGGAGAAGACGAACTTGCCCGAGGTGATGTCGACCTGACCGCCGCCGAACTGCACGGCGTAGATTCCCTTCTTCACCCCGGCGAGGATCTCCTTGGGGTCCGATTGGCCGGCTAACATGTACGTGTTGGTCATGCGCGGCATCGGCATATGGGCGAAGCTCTGCCGCCGGCCGTTGCCGGTCGGCGCCATGTTCGTCAGCCGCGCGTTCTGCCGGTCCTGCAGATAGCCGACCAGGATGCCGTCCTCGATCAGCGGCGTGCAATGGGTCGGCGTGCCCTCGTCGTCGATGGTGAGTGAGCCGCGTCGGTTCTCGAGCGTGCCGTCGTCGACCACGTTGACCCCCGGCGCGGCGATGCGTTGGCCCATGAGGCCGGCGAACACCGAGGTCTTCTTGCGGTTGAAGTCGCCCTCGAGGCCGTGGCCGATCGCCTCGTGCAGCAGGATTCCCGGCCAGCCGGAGCCGAGCACCACTGGCATTTCGCCGGCCGGCGCCGGCACCGCCGTCATATTCACCAGGGCTTGGCGCAGCGCCTCGTCGGCCTGGGCCTGCCAGTGGGCCGGATCGAGATAGAGTTGATAGCCGGTCCGGCCGCCGGCGCCGGAGCTGCCGCTTTCCTGGCGGTCGCCTTCGCCGACGACGACCGAGACGTTGAGCCGAACCAGCGGCCGGATGTCGCTTGTCCGCGCGCCATCGGGCCGCAGGATGGTCACCACCTGCCAGGAGCCGAGCAACGAGGCAGAAACTTGCCGCACCCGAGGGTCGCGTTCGCGGAGATAGCGGTCGATGGCGGCCAAAACCTTGACCTTGGCGTCGAACTCGACCTCGCTTAACGGGTTGTCGGCGCTATAGAGGGCGCGATTCGGCCGCACCGGGCCGAGCGACAGCGCGCCCGAATGGCCGGACAGGGCGGCGCGCACGGTGCGGCCGGCGCGTTCGATCGCCTCCGGCGACAGGTCCGCAGCATGGGCAAAGCCGGTGCATTCGCCGGCCACGGCGCGCAGCCCGAATCCCTGGGAGGCATCGAAGCTCGCGCTTTTGAGGCGGCCGTCGTCGAAGCCGAAACTCTCGGAAAGCGTGTGCTCGAGATAAAGTTCTCCATCGTCGGCGCCATGCAGCGTGTCGCCGACCTGACGGCGCGTCTGCTCGAGATCGAGGCCGGCTTGGGTGAAGAAAAGATGATCGGCCGTCGTTGTGCTCATGCTGCTCTCCGGTGGCGGCGGTCAGAGGAACCGTGACAAAAAAAGGAGGCGCCGGGCCAATAGCGTTCGGCGGCGGCGCGGAATTTCGGTATAATATCCCAATTATCAGTTTTTTGGTGGTGATCTCGGGCGTTCGCGTTCCGTCGGGCTGTCGTGCGCTTGGTGCGGAAGCCGTGCGACACAAGGTCGCATATTGGTAGGGAAAGGGAACTCGACAAGATACGCGCCATATGTTTGAACCTAGGAATAGTAATAAGAATGGCAATAAAAAAGCTGGGGGCGGGTGGATAAATATGCACTGGTGGAACAAAGTCTCCTTAGGTCTCGGAGCGGCGCTGGCAGGCGTCCTCGGTAGCGGGGCAGCGCTGGCGGCGCCGGTTGTGGGCGAGCCGCACCCCTGGGAGATGGGCCTGCAGCCGACCTACTCGCCGATCGGTAACGAGATCAGTCGGTTCAACGATCTCGTTCTGGCCGTCGCCTTCGCGATCGCGGGCGTCGTTTTCGTGCTGTTGATCTATGCCTGCATCCGCTTCCGCCGGAGCCGCAATCCGGTGCCGTCGCGAACCAGCCACAATACCGTGCTCGAAGTCATGTGGACGGTGATTCCGGTGATGATCCTGGTGGTCGTCGCGATCCCGTCCTACAAGCTTCTTTACGCTGAGGACTTCCCGCCGCCGATCGGGCTGACCGTCGAGGCGATCGGCCATCAGTGGTACTGGAGCTATGCTTATCCGAAGGACGGCAATTTCAGCTACAACTCGCTGATCGTGCCGGCGGCGGACCTGAAGCCGGGGCAGCCCCGGCTTCTCACCGTCGATCATGCCTTGGTGGTGCCGGTGAATACCAACATTCGGGTCCAGATCACCTCGACCGACGTGTTGCACGCGTGGTTCGTGCCCTCGCTCGGCGTGCAGAAGGAAGCGGTCCCGGGCCGTATCAACGAGACCTGGTTCCGCGCCGAACGCGTCGGCACCTATTACGGCGAGTGCAATGAGCTTTGCGGCATCGGCCACAGCCGCATGCCGATCGAGGTCAAAGTGCTCTCGAAGGCGGATTTCGCGCGCTGGCTCGCGGCCGCAAAAAAGCAATATTCCGCCGGCCTCGAGCGCCGCGCTCCGGCGCCGCAGGCCCGTCTCATTCAATTGGCATCGGCATCCGAGTAATATTGCCGGCAGTTTGGCGTCGGCGCGGGATGGAACGAAAGAGGTCGGATTATGGCGCATAACGAAAGTGCATCCGCGGCTCACCACGGGGCGCATGGTCATCCGACGGGGTGGCGCCGTTGGTTGCTCTCGACCAACCACAAGGACATCGGAACGCTCTACCTGCTTTTCGCATGCTGCGCCGGCCTGATCGGCGGCGGCATTTCGGAGCTTATCCGCACCGAGCTCTTGATGCCGGGCGGACATTTCCTCGGCGATCCCAATCTCTACAACGTGCTGATCACGGCACACGGCCTGATCATGGTGTTCTTCGTGGTCATGCCGGCGACCATGGGCGGCTTCGGCAACTGGATGGTGCCGCTTCTGATCGGCGCCCCCGACATGGCCTTCCCGCGGCTCAACAACATCAGCTTCTGGCTCTTGGTCGCCTCGTTCTCGCTCCTGGTGACCTCGATGTTCGTTCCCGGCGCCGCCGGCTATCACGGCGCCGGCACCGGATGGGTGCTTTATCCGCCGTTGTCCTCGACGCTCGGCAATCCCGGACCGGCGGTCGACTTCGCCATTGTCGCGCTGCATCTCGCCGGCGCGTCGTCGATCCTCGGCGCGATCAATTTCATTACCACCATCTTCAACATGCGCGCGCCGGGCATGACGCTGCATAAAATGCCGCTCTTCGTGTGGTCGGTGCTGGTGACCGCGTTCCTGCTGCTGCTGGCCCTTCCGGTTCTGGCCGGCGCCCTCACCATGTTGCTCACGGACCGCAATTTTGGCACCCATTTCTTCACCCCGGCGGGCGGCGGCGACCCGTTGCTCTGGGAGCACCTATTCTGGTTCTTCGGGCATCCCGAGGTCTACATCATGATCCTGCCAGCCTTCGGCATGATCAGTCACATCATCTCGACCTTCTCGCGCAAGCCGATCTTCGGCTACCTCGGCATGGTCTATGCCATGGTGTCGATCGGCCTCGTCGGCTTTGTGGTCTGGGCCCACCACATGTACACCCAGGGCCTCGGTTTCTATACCCAGGCCTATTTCACCGCCGCGACGATGGTCATCGCGGTGCCGACGGGCATCAAGATCTTCTCGTGGATCGCGACCATGTGGGGCGGCTCGATCGAGTTCAAGACGCCGATGCTTTGGGCGATCGGCTTTATCATCCTGTTTACCGTCGGCGGCGTTACCGGCGTCATGCTGGCCAATGCCGGCCTCGACACCCAGCTGCACGCAACCTATTTCGTGGTCGCCCACTTCCACTACGTGCTGTCGCTCGGCGCCGTCTTCGCCATCTTCGCCGGCTTCTACTACTGGTTCGGAAAGATGTCTGGCTGCCAATACAACGAGACCTTCGGGCAGATCCATTTCTGGACCACCTTCATCGGCGTCAACCTGACCTTCTTCCCGATGCACTTCCTCGGGCTTGCCGGCATGCCGCGGCGCATCCCGGATTATCCTGAGGCCTTCGCCGGGTGGAACATGGTCGCCTCGCTTGGCTCTTACATCACCTATGCGTCGACGATCTTCTTCGTCTTCCTGGTGTTCGAGGCTTTCGCTCGCAAGCGCAAGGTGGCGGACAATCCGTGGGGCGAGGGCGCGACGACGCTGGAATGGACTGTCTCCTCGCCGCCGGCCTTCCACGAGTTCGAGGAAGGTCTGCCGGTGATCCGCTAAGCGGCGATTCGGTCAGGCTGGAGGTACATCTTGACGTCGACTTCTCCGATTTCCTTCGGCCCGCCTTCGGGCGGTCCGGCCCCGGGCGGGCAGATGGCCGCGCCCTCGGGCGGCGAAGGCCGCGTGCGGGACTATGTCGCGCTCTTGAAGCCACGGGTCATGTCGCTCGTGGTCTTTACCGGCCTTGCCGGCATGGTGGTGGCGCCGGGACACCTCAATCCGGTAATCGCCGTCACCGCGCTGATCTGCATCGCGGTCGGCGCCGGGGCGGCCGGCGCGATCAACATGTGGTACGACGCCGACATCGACGCCGTGATGTCGCGCACCCGCCATCGGCCGGTGCCGAGCGGCCGGATCGCGCCCGGCGAGGCCTTGGGCTTCGGCGCCACCTTTGCGACGGGCGCCGTGCTGCTGATGGGGCTGGCGGTCAATCTGGCGGCGGGGCTTCTGCTCGCCGTTACGGTCTGCTTCTACGTATTCGTCTATACCATGTGGCTGAAGCGCCGCACGCCGCAGAACATCGTGATCGGCGGTGCCGCCGGCGCCTTCCCGCCGGTGATCGGCTGGGCGGCGGCGACCGGCTCGGTCGGGGTGCTGCCGTTGCTGCTCTTCGCGCTGATCTTCGTCTGGACGCCGCCGCATTTCTGGTCGCTCTCGCTCTTCGCCTCGGGCGATTACGAGCGGGCGGGCGTGCCGATGCTGCCGGTGGCCGCCGGCCCGCGAAAGACGCGGCAGGCGGTGATGGCCTATACGTTGTGGCTGCTGCCGGTGTCGCTGCTGCCTTATGTCCTGCATCTTGCGGGCATCTTTTACGGCGCGAGCGCGCTGGGCCTCGGCCTCGCCTTCCTCTGGTACGCCAACCGGGTGTTGCGCGAGACGCAGGATGCGAGCGGCAAGAGCCTCGAGCGCGACGCGGCGGCGAAGGCGGCGTTCAAATATTCAATTCTCTACCTGTTCCTGATTTTCGGCGCGCTGGTCGTCGATCGCGCGCTCGGTTGATGGAACCCGGATGGTGTCTGGCGGAGTGATGGACGAAAAACGCGGCGGACCGGTCTGGACACCGGAAGCGGCGGCCGAATTCAAGCGGCGCCGGCGCACGCGCAACATCGCCCTGCTGGTGGTGATGCTCGGGCTGGTGGCGCTGATCTACGCGATCGCGGTGGTCAAGCTGCTGCAATCGGGTCACATGTGGTGAGGACGCGGGAAGCGGGGGCGTCGCGCGTCGTGTCTGGAGGCGAAAGAAAATGAGCGAAGTCCATTCGGCCGAAGGCCAGATCGCGGGCCGCGTCCCGCATCCCTATCACCTGGTCGAGCCCAGCCTCTGGCCGCTCTGCGGGTCGGTCGCCGGCATCCTGATCGCGACGGGGATCATCTTCGTCGCGCATTACGACGATTACTGGTTCCTGATCGCCGGCGCGGTCGCCGCCTTCGCCACGATGTGGGTCTGGTGGCGCGACGTGGTGCGCGAGAGCCGGACGCCCGGCGTGCACAAGCTGGTCACCCAGATCGGGCTCCGCTACGGGATGGCGCTGTTCATCTCCTCGGAGGTGATGTTCTTCGTCTCCTTCTTCTGGGCCTATTTCAACTTCTTCTTCTTCCCCGAGCACATGGGGTATCTCCATGTCGCCGTCTGGCCGCCGCAGCACATCACCACGATCGATCCCTTCGCGGTGCCGCTGTTCAATACGCTGGTGCTGCTGCTTTCGGGGACGACGATCACCTGGGCGCATCACGCGCTGATCGAGGAAGACCGGCGCGGCATGATCCTGGGCCTGGCCTGCACGATCCTGCTCGGCCTCGCCTTCCTCTGCGGGCAGACCTACGAATACACGCATTCGCCGTTCAACTTCTATCACGGCGGAATCTTCCCCTCGGTGTTCTTCATCGCGACCGGGTTCCACGGGTTCCACGTGATCGTCGGCACCAGCTTCCTGATCGTGAACTTCTTCCGGGCGGTGCGGCACCAGTTCTCGCCGAAGCGGCATTTCGGCTTCGAGGCGGCGGCCTGGTACTGGCACTTCGTCGACGTGGTGTGGCTGTTCCTGTTCACCTGCATCTACTGGTACGGCGCCAGCGCGGTCACCTTCAAGTAGCGCCCCGTGCCGGAGCAATCCGTCTCCATCTGGTATGCGGCCCTGGCCTGCCGCTGCCCGCGCTGCGGGCGCGGCAGGCTGTTTCGCAACCTGCTGGAAGTGCGTGACACCTGCGAAGTCTGCGGCCTGGATCTGCGCGCCAGCGACGCCGGCGACGGCGCGGTGGTGGGTGCGATCATGGTGCTCGGCGCCATCGTCGTGGCGCTGGCCTTCTGGGTGGAGTTCACCTTCTCGCCGCCGCTGTGGGTGCACGCCGTGCTATGGCCGGTGGTCACCGTGCCGCTGGCGGTGCTGATCATGCGCCCGGCCAAGGCGGCGCTGGTGGCGTTGCCCGTCAACCTGATGCTGGGCCCGGCCGAGATCGCCTGGATCCTGGCCGACGCCGGCACCGACACCGTCGTCGCCGACGCCGCCGCCGTGGCGCTGCTGGAGCAGGTGCTGCCCGAGGTGCCGACGGTGCGGCGGGTGGGGATCCCCGGCCGCGCCGCGGCGCCGCCCGCCCTGGTGCCCCGCCCCGTCGGCGCCCCCTCGGGCGCCCTCCGGGCGCAGCGGGCCCCCCCGCGGGTCCGCCGCTGCCGGCCACGCCACCGTC
>OFHJ01000809.1_pt1 | contig 10473 bp, 7 predicted proteins | sample 1522001 | NCBI WGS metagenome assembly OFHJ01 (sample SAMEA2464838, study PRJEB22497) | soil metagenome | biome: Grassland; feature: Farmland; material: Clay | place: Australia | collected 2013-02-01 | depth 1.2 m | reverse complement strand
GGATCCCGCCGGTCGCGCCATACAGTGCCGCGTTGCCGATCAGCACTCCCCGCCTCGGATCGAATCCGGCATCGCCCGGTGGGCGTACGATGATGCGTCCACCCGACAATCCCTTGCCGACGTAATCGTTGGCCGCGCCAGTGACACAAAGCTCGATTCCACGGGTGAGGAATGCCCCGAGACTTTGTCCGGCAACCCCCTCGAGTGCCAGCCGCAACGTCCCTTCGGGAAGTCCACCGGAACCCCAGCGTTGCGTAATCAGGTAACTGAGTCGCGTGCCGATGCTGCGATGACGGTTATCAATTGATGCTTCGATGGTGACCGGTTCACCCCGATCAACGGTTGGTCGCGCCTTTTCGATATAGGCGGCATCCACCTGATCCGAAGGGCGCCGCGCCGGCAATCCGTGACAGCGCAGCCGGTCTACCGGATCAGGAACGCGGAGCAGATCGCCCAGATCGATCCGGCGGCCTCCACCGATAGCCGTCCCCACCTGCGACAGGAGATCCACGCGGCCGATCACGTCCTCGATCCGGCGAGCGCCGAGTCGCGCCAGGTGTCCACGCACCTCGTCAGCGACAAAACACATGTAGCGGGTCACGTGCTCGGGGCGCCCGGGAAACAGCCTGCGCAGTTCGGGGTCCTGGGTGGCAATGCCAACCGAGCAGGTGTTGCAGTGGCACTTCCGAAGCATGATGCAGCCGATCGCCACGACTACCGCCATGCCGAATCCGTATTCCTCGGCCCCCAACAACGCGGCCACGACGACGTCTCGGCCGGTTTTGAGTCCGCCATCCACGTGCAGCCGCACCCGCGAACGCAGGCGGTTGGCGACCAACACCTGCTGTGCCTCGGATAACCCCAGTTCCCACGGAACGCCGGCCGACTTGATCGACGTTTTGGCGGCGGCACCGGTTCCGCCGGCGTCGCCTGCGATCAGAATGGCATCGGCGCCCGCCTTCACCACCCCGGCGGCGATGGTGCCGACACCCGGCGCCGAGACCAGCTTGACGTGAATCTCGGCGCGGGGATTGGCCGCTCGCAGATCGTGGATCAGCTGCGCCAGATCCTCGATGGAGTAGATGTCGTGGTGCGGGGGCGGCGAGATCAGGGCGATCCCCGGGGTGGTGTGGCGAAGCCGCGCCACGAGCCCGATGACCTTGTGCCCCGGAAGCTGTCCTCCCTCACCCGGTTTGGCGCCCTGAGCCATCTTGATCTCGATCTGATCCGCCGCGGCGAGATAGGCGGCGGTCACCCCGAACCGGCCGCTGGCCACCTGCTTGTTGTGACACTCCCGCTCCGTTCCGAAGCGCTCGTGCGGCTCTCCACCCTCCCCCGTATGCGCCGTTCCACCGGCACGATTCATGCCGACGGCAATGGTTTCGTGTGCTTCCGGCGACAGCGCGCCCAGCGACATGGATCCCGAGAAAAAGCGCCGCGCAATCACCTGCGCGGACTCAACGCTCTCCAGCGCGAGTGGCGTGCCGGCCCTGAATCCGAGCAGGCTGCGCAGATGCCGGGGACCGCCGGCGGGCTGATCGACGCGCGCGCTGAATGCCCGGTAAAGGTTTGCATCGTCGGTTCGCACGGCCGCCTGCAGAAGACTCAGCGTCTCGGGATCCCAGTCGTGATCCTCGCCGTCGCGTCGCCAGTACAGCTGGCCCCCCGAGAGAAGGCGTGGGGTATCGGGCAAGGGTTCGATCCAGGCCGCGGCATGGTTGGTCCGGATGGTTGCTTCGAGGTCGGAAAATCCACTGCCGCCGATACGGGTGACGCTGCCGGTGAAGCAGCGTTCTACCACCTCATCGGCCAGTCCCAGCGCCTCGAACAGCTGCGAGCCGCGATAACTCTCCACCGTGCTGATTCCCATCTTGGACATCACCTTGAGCACCCCGTTCTCGAGCGCCGACAGGTAGCGGCCGAGACTGCCGGAATCAGCTGTCAGCGCGCCCGCCGAAGCCAGCCCCAGGTATGGATTGATCGCGTCTGCCCCGTAGCCGAGCAGCGTGCACACGTGGTGCACCGTGCAGGCGTCGCCAACCTCGGCGATCAATCCCACCCGTGGGCGAAGGTTCGTGCGCAACAGGTGCTGGTGGATCGCCCCGACGCCGAGCAGGCCGGGAATCGGAGCGTGCGACTCGCCGCTGGTCCGATCCGACAGAACGAGCAGCGCCATGCCGTCGCGCACTGCCTGCTCCGCCGCTTCGCAAACCCGATCCAGCGCCTCGGGTAGCGTCTGGCCCGGAATTATGGTCAGGTCCACGGTGCGGCTCTCGAGTCCGTAGGCCCGCAGCGTGCGCAGGGTGATGAGCTCACCGTCGCTCAGCAGCGGCGAATCCAGGTGGACGCGGCGACAGTGTTCACGCGACTCGCTCAGCAGGTTTCCTTGCGGTCCGATGTCGCTTTCCAATGACGTGACCAGCCGCTCGCGCAGGTAGTCGATCGGCGGATTGGATACCTGGGCGAACAGCTGCTTGAAATAGTCATACAGGCTGCGGGACTGTCCGGACAGCACTGCCGGCGGCGAGTCGTCGCCCATGGCACCCACCGCATCCTTGCCGTCCTCGGCCAGCGGTCGCAGCAGGTGCTCGAGCAGCTCGCGGGTAAAGCCGGCAGCGCGCTGTCGCGATTCCAGATCGGCCAGTACCGTGCACCGTTCGTGTATCCGGGCTGGCGCCAGCGTCGACAGCCGGACCCTGCGGCGCAGCCAGGAGCCGTAGTGGGAACCGCGCAGCAGGCGCCGAACCGCTTCTGGTTCAATCAACCCGCCGCGGGCGGGGTCGATCACCAGCATCTGCCCCGGGCCAAGGCGTCCGCGTTCGCGCAGCTGCGACGTCGGCCGGTCGAGCACGCCGACCTCGCTGGCCAGGATCAGCTGATGATCGCGGGTCACGTCGAAACGGCATGGGCGGAAGCCGTTGCGGTCGAGGACGGCTACCACGCATTCGCCGTCGCTGCCGACGACGAGTGCCGGACCGTCCCAGGGTTCCACCAGGTTCGCGTGAAAGTCGTACCAGTCACGCTGCTTTGCGGCAATGCCGGCATTGTCACGCCACGCCTCCGGGATCAGCATGCGCAACGCATGCATGAGACTGCGACCGCCGGCCAGCAGCAGGTCCAGAACCCCATCAAGCAGCTGGGTATCGCTCACGCCGGCCGCCACCAGCGGCCGCAGGGCTGCCAGATCACGACCGATCTCCGGGTGTACCAGGTCCGCCTCGCGTGCGCGAAGGTTGTTGAAGTTGGTCCGGTAGGTGTTGATTTCCCCGTTGTGCACGATCAGGCGATGGGGATGGGCGCGGGCCCAGCTGCCGAGCGTATTGGTGGAAAAGCGGGCGTGACAGAGCGCCAGGCTGGTCTGCGTGTCGGCATCAGACAGGTCCGGGTAGTACCCGCGTAGCTGCGAGTTCGTCAGCAGACCCTTGTAAACGATCCGGCGGCGATCCAGCGAGCAGACGTGAAGGATCTCTGCATCGCGACAGTCCGCGACGGCCTTCTCAATGGCCAATCGGAGGACATAGCAGAGCGGATCCAGCGCTGCTCCGTGCAATCCGGCCGCGTGGGTCAGGAACATCTGGACGATGCGAGGTTCGGTTTCGCGCGCGCCCCGCCCGAGATCCGCGTCGCGGGTAGGTACGTCGCGCCATGCATGGATCACGAACTGCCGTGCGATGACCGTCTTTTCAATGCGGGCGCGCATCACCCGCCAGTTCCGCGGGTTGCGGGGCACGAAAAGTTGTCCGGTGAGGTACGCGTCGGCAGCGGGAAGGCCGATTACCTGGCGGCGGAACAGCCGATCCGGCTTCTGGATCAGTATGCCCGCCCCGTCCCCGGTATTTTCTTCGGCTCCCCGGGCGCCGCGATGGTCGAGTCGCTCGAGGACCGTCAGTGCGTCTTCCACGATCCCATGGCTGCTGCGGCCGTGCAGGTCAACCACGGCGCCCACGCCGCAACTGGCACGTTCCCGAAATTCAGAAGACTGCGCATTCACATCGGCAGACCGTCCATGTACACCGGAAAACATCATGATTTTCGGCGGCGGCGCAGGGCGTGTCGAGGACCTTCCAGATGGCACCCGGCAACCCCGTCGCGTCCGCACCCACGTTCCGGGTCAGGTTTGGTTGCACCGGATCCGGTCGGTTTCAACCCTACCAACTCCTGCCCTAAAAGCGCTTGACGTCCGTCAAGATATTGCGCCGCAATCGGCTCCAATGGAACTGGCTCGACGGGAGCAGGTGATGACCAGCAGCGTGCGGCCGCCTCCGGGATCAGCGAACACCACATTCCGCCGGATTTTGGAGTCACCGTGGTGGAGCGTTTGAATACGGCTGTGCGCTCGACCGGCGTAGACTGTCCGACTAGCCACCCATTCGATCCGGTGGCATGCGAGCAGCAAGACGGAAGAAACATGGAACCAGCCAAGTGGACCGCCAAACTCAGGGAACACTACCTTTTCTCGGCACTCACGGCGACCGAATGGGAGACCTTGCTGCCCGACCTGACTCGCAGGGAACTCGCGACTGGAGCGCATCTGTTTTTCCGGGATGAGCCGGCAGGCGCGTTCTTCGTGACGCTGAGTGGAGCCATCAAGCTGTACCGGCTCTCGCTGAACGGTCAGGAGAAGGTGATGCGCCTCGTGCGGGCGGGACAGAGCTTTGGGGAGAGCATCCTGTTCTCGCCTGATCCGCGGTATCCGGTATCGGCGCTGGCGCTGCAGGCGAGTCAGGTGATCGCCATCGAACGGGAGGCTTACCTGCGCACGCTCCGCGGCTCCTTCGACACCTGCCGCGCCATCATGGCCCAGATGACGCTGCGGATCTACGCGCACTGGGACGAGATCGAGGGGTTGAGTCTCCATCGCAGCCGGGCACGAGTCGCGCAATATCTCCTGGCACTGCGAAACAGCGCGGCGGAAAGCATTCTGGAGCTGCCGTTGCGCAAGAGCGTCATCGCCAGTCAACTCGGTTTGGCTCCGGAAACATTCTCCCGGGGTCTTCGCGCCCTGATGGACCGGGACCTCATCGCCGTGAACGGAAGTCGTATCGCGATCAAGGATGCACGGGCACTGGAACGACTCGCCGACACTTGACGGTGATCAAGGTACTGCCCGGCGGGCTGACGCATGCTGCCCCATCCGCGACAGAATTCGCTGATTGGGCTGCCACCGACTATCCGAGATTCGATCACACCATGACCGAGACCTTTCCTCCCTTCGCCGCCTCACGGGTTCATGCGGCACCGGCCATTGTGCCGACAATCAATGAGGACGCGCTCCAATCGCCGGCGCCGTCCAGGCGTATGCTTGCGTGACTCCTCCGATGCACATCTGGCTGGGGATTGCCATCGCGATCCACCTGCTCTCCGTGGTGTGGTGGATCGGCGGCCTCGCGTTCGTCACTGCGGTAGCACTTCCGGGACTGCGCACCGCAGCGGACGAAACCGAGCGTTCCACTGCCTTCCACCGTCTCGAACAGCGTTTTGGTCCACAGGTGCGTCTGGCCGCGATACTGACGGGGGTGTCGGGCGGCTACCTGCTCTGGCGCCTCGGCTACTGGAGGTTTCTGGATCGTGCGACGTTCTGGTGGCTGGATGCGATGATTGGCTACTGGGTAGCGTTCATGCTGCTGCTGTTCGTACTCGAACCGAGTGGCGTCCTTGCCCAGGTACGGCGAGGCGTTACCCCCGAGCGCGGATGGCAGCGCCTCCACCGACTGCACGCGGCATTGCTCGTCGTAGCCCTTGTGATCATCGCCGGTGCGGCCGCGGGAAGCCATGGATTTTGAGGGTCCGAACCGGATCGATCCCGCGTTTTAAATCGGGTTCCGCCCGCGTCGGAATCCCTCGGCATCTCGAGGTCGGAAACGGCCACAGGCACCTCGATACCGACAGGGACTGCGGCAAGGCTCACCCCGACCGGCCGTCAATCCGCGGCCTCACGAGCACGCGCAAGTAGGAGACGAGGAAAATCGCGAACGCCGCCATCCAGAACCCGGCGGCAAGAAGCATCACCATCCGGCAGCTTCCTTGACAGAAGAAGGGGCCGCCCGCCCGCACCACCACGGCCATGAGCAGCAGCACGTAGGCGACCGTGGTCCAGCGATCGGCGGAAATGACCCTTCCCGTGTGACCCAACGACACCCTCGTCATCATGCCGAGCGTCATGAGACCGAGCGCGCCAACCGCCAGCACATGAAGCGGAACCAGCGACGGCATCGGCGCCCCGAAATCACGGGCCGCCAGCAACGCCAACCCGACCGACAGACAAAAATAGGCAAGATGCAGCACCCAAAGTATCGGTCGCGTCAGCGTTCGTCGGGCACCCCACCCCTGCATGCGCGCCAAGTGCGTGACCGCGCCCAGCGCCGCGATCGCCCCATACAGCAGCCTTGGGCAGCCCGGAACCAGCGCGAGCGCCGCGAGAAGACCCAGGATCGCCACGGCGAGGAAATCGCGCCACTGCCCACCGGGTCGCGTGTGCAGACCCGGTGTTGCATTGCCGGTGAACAGCGGTATGACCCGCCCGCCGACGATAGCAATCAGGACCAGGATCAACATGAGGGTGGCGTTCAGTACCCGCAGGCGGAAGGCTGGAACCAGCCAGAAGCACAGCTCGAGTATCGAAAACGCTGCGAGAAGCCCGATGACGGCGTAATTCCGTCGGCTTCGCGCCGGAATCACCGACCACCCGGCGGCCAGTGCCAGGGCAGCGAAAAACGCCGCACAAACGATCGCCCTGAGCTGAACCGGCAATCCCGGGATGACGGCCGCGAGGCGTGCCGCAACCCACAGTAGGATCAGCCCGGAGAGTGACCGGGCGCCGATCGGTCGGCGCCCGGTCCAGTTTGGCGCAGCGGTCAGCACGAATCCGGCGATCACTGCGCCGCCGTAACCGAAGATCATCTCGTGACCGTGCCACCCGGCATCCAGAGGCGGCCCAAACCCGGCGAGGACGAGACCCCACACGGCCATGGCGACCATCGCGAACAGCGCCGCCAGCAGGAAAAAGGGCCGGAACGCCCGGGAAAGCAACGGTTGGGGAATCAAATGACACCTCGCATGAGCCGTCGGTTGATGATCGATGACAGGGTGCCCGGAATCCGCCGACCCGCACCGCATCGTACCGCTGTCCCTGCACTCGCGCGACGGCATTTTCACGCCTTGCGCGAGCGGTCTCGCCTGGCGGCCCGGGAGCACAGGTCCGCCGAACGGCTGCCGGGACCTGCGGATCTTCGCGGCTGGGGCGCGATCCGTCCTTGACGGTTATCAAGGTGCAGAAACCCGCGGATCGCCTACTGTTTCAGGCGAGCGGTGTTGCACGATCGTTGGATCGCCTTCACTCAAACCGACCAGGTGCCACCCATGACGTTCGTAGTAACTGACAACTGCATCAAGTGCAAATACACCGACTGCGTCGACGTATGTCCTGTCGATTGTTTCCACGAAGGCCCCAATTTTCTCGTCATCGATCCCACGGAATGCATCGACTGCACACTCTGTGAAGCGGAATGCCCGGCCAAGGCCATATTTTCGGCCGATGAGCTGCCGCAGGAATTCCAACCGTTTCTTGAAATCAACGACCGACTGGCCAAACGCTGGCCGGTGCTCGATCACAAGATCGACGCGCCGCCTGATGCCGCCGCGTGGGATGGCACCCCCAACAAGCTGCCGTATCTAGACGAGGGTGATCTGCCACAACCGACCGACACCGCCGAACCCGGCGAGCGCCGCCCCCTCCTTTCGCGCGAATAGCCGTCCGGTGTCGGCATCCGGGAAAAGGTCCGCACGACGGCGTCTCGAGCGCGAGCATCGCGTTCTTGAACGACTGCTGGAGACTCACCAGGTAGCGCTGGTCTCGGGAAACCGGTTGCGTGCGGCACACTGCCTTCACCGTTACCGGGATCTCCTCGCGTTCCACCTGCACGTGGAGGAGCAATTCTTCGAAGCCGCTGGCGAGGGGATCCGGTTCACGCGCTGGCCGGCGACCACCTACCGGGCCGAGCACCGCAAGCTGCTCGCGTTGCTCGATCGCCTGCTGACCCGGTTCGAGTCCTTGTCACGGGGCCCCCTGGATCCGTTGCAACTGATCGCGCTAATCGAGCAGGAAAAGGTATTCAAAACAGTGGCGGAACACCATCATCAACGGGAGGAGCAGGACCTGTATCCCGCATTGCCGCTCCGAGCGCAGGGCGGTCCCTGAGTCAGTGGGGCTCGGCGACCGGGTACGGATGCCGTCAGCGCATGCCAGGGCGACGGCGATGGTTATACCCGGCGGACGCCCACTTACCTGGGCGCCGACGGATGACAAAGGGGATACCGCGCAAGGAGGCCTAGACGGCGGTAGGTTTCGGTATCCGCCGACGCGGATGGTCGGATACGGGTCGGTCTGTATCATGGCGATCGCGGTCCGGCAGATGCCAGCTGCCCCAGTACTCGCGCACCAGCGCAAGGGTTCCGATCAGACAGAGGCCGCCGCCACTCTGAAACAGCCAGGGGCTGGCCGTGGCCGCCCCGGGAACCAACAGCAGAACCCCCAGAAAGAAAACGGCAAACCGTGGCACTGCACGCCGTTCGTTGACGAGATCCTGAACCCGCGGCACCGGTCCACGGCCCAGCCGATGACCATAGTGGGCGAGCCAGCTGAGAAACGCGACGATCTTGTAGAGCTGACTCAGGGCCAGGCTGCTCAACCAGCCCGCAAGCGCCAACACCACCAGTACCGCCGCCGAATTCCGGCCGATGCCCGAAACCCACAGCAGGCCTGCGGGCAACAGTCCAAGCAACGCGAGAAATGCAAACACGGACATCTGGTTATGCACCTCCACCTTCCCGCGACGTCGATGCCGGTACATGCGAACGACGTCGATCAGGTACAGGATAAGACCAGCCCCCGTCAGCAATATGCCACCTGTACGGATTCGCTCCCATCCGGGGCCGCCCGTCAGAGAGTGGGCGATGCCGGAAAACACGGCGAGCGCAAGGCCGGATGCAGTAGTCACGTAGACCGCATTCCCAAGCGCGCCGCGGTCTTCCGGCGCCAGCAGGAACATGGGCAGCAGCTTGTAGGTCACCCCGATGGTTGTCAGAGTAAACCAGCCACCGACCCCCGCCAGCAGGTGCGTCGCCAGCCCACCATTCAGAAACGGCAAAAGCGACGGCACCCGCGACGGCATGCGGAGCACCAGCGCGAAGGCGATGCCGAGCGTGATCGCGACCAGAAGAAACATGAGGCCGGTCAATACGCACCGCGCCGCCAGATTGCGGCCTGCTACCGCAAACAGCGCTGGTACAAGATCGACCAGTCCCGCGATCACGGCCAGCCCGATCAGGCCTCCGCCGACGTACAGCAGCGAGCCCAACCCAACAGACCCCCCGACAAAGCCAGTCGCCATCATGACCAATCCAATTTCGAAGACAATCAGCATCGCGAGTACCAGACGCTGACTCGGAAGGATTTGTCCGCTGATCACCGGAACAAACTGGAATAACGCACCAAACATCAACAGCGTCAACCACCCGAGCGTAACGAAATGAACCGCCACCAGTGTCGTCGGGGAAAGCAGCCCTCGGACAGGCCACGTCAATCCGGCCGTCACCAGAACCTCGGCAACCAGCAGGTTGATCAGCGCGCAGCAAAACAGTGCCGGCGTATACCGCGACAAGCGCTTGCTCATTGAAATCATGGGATTGTCACCCGATGGAGTCGTCTCAAGGCCGTTTCGGGAAGCGTCCGCGCCGAACGCAACGGCGCCATAGGCGCATCATGCAGCGGTCGCGCTGGAAAGATATCGGCGATACCGGAGGAGCTGACCATCCTGAAAGGCTCTCTGCTAGCGAACCGCGCCAGTCTGTCTCCACCGATGGCTGATCCGCCTTGATAACCGTCAATTGTCCGATCATCCCGGGTCGAGACGAACTGCATCCGCCGTCCCTCAATCCCACCGCTTTTCAGAGAGATCGCCGAGGACCGGCGGCTGACCCGCTTGACGATGGTCAAGGCAATCCGATCAGGTCACTCCTAGAGTTTCCGTCAGCGGCGTCTGACCACAAAGTTGAGGAGAACACCCATGACGGCAGATCATTTAACACTGGACGTCCGTGAAGACCTGCGAACGGGCAACGAACCACTTCCACGCATCCTGCACGCCGTGAATACGCTGCTGCCTGGGCAATCACTGAGGCTGCTGGCCACGTTTGAACCTTTGCCTCTTTATGCCGTACTTGGCCGCAAGGGGTTCGGGCACGAGGCCAGGCGTCTGACGACCGGCGACTGGGAAATCCTCTTTACCCCGCAAGCACCGACGGGCGAGCAATCAGCCGAGGAGCAAAAGACCGGCAAACCGGGTGCCCATGCCACCGAACCGGGCGGTCCATGGCCCACCCCGAAGGTCACGTTGCACAATCGCGGCCTCGAACCCCCCCAGCCGCTCATGCGCATTCTGGACGCGCTCGAACAACTGACACCCGGCGAGGTAC
>OFHJ01000808.1_pt1 | contig 10478 bp, 11 predicted proteins | sample 1522001 | NCBI WGS metagenome assembly OFHJ01 (sample SAMEA2464838, study PRJEB22497) | soil metagenome | biome: Grassland; feature: Farmland; material: Clay | place: Australia | collected 2013-02-01 | depth 1.2 m | reverse complement strand
TATATATATACAGAACTTGGTTATTAATTTAATGAGCCATAAAATAAAAATTATGGTTTCTCTTCTTCTCTCTTCAGTGATGATCGGTGCATCTTTTGCAATTATAACATCGTATCACAACAATTCGGCTATTACAAACACGGCAGACGTAAATTCTCAACCTGCGTTGGTAACCTCTGCTATCTCCGGTAATAATAGCAATTTGACAAACCTGACATCAGGTATTCAATTGACGGCTCAAGTTAGCTATAGGATAACAATGGGTGATTCAAATGATAGCACAACATATCTTGTTCACACAATAGTATCTTACAATTTATCTGATAAAAACAACGTGACTTTGAGTTCAACGTTGACAAACAACGGTACGTCTAGATACTCTCATTCCACATTTCAGGTGCGTCAATTTGAGTCATTTAAGAATCAATCGTCATATTACAATTCATCCAAGATTCCTGATTATATGTCGAATGGGGTTTTGTATGCGACAGTGATATCTCATTCAAAGGACAATCTTATTGATTACGTATATATGAGCTTGCTACATTCAAAAACTGGTAACCTTAACATTCTGACTGTGCATAAGACTGCCTCATCAGGATTCAGTCAATTCTTTGCCTCAATTAATTATGATCCCACAATGGCCTACTTATTCGCACCACAGTTCTTGCCTGCGAGCGGGCAGGGTATTGTTTCATCTAACGCTAAGAGTACTAACTTCGTTGTTAATTCCCCACTGGCGCCCACCCCACCAGGTGGCGGCGGAGGTTCTAATTTTGGAACTTCCGTAACAGGAACACTTCCTGAATGGGATCACACTGTAGTGCCAGGTATACATTTGTGGGATGCTACTGCATCACTGGCTGTGACTTGGAGTGGACAAGGTGGAAGCTATGTGAGTGGAGCCAATGATAATTATTATTCTCTTGATTATTACTACTGGGAATATTCTTACCCGACCATAATCACGGATAGTTACCAGCATAGTTCTACTTCTGCAACTTCATCCTATTACATCGAACTGTATGCTCAATTTCCGTTCCAAGGATATACATACTGGGAGGCTTTCCCAAACATAGTTGTCACTATAAATAATCAGGGGAATGGCCATGTTTACATCAGTAACACCATTAAATATTGGAACGGTGTTACTGCTAGTTGGGACACATGGTCCTCAAGTGTCCTTTATAACCAATATGTGTCAAATAACTACGACGAGCAATATACGCAAAACATACTTTGATGGTGTTAGAAATGGAAAAAGATGAGGTTAAGGGATTAAGGCGCTCCCACTTTCGAAGCAACCTGGTATGGAATCTAATTGCAATCATATCAATAATTGCAACTATTTTGGCATTCTATTCTCAACGAATGTATTACTCTGATCCAATTAATGGAGCTGCAACATTAAGATATAACATATTCATGTCATTTTTCCTGCTCCTGATCCCTGTACTTTGGCTTCTTGGAATTAGAATAAAGTGGATGGCGATTACTCTTCAGATAATTCCAATACTCCTCTTTCTTGTAGGGATTGTTGATGGCAGCAGGTTAATAGCATTCTGGCCTGCATCGTTAATCAATTATTCGTTAGTATACAAGTTCTTTCAAAAGGGGACGTCGTCAACTTCCGGTTGATGAGTACCGGTGGTACCAGTAGGATGTCCTGAGCAGTCCATCATCGGTCTTGAACCTCCTCTTAAGGAGGTTCAGATCTCTGGGGGAAATGATGCTCGGCAACGTTGTTTGTTCTGTTGACCTTCCGATCTTCGAGATACCAGAATATCTCCCTCCTGTTCTTCCTTATCTGCTTCAGAAATTTACCTATGACAGGATCGCCGGAATAGAGATCCCTCACAAGACCAAGGAGAATGAATGTCGCCTCCTTTTCAGACTTTCCTGAGACCTTCCTCTTGACAGGCTCCGCATTTTTTCCAAGCTTCTCCAGGTTCTCAGGAGTCTGGAAGAACGTGTAATTTATGAGACCCAGTGCTGAAGTCAGCTCATCCTTCCTGCCTGAATCATATGCCTTCTTCCTCAGGTCCTTGAGGAGGTGGAAGAGGCACCTCTGCCTCCTAACTCTTATGTGAAGTTGCCGGGAGACATTCCTGAATGCGTCCTCGTAGTGATAAGCGTCTGTTGTCACTGTTATCTCAGAACCAATGGAGAATCTCCTGAGTGCGTCAAGGATGAATGAGGTGGTGGAATCCTCACCCAGATCCAGCAGGATGTCCTCATGAAACTCACCAGTGACAGTATCCTTGAGTAGGAACCTGTATCTTCTCTGGCCGTTGATCTTCACGTACTGCTCGTCGTATGAGAAATATCCTGAGGATTCCCTTTCATGCCGGAAAGGCATGTCAGGTACAGATGTCCTCACCGACTCGTGTGAAACTGATGTTCCGAGGAATATGCCGCACATCTGTGCAGCCTTCCTGAGGGATGAGAGCACGCGAGATTTCATGGTCTTTTCCCTCAGATCCTCAGGGATATGCTTTCCGTACCCGTATCCCGGAGGCCTTGCCTCGAAGGAGAAGGAGCAGGCATTGCAGATGTATTTCTGTATCTTCACACTGTGGCCCTGCACTTCCCTCATGTATGTACCGTTCCTTGAGACATCCCTGGAGAAGCATCTGGGACAGATAGGGTCCCTGTAGTGCAGTATGGGAGTGCCGTCACTGCTGAACCTGATATTTGTGGGCTGATCTTCCAGCCTGAGAGGCGAGGATGGATGATCACCGGAATAGTCATCAAGGTTTGTTGTAATAACGACCCTAGATATGCCTGGGATCCGGCGTATCCGCATGGAATGTGATGTACTCATTATGTTTCATGATTGCGGTCGAGAGACTGGAAATCACAGAATTTCAACTAACAATTGACAGTCTCCATTTTCTGGTTTAAAAGGCGTTCACCTCTGTATAAGGCGCATGGCAAAGGTTATAAGCTTGATTGGTTATAATTTATGTTAGGAGGAAGTCAGTGACAAAAGCCAATTCGACAATATCTGGAAAAGAATCTGGAGAAGTTAGGGAAAATCTTCTGAAAAAAGCATTCGGCCTTAAGGAGAAGATGGTGGACAGGTACAGGGAACTGTATGAAGAATCCAGCGTGGATCATGTGAGAATGATGCTCGAGACTCTTCTGGAAAACGAAGAGAGAGATCTGGTAATGATAAGGGATGCCCTGGACAAAGGAGAATTTGAAGAGGTGCAGGAACCGTCTGATGCCAGAAGCTTCGAAATGCTTGATCATCTGGTTACCCAGGACTTGGCGGATGTTAATGCCAATGATATGAAAAGTGTGCTCCTGAAGGCCATGAAGATGTCTAACGACATTCACAATGTGCTGGAGCTGATGTCGAACGAATATAGTGATGCCAAAGTTTCAGGCGTTCTCAAGACTCTGGCGGACAATCAGCTGAACAACAAAAACTACATCGCAGAGCTTTACGACGATTTCGTCAACAAAGACTACTGGTAGTTAGCCTTACCAGAACGATCTCTTTTAATTCTGCCTGATCTTCTTCTACACTGATCTGATAGAGAGTGACGAATACAGAGTATATTCCTGATGTTGGCCTTAAAACAGCCATGGAGACAGTTGAAAGGCACAAATTTGCGGTTATTGATCTGTGGGCCCCATGGTGCTATCCGTGCGAGCTCATGATCGAGGTGCTCCAAAGGGTCATTTCGCATGGAGATTTTTCAGAATACCGGATTATGAGGGTGAACGCAGATCAGTCTCCCGAAGTGTACGAAAGATTTGGTGTTCGAGCCCTCCCTGCTCTTTTGGGGTTCCATGATGGTGCACTTGTTGGAAAAAAGACAGGGTACTTCAAAGAAGAGAAGGTCAGGGAGTTCCTGTCAAGCCTTGCAGAATCGCAGTAGGCAGGAGCTGAAGGACATGCAGTGCGTCGAGTGGATTATTCGCGAAATTATTACACCTTTTTGGATCAATTATTATAAAAAATGCGGATAGGGAGCAGAATGCCTGACAGTAACGATCCTTTCAAAGGCTTGAGGCGACAGGAATTGCGTGTTTTCCTGAAGCTGGCACCGATCATCAGGCGTTATTTGAAAGACAGGAGAAGGGCTCGTGAAGAGAACGAAGAAGCAGCTTGGAGCACGATGAGGGAAAGAAATGGGCAAAGAGCTGTGGAAACTTTTTTTTCTCTAGGACCCACGTTCATTAAACTGGGCCAGGTCCTGTCAGCGAGGCCAGACCTGCTTCCTAAGGAGTACATTGCATCTTTTGAGCAGTTGCAGGATCGTGTTCCTCCAGCCCCATTTTCCCATGCAAAGGAGATTATCGAGAGAAACCTCGGAAAGATAGATGATGTCTTCGAGGAGTTCAACGAGGAGGCCATATCCGGTGCTTCCCTGGGCCAGGTCTATCTTGCAAAGTACAAGGGTCAGAATGTGGCAGTTAAGGTAAACAGGCCGAGGATAGAGTTCATACTCAAGAGGGATCTGGAGGTCATCAGCCGTCTTCTCAAACTCCTTAGAAGGCGGATAGAGAATTTCCTTTATATCAGCGTTAGCAACGTAATCATCGATTTCAAGGGCAGGATATACGACGAGATAGACTACAGGAAAGAGGCAGAGAACTCGAACAGGATAAGGGAAAACCTGCTGAAAAGAGAAGACGCCCTGATTCCCCGCGTCATAAATGAGATCTCCGGAAAGGAAGTAATGGTCACGGAATATATCATAGGCACAAAGATCACGGACATAGAAGGCCTGAAGAAGAACAATGTGGATATGCAGGACCTTGCATTCAGGGTGGATCTGGCATTTATGCGCATGCTGCTAAGGGACGATATATTTCATGCTGATCCCCATCCCGGAAACATCTCGGTTACTCCGGAGGGAAGGATCATTCTATACGATTTTGGAATGGTCGGAAACCTAGATGATGAGACAAGATTCTCCCTTCTGTCCCTCTATGACGGGCTTATGAAGAAGGATCCGGAACTCATAATAGATGCTCTGTTGAGCCTTAATGCACTCTCCCCCGCAGCAAACAGAGGTGTGATAAGAAGAAGCATAGAAATTGCCATGACGAGCCTATCTGGAAGAAGCGCAAACGATGCGGAAATAAGGGAGCTCATGGAGATCGCAAATGGCGTTATTTTCGAGTTTCCTTTCCGACTCCCGAGATCGCTTGTCCTTTACATGAGAATGTCCTCACTTCTTGAAGGTATATGCAAGACGCTTGATCCTGAGTTCAAGTTTGTGAGGGTCATGAGGGAGTTGCTTTACAGGGAAGGCCTCCTGGATGAGCTGTACAGGAAGCAGATGTCTGAATTTGTAAAAAGGGCAGCAGTCTCCATAGAGAAAGGGCTGGACGTCATTCCAATGCTCAAGAGAAGGCTAGAGGATATTGAAGCCCCTCAACAGCAGAAAACTTCAAACAAGGTGCCTGGCTCCCTCTTCCTGGGGTTCATACTGCTCGGGTCAATTTATGTGATGAATCTTCACCCTATTATTTCATACATTGTCATTGTCGCTGACCTGATAGCTTTCGCTGTTCTTATGACGAGAAAATAAAAAGTTGTATTGGCTGGTGGGGCCGAGTTCTTATTCTACCTTTATTGACCTTGATCCCTTTACGGGTATCTTGATTGTCAAGACACCGTTCAGGTACTTGGCCGAGAATGCAGCGTCCTGGTCAACTTCCATCGGAAGCTTTATTCTTTTGGACACTTCCTCTGGTCTCTGATCCATAAAGACCATTCCCTTCTTCTCAAGAGTTCGTGAGGCACTTATCGAGAGTGAGGTTTTCTCCAGCCTCACCTTCACATCCTTCTTGTCAAAACCGGGTAGGTCCGCCTCTACTACAAGCTCGCCGCCTTCTTCATAAACAGTGACCGGCGGGTACATGAATGTCATTACTTCCTTGGCCCTGTCACCAAGGTTCTTTACCATTTCTGAAGTAAAATATCTCAGAGGACCGTACATATCTGCCATAATAAAAAATGTCTAAAACTTATATAACCTTATTGCAGTTTTAAACTGGTCAAGAATATCCGTTCCCGCCCTGTTTCACTGATTTCATTTCTTCACACAGCGGAAAGGTTTGGCAGGGTTCCAGATCAATCGGCACTGTCTGATGAGAGCAGGTCTTCGAGGATAGACTCAGCAGCAGTATATGGGTCAGTCCTGGACGACATCATGTCCTCTATGGCATTTTCGTTGACGAGCCTTCTTATTTCACTGTCTATCTTCTGTTTCATCTCATCCTCCAGGGCGAGCTTCAGTTCGTACCTGTATCTTCTCAGCCTTGTCCTGCTGTCTTTTCCTGTGAAATCCCTGTGGCTTATTATCCTGGAGATATACTCTTCATACCCCTCGCCGGTCAGGGAATTTGTTCCTATCACCGGAACCTTCCATTCTCCCTGGACTGAATAGGCAAGGAACTCCTCTATATCCTTGAGGGCTATGTAACTGCCCTCCCTGTCCATCTTGTTAACTATGTAGATATCAGCTATTTCCATGATGCCGGACTTGATTGCCTGTATCTGGTCCCCTAGGCCCGGGGCAAGGACAACAACAATAGTGTCGGCGAGATATACTACATCCAGGTCGGCCTGACCTGCCCCGACAGTCTCAATGATGATAAAATCAAACCCAGCAGCGTCGAGTACCATAACGGAATCCCAGACCGATCTTGAAAGTCCACCGCTCAGACCCCTGTTTGCAAGGCTGCGCATGTATACTCCAAATTTGGAGAGAGACTCCTGCATCCTGATCCGGTTTCCAAGAAGAGAGCCGCCTGTAAAGGGGCTTGATGCGTCTACCGCAAGAACTGCAACTGAGTGCCCTTTCTGGGACAGCATCTTTGAAAGCATGCCGATCATTGTGCTCTTCCCTATTCCGGGTGGACCGGTAATTCCTAGAACATGGGCCTTTCCCGTGTGGTTGTAGATCCCCTTGATGATCTGCCTGGATTCCGGGGACAGCCTGGGATCCTCCACTACCGATATGGCCCTTGCAATGCTCTGCTTTTCCCCTGCCAGAACTCCACTTACAATTCTATCAGTATTCAACAGCAGCACCTGCTAGAGCATCTTCAACTCTCTTGCTTCCGCTGCCCGTTTTGTAACATGGTCAATTATCACAGACAGTGTAGTTCCCGGACCAAAATTGCCCGTTATCCCCATCTCTTCAAGCTTTGACTTGTCAGGGTCGGGTATGGTGCCACCTCCAACCACTGAAATATCGTTTATGTTCTTCTCCTTCAGAAAATCGGCCACTTTCTTGAATACGGTCATGTGCGCACCATTTAGGAGGCTGAGGGCGATGACGTCAACATCCTCGTTTACTGCGGTTTCTACAACCTCTTCAGGGGTTGGGAGGAGCCCTGCGTAAAGAACTTCCATTCCAGCGTCCCTGAAAGCTTTTGCGAGGACGAGTATCCCACGGTCATGACCGTCAATGCCTGGCTTGGCCAACAATATTTTTATCGGCCTGCCCTTAAACAATGACTGGTTCTTTCCATCCGCCAAAGACCTTCCTCCCTACGTTTGATATTTCTTCAAGTGTCGCGTATTCTTCAACAGCTTTTATGATGTATGGCATCACATTCACTTCCTCGTCCAGCATGGCCTTCTCCAAATCTTTAAGCGCTTTCTTGACCTCATTTTCGTTCCTGGCTTTCTTAACCTTCCTCAGTTTCTCGATCTGGTCGTCCTGGGCCTTCGGGCTAATCTTGAGATAGCTTATGGGCTGCTCTTCCTCCTCAGCGTGTTTGTTAACTCCGACCATGACTTCTTTCCCCTCTTCGAGCCTGGTCTGCCTTCTGTATGAAGTCTTGGCTATTTCCCTCTGGATATAACCCTTCTTGACTGCCTCAAGGATGCCGCCCATTTTTTCTATCTCGTCGAAATATTTGTATGCCTCCTCCTCAAGTTTGTTGGTGAGCCATTCCATATAGTATGATCCGCCAAGAGGATCGATGGTATCGGCCATGCCTGATTCCTCATCGATTATCTGCTGTGTTCTTAGAGCTATTTTAACAGCCTCTTCGGATGGGAGTGCCCACGCTTCATCATATGAATTTGTATGCAGGCTCTGTGTACCTCCGAGAACTGCTGCCATTGCTTCGATCGTGGTCCTTATGATATTGTTCAGGGGCTGCTGCCAGGTCAGTGAGTACCCTGAGGTCTGCGTGTGGAACCTGAGCATCATGCTCCTTTCACTTTTTGCGCCGTAGCGTTCCTTCATGACGGTTGCCCAGATCCTTCTCGCTGCTCTCAACTTTGCTATCTCCTCAAAGAAGTTGATTGAGGAGTTGAAGAAGAAAGAGAGCCTTTGCGCAAATTTGTCAATGTCGAGCCCTGCTTTCTTTCCCATTTCTGCATAATAGAATCCGTCAGCTAGTGTGAACGCCAGTTCCTGGACAGCACTTGAACCTGCTTCCCGTATGTGATAGCCTGAAATGCTTATGTAGTTCCACTTTGGGGTGTTTTCTGTGCAATAGACCATCATGTCTCTTATCAGCCTCAAGTGTGCTTCGGGCGGATATATCCACTCCTTCTGTGCGATGTATTCCTTCAGTATGTCTGCCTGAACAGTTCCTGCGATCTTGTCCAGCGGCACCCCCTGCTTCTTCGCAACAGCAATGTACATAGCAGTGAGAACAGCTGCTGGAGCGTTTATTGTCATTGAGGTGCTGACTTTTCCAAGATCTATTCCGTCAAATATATCCTCCATGTCTCTGAGTGATGATACGTTTACACCGCACCTTCCGATCTCCCCGTCTGCCCTTTTGCTGTCGCAGTCATAGCCGTAAAGAGTTGGCATGTCAAAGGCAATGCTGAGCCCGGACTCGCCGTGAGAAATAAGGTACTTGAGCCTGGAGTTGGTGTCGCCGGGAGTGCCGAATCCTGAAAACATTCTCATCGTCCAGGGGCGGCCCCTGTACATGTTAGGATAGATTCCCCTCGTAAACGGATATTCCCCTGGAGAGCCAAGATAGGTTTCTTCCTGGCCCTTCCTAAGGTCTCCGCTGTTATAGAGTTCTTTAATGCTGATATCTGATGAATTTATGTATTCTTTTTCCTGTAAGTTGGTCTTCTTATTCCATGGTTCAAGAGTACTCTCCTTCCATCTGGAATATTCGGGATTGTTCCCGGGATTGTCGTTTTGAAGTTTCTCAATCTTCTTTTTCCAATAATCCCCGTCCACTTTGTCCATCAAATCATGAGTGAATTTGCGGATTTATATGTTTGCGGTTTTTTCCGATCTTATAAAGGCTTTAATGATGAAGTCCCGGATGCGTGTTCCGTGGAGATCAGGATCCGGACGCCCTGCGCTTTGCAAAATCATCGCCAAAGAGCTTGCAGGTCGTATACCCTAGCAAAGCAGTTGCTGCCCTCACAACATACCAGAAGTTTATGACGTCAGGCTTGAAAATTTCAGAGAATCTGAAGTGGGACCAGACATCCAGATGCTTATTGTTCAATTGCTTTCTTCCGAATCCGTTCCAGAAGGCCTGTTCTATGAATCCAACAAATGTGCTCCTCGTGCGGTGGTAAATGATGCAGTCCTCGCAGAAGCCGATCTTGCCCCCGGCCTTGACTGCCCGGATGTTGAGGTCTATGTCTTCTGCAGTTATGAAATTCACGTCAAAGCCACCTATTTCCTGAAAGAGTTTCTTTGAGTAGCCAAGATTGACAGAGGGGGACGTAACCTCGAAATCTTCAAAATAAAGCTCCACTCTTCCAAGCTTCTCAAATGGTTCATATCCCATCTGAATTGTTTTTCCGGCTACCACATCGTAGCCTTCCCTGAATGTCTCCCTCATTTTTCTTAACCAGAACGGGTTTGCTATAGCATCCCCATCAGTAAAGAGAACGTGATCATAACTTGCGTTTTTCACACCAATGTTTCTGCCTTCCCCCCTTGAGCATTGCTGCCTGATGTACCTCAGGAAGTTATGCTTGTTCTGGAACTCTCTTACAACGCTCTCCGTCTCATCGGTACTCATGGAGTCAACAAGAAGTACCTCCATTGGACCCTGCTGTTTCACGAAACTGTCCAGTAAATCCTTAAGATAGCGTCCCTCATTGTAAGTAGTAATAACAACAGAAATACCTAGCTCGGAGTCCGGCATTGATCGTAACCCTGAATCAGACCCAGTCCATTCTTTGAATTTCCCTATCCTTCTTGGTTCCTTTCTTGTATTCTTTATAGTGTGCCTTGCAGAGGTGCACTTTTGTCTTGTCCTCCTCCACAGACAGAACTTTTTTCGCAAGCGATGCGTCCACTGTTTTGAAACTCATTTCTGAGCAGCCTTTTACCTGGCAGGTTTTTTCAGACATATGGTATCCAACATACTATTGGTTTATGCTTAATATTTTTTTTATCTAACATTTTCGTATTTCTCAATGTTAATTTATTCAGGAATGAAAGTGATATCAAAACCTGAAATCAGAATACTTAGCGAATAATTATAATATCAGTACATAATGT
>OFHJ01000807.1_pt1 | contig 10499 bp, 7 predicted proteins | sample 1522001 | NCBI WGS metagenome assembly OFHJ01 (sample SAMEA2464838, study PRJEB22497) | soil metagenome | biome: Grassland; feature: Farmland; material: Clay | place: Australia | collected 2013-02-01 | depth 1.2 m | reverse complement strand
CCGGGTCGACGATCACACGGGCGATCTGGCGCGTCTGGGTGAGCCCGATGTGGCGCCAGTGGCGCCCGCCGTCGGTGGACTTGTACATTCCATCGCCCTGGGCGATGTCCGAGCGCATGTCGGCCTCCCCGGTGCCGACGTAGAGTACCTTGCTGTTCGAGGGAGCCACCGCAATGGCACCGATCGAACCGATCGGCTCGTGATCGAAGATCGGCTGCCAGGTCCGTCCCGCATCGTCGCTCTTCCAGACGCCGCCGTCGACGGAACCGAAGTAATACACGCGGCCGTTGCCCGGAATGCCCGTAACGGCCAACACGCGCCCGGCGCGGAACGGTCCAATCAAACGCCAGTGCAGCGCCTGATAGTCGGCGTGCGGCACCGCTGCAGCGCCCGTCACCGGGGACGCCGAGTCCGCCGCGCACGCCAATGCGGCCACCGCCGCACCCAAGACCAGCATCGCTCCAATACGCACTCGCACGGGCAGCCTCCAGATTTCCAAGGAGTGAGCGCCGATGCGACCCGCCCGGCGCCCGGATCGGACGAATCTAGCCGTTCACCGGAATTTTTGCGCGCTTCATCGCGGAGCGCACGATCAGCCGAGCACTCGCCGCGATGAGCCGAGCCGCGGGCCGGGCCGTGAGGCGGGCGCTGCTATGCTCCGCGCCGACGCGCGAAGCGCCTGCCCGGGAATGCGGCTCATGAGTGAAGAATCGTTGGTCATCCACCGCGGCGGTTGCCACTGCGGCCGCGTTCGTTTCGAGGTTCTCGCCCCCGCGGCGCTGCGCGTCCTGGAGTGCAACTGCTCGATATGCAGCAAGGTCGGCTACCTGCACCTGACGGTACGCGCCGAGCATTTCAAGCTGCTGGCAGGGCGTGAATCACTCACCGAATACACGTTCAACACCGGCACCGCAAGACACCTGTTCTGCTCGGTGTGTGGCATCAAGTCATTCTACGTACCACGCTCTCACCCCGACGGATTCAGCGTCAATGCGCGATGCCTCGATCCCGGCACGGTGTGCGCCATGACCGTCGGAACGGTCGACGGGCACAACTGGGAGCAGGCCTTCCCCCAGGGGCGGGGCGAATTCGAGCGCTGAGCCGACTCAGCGCCCCGGGGAGGCCCCTGCTTCAGCGGCGGTCCCGGTCCCAGCGGCCCCCGACCAGCCGCCAACCGCGGCGTGTGTGGACCCAGCGACGCGGCACCCAGTGCCGGCCCGCGCGCGGTGGCGCCCAGCGCCCCCGCACCCAGTCGTAACCGCGCGGTGCCCAGCGCCAATACCCGCCGATCCAGATGTAGCCCGGATACGGCGGCGGCCCGTAGTAACGAAGCGGTGGGGGCGGTGGCGGCGCGACACTCACGACCGGCCCGTAGTAGCGCCCCGGAGGCCCGACCACACAGGCACTCAATGACACAGACAGGCCGAGCAGGACCAGCCAGCGAATCGGAGACGTCGACATAAGACCCTCGAGGCCGGAGTAACTTCTCCCTAGAACGCCGCAGGACACCGGCGGTGCACCGGCGGGGTCGACATCAGTGATGCGCGTCCGCGTGGACCGGCCAGCGGGCCGGATGCTGCCAGGCCGGCAGGCGGATGTGCACCGAGCGCGGCAGGTGTGCCGAGGAATCCCCAAGCCACAGCGTATACGTACCGGGTGTGCGCACCCAGCGCTGGTGCGCCGTATCGAACACCGCCAGCAGCCGCGGATCGACCGTCACGGACACCGTGCGAGCCGCCCCGGGGGCCAGTATCACCCGGCGCCACCCGGCCAGCCGCCGTGGTGCCGCCCAGCGACCCGCCGGCGCCCCCACGTACACCTGCGCTACCGCCGCCCCGGTGCGCCGTCCCACGTTACGCACCGTGAAATGCACCACCAGCCGACCGTGCTCGAGCGCGGCACCGAGCCCCCGGTACGCAAAGCGCGTGTAGGACAACCCGAAACCGAACGGAAACAGTGGCTTGAACCCGCGGACCTGGTACCACTTGTAGCCCGCCGCGGCCCCCTCGCGCGAGTAGTCCACCGTAAAGGGGGTGCCGGAGGGCAGACCGCTCCCGGGCACCTGCCGGAACGGCAGCTGCCCGGGCGATGCCGGAAAACTCACCGGCAGGTGCCCGGACGGATCAACGGCACCAAACAGCACCCGCGCGATCGCCGTACCGCCGCCGCTGCCCGGGAACCACGTCTCGAGCACCCCGGCAACCTGCCCGAGCCACGGCATCAGCACCGGCCCGCCGCTCTCGATGACCACCACCGTGTGCGGGTTGGCCTGCGCCACCGCCGAGACCAACGCGTTCTGCGCCCCGAGACTCAGCGAGACATCCCGGCTCTCCGCCGCCCACTGCGTCACGAACACCACCACCCGGTCGGCCCACTTTGCCACCCGTACCGCGTGGGCCAGGTTGCGGCCCGATGCGTAGCGAAAGCGCGCCTGCGGCGCCTGGCCCATCATTGCCCCTAGGGGAGCCGAGGGCAGGTACACCTCGGGACCCGGGAAGTCCTTCGGACCGAGTCCCCGTACCGCATTACCGCCAACCGGGAACACGGTCGAGGAGCCGCCGCCGTCGATCACGCCTCGATCGGCGTACCCCCCGATCACCGCAATCCGCCGCACCGTGCGGGCCAGAGGCAACACCTCACCGGCGTTCTTCAGCAGCACAATCCCCTGCTGTTCGTCCGCCTCGGCCACTGCACGGTCGGCTGCAAAATCAATGTGTGCCCCGGGCTTGATCGGATGATCCACCAGTCCCACGGCGAACATCGAGCGCAGGATCCGCTCGGCCATCTCGTCGAGCACCCGCTGCGGCACACGCCCGTCCTTCAGCGCACGCACCAACGCCGCACCGTAATAAGGGTGCGGGTCAAAAATCGTTGCCGATTCCTGGTCCAGTCCCGCCAGCGCGGAGCGCACCGTGCTGTGCACCGCGCCCCAGTCGCTCATCACGTAGCCGCGGTAGCCCCAGTCCCCATCGAGCACCGTGCGCAGTAACCAGCGGTTCTGGCAGTTGTAGTGCCCCCGCGTGCGGTTGTACGCGCACATCAGCGCCCCGGGGTGACCCTGCTCGATCGCAAGCTCAAAGCCCAGCAGATCCGACTCCCGTGCCGCCGTCCGCCCGATACGCGCGTCGTACACCGTCCGCCCGGTCTCCTGATCGTTGAATGCAAAGTGCTTCAGCACCGCGATCACATGCTCGGATTGGATGCCCCGGATCTCGGCCCCGGCCATCACCCCGGTCAGCAGCGGATCCTCGCTCGCGTACTCGAAGTCCCGGCCCCCGCGTACCTCGCGAACCAGGTCCGCACCGGGTCCGAGCAATACATTGAAGCCCGAGGCACGCGCCTCCGCGCCAATCATCGCCCCGCCCCGCTCGGCAAGTCCGGGGTCCCAGCTCGCTGCGGTCGCAAGACCCGAGGGCAGCGCGGTGCGCTCCCGGTACGCATCCGTAGAAGCCCGCTGCGTGGCCACGCCGAGTCCCGCATCACTTTCCCATTGCGCCGGGATCCCAAGCCGCGGCACGCCGGGCACGTACCCCGCCGAACCCATCCGCGCCCCCCGCGGCACCACGTACTGCGTCCCGGACATCACCGAGCCAAAGTAACCAAACACCAACTGCAGCTTCTCCCGCTGCGTCATCGCTCGCACCGCCAGCGCCGCTCGCTCGCCCGCCGAGAGCCGCCTGTTCAGCCACGGTCGCGCCGCACCGGCGACATGCGCCGGGCCCGCCAGCGCGAGACCCGCCAGCTGAACGGAGGCGAGGAGAGCTGTGATCATTTTCTTTGACATCGGCGTGAACTCGAGCCTGTTGGGGAAGAAGTCAGATCCGCTGCAAGCCGAAACGGTTGATTCGCTCCAGCAGATCGCGATTGGTCGGCAATGCGGACATCAATTCGCCGGCCTGTTGGCGTGCCTGCGCAAATTGTTCGTGTGCGCCTGCGCGCCCGCGTACGCTCAGCGTCCATGATGGGGTAGCCGTCGCGAAGCCCATGCCGTACAGCACGTACTGGTAGCTCGCCGCAGAGAACACTTCGTTGCGGTACTGGAAATCGTCGCGCCATGGGCATTGCGACTGCCAGAATGCCAGCCGCTCGCGCAGCTCGGCCGGGACGCTCCAGTCGCTGCGGTTGTCGTGCCAGAAATCCGAGTCCGTGCGACTGCTGAGCACGTAATGCAACTTGAGGAATTCGATGACCCGCCGCCATCGGTAGGCGAAGGTCTCGTTGAAAAGCTTCGCGGCGTACTCCATCGCGGCCCGGCGGCGCGGCAGGAGATTGGCGAGCATTTCAGCCGCCAGCTCCACCATGACGATCGCGGAGGCCTCGAGCGGCTCGAGAAAGCCTGCGGACAGACCGACCGCCACGCAGTTGCGCACCCAGAACTCGCGACGATACCCGGGTACGAACGTCACCTTGCGGAACGCGAGTTCGGAAGTAAACAGGTTGTGCGCGCCCAGGTACTCGTGGAGCTGCTCGAGCGCATCGTCGTCCGACACGTACCCCGAGGCATACGCATGCCCTATGCCGCGGCGCGACGGCAAGCCGATGTCCCAGACCCAGCCGGCGCGCTGCGCCGTGGCCAGCGTGGCCGAGGCGATGGGCGCGTCGGGCCGTGGGTGAGGTGCCTGGGTGACCCAGGCCCGGTCCACGAACAGGACTCGGTTCTGCTCGAGCAGCGGCACCCCGTAATGCTGTCCGATGATGCGCGCCGAGAGGCCGGAACAGTCGACGTAGAGGTCCGCTTCGATCGCGATGCCGCTGGATGCATACAGGGCTCGGACATCGCCGGCTGCGTCGGAGTCGACCCGGACGATCTCCTCGAGCAGGTGGCGCACACCGAGCTTCTCCGTGCAGTGCCTGCGCAGAAACTCCGAGAGCTTTCCCGCGTTGATGTGATATGCGTAATTGACGAGGCCAGCGTATTCGGGCGTCGTGATCTGCTTCGGCGCGAGTCCGGCCAAGCAGGGCGCGGTCTGCGGGCAGACGGCTTCGGCAAAGCTGCGCTCCTCGGGCGCCTCCTGCCAGTACGGCGGCAGTGCTTCGCGTTCCCACCCGGTGGGCGGCATGAACGGGTGCAGGTAACTCTCTGCACCGCCGTGACACCAGCCGATGAAATGTGATCCCTGCTTGAAGGACACCCCGCATTCACGGACGAAGTCTGTTTCCGACACGCCCATTTGCCGCAGCGTCGTGCGCAGCGTCGGCCACGTACCTTCGCCCACGCCGATCGGTGCGCGGCCTGGAGATTCGACCAACGTGACGTCAATTCCGGACTCCCCGCGTTCCCGGTAGCGTGCTGCGAGCACGCCGGCGGTGAGCCATCCGGCAGTCCCACCACCCATGATGACGATGCGCCTCACGGGCCGCTCAATGCTGCTCATCATCGCGTCTCACTCGGCTCATGCCGACATCCCGGTCAGGATGCGGTTGCGGCGTGCGACCAGTCCTCCGAGTTGTGCAAGGGAAGCGACCTGGTAGTAAGCCGAGCGCAGGAAACCACGATCGCGAAGCGCGATCAGGGTTGCGCCGGGCAGACTGTCGAGAGCCTCAGACTTGACTGTGTAGAGACCCTGCAGCTCGACCTTGCTGCGATCCACAAACTGTACCTTGATTCTCAGCGGCTCGAGCAGTTCCGCCTGCGCGAGATATTGCGCGAAGTCCACCGCCTCGACCGCCCCGGCGGCGAACGAACGGAGCATCCCGGCGAGTCTTTGCAGGTAGACGCTAGGCTGACCGTCTTGCATGAACACTGCTTGCGCGCTCTGCGGCACCCGGTCGCCGGACACGATCCGCGGACTGTCGGCATCGAAAGCGATGCGCGCCTGATCCGCCGGGCTCCCCTCACGCGGCGGCAGCACCGTGAATGGCTGGCGCTGCACCTGCAGCGGAACGTACTCGGCGTCCCAGCGCTCATCGCGCAGGAAGAGGTTCTCGTGCTTCTCGAAGCCGAGCAGCACCGCAGGCTCGAATTGCCCCGACTGCGCGCTTTTGCGAAAGACGATGGGATAGTGCGCGAGCAGCATCGGAAATTCGCAAGGTAGCGCGCTCACCACGCCGACATTGTCACCGAAGGTTGCGGAAACATGCGTCGCAACACGCAGGCTGCGGTGCACGGCCGGATCAAGTTCCACCCATTGGGTCACGTGTTTTCCCTCAACGGAATGCGTGTCACGCTAGAATTACAACGCAATATACCGGAGGACACGCGCGCATGCGGCCGACCATCAAACCTCTGCCCGAGTGGCGTGACGTAGATGCCGACATCTTTGAAACCCGAATCCGCTCCAGCGCTCGCCCGGCGGTATTGCGCGGCCTGGTCGGACATTGGCCCGCCGTCGAAGCGGGGCGTGGCGGGGCGAGCGAAATCGCGGACTATCTTCTTTCGATGTACTCGGGCGTGCCCGTGCCGCTGTTCGATGCACCCGCCGAAGTCTCGGGAAGGCTGTTCTACAACCCGCAGCTCGATGGCTTCAATTTCCGCTCTTCGCGCGCGCCCCTCGGGGCGATCGTCAGCAGACTTCTGGAACTGCACGACACAGCGGCCGCGCCGACGCTCTACAGCGGCTCGATATCCCTGCCCATTTACCTGCCTTCGTTTACGGCATGTAATCCGCTGCCCATCCCGGTACGGGGCGAATCGGCCCTGCAGTCCATCTGGATCGGCAACCGGACCCGGGTTGCCGCCCATTTCGATGCGAGCGAGAACATTGCCTGCGTGGTGGCGGGCCGGCGCAGGTTCACCCTGTTCCCGCCCGAGCAAGTTGCAAACCTGTACGTCGGACCTCTGGACCGCACACCGGCGGGACAACCGATCAGCCTCGTTGATCTGGAGGACCCCGATCTCGAACGCTTCCCGCGCTTCACACAAGCCCTGGAGCATGCCGCGTGTGCGGAGCTCGGACCGGGCGATGCGATCTACATTCCAACGCTGTGGTGGCATTGCGTCGAGGGGCTCGCGCCGTTCAATACCCTGGTGAACTACTGGTGGCAGGAGAGCCCCTCGTACTTCGAGCCGCCGATGCAGAGCCTGCTGCACTGCCTGCTCAGTATCAAGGGTTTGCCGGCCGCACAACGTGCGGCCTGGAAGGCCCTGTTCGATTACCTGATCTTTCAAGACGGCACGTCACTCGAGCATCTGACAGCGGCGCAGCGCGGCCTGTTCGGCGAGCTGACGCCGGAGAGGGCTTCGTCCATACGCGCCATGCTGCTGGAGCGGCTCAGCCGCGAGGGCTGAGCCGCTCCACGCGCACATCAGTCGCGGTAACGGAACCCGAACTGGAAGCGCGGGGCCCCCTGGTACGCATACAGGAACTGCGCCGGTGTGCGCCCGTAGAACCGCTCGCTCGCCGAGTTCAGGTTGATTCCCGTGAACATCACGGACCAGTGTTCGTTGAAGTCGTAGCTCGCACTCATGTCGAGCTGCCCGTAGGCTGCAACGTACTGGGGCTCGTTGGCCGACTGGGACTGACTCAACGCCGTGAGGTAGGAGCTGCGATGCGTCCAGGCCAAGCGAGTCTGGAAGCCGTGTTTTTCGTAGAACGCCACGATGTTGTACGAGGTGCTCAGCCCCGGCAGAGCAAACTGCGATCCGATCGCCAGATTGTTGAACCGGGCACTTCCCATCGGGAGCGAGTAGTTTGCCTGCAGCCCGAATCCGGTGTTGCCGAAGATGTGCTGTACGGCGAACTCCCAGCCGTGGATTTCGGTCTGGTTCGCGTTCGTGGGCGTCGTGACGTCCCAGATCACGAGTGGATCACCCGGCTGGCCCAGGAAGTGCGATTGGCCGGTATCGGCGACCATCTGGTTGAAGACGTTCGCTGCAGTGAGCGGCTGGCCGGCCGCGGTCAACTGGGCCTGTGCCTGTTTCGCAAGCGCACCGTTCAGCGGATCGGTGATGCCGAACAGCGGCTCCTGCACCGTGGTCTGGGTGAGGAAGTTCGAGACCCGCTTCATGAACCAGTTCACCGAGGCGTAGTCATCGTTGGTCGGATACCACTCCAGGGACAGGTCGTAGTTCTTCGACGTGTACGGCATCAGGCCCGGGTTGCCCGCCACCGCAGTCCGCGCCCCGGGCTTCGGCGTGAGGCTCACCGACGTGGTGCCGACCATCTCGGTGAGATCCGGTCGGGTAATCGTCTTGCTGTATGAGGCACGCACCAGCAGGTTCCGTCGCAGGCTGTACGTCAGGTCGATACTCGGCAGCAGCTCGTGGTAAGACTTGCGGATGTCCGAGTATCCCGAGTTCGACGCGTAGATCGTATGGAACTCCGTGGGGTTGTCCCATGAAATTGCCGTCGGGATCTGCTCAAGGCTGTTCGCGGTGACCTGGGTGCGCTCGTAGCGCAGACCTATCAATCCTTTCAGGCGCCGGCCCAGGATGTGCGCCCTGAATGCCATTTGTGCGAAGGCCGCCTGGGTCTTCTCCTGGATGTGATCATCGTTGGTCGGCGTGTTCGGCAGCACGAACTGGTAATTGAACTTGCTGCTCGTTGCGGCGACCGCGGCCGGAACGTTGAAAGTATAAAAGTACGGCACCTGGATGCCGCAGCCGCCTCCGCTGAAGCTCTGCAGGATCGTACAGGAAGAGATCTTCGTGAAATCACTGGCCGGAATGAGACCATCGTTCGCCGGGTCATAGAACCCGGTCGGGTAGAAGGAATTGTAACTTCGCGCATCGGTACGGAAGTCCGTGTACTCGTAGCCGAACTTTACCGTCCGGACGAGCCCGGAGTCGCCATTGTTCCACTGCGCATCGAGGTGCGCCTGCCGAATGGTGTTCTTGAAGTTCGTTGAATTCGCCTGGGCAAATAGCGGCGAGATGGTGCTTGTCCCGAGCGTATTGAGCTGATAGGGAGCCATGTAGGTCCACGTGGTCAGCGGGATCTGGGTACCGGTGTCGGTGAAAATCTTCGAAATGGAGTAGTTCGGCTGCTGGCCCACGATGAAGAAGGAATTATTTCCGCCGGGACCGCCGCCGGAGGTTTCGGTCGAGTTGTGCCCATCGAGCGTGACCAACCAATCCTCGGAGGCCTGCCATTTCAGGTTCACCCCGTAGGACTTGCCTTCGTTGCGGAAAACGTCGTTCGAGGCGAAGTACGACAGGTCGTTGCCCGCATCCACCAGGTTGGTGATCGTTCCATTACTATTGATCGTGGCGCTGCTCAGATCGCCGCCGTAGCCGAACCAGGCGCCCATCGAGTGGCGCTGCTGGTGATCCTCGAACAGGGAGTACGTGTAGTCCGTGGTCGCGACCAGGGAGCGGAACGGACGGAACTGCAGGGTCAGCTGTGCATTCTTGCGAGTGCGCTGGTGATTGTAAAAGCCCCAGTCCGCGCTCTGCGGGCCCCAGTAATTTCCGTACGGGTTCTTGTTGTTGTTCGTGACCTTGGCCGTGCCCAGGGACGGATTCTCGAGCCACCCGCCGACGTCGGCGAATTCCTGGGTATCGTTACGCTTGTCGTAGGAGCCGCTGAACAGGATGCCTACGCGGCGATGCAGGAACGTATCGCTCAACAGCGCCGCAACCGACGGGGTAAAGTCCGATCCCACTCGGTTCTGCGTGTCGTAGTTGCTCATCACCTCGGCGGTCGCCTGGAAGCCGTGATAATCGAAAGGCTTTGGGGTGATGATGTTGATCGTCGCACCGATGCCGCCGCTCGGCAGATCGGCCTCGCCGGTCTTGTAGACCTCGATGCGGGAGATGCCCACCGGGGAGAGATCGGCAAAATCGAACGAGCGGGTCGCCGAAGCGGAATCCGCGCTGATGGCGCCGGGCATCTCGCGCCCATTGAGCAGCACGAGATTGAACTGGGGCCCGAATCCGCGCACGGTCACGCGGGATCCCTCGCCGTTCTGCCGATCGATGGTGACGCCGGGAATGCGCTGGATGGCTTCGGCGAGGTTGGTGTCCGGGAACTTGCCGATGTCTTCCGCGGTCACCGCGTCGACGATGCCGAAGCTGTTCCGCTTGATCGACTCGGCGTTGATCAGCGACTGACGCAGCGCGGTAACCGTCACTTCTTTGAGAGTCGGTATGGCGATACCCTGGCTCGAGGACGCCGCCGGGCCGTTTTGGTCCTGTTGAGCCTTCTGTTTCGCCAGCACACTTGGCGCGTGCAGTGCCATCAGCACCGCGAAGGGCACGGACAGACCCTTGATCGGCGCAGACGCAGACTTCCGTGCTCGCCGCTCGTGATTGCCACGGACGCCACGGATCTTGTGATTGTGCTTCACGCTGAACCCCCCTAACTCGATCGTGCTCACGGTTGATTGCTGTAGCCGGCAGGCACACGTCCTGCAAGCGGTTTCTGAAACCGGTTGCAGGCGAGTCTGCTCGGCAGGCTGATTTTTGTCAACCCCGCGGTTGGCGCCGGCCGCACCCGTTACCTTCTTCCCGCCCCGATAATGGGGCTTTGGGCCAGCCGGGTCCGGCATGATTCCCGCCCCCAGTCGACCATGATCCGGGGGGTGTTGTCACCGGACCCGGTCGGCAGCCAGCTATCGCT
>OFHJ01000806.1_pt1 | contig 10516 bp, 9 predicted proteins | sample 1522001 | NCBI WGS metagenome assembly OFHJ01 (sample SAMEA2464838, study PRJEB22497) | soil metagenome | biome: Grassland; feature: Farmland; material: Clay | place: Australia | collected 2013-02-01 | depth 1.2 m | reverse complement strand
CGCATGTCCACAGTGCCCTCGGGGAAGTGCGGCCGGACCACGACTACGGCGAAGGGGGGCGCATGGGGCTGGCCAAACTGGGCCCGGCGGCAGATACGAACCGCGTCTTGCTTGACCAGGAGGCGACCCGTCTCCACGTCGTGGTGAGCAACCGCGTCGTCGCCGACAACATCCGCGCCGACAAGAATTTCGCCGGTCAGTCGGGCCAATTCGATAAAGCCCTGTTCGACCGCATTCTCGCGAATCAGGGCTGGAGCGAGGCGTATTACGTTCAACTCGTGCGCGGGAACCTAGTCCGCCAAGAGCTGATCGACGCGATCGTGGCCGGCGTGCAGACCGCGCCCGCGGCCCTGGTCGATACCCTGTTTCGCTACGAAGCCGAGCAGCGGACCGCCAATCTCCTGCTCCTTCCGCCGCCGCCGCTCTCCTCGATCGCCGATCCCGACGCGAAAACGCTCGACGCTTATTATCACGCGCACGCGGCCCGCTACACCGCGCCGGAATACCGCACCATCAGCTTCATCGCGCTCGATCCGTCCGCGGTGGCCGACCAAATCAAGATCAGCGACGCCGATCTCGAAAAGGAGTACCAGGCTCATAAGGCGGCCTATGTAACGCCGGAGAAGCGCACGGTGTCGCAGATGCTGTTCTCCGCCAAGGCGCCGGCCGAGACCGCCTATCGCGAACTCGCCGCCGGCAAGCCCTTTAATGCGGTGGCCGCGGCCTTGCTGCATCAGAAGCCGCAAGACCTCGTCCTCGGCACGCTCACCAAGACGCAGTTGCCGAAGGACCTGCAGGAGCCGGTCTTCGCCCTTGCCAAGGGCGGCTTCACCAAGCCGGTCAAGGATTCCTTCGGCTGGCATATCCTGACGGTGAGCGCGATTACCCCTGGCCATACGGCGCCGCTCGCCGCGGTGAAGGATCAATTGCGCAAGGACATCCTGGCCGATCGCGCCGGGAACGTTCTCTACCATCTTTCCAACAAGCTGCAGGACGCCCTCGCCGGCGGCGCCACCCTCGCCGAAGCGGCAACAAAATTCGGCTTGAAGGCGGTGCACGTCTCGGCGATCGACAGCGAGGGCAACGATCCCGCCGGCAAGCCGGTAACCGGTCTGCCGCCGATGAAGACCTTCCTCAAGACGGTGTTCAACGCACCGATCGGCGGCCAGCCGCAGATTCTCGACACCGGCGACAACGGCTATGTCGCGCTCGCGGTCCAAGGCGCGATTCCGCCGAAGCTGCGCCCGCTTGCCACCATTCGCGCCAAGGTCGTTGCCGATTGGAAGAAGGATGACCAGGGCAAGGAGGCGAAAGCCGAAGCCGAAAAGATCGCTGTGTCCGTGAACAAGGGCGCCAAGCTGAGCGACTTCGCGCGGCTCGGCGGTGGCAAGCTGGTGCAAATCGGCCCGGTTGCCCGCAATGGCAAGGGCCAGGGCGGCGATCGGGCGACGCCCCGGCTTCTCGCCGCCATTTTTGCCGCCAAGCCCGGAACCGCGGTTACCGGCCCCGGCATCAAATCCGACCAAACGGTCGTCGCCGTGGTCACCCGTATCATCACGCCGAGCCCAGCGATGGCGCCGGCGGAGCGCGACAAGCTCGCCAAGAGCATTGCCACCGACATGGAGAACGATCTGGTAGGCCAGTACCGCGAGGCGCTCGGCCGCCGCTTCGGCATTTCCGTCAATCAGGCCAACCTTCAGTCGGCGCTCTGAGCATGGCCAGCTTTCCGGAGTTTTCGACCTTCGAGGCCCGTTATGCCGCCGGCGAAGCGCAGGTGGTGTGGACGACCCTGGTCTCGGACCTCGAGACCCCGGTTTCCGCCATGTACAAGCTCGCGGACGGACGGCCGAACAGCTTCCTGCTCGAATCCGTGTCGGGCGGCGCGACCCGCGGCCGCTATTCGATCCTCGGCCTGAAACCGGACGTAATCTGGCGCTGCCATGGCGACCAGGCCGAGATCAACCGACAGGCCTTGGTCGACCGCACGGCCTTCATCGCCTGTCCCGACGATCCCTTGACCGCGCTGCGCGCGCTTTTGCGGGAAAGCCGCATCGACCTGCCTGACAACCTGCCGCCGATGGCGGCGGCGCTGGTCGGCTATCTCGGCTACGACATGGTGCGCCTTATCGAACACATCCCGGACAGCAACCCGGACACGCTCGGCATTCCCGACGGGCTCCTGATCCGCCCAACGGTGATGGCGATCTTCGACACCGTGCTCGACGTGGTGACGGTGGTGACGCCGGTCTGGCCCGACCCCGACATGCGGGCCCGTGCCGCCTATGCCCGCGCCGAGGAACGCTTGGCGGATATCATCGCCGATCTCGACCGGCCGCATTCGCTCCGCCGCGAGCAAAGCGAGCCCGGGCAGCCCTTGCCCGAGCCCGATTCCAACACCAGCCGCGACGAATACCATGACATCGTCCGCCGCGCGAAAGATTTCATCGTCGCCGGTGACATCTATCAGGTGGTGCCCTCGCAGCGCTTCGAGCTGCCCTTCTCATTGCCGCCCTTTGCCTTCTATCGTGCGCTGCGGCGCACCAATCCCTCGCCGTTCCTGTTCTTCTTCGATTTCGGCGACTTTGCCGTGATCGGCTCGAGCCCCGAGATCCTGGTGCGGCTGCGCGATGGCAAGGTGGTCATCCGACCGATCGCGGGCACCCGCAAACGCGGCGCAACGCCAGCCGAGGACGAAGCCTTGGCGGCCGAGCTTCTCGCCGACCCCAAGGAACTGGCGGAACATCTCATGCTGCTCGACCTCGGCCGCAACGACGTCGGCCGAGTAGCGAAGATCGGCACAGTTCGAGTCACCGAGCAGATGACGATCGAGCGCTACAGCCACGTCATGCACATCGTCTCGAACGTCGAGGGCGAGATCGACGGCGAATACGACGCCCTCGACGCCTTTTTCGCCGGCTTTCCCGCCGGCACGGTATCGGGCGCGCCGAAGGTGCGCGCGATGGAGATCATCGACGAATTGGAGAAACCCCGCCGCGGCCTGTTCTACGGCGGCGTCGGCTATTTTTCCGCCAGCGGTGCCATGGATAGCTGCATCGCGCTCCGCACCGGCGTGATCAAGGACCGCAAGCTCTATATCCAGGCCGGCGGCGGCGTGGTCGCCGACAGCGATCCCGAAGCGGAATATCAGGAAACCGTAAACAAGGCGCGTGCCTTGGTCCGCGCCGCGCAGGAAGCGGTCCGTTTCGCCTCGACGCCCGGCCGCAACGTCTGACACCGCCCGCCGGGGCTGCGTCACTCGGCGCCGATTTTACCTTTGTCCTGCGCGGCGGCGCGCACCGGCTGCGACAGCAGCGCGGTCAGCGGCACCAGTGCCACGCCGTCCTTCTCAACCGTCGGCAGCCACGCCTTGAGCGCCGCGAGCGTGCCCGGGTGCGGATGGCCGATCGCGATAACCCGACCGTAGCGCTTGGCATAGGCCACGGTCTTGGCGAGCTGCGCCAGGACCTTTTCCTTGGTCGGCACATCGTCGAGGAAGATGTCGCGCCTGACCGCCGGCACCCCGTAGACCATCGCCACGCGGTAGCCGACGCTGCTCGCGATGGTTTCCGAATCCATGTACATCAGCCGCCGCGCCTTGAGCGCGCGCATCACCACCCGCATGTCGGCGGCATTACTGGTGAAGCGGCTGCCCATGTGATTGTTGATCCCGACATAGCCGCTGAACCGCCCGAGATCCCAATCCAGCCGGCGCAGAATTTCCGCCGCCGTCTGGTCGACCTTCAGCACCATCGGCCCGGGATCGAGACGAGGATTATCTGGCTGCATCGGCACATGCACGAGGATCTCGTGGCCGAGCCGGCGCGCCTCGTCGACCTGGGCGCGAATATTCGGCCCGTAGGGCAGGAAGGCAAAGGTCACGGCCGGCGGCAAAATCTTCATGGCGATCGCTGTGTCGCTGACGTCGACGCCCATGTCGTCGATATCGATTGCGACCATCGGCCGTCCGCGGGTCGGCGCCACGGCGGTCGCGTAGCGGCGCCACGGCGGCGCGCCCAGCGCCGGCCGGTCTGTGGCGGCGCTGGCAGGTTTGGACGACGGCATCGGCGCGGCCGGGCCCGGCGGCACGGCGGCTTGTGATGACGGCCCCGTAGGTCCGGATATCGGCGCCGGCGCCGCCGTGGCGGGGGCTGGCACCGGGGCAACGGCCGGAGCCATGGCGGGAGCCGCCGGCCGCGTGATCGCGACCGCCATGCCGGCGTGGCGGCGCGCTTCCGGGTTGCACCGGTGGCCCGAATGCGGCAGGACCAGGCCGATTCCCATCCCGAGCAAAAGGCCCCCCACGATGCCAACCGCGGCGCCGACCGGCGTATTGAACCGTGCCCGAACCACCTTGAGCCAGCGAGTCACGGCATGGGTCCGCGCTGCCACGAAGCAGCGGCGTAGCCAGACAGCAATCCTCCGATTTTTCACCGCCAAGGGCTAAGCCGACCTGAACGGCGATCCGCTCGGCGCGGCGACGGGCCGATTTTTCGCGCTCACCGAGTCTCGGCCCAACCGTTGTTCAGCACAATCCGGTCGCGCTCCACCACGCGGCAGCGGAAAGCGGCCTGCTTGCCATCTTCGCGCCAAATTTCGGTGCGCAGCGTCTCACCTGGAAAGACCGGCGCGGTGAAGCGGCAATCCATGCGCCGAAGGCGTGTCGGATCGTAATCGCACAGCAGTTTCAGCAATGCGTGCCCGGCGACGCCATAGGTGCAAAGCCCGTGCAGGATCGGCCGCGGAAAACCGGCGGCGGCCGCAACCTTGGGATCCGCGTGAAGCGGGTTGTAGTCGCCGCTCAGGCGATAGATCAACGCCGCTTGCGGCAAAGTCGGCAGGTCGAGACTGAGATCGGGCGCGCGGTCCGGAATCGCGTGCGGCGTGGGCTGCGGCCCGTTCGGCCCGCCGAAGCCGCCGTCGCCGCGAAGCACGGCACAGCCGCTCACCGTGCACAGCAGATCGCCGCTCGCCTTGTCGTAGACCTCGCGATCAGAATAGAGGATGGCGCCCTTGCCTTCCCCCTTGTCGAGGATTTCGGTGATCCGGGTGCGGCCGACCACGGTCCCGGAGGACGGCAGGGGGCGATGGATGACGAGCCCCTGCTCGCCGTGCAACACCTGCCGCCAGTCGATCCCCGTTGCCGGGTCCTTAGCCCAAAACCCCGGGTAGGCGAGGACGACGGCGAGGGTCGGCACCGCCATGAGCCCTTCCTCATAGACGAATTTGAGCTGCCCCTCGTCGAGCGGATCGGCGCCGAACCCGAGGCCGAGCGCATAAAGGATGGTGTCGCGCTCCGTGTAGCTGTGTTCGAGCTCAGGGAACGGCCACGCTTTCAGTTTTTGATAATCGATTGCCATGATGCGTCAGATCGGATCCCAGTTGAACACGTCGGCCGAGCGGTCGAGCTTGTAGAAGGAGGGCCGGAAGGCCGGGAGCATCTGCTCCGCCACCGCCTGCGGCGACCAGCCCTGATCGCGATGGATCGTGCGCAACGGCCTCGGCTGGCTCATCAGCATGATTTCGTTCTTGCGCACGGCGAAGATCTGCCCGCTGACGTCGCGGCTGAGATCGCTGGCGAGGAACACGGCGATCGGCGCGATCTTCTCCGGCGTCATTGTCTTCATTCGCTCGACCCGCGCCTGCTCCTCCGGCGTCTCCGTCGGGATGGTGCCGATCATGCGGCTCCAGGCGAAGGGCGCGATGCAGTTCGAGCGCACGTTGAAGCGCGCCATGTCGAGCGCGATGGATTTCGACAGCCCGACGATCCCCATCTTGGCCGCGGCATAGTTCGCCTGGCCGAAATTGCCGACGAGACCCGACGTTGAGGTGAAGTGCACGTAGGAGCCGCTTTGCTGCTCGCGAAAATAGGGCGCCACCGCCTTCGAGACGTTGAAGCTTCCCATCAGATGGACGCTGATCACCATCTCCCAATCGACGTGGCTCATGCGATGGAAGATACGGTCGCGCAGGATGCCGGCGTTGTTGACCACGCCATCGATCCGCCCGAAGGCGTCGATCGCGGTCTTGACCATGCGCTCGGCACCGGCGGCCTCGGCGACGCTGTCGAAATTGGCCACCGCCTGCCCGCCCTTGGCCTTGATCTCGTTGACCACCTCGACCGCCGGATGCTGATCCGCCGTGGCTTCGCCGTCGACGCTGCCGCCATAGTCGTTCACCACCACCTTGGCACCTTCCGCCGCGGCGAGCAGCGCGATTCCGCGGCCGATGCCGCGCCCCGCGCCGGTTACCAGGATCACCTTGTCGTCGACGCATCCGCCCGCCATACCCTTCCTCCGGACCTTGTGTTTTTTTCCACTCTTTGACCGCCGGCCGCCATCCGCCCGCGGGATTCGCACCTGACGATAAAGGCATGCCAGCGCCGTGGCAATTGCGCGCTCGGCGCCGTGCCATCCTTTGCCGGTGCGCCGGGCTCTAGCCGCCGCGGAGCGGCCGCAAGGGATCCTCGTCGGGCAGGCTCGCGCCGCTGGCTCCCAGGGCACGCTGCATGAGGACAACGTCGAGCCAGCGGCCGAACTTGAAGCCAACCGCGCTCTGCACCCCGAGATGCCGGAAGCCGAGATTGGCGTGGAGGCGGACCGAGCGATCGGTGCCCCTGTCGCCGATCAGGGCAAGCATTTGCCGATAGCCGAGCCGGCCACAGCCCACCACCACGCGCTCGAGCAGCAGCCGGCCAACGCCGCGGCCCATGCAATCCGGATCGACATAGACCGAATCCTCGACCGTGAAGCGGTAGGCCGAACGCTGGCGGTAGAGGCCCGCGTAAGCGAAGCCGACGACGCGGCCGCCCAGCTCCGCCACCAGATAGGGCAGACCAACCGCGCGGACGGCCTCGAAACGCGCCTTGATCTCGTGGCGCTCGGGCGGCGTTTCCTCGAAGCTGCCGGTTCCCGTCGTAACGTGATGGCCATAAATCCGGGTGACGGCGTCGAGATCGCGCCCTTCCGCCGAACGGACCCGGACTTCGAGATAGGGCGAGGTCGTCATCGCTCAAGCTCCCGGAATTTCAAGCTCCCGGTTTGTCCCCATCGCGGTTTACTGCTACAAGAATTGGACCAAACCGTATGCATCGATTACATCGTAGCAAGTTCCGTGCCTACAAAGGATCGCCTGGATGCTGGCCCTGATCGACAACTACGACAGCTTCACCTACAACCTCGTGCACTATCTGGGCCAGCTCGGCGCCGAGGTGAAGGTCTGGCGTAACGATGCGGTTACCCCGGAAGCGGTCTTGGCGGCCGATGTCGAGGGCATCGTGCTTTCACCCGGCCCCTGTGATCCCGACCGCGCCGGCATCTGCCTCGACCTGATCCGCAAGGCGGCGGGTCGCCTGCCGATCCTTGGCGTTTGCCTCGGCCATCAGGCGATCGGCCAAGCCTTCGGCGGGCGCGTCGTTCGGGCGCCCCTTCCGGTGCACGGCAAGACCGCCCGCATCCACCACAACGGCCAGGGGGTGTTCGCCGGCTTGCCGCAGGATTTTCAGGCGGCGCGCTATCATTCCCTGGTCGTCGACCGCGCCACCTTTCCGGAGGCGCTGCGGATCGATGCCGAAACCGAGGACGGGCTGATCATGGGACTCAGCCATCCGGCCCTGCCGATCTTCGGCGTCCAGTTTCATCCCGAGAGCATCGCCTCGGAACACGGCCACGCGCTGCTCAAGAACTTCCTAACCATCGCCGAGCGGGTGCCCGCGTGAGCGCGGCCGGCACCACCTTCAAGCGCCTGATCGCCAAGCTCGCGACCGGCGAGGAACTGCCCCTCGACGAGGCCAAGGGCGCCTTCGATGCGATGATGGCGGGCGAAGCGACGCCGGCGCAGATGGGCGCCTTTCTCATGGCGCTCCGCGTCCGCGGCGAAACCGTCGACGAGATCACCGCCGGCGCCATGGCGATGCGCGCCCGAGTGTTGCCGATCACGGCGCCGCCCGGCGCCATCGATACCTGCGGCACCGGGGGCGACAACGCCGGCACCTGGAACATCTCGACGGCGGCGGGTCTCGTCATCGCCGCTCTGGGCGTGCCGGTGGCCAAGCATGGCAACCGGGCGCAATCGTCAAAAAGCGGCGCGGCCGACGTGCTCGCTGCCCTCGGGGTCAACATCGACTGCGACATCGAGTTCGTCGAGCGCTCGCTCTGGGAGGCCAATTTCGGTTTCCTCATGGCACCTCGCCATCACGGTGCGATGCGCGCCGTCGGGCCGACCCGAGCCGAGCTCGGTACGCGCACGATTTTCAACCTGCTCGGCCCGCTGTCCAACCCCGCCGGCACGAAACGGCAGCTTCTCGGCGTGTTCGCGCGCAAATGGGTGCAGCCAATGGCGCAAGTTCTGGCCAATCTCGGCGCCGAACGGGTCTGGGTGGTACATGGCTCGGACGGGTTGGACGAAATCACCACCACCGGCCCGAGTTTCGTCGCCGAGTTGGTGCAGGGTCGCATCCATACCTATCAAGTGACCCCGGAAGAAGCGGGGCTCGAGCCCGGTCGGCCGGCCGACCTCAAGGGCGGCGACCCGGAAAGCAATGCCCGCGCCATCCGCGGTCTGCTCAACAACGAGCCGAGCCCACTCCGCGACGTGGTCTGCCTCAATGCCGCCGCCGGACTGATCATCGCCGGCAAAGCGGCAAGTCTAAAGGAAGGCGTGCGCCTCGCCGGCCAAGCGATCGAGAGCGGTGCCGCGCGCGAGGCCCTCGCCCGGGTGATTGAAATCACCAACGGTGCGGCCGAAAGCCGCGGATCGGTCCGGGCCGGCGCCGCGGCGGCGCAATCTGGAGCCTGACCGTGGCTGATGTGCTGCGCGAGATCTGCGACCGGAAGCGCCGCCATATCGCGGAACGAAAGGCGGCGCGCTCATTCGCCGCGACCGATGCCCTGGCCCGCGCGGCGGCCGCCCCGCGCCGCTTTCGCCGCGCCCTCGCCGCCGCCGCGGCCAAGGGCTACGGCCTGATCGCCGAGATCAAGAAGGCGTCACCCTCGAAAGGCCTGATCCGCGCCGATTTCCACCCGCCAAGCTTGGCCCAGGCCTATGCGGCGGGCGGTGCCACCTGTCTTTCGGTGCTCACCGACCAGCCCTATTTCCAGGGCGATGACGAATACCTGAGGGCGGCGCGGGCGGCGGTCGATCTGCCGGTGCTGCGCAAGGATTTCATGCTCGATCCCTATCAGATCGCCGAATCGCGGGCCCTCGGGGCGGATTGCATCCTTCTGATCCTGGCCGCGCTCTCGGACACGGCGGCCCGCGAGCTAGCGGCGGCGAGCGCCGAATACGGCATGGACGTGCTGGTCGAGGTTCACGACCGCGCCGAGCTTGACCGAGCCATCGCCTTGGACAGCGCGCTGATCGGCATCAACAACCGCAATCTCAAGACCCTTGCCGTCGATCTCACGACCAGCGAGATGCTGGCGCCGCGCCTTCCCGCCGGCACGCTCGGCGTCAGCGAAAGCGGCCTTTACCATCCGGCCGATCTGGCGCGCATGGCCAAGGTCGGGCTGCACTGCTTCCTGGTCGGCGAATCCCTGATGCGTGAGGCCGACGTGACGGCGGCGACGCGGCGGCTTCTGCAACCCGCGCCGAGCCTGGCAACGCCGTGAGCGGCCGCCTCACCCACCTCGACGCCGAGGGCAACGCGGTGATGGTCGACGTCTCGGCCAAGGCCGAGACCGCTCGCGAGGCCGTCGCCGGTGGCTGGGTCGAGATGCGACCGGAAACGCTCGACCTGATCGCCAGCGGCGCGGCGCCAAAGGGCGACGTCTTGGCCGCGGCGCGGATCGCCGGCATCATGGCGGCGAAGCGCACCCACGAACTGATCCCGCTTTGCCATCCGTTGCCGCTCGCCGCGGTCACCGTCGATCTGCGTTGCGACGCCGCCCGCCCGGGGGTCGAAATCCGTGCCACGGTCAAGCTCACGAGCCGCACCGGAGCCGAAATGGAGGCCCTGACCGCGGTCAGCGTCGCCGCCCTGACGATCTACGACATGGTCAAGGCGGTGGATCGCGGCATGCGTCTGGCCGACATCCGTCTATTAAGTAAATCAGGTGGAAAATCAGGAACCTATAAGGCTGTATCGTGATTTCGATTGAAGACGCCTTGCGGGCCATCACCGGCGCGCTCAAAACCTTGCCCGCGGAAATGGTGCCGCTTTCCCAAGCCTCGGGCCGCGTCCTCGCGGCGGATGTCATCTCGCGCCGCTGCCAACCGCCGGTCGCGGTCTCGGCGATGGACGGCTATGCGGCCCGCGCGGCCGACGTCGCCAAGGTGCCGGCGCATCTCAAGGTCGTCGGTGCGGTACCGGCCGGACAGGCTTTTGCCGGAAGCGTCGGACCCGGCGAAACGGTGCGCATCTTCACCGGCGCGCCGGTACCCGAAGGCGCCGACTGCATCGTCATCCAAGAGGATACGGAGCGCCAGGGCGACGATGTTGAGGTACGCGAAACCGCTCCCAAAGGACGCTATATCCGCCCCGCCGGGCTGGATTTTCGTGAGGGCGAAGTCGGCCTGAAGG
>OFHJ01000805.1_pt1 | contig 10521 bp, 8 predicted proteins | sample 1522001 | NCBI WGS metagenome assembly OFHJ01 (sample SAMEA2464838, study PRJEB22497) | soil metagenome | biome: Grassland; feature: Farmland; material: Clay | place: Australia | collected 2013-02-01 | depth 1.2 m | reverse complement strand
CCAGGTAGCGCTCCCCGCGCGCCGTGTCGCGTGTGATCACGCGGTTGCAGCCGCAGTAAAAGCACGGACTGGCGCAGAACGGCATGTGGGCGTAGATCGACAACGCGTGCCCGGCGGCATTGCTGCGTTGGATGTGCTGGCGCAGCTGGGCTTCGCCGAACGCCGGTGTGAACTGCGGCGCCGTGGGGTAGGAGGTGTAGCGCGGCCCTGGCCGGTCGTAGCGGCGCAGCAGTTCGGGGTCGAAGTCGAGTTGACGCGTCATGGCAATGGTCCATCCGCCACGCGAGGCGGCGCATCATGATGGCGCAAACGGGCCGTATCGGCCATACGTACAACTGCCTGCCGCCCGGCTGCACGTCGCCGGCCGTGTGGCCGCGGCCGGGCTGCGCACACGGCGCGATGCGCCTCGCGCGGCGCTCGTGACCCTCGGTTTGGCGCGATATCTTTGTGCCATCATTGCCCGATGGATGAACTGGACGCTCGCTGTCCTGCACCCGGGACTGCGCTCACCGGGAGCGAGCCGGACGTCGAGGTATACCGCTCGCGGCGGCGGCGGGACTGTGAAGAGCGGGCGCTCGTGCTTGCCGCGGTCGGGATCCGCAGCGAGGTCGTGGTCTTCGCCCGCGAGTGCGTGCTGCAGGTCGCCGCGCACGACGTCCCGCAGGCGACGGTGCAGCTCGACCTGTACGCGCGGGAAAATCCGCTGCAGCGGCGCGTCCCGCTCCCCTCTGCGCGGCGGGTGTTCCGCCATGCCTGGGTGGGCTGCGTCGCTTACGCGGCGTGGCTCGTGGGAGTGGCCTACGTGCTCTCCAACGGGTGGGTGCGCCTGGATGCCTTCAACCGGGGGGACCTCTACGGCGCGAAGGTGCGCGCCGGGCAGTGGTGGCGTGCCTGGACCTCCCTGACGCTGCACCTGAGTGGCCCGCACCTGGCCGGCAACCTGCTGGTGGGCGTGTGGTTCGGGTATCTCGCCGGGCAGCAGTTCGGCGTGGGAACGGCCTGGTTCCTGATCGTTGCCGGTGCCGGTCTCGCCAATCTCCTGGAAGGCTTGGCGGGGCCGCCCTGGTACCGCTCCGCCGGGGCCTCGACGGCGGTATTCGCCGCGCTCGGCATGATGGCCGCGCACACCTGGTGGACGGGCCGCGGCGAGCGGCTGAGTTGGCTGCGCCGCTGGATCCCGCTCGGGGCCGGGGTGGCGCTGCTCGGGTGGCTTGGCACCGCCGGCAAGCACACCGATGTCACGGCCCACCTGCTCGGGTTCACCTTTGGCGTGCTGCTCGGCTGGGCGGTCGCCTGGCCGCCCATCGACCGTCGGCTCGATCGAGTCCCGCAATGGGTGCCCGGGCTGGCCGCCATGCTCATCATGGCGTTTGCCTGGGTCTGCGCCCTGCGCTGAGGCGCGCCGCTCAGTCGCTCGTCGGCAGCAGCGTCTGCGGTGCGCCGCGCGCCGTGCGCCGATAGCGACGGACCAGGCGTACGTCGATCCCATGGCCGGCCATGTGCAGCGTCATGACCAGCTCGCCATCGGGCGCGATCTCGAAGCGCTCGCTCAGCCGGGGTCCGAGCAGGGGTTGCAGCTCGATGAGAAAGGCATGGCCGCGCCAGCCGCAGCTTTGGCTGGCCGTATCGTGCCGACCGAACGCGATCGAGGTTGGCACGCCGAGGCTGCACTGCTGCGCGCCCGAGGCGCTGCTGAGCGTGAACTGCGCGGGGGTCAGTGCAATGCCGAGGTCGTTGCCGACCGGCACATGCCCGATGAACTCGCGGATCCACGCCGCGCCGAAGCTGGGGGCGCTCACCTCGACGCTCGGCTCCTGCACGGTGCTGTGGCGGGCCTCGCTCCTGGCCGGTGCGCCCTCGTCTGCATCACCATCGCGCCGCGCCGGCGGCGTGCTGGGCTGCGCCTCGGCGCGCCTCGCAGCCCGCCGCAACTTGCGCATGTGGGCGCGCAGCTGGGACTCCAGGCGGCCTACCGCCGCGTCGATGCGTTCGCTGTGGGCGGCATCGAGATGCCAGTTGCCCGCCAGGTGGGGCGCCTGGGCGGGGGCGGCGAGGCTCAGCCGGTCTGCGGAGCAGCCCGAAAGGGCCGCAGCGAGCGTGGCCGCGCACACGATCAGTACGCGGTAAGTTGGGCTAGGCATGGCGGCAGGGCGGTGACTTTGGCCGTTGGACCGCGCCCGGGCGGCTCAAGTTCTGCTGGCCGCCGCCTTTGCGGCCAGGGACTCGATGCGTGTCCAGTCGCGCTGGGCCAGCGCATCGGCCGGCGAGAGCCACGATCCGCCGGCGCACAGCACGTTGGGCAGCTGCAGGTACGTGCCGACGGTCTCCTGGGTGATCCCGCCGGTGGGACAGAAGCGGGCCTGCGGGAAGGGGCCTGCGAAGGCCTTGAGCATCGCGGTGCCGCCGGCGGGCGCGGCGGGGAAGAACTTGAAGCAGTGGTAACCGTGGGCCAGCCCCTGCATGAGCTCGGATGCGCTGGCGACCGCCGGCAGGTACGGAATGGGTGCGTGCACCCCGGCCTCGAGCAACCCCGGGGTGGCTCCGGGGGAGATCGCGAACGTCGCACCCGCATTTGCCGCGGCGCGCAGGTCCTCGACCGACAGGACCGTGCCGGCGCCGACCGAAATTTCCGGCACGGCGCGCGCAATCGCCTCGATGGCCGCGAGCGCGCTCGGCGTTCGCAGCGTCACCTCGATGACGCGCAGGCCGCCGCGCACCAGCGCGCGCGCCAGGTCGGGGCCGATGGCCGGTTCGTCGATGACCACCACGGGCATGACCGGCGAGAGCTTCAGGATCCGTTCGATGTCGGCGAAAGAGGGCATGGGTTCGGCTCGGTGGCTGGGACTCGAGTGCCTATCGTGCAGCAAACGGGTCGATTGCGGTAGGGCGTGCCGAGCGACTCACCGTGCGGCACCGTGGAGAAATGTCACGGTGCGTGCCGTTGCGTCCAGCCGCACGCGCACGCCCAGCGGCACCGGTTCATTGCGCGGGCCGTGACCGATCGGGAAGCCCGCTGCGCAGGGCAGGCCGGTCTCGAGGGCCAGTTCCCGCAGGACGTCGGCACTGGTGTACCCGCCGCCGCGCGGTTCACAGTCCGTGAAGGCGCCGAGCACGATGGCGCGGACCTGGCGAAAGACCCCGGCGAGTGCCAGGTGGGTCCACATCCGGTCCAACCGGTAGGGCTGTTCACCCACGTCCTCGAGCAGCAGCACTGCACCCTCGAGTGGCGGCAGGAAGGCTGTGCCGAGCAGCCGTGACAACACGGCCAGTGTGCCGCCGACGAGCGGCCCTTCCGCGGTGCCCGGTACGTACGTGTCGGTGCCGTGCAGGGCGGCGGCCGGGGCGGTCTGTTCGAGCAGCGCAAAGAGGCGCTCGTGGGTCGGCGTGTCGAGCTTGCCGAGCTGGGTCAGGACCGGGCCATGGAGGCTGACGAGCCCGTTGCGCTGCAGCCAGGCATGCAGTGCGGTGATGTCCGAGAAGCCGACGACCGGCTTCGGGGCCGGCATGACACCCTCGAGACCGCGCAGCAGGCGCATCGCGCCGTAGCCGCCACGGGCACAGAAGATCCCCTCGCACTGCGGGTCGGCCAGCGCCGTGGTGAGCTCCGCCAGGCGGCGCGCATCGCTGCCGGCCAGGTAGCGTTGGTGTGAAAAGACACCCGGGGCGAGGCGCACCGCGTAGCGCTGCTCGAGCACTGCGACACCCGCCTGCAGTGCGTCCCGGTCGAACGGGCCAGCCGGCGCCACGACCGTCACGTGTGCGCCACGGCGCAGCGGCGAGAATCTCCGGTAGAGGGCAGTTTCGCTCATGGTGTCGCATTGTCCGTCACGGACGCCGTGCGCACCAGCAGCCCGTCCCGGAAGATCCACCGTGCGCAAACCGGGGCCGCGCCCGGCAAGGGCCGAGCGGTGCACGTGCCGGGCCTCAGGCCGGGACGGTGCTCCTGCCTCAGGTCAATGACACGACCAGCTTGGCCGAGTGACTGCGCCAGTGGATCGGGATGACGAAGGCGCGCGCACCGGGCGGTTGCGTGACCTGGGGCTTTCCCCCGGAAAACACGCTCGGCACGGAGATCACGAAGTCGTGGCCGAAATCGCGCCGCGCGTTGCCCGAGATGGTGTTGGCGACTTCTCCGACCAGGTCGCGCATGCTCTCGTGGCTGAAGTCGCTCTCCTGCATTTTCATCAGCAACACGGTCAGCATGGCGCGTGGTGCGGTGAAATACACCACGCCCTCGCGCTTTCCGGAGATGTTGATCATCCCGGTGTAATCGTGCATCGCCGTCTCGCCCTCGAGCAGGTAGGGCGAGCCGATGGTCGCGGGCTGCTGCGCGGCCACATCGAAGTACCGGGTGGTACCGTCGATGAAGGTCTTCAGTTCCTCTTCGCGCAGCATGGGTGTGCTCTGTAGGCCCGTGGGTCCGCGTCAGTACATCAGCTCGGCGATCGCTTCGTTGAGCTGCCGATCGGTGAATGGTTTGTTGAGAAAGCCGTTTGCGCCGCGCTCCATGGCCTCCACCGCGGTGGCCTTGTCGGCGAGCGCCGAGATCACCAGGATGCGCACCTCGGGCTTGAAGCGCACGAGCTGCGTGATGCACTCGATGCCGTCCATCTGCGGCATGGTCAGGTCCATGGTGACCAGGTCCGGGTTGGTGCGGCGGGCCAGCTCCAGCGCCTCCAGGCCGTTGGCCGCGGTGCCCACGACCTCGAGGTCATCGAATTGCTGCGAGCGCTCGATGCGTCGGCGCACGATGTTCGAATCGTCGACGATCAGCAGCTTGACCACGCGTTTCGCGCCGGGAGCCTGTGCCGTGTTCATGCCAGTGTCCGTCGTCGTTCCTACGCCACCGCTGTTTCGCCGATGGCCGGCAGCGCGATCTTGAAGCGAGTGTAGCGGCCCGGGTTGGTGCTCACGCCGATGCGACCGCCCAGGCCGTAGACTGCCTTGGCGACAACGTCCATCCCGGTGCCGCGGCCGGCATCCATCGAGACCTCGCTACGCGTGGAGAAACCGGGCTTGAAGATCAAGGCGAGTGCGGAACGGTTGTCGAGCTGGGCCGCCTGCTCCTCGGTGAGGAGTTTCTTGCGTACCGCGGCCTCCTTGAGCGTCTCGGGCGAGAGACCGGCGCCGTCATCCTCGAACAGCAGCTCGTAACCGGATTCCGTGCGGCGGAACTGCACACGTACTTCGCCGCCGCCCGCCTTTGCGCCTGCCCGGCGGATCTCGCCGTCCTCGATACCGTGGACCGCCGAGTTGCGCAGCATCTGGATCAGACAGTCCTTCACCGTGGGCAGGTAGGCGCTCGGGCATTGCGCCAGACCGCTCAGCGTGAGTGTGAAATCCTTGCCATGCTCCTGGGCCAGCCGGTGCGCCAAGGACTGCAGGGTCGAGGCCAGTTCATCCGGGCCGGCGCCCCCGAGGCGCAACGCGGGGGTGCTCAGGGTCCCTTCCGGGGCGCTGCCCTGTTCGCGCAGCGCCGAGAGTTTCAGTGTCATCTCGCGTACGCCGCGCAGGTGGGCGAGCAACTCGTCGAGTTTCAGGACCAGGGGCAGGAAGTCGTTTCCGGTCAGCTCGTTGCGGGCCTTCAGTTCACCGACCATGTCTTCGAGATGATGCACCCGCTGGGCGATGCTCATGAGGTTCAGCGCCGCAGCCTCGCCCTTCATGGCGTGCAGCTCGCGCGACAGGCCCGCAAGCTTCTTGCTGAACTCCGCGTGGGTGCGTGCCGGCTCTTTGAGAATCGCGTTGACGTGCTTCAGGCCCGCGGCGGTGCTGTCGAGAAATGCGCCGAGCTGCAGCGGGTCGGACTGGAGCATGCCGACCATCATGTCGAGCTGCGAGTGCGCGCTCTCCTGCGCCTCGTGCAGCTCGCGCGCGAGCAGGACGCTCGAGGTAATGTCACCGACCGAGCACAGTACGTGTTTGACCCCCTTGGGTCCCATCACGCGGTGGAAGTCGAATTGCAGGTAGCGGGTCTCCTTGCCGCCGCGCCCGTTGTCCATGGTGACCTCGAGCTGCCCCAGCGGGTTGATGCTCTTCATGAGGTTCTCGTGCGCGCGTTCGCCCCAGAGCAGCTTGATGAACTTCGTGGCCGTGGTCAGCGTCTCAGGCGTCACCTTGTCGCGCAGCAGCTCCTCGAAGGACAACCCGGCGAAGTCCTCGCGGCCGAACATGTGCGTCAGAGCCTGTGACCAGACCGCCCCGATGCGGTAATCCGCGTCGAGCAGGAAGAAGCCCTCGCGGACCGTGGCGAGAATGTCTCGTGTCTGCTCCTGTGCTTCACGTGCGGCCCGCTCGCCGCGGGCACGGGCAAGCTGCAGGTACGCGGCCGCCAGGCCGAGCAACAGCACTGCCAGTACGCCCGCGGAGAGCAGCCACCGCAGCCGGTCGGCCGCAGCGGTGGTCCGGGCCTGCAGTGCGGCGCTCACCTCGGCGAGCCGGCGGTGCAGTGCCGCGGCATTGGCCTGGGAAAAAAGCTCCGCGCGCCGCACACGGGCGTAGTAGACCCGCCCGCTGCGCGACAGCGAACTGTTGGTGGCGGTATCGGAATACGGCTCGCCGGAGTAAGCCAGTACGGGTGCGAGTACCGGGGCGTAGTTGCGCCACAGCAGGGTGGTGGCGTGCATTGCGGCCGGATCGAGCCCGGGCTGATGCTCGAGCGCAGTGAAGTCGCGGTTGAAGCCGCGAACGCTCGAGGCCAGTTCGGCGTGCACGTGGCCGGTGTACTCGAGCGTATCGAGCCGCTGGCGCAGGGCCGTGAGCTGCTGTGAGATTGCCGCCGGGTAGGCTTCGAGTTCGCTCGCCTGTTGCAGCGTACCGACGCTGGCGCGGATCTGCGTGGCGAGTCTGAATCCCGCGATCAGCACCAGGCCCATGACCGCGGCCAGCACCATGCCGGCTGCCGCGATGAGCAGCCGGCGATTTCGATCAGGGCCTGAAAGTAACATGCGGGATCCCTGTTTAATTCGGCAGCACGAAACGGATCATGGTGCGTACCGGGACTGACACCGGCTCACCGTGGAATTTCGGGGGCGCGTAGCGCCAGCTCCGGATGGCGTCCATCGCGGCGCGGTTGAAAACACCGGCCGGCTTGGCCGAAACCACCTGTAGGCTGCGCGGTCGCCCCGACTTGTCAACGACGTACTGCACGGTCACTTCGCCGGCGATGTGCTGCGTCAGGGCGAGCTGCGGATAGGAGGGAGACACGTAGTGTGTGCGATGCAGCTGCTTGGCGACGTCGGCCAATTGCGCCAGGGTTGGCGGTGGCGGTGTGGCGACGACCACCGCGGCGGCGTGCAGAGCCGCGCCGCTGGCGCCCCACTGTCGTGCACCGGCGAGATCGGCGAGTGCCGCGTCGTGGTGTCCGGCGCGGGCGTCTGCGTCGGCGCGCTGCAGCAGCGCATTGGCCAGAGCGCTGCGGACCCGGCTCGCCGCGGCTGCCGTGGCCGGGTCTGGATGATCGCCTGCGAGCGCATCGAGGTAGAACGCCGCACTGTCGTGTGCCGGCTGCAGCAAGGCGCCTGCGTCGAGGCGCTGGCGCGCCTCGGCGAGCAGCCGGTGCAACTTGCCCAGCGCGGCGGCGCTGCGCGCCAGCTGGATCTGCTTGTGCACACCGGCCAGTGCCGGTGCGGTCGCGCCGATCGTCCGCGCCGATGCCAGGGCCCGGCTTTCGGCCGCGTCCTGTCCGGCGAGCCCTGCGCGGCGCGCCTCCTGCAACAGGGCGGTGATCAGCGCTTGCGCGGCGTTCTGGGTCGCCGGTGCGCCGGGGGCCGCCGCGCGCAGCTTGATCAGAGCGCTCTCGGCACTGGCCGGTCCGGTGAGCTGGTGCGCAGCGATGCGCGTGGCCACCTGTTGGGCCAGCTTCTGCGCGCGCACCTGGTGTGTCAGGCCGGTGAGCTCGCTCTGCCAGGCCGTGATCTGCGCGGCGGGAACGCCGCGACGTGCCGCCTGGGCGATGAGCGCGGGCGCCGTGGCGAGTTGACCGTTCGAGAGGGCCTGGCTCACCAGGGCGCTGGACAGTTCGATACCGAAGGGATGTATGTGTGCATCGGTAGGCTCGGCGAGCTGCAGCGTCGCAAGTGCAAGTGCAGCGGCGTTGTAGTGATCCTGAGCGATATCGTCCTTGAAGCGCGAAATCAGCACGTTGCCGACGCGCCGCAAGCCGTCACGCGCCTCACCATTGGTGGGATCGACCGCCAGGACCGAGCGGTAGTAGACCAGCGCGTTCTCGCCCTTCGGCGAGGTGAAATGGCGCGCGAACATCGCACGGCTGGCCTTCACCAGCAGGTCCTCGACCCGGCCTTGCACGATCGAGGTATCGACGGCCGGCCGCGGTAACGGTGCCACTCGCCCCTGAGTCGCCGCGTGCAGCGGCGCGACGGGCGGGTGCACCGCGGGGTGCACCGCGGCGGCGTGATGCCTGGGCATCAGGAACAGGGCCGCCGCTGCGGCAGCCAGCGCGACGCCGACGCCGGCGCCGATGGGCAGCAGCAGGCGCTTGCCGCGCCCGCCGGAGGGCGGTTCTGCCGATGGCGTTTCGGGCTCGGGGTCCGGGAGTCCTGGCGAGGCCTGGAGGGGCGAGCGTACGGGGCGCGCCGGCGCCGGGCGCGGGGAGGCCTTGGTGATCGCATCGGCCAGCGCCGCATCCAGGACAGCGGAAGTCTTGTCGGGTTCCATCGGCAGCGGCAGCACCGTGAACACCCGGGTGCCCTTCACCGCAGCGGCGACGGACTTTTCAGCGCCGGCGGAGGTAAACACCAGGATGACGGCGCCCGGGTGCTGTGCACTGGCCGCTTCGACGTCGGCGCGCACGTCGTCCGCCTCGCGCGCATCGATCGCCAGGATCTGCCCGCCACGGGCGCCCTGGAGCTGCTCGATCGCGGCATCGATCGAGTCTGCCGGGTGCACGCTCGCCCGGCCGCCGAGTACCTCTCCGAGTTCGAGCAGGAAATCATCGTGTTGCGTCAGCGCTGCCAGGTCGACAGGGGCACGCGCGGCGCCTGATGCAGGGGCCGCGGCGCTGTCGCCGGAGGAATCGCGAGACTCGCTCGGAGCTGAATGGGCCACAACCCGTCTCCCTCTTTATTATCAATGCAAGCGCTGGCCGGAGGCCGCCCCCCGCCGGCAGGAACCCGATGAAAATCGGCGGGACGCTGCCCGGGGCCCGGGCGTGCGACGTTTCGTGAGCATGAAACCCGCAGCAGCGCCGCGGTGCAGTGTCGCCGTTCACACTATTGGCGCGATTCGCGCCGTTCGGCGCCGATCGCCGCCGGAAGCGGATGAGAGACGGCCCTCACCGGGGGCGTGGGGTGCGCTGCGCGCAACCAGGCTCGACAGCACGCCTTTGCAGGCCGATGATGAATCGAGGCCGCGGCTTCGGAACAATTCTCCGGCCGGGCCGTCTTATTGAGTATCGGGCAGCGGGATCGCGAGTTCGGCAGCTTTCGCAGGGCGAGGCGCTCATCCGGTCTGCGCAGCGGGCGCCGCAGCCGTCTCTCTCGGCCGCCACTGCCGTTGGGCAACGGGAGGTCATGGCGATGCGAGCACGAGCCATCCATCCTGATGAGGCGCCCAGCCGCGCCTGCATCGAACACGACGGGTTTATCGAGTCGCTCAGTTCTTTCAGCCGGGCGCACCGAGCGCACCGCTGGGAAGGTACGTTCGGGCAATTCCTTGTGGATATCGTGCCGGGCCATCCCGCGCCGATGGCACGCACCAGCCACGAGTACATCTGGGACATGTTGTGCTGGCATGGCCGCAACGCAGCACGCCGGGACACCAATGCCACGCTGGCGGGCCAGCCCGGCGCGCGGGACGGGCGCAGCGAGGACCCCGCCGGTGAGCTGTTCCGCCGTGAACTGTTCGGCATCGACGGCCCGCTCGCCCGGGTGGCCGAGTACTTCAAGGCGGCCGCCGCCGGCTCGGATGTCGGGCGCCGGCTGCTGTTGCTGCTCGGCCCGCCGTCGGGCGGCAAGTCGACGCTCGCCATCCTGCTGAAACGCGGCCTGGAGGAGTACAGCCGCACCGACGAGGGGGCTTTGTATGCCATCAAGGGTTCGCCGCTGCATGAAAATCCGCTGAACCTGATCCCGGCGAGCCTGCGCACGGAATTCCGCGAGCGTTATGGGGTCAGCGTGCCCGGCGAGCTCTCGCCGTGGGCCCGCGATTACCTGGAGCGCGAATTCGACGGCGATTTCCTGCGGGTGCCGGTCGAGCGCATCTTTCTCTCCGAGGCGGCGCGCCTGGGCATCGGCACCTACGCCCCCCACGACCCGAGCACGGCGGACATCGCCGACCTGGTCGGATCGGTCGATCTCGCCAAGGTCGCGCAGATCGGCGACGAGGGAGACTCGCGGGCCTGGTCGTGGTCGGGCGCGGTGTACTCTGCCAGTCGTGGCCTGCTCGAGATGATCGAAATCCTCAAGGTCAAGCGCGAATTCCTCTACCTGCTGCTCACGCTGACCCAGGAGAAGAACGTCAAGGTCGCCCGCTTCCCCCTGATCCATCTCGATGAGACCGTGC
>OFHJ01000804.1_pt1 | contig 10536 bp, 8 predicted proteins | sample 1522001 | NCBI WGS metagenome assembly OFHJ01 (sample SAMEA2464838, study PRJEB22497) | soil metagenome | biome: Grassland; feature: Farmland; material: Clay | place: Australia | collected 2013-02-01 | depth 1.2 m | reverse complement strand
GTCCTCGCGCGCGTAGTAGAGGATGTTGTGGAGGTCCGTCGTGCGGTCGAGGTGGAGGAGGGTCTTGTTGTAGACCATCCAGACATTGTTGACGTCGTATTTGTTGTAGATGTCGAAGGGCACCGTCGAATAAAAGCCGGAGGTCTTCTGGCTGTAGAGCGTGCCCGGGACGGCGACGCCGGCCGCGGTCTGGCCGTTCACCGTGATCTGCGGGTTCGCATCGGTCGGGATCACCTGCGGGCGATAGCCGCCGGAATAGGCGTAGTAGCCGCCGAACGCAGTGTGGCCCGAAGCGAAGCGCTTCACGGTCTTGATGAAGAACGAGGCATTCTTGCTTGGATTGTTGAAGCCGCCGCCGGTGCGGAAGCTGTCGCCCTTTCCGGCGCCGCCCGTAATCACGGTCGACCAGCCGTCGATGTCGCCGGTGCGAATGGCGAAGGCGACATTCTTCTGATTGAAGCTGCCGTAGCTTAGGTGGATGTTGGCGCCAAACTTCTCAGTCGGCTGGAGCGGCGTGAACTCGATATTGCCGCCGATGTTGTCATACCAGCGGTCGACGGCGGTGCCAGGGCCGTAGGTGATCTGCGTGGCCTGGAACATCTGTTGTTGTGGTATCGAACCCGAGGCCCAGAGACCGGTTTCCGGATCGACCATGGGAATTCCGTCCATGGTCACCATCAGCGACCCGCCGCCGGTGTAGCCGCCGTAGCCACCCCAACCCTGCAACACGCCATCGAGGCCAATGGTGTACTTGGTCGAGCCTGTGGTGCCGTAGCCGCTGACATAGCCGCCAGGCGCGAGGGCGACCGATTGGGCGCCGCCACCGACGGGACCGAGGGTATCGAGCTGGGTTCGGCCCAACACCCGCGTGGTCTGGCCGGACTGAAAGATCTGCTGCTGCGTCGGCACCTCGGTGCCGATGGTGTAGCCGGCGCCGTTATTGGCGCTGACTTCACCGGCGTTGATCGGCTGGCCGTTGCTTGCGGTCTGCGCGTAGGCCGCGGGCGCTAGGCCGGCAACCAGCGATGCGGATAAAGCAATCATCCAAAAATCGGCACGACGGGTCTTGTTCACCTAAGCCCCCTCTGATGTTCAGGAAGTGGATACGTAGTTTTCCGTAGTTGAAAAGCTCTGCAGCCTGTGTAAAGGCGCTTCGTGAAGCTCCTGTGACGGCGCAGGGACACTTGCGTGAAGCTTCCACAACAGAGCGCCACCGGATGCCGGATTCAGCCGGGCGACGTCGGTCCGGCAACTGGGGTCGCGCTTCTCGGCGAAATTGCCGCCATCGAGCGGCGCTGCGGCTCGGTGTGTCGCAAAAGTTTCATGGAAGCGAAAGCAATCCGCCACGAAAGCGCGCGAGGTTGTCGACCCCGAGATTGGGGCGCCGATCGAGTCCTGCCGGACCCGCGTTGGACAACGCGCGGATAGCGCTCGCGATCCCTTGACCGGGCGGACCAACGCGACCGCGGTCGAGCGTCGCGCGAACAGATCCGGGGTTGATGTAAGAACCTGAGGAGGGGCAAGCGGCAATGAAGAAGCTCGCAATCGTCGGCATGATTCTAGCCGCAGCTCTGGGTCTGTCGCTCTGGCTGTTGATGCCGCGCTCGGGCCAGGGTCTTGTGCTTTACAGCGCCGTCGACTATGGCCCTGGAGTCGCGCGAGCTTTCACCAAGCAGACCGGCATTCCGGTCAAGGTAGTCGAACTCTCGACGGGTGCCCTTCTTGCCCGGGTGTCTGCCGAGGGCCAGCGGCCGAGCTGGTCGCTGGTCTGGTTCGACGGAGATCAGGCCGCCGCAGCGCTCGACCGGGCCGGCCTTCTCGCTCCCCATACGCTGCCAACTCTGCCATGGACCGCGCTTGGCCGCTCTCTCTTGCCGGCCGATGGCAGTTACACGCCGACTGGCGTGACCCTTGCCGGCGTTTTCATCTATCGTCCGAAGGTGCTGCCTGATCCGCCGGACGGATGGCGGGGCCTGCTCTCGCCCGCACTCGCCGGCAAGTTCGGCATGAACAATCCAACCATTTCCGGCCCGACCTATCCGCTCTTCGCCGGCCTTCTGGCCCAAAGCGGTGGCTGGCCGAGAGGACAGGCCTTCCTTCTCGCGCTGAAGAAGAACGGGCTCCACATCTATCCGAAGAACACGAACACGCTTGCGGCGCTTCGTGCTGGTGATATCAAGCTCGCGGTCACCCAGTCCTCGGCCGCCTGGAATGTGGCGAAGAAGGATCCAGGACTCGACGTGCGGGTCCCGAAGCCTGCTTTCGTACTCCCAAGCGTGGTGGCTGTTGCCGCAACGTTGCGAGGCAAGGCGCGCGCCGAGGCAAAGCAGTTTGTCCGCTTCGCCATGTTGCCTGCGGTGCAGAAGCTACGCCTGACGAAGGGTGGGCCGGATTCTTTCTACTGGCCGATTACGACGGATGCGCCGCCGCCAAGGAAGATCCTCCCGCCGCTCTCCTCGCTTTCTTTGGAAAGACTCGATCCGACGACCTGGGGCCCGCGCGAGGCCGCGATTAACGACTGGCTCGACAAAACGGTCCTGATGCAGTGACTGGAGCGCTCCGCCGGCTCCGGCAAAGCCTTGGCGGCAGCGTGCTTGTGGCGCTGTTCGTCATTCTTCTGGTCTATCCATTAGGCCGGTTCCTCTTGTTGCCGTGGTTTTCGAGCCTCGGTCCGAGCGGCGCACAGACGGCTGTTCCGGACGCCAGCACGATCGGTCTTTCAGCAGCGGCGGTTGAGAACTCGGTCCGGCTTGGGCTTCTGAGCGCGCTGGTGGCTGTTCCGTTTGGGGTTAGCTTCGCGTGGCTCATGGAGCGACGGTACTGGCGCGGCAGTCGTCCGCTAACGCTTGTCCTCTGGCTTCTTTTTCTAACGCCTAGCTACATTCTCACCACCGGTTGGCAGATTGTCTTTTCAGCGCCCCCGATTCGCCACGGCCCGTTAGCCGCGATCTTCTTCAGTGAAATTGGTATCGTCGGGCTTCTCGCGCTCAAGGGGCTGCCCTTTGCCTGCTTCGCGGCGCGCTCGAGCTGGCGGGCGATTGGCGCCGAAATCGAGGATGCCGCGCGAATCCATATCCTTTCCTCCGGGCGACGGACGAGGCTGCTTTTGCGGCTCTTGTTGCCGGCGGTGGGCTCGGCCCTCGCCGTCGTCTTCGTAGAAAGCATCCAGGATTTTGGTATCCCGGCGACGCTCGGCGCCCAGATACACCTTCCGATCGTCACCTACGCGATCTATCAGGACCTTGCCACCATGCCGATTGACTTCGCCGCCGCAGCACAGTTGGGATGGAGCCTGGTGCTGATGGCGATGGCGGCGGCGCTGGTGCACCTATGGCTCACCGCGCGGTATAGTGGAACGCTGATGCATGGTCGGCGGCGTGCCTTTCGCCGCGAGGCGTGCGGGCTAGGCCTCAGGTCGCTTGCGACGGTGGCCTTGATCCTGCTTGCCGGCCTCGGCGTCGCGATTCCGGGCGCCGCGATCATCGGAAAGGCATTGCCGCCGATCCATACTCATGCTGCGGTTTCTGTACCTTGGCGCAGTCTCGGCTACTCGACGATCTATGGGGCGAGCGCCGCGGTATTCGCGGTTCTGCTCACCCTGGTCATGATCGAGCGGCAACGCCGGGCCGGCGCTATCGCCGCCCGCACCGCCGATGTCCTCAGCTTCGCCAACATGGCTGTGCCGGGTCTCGTGCTCGGTGCCGCGTATATCATCGCCTTCAACTCCGGCTTTCTGCCGCTGTACGGCACGCCGCTTCTGCTTGTCCTAGCCTATGTGGCGGCCGAGACGCCGATGTTGACCCGGTTCCTGCAGGCGCCGCTCGCGCAGATCCACAGAAATCTGAGCGATGCCGCACGTCTTCACCGCGTTCCCGTCGTGAGCCGTCTTCTGGACATCCAGGCGCCACTTCTCGCAGTACCGTGTTTCTGGGGCTGGGCGATGGCCTTCGGCCAGATCTTTTTTGAGCTGCCGATCTCCGAGCTCCTCTATCCGCCGGGCAAGCCGCCCGTCGGCGTCACTATCGTTCTGCTCAACCAATATCTTTATTACGGGGACGAGGCGCGGTTCGCCCTGGCCGGAATCGGTGTCTGCCTCGCCATCCTGGGAAGCATAGCGTTCCTGATGCGCCTGTTCGTCCCGGCAGCGGTGGAGGAGTTCGCGCGGTGAGGTCGCTCTTGCAGGTTCACGGAATCGGAAAGCGCTATGATCGCGCGCCGGTGCTGAAGGACGTGGACCTTGACATCTCAAGCGGCGAGTTCGCCGTGCTGATCGGAAGTTCGGGCTCGGGGAAGACGACGCTGCTCCGCATCATCGCCGGCCTTGATCGGGTCGATGCCGGCGCGGTCTCGCTTCGCGCCAGAACCGTGGACGATCCGGCGAACGGCGTCTTCGTGCCGCCGGAGCGGCGCGGCCTTGGCATGGTGTTTCAGGACTACGCGCTCTGGCCGCATTTTAGCTGCCTGCAGAACGTCGAGGCGGCGGTCCCAGCAGGCACGACGGATCGTCGGCGCCTCGCGCTCGAAATGCTGGAACGGGTTGGCATCGCGGCGCTGGCTGGGCAGCGGCCGCATCGGCTCTCTGGCGGCGAGCAGCAGCGTGTCGGCATTGCGCGTGCACTCGTGGCCCGTCCGGACTTCCTGTTACTGGATGAGCCCTTTTCCAGTCTCGACATCGACGTCCGAGAGCGGCTGCGCATGGAGGTACGTGCGCTTACCCGGGAATACGGCATGGCGGCGCTGCTTGTGACCCATGACCCGGTCGACGCCTGGCGCCTTGCCGACCGCATCGTGCTGCTCGAGCAGGGGCGTCTCACCCAGAGCGGGACGCCGCCACAGCTTTACGGCCAGCCTGCCACCGCGCAGGCTGCCCGCTTCGTCGGCGCCGAGGGCGGATTCGTCGCGCCCCTGCGGTGCCGACAGGGGCGACTCGGGATCGAGGTCGCCGGAGGGTTCCACCCGGTCACAGCAGTCAATGTCGGCGAGAACGAACAGGGTTGCGTCTATGTGCGTCCCCGTGGAATCCGCATCGGCCCGTCAGGCATGCCCGCATCCCTCCTTCATTGTGCCTTCGAGGCCGGGCATTATCGCGCCTATTGGCAGGTGGCGGGCTGGGACGCGCCGCTCTGCAGCATCGAGAGCGTCCCGCCGTCTGCGGCGGAGGTGCGCCTTGAGATCGACCCAGAGCATATCTTCGTCTACCCGCTAAAAAGGGATACCTCATATGAGTGACTGGAGCATTTTCCTCTCGGTCTTCCTCGCCGCGACGGTCGAATGGGTCGAAGCCTTCACCATCGTACTGGCCGTCAGCCTCAGCATCGGCTGGCGATCGGCAGCGGGCGCGGCGGCAGCGGCGCTCGCCCTTCTTGCCGTCATGACCGTGGCGACTGGCGGCGTGCTCCGCCTCGGTCTGGAGATCTCCTGGCTGCAGGGGGGCATTGGGTTACTTCTCCTGCTCTTTGGGGTGCGCTGGCTTGCCAAGGCGATAGCGCGGCAGGCTGGCCTCAAGGCACTTCATGATGAGGATGCGGAGTTTGTCGAGACCAGGGCCGAACTCGCGCGCAGCGATCGGCGCGCGGCCTGGCTCATCGCCTTTAAGGGGGTGATGCTGGAGGGGCTTGAGGTCTGGCTTATCGTCGTTGCCTTAGGCATGAAGGGAGGCAGTACGCCGCTGGTCGCGACGGGAGCCGCGCTCGCCGCGCTTATAATGGTCGGAGCCGTCGGCCTCGTGGTTCAGACGCCGCTGCGTCGGGTCCCGGAGAATGCGATCAAGTTCGTCGTCGGCGCAATGATCGTGTCGTTTGGCACCTTCTGGACGCTGGAAGCGCTCGGAGGTTCCGCGATCTGGCCCGCCGAGGATTGGAGCCTTGTCGGTCTGATGTTGTTCTATCTCGTTGGCGGACATGGCACCGCATTTCTGCTCCGGGCGCGCGTCAGGCGGGAGATCGCCCGGTGAAGGCGCTGATCAAAACCCTGTTCGGGGATCGCCGTAATCTCGCGGTCGTGACGGTTATCGTGGCGCTCGAATTCGTGCTCGTTCGCTTGGGGGGCGGACGGGAGTGTGTTTTTGTCGCGCCACCTCTCATTCTCGGCGGCACGACTTGGCTGGCCCTAAGGGGCTGACCTCCTTTATCCGGAGACCACGGTGCCCTCAAAGTTGCAAAGCCGCCGCCAGTTTCTCAGGTCATCAGCCGTTCTTGGCGGCGGCGGTTTTATTTCCCGTTCTCTTCCCGTGTTGGCGGAAAGCCGGCGGACGCTGGTGTCCGACCTTTTGGGTCTGCGCGAGAAGATCGATCATATCGTCGTAATCTACCAGGAGAACCGGAGTTTCGATCATTATTTCGGAACGTATCGCCATCCCCGCGAGGCGGCGGTGGAAACGCTCCTTGACGGTGAAGAGAAGCTAAGCCCTCGCTTCTTCGGTTTGCAGAAGAATCCGGCCGGCATTCCTTATCCCGATCTTCCGCTGCCGGGTTACATCGCCACTTTTCAGAACGTTCGGCTGGCCAATGGGCCGTTTCACCTTGCGCCCTATATGCCAGCCGCGCGCAACGTACCGTTCGAGCCCTCGCTTCGCTTTTTCCGCATGCTGGCGCAGATCGACAAAGGCGCCATGGATCGGTTCGTTGCCCTGGCGTTGGAGCGTCACCATCCGCCCTTTGATCCCGGCGACGCAGAGCAACCTTTGGGTATGCTTTTCGCTGAATCGGCGCCCTGTGGCGCAGTGCTGGGCCATTACGAGCGGGCGGACTTGCCTGACTATTACCGGCTGGCCGACGAATATGTTCTCTTCGACCATTTTTTTCAGGCGATGCTCGGAGGCTCGACCGGGAACGCGCTGCATCTCGTTTCCGCCCGCTCAGCAGAGTGGCGCGAGGCGCCGAAGTCAAAACGAGGCAGTTTCAATCCGCCGGTGTTCGGCATGCCATACGATCGTGCGGGGATAATGATCAATGATTTGCCGCCCCTAAACGGCCCGACCGAAACCAAACCGGCCGCGCTTAAGCTGGCGCCGCCGCCCGAAGAGCAGACCTACCCCAATATCGGTGACCGGCTCACCGCCGCGGGGCTGTCCTGGGCCTGGTACAACGAAAACTGGAATCTGGTGAAGCCATGGGCATTAAAGACGGCCTTCGGCACCGCCAGCGGTTCAGCGGTGGTTGATTCCCCTTACATCTACGTCCCTCACCACAATCCGTTCCAGTATTACCCGAGTTGGTTCGCCAACGTAAGGGCGGGCCGCATGCGGGATGTCACCGATTTCCTCGATGACTTGCGGTCGGGAACGGTGCCTAACGTCGCTTTCATCAAGGCGACCGGCGCGCATGACGAGCATCCGAAGCATTCAGCGCCGCGCTGGGGGGAAGAATGGGTCATGGTCCTGTTGCGGGCGTCCGCGCAAAGCCGCCTATGGCCGCGAATGGCGATTATCATCACTTACGACGAAGGTGGCGGTTTTTGGGACCATGTGCCGCCGCCAAGGGCGGATTCGTATGGCCGCGGCACGCGTTTGCCAGCGATGATGATCAGCCCTTGGGCCCGGCGGGGATATGTCGATCATCACATCAGCGACACGGCCTCGATACTTGCACTGATTGCCGCACGCTTCGGGCTTAAACCTCTGCGGAAGCGGGATGCCGAGGCTTATAATATGATTGAGGGTTTCGACTTTGCGCAGAAGGCCCGTTCTCCGAGCTTTGGTTGAATCGGTGCTGCAACGATAGATGGTACGCGGACACTTGGTGAGATTTGGCTCTCAGATGAAGCGCAGGTGCAAATCGGCACTTTAGTCGCCGGCGGCTTCCGCCGGCCAGGATTCTTTCTGAAGTCTTGGACTCATGATGGTATTCGAGGTGTCTGCCTCAACTTGTGGGGCGAAGTGCGACAGGCTAGAGTTGGGTCGATTCGCCGCGTACCCTCACGCCCGCAACTGACGATGTTGCCGACGACCACTTGCTTCCTCCACAAGCCGGCTGATCCATCGAAGGGAGGAAGCGTCGACCGCCGCAGGGAGAAACCCGTCGTTCGCAGCGCTGTCGGTTGAGGGGTTCACGACGGCGGCGACCAAGGCGCTGTCAATGTCCCCACGTTCAGTTTGCGGCCGTTCGCGAACGGCAAGTGGACCGGTGTACGGCAAGCGGAGAGCTATGGCTGAATTTGGGTGACGCGACCTGATCAAGCGGCGCGGCTTTTGGTGGCATCGCTCTCGGCAACGCCGTCGGTGAATTTGACGCCTTGGATGACGCGGGGCAACAGATTTGTGCCGTTGAGCCTGCGCCATTTTGTTGACGCTGCCTTTATGAGTGTGAAGACCATCAGCTTCACGGTCTTCTGCGACAGCGCGCCCTTGGTGCGAAAGGTGCGATGGCGGACGGCGGCGGCTTTCGCCATCGCCCGGCAGGTCCAGTGCGTCGTCTCGCCCGGCGGCTCGGCGAGCGTCATCTCGACGACCCGCTCGATCACCTCAGACGTCAGCGGCGGCTTGCCGGCAGGTCGGGTTGCCTCATGCAACAGGCCGTTGACGCCTTCTGCCAGGAAGCGTGCCTGCCAGCGCCAGATCGTCGGCTTGCTTTTGCCGGTCCGCCGATGAATCTCCATCGTTCCGATCCCCTCGGCACTCAGCAGAACGATCCGAGCCCGCCACACATGCTTCCGCGGGCCGTTCCCCGATCCGACAACGGCTTCAAGCCGTTCGCGATCTCCCGGACCAAGCCGGAATTCAACGCCTGTTCTCATTCCAACAGAATCGCATACAACCGAGCCCGGTGGAATCATTCGTCAGCGCCACTCCAATAGGTCAAGTATGGTAGCCGCGATAGAACTGAACCATTGGAATGGGCTTTTAAGGTGATGCTTCCGGGAGCCCGCCAAACGGCCGGCTCCGGCGCGAAGCTCCCGTTCTTGTGTCGGAGACAAACCGGTTGACGGCCGTCAACGCCAACAACGTCCGCGTCATGGGGCGGGTTCAATGGATCAGTGCAACCCTGCTTGCGGTCTATCGGCAGGAGTTTCGCGGCCCAAGGTGTTTCGCGTACAATGATTGAGCCGCAGGGCAATTCTGTTGAGGGAAGCCTGGGAGAAATGCGAGAACTGCTTTGCCCTCACTACGTACTGCCACGGCAAGTCGTTGGTGTTTACGTTGGTGCCGCCCTGCCATGACGGCGCCAGAATCAGTTTCGAAAAGGCGCGTCCGGGCCGCGCCCCGACCATTTAATATGAGACATCGAAGCCCCTACAGCGTCGCGCCCCGGACCGACAGCGCGTTGTCAATCAGGCCGCGCGTGATGATCTCATAGGCTTCTTCGAGGGAGTCCGTTCGATGGAAAAGCTCGACGTCTTCCGGATCGATCGTGCCATGGCGGACGAGCGCATCGAAATTGACGATCTCATTCCAGAACTTTGCGCCGAACAGCACGATCGGAAGCTTTTTTCGCATTTTCCGGGTCTGGACCAGCGTCAGGATTTCGAATAACTCGTCCAGCGTGCCGAAGCCGCCGGGAAACAGCACGACCGCTTTCGCCAAATAGACAAACCAGAACTTCCGCATGAAGAAATAATGAAAGTGAAAGTGCAGTTCGCGGCTTACGTAGGGATTATCAAACTCCTCGTTCGGAATCGAGATCGTCAAGCCGACGTTCAGTCCCCGCGCCTCAGATGCGCCGCGATTGGCCGCTTCCATGATCCCCGGCCCACCGCCCGTGCAGACGACAAAGCGGTGTTCGTCGCTCTCGAGCTTCTTCGACCAGGTCGTCAGCCGGTGGGCGAGTTCGCGGGCAGCCTCGTAATAGAACGACATCTCCAAAGCCGTGCGTGCCGCCTCGATCCCTTTGCCCGACTTTTCCGCCTTCTCCAAGGCTTCCGTCGCCGCTTCCCGCGACAGCAAGCGCGCTGATCCCATGAAGACGATCGTGTCGTCCACACGGAACTTCTGAAAACGGGTCAAAGGCTCGGAGTATTCGGCGAAAATGCGCAGGCCCCGCGCCTCCCGGCTCTCCAGAAACTTCTGGTTCATATACGCTTTGGGCGGATGTCGAGTTTCCGTCATGGGTTGCCTCGCTTGCTGCATCCGGATGGCGAACAGCCTGCCATTGAGTTGGCAACAAAAACGTAAACACATTATCAGGCTCGGCACAAAGCCCGCTCATCGGCGCCCGGAAGAGAGGCCATCGGTCTCCGCTGTGAATACGCGCCAAACCACAACCCCCCTCCGTATCTACTAATACCAATCTGCATTGATCAGAACTCATGAGCCCACTGACGTCGCCCGATGGAGATGATTTTCCAGGGCTGCTCGATAAGGTTGTTCCAGGCGCGACAAGCCAAGGCGACGATCTGCTCGTAGTCCTCGAAGACCCTGTTGGAAAGCCAGTTTTCTCGGATGAACTGCCATATGTTCTCGACCGGATTGAGTACCGGGGAGCGAGGCGGCAGAGGGAGGCGGCAGAGGGAGGATGGTGATGTTTTCCGGCACCGCCGGCTTGTCGGTGGTGTGCCAGCCCGCCTGATCCCTCATCAGCACGGCATGAGCGGCGGGAGCGA
>OFHJ01000803.1_pt1 | contig 10540 bp, 9 predicted proteins | sample 1522001 | NCBI WGS metagenome assembly OFHJ01 (sample SAMEA2464838, study PRJEB22497) | soil metagenome | biome: Grassland; feature: Farmland; material: Clay | place: Australia | collected 2013-02-01 | depth 1.2 m | reverse complement strand
GCGGGAAGAACAACACGTTGACGAAGATCACCGAGAGCCAGAAGTGCCACTTCGCGAGCCGCATGTCGTACATGCGGCCGGTCCACTTCGGCAGCCAGTAATACACCGCGCCCATGATGGCGAATACTGCGCCGGGCACCAGAACGTAGTGGAAGTGCGCCACGACGAAATAAGTGCCGTGGTACTGGTAGTCCGACGGCACCAGCGCCAGCATCAGCCCGGAAAACCCGCCGACACTGAACAGGAACAGGAACGCCACCGCGAACAGCATCGGCGGCTCGAACGAGAGCGACCCGCGCCACATCGTGGCCACCCAGTTGAATACCTTCACGCCGGTCGGCACCGCGATCAGCATGGTCGAGAGCATGAAGAACAGCTGTGCGGCCACGGGCAGTCCCACGGTGAACATGTGGTGGCCCCAGACGATGAACGAGAGGAACGCGATCGAAGCGGTCGCATACACCATCGCGTCGTAACCGAACAGGGGCTTGCGCGAGAAGGTGGGCACGATCTCGGAGATGACCCCGAACGCCGGCAGGATCAGGATGTAGACCTCCGGGTGTCCGAAGAACCAGAACACGTGCAGGAACAGCACCGGGTCGCCGCCCCCGGCGGCGTTGAAGAAGCTGGTACCGAAGAAGTGATCGGTCAGCTGCATGGTCACCGCCCCGGCGAGCACCGGCATCACCGCGATCAGCAGGTACGCGGTGATCAGCCAGGTCCACACGAACAGCGGCATGCGCAGCAGGTTCATCCCGGGCGCGCGCAGGTTCATGATGGTCACGATCACGTTGATGGCACCGAGAATCGAGGAGATGCCCATCAGGTGAATCGCAAAGACCAGCATCGGGAAGGATGCACCGAACTGCTGCATCAGCGGCGGGTACATCGTCCAGCCACCGGCCGGCGCGCCACCGGGTACGAAAAACGACCCGATCATCAGGCTGAAGGCGAACGGCAGGATCCAGAAGCTGAGGTTATTCAGCCGCGGCAGCGCCATGTCGGGCGCGCCGATCTGCAGTGGGATCATCCAGTTCGCCAGTCCCACCCACGCGGGCATGATGGCCCCGAAGATCATGATCAGGCCGTGCATGGTGGTCAGCGAGTTGAACATCGCCGGGTCGAACAATTTCATGCCCGACTTGAACAGCTGCGCGCGGATGGCCATCGCCGCGCTGCCGCCGATGAAGAACATGATCCCCGAGAGGATCAGGTACATCGTCCCGATGTCCTTGTGATTCGTGGCGAACACCCAGCGGCGCCAGCCGTGTGGCTTGTGCTCGTGTTCGTGTTCGGCATGTGCAGCGGTTTCGTGCAGCTCGGCCATGGTCAACCTCGATGGGCAAGACTGGGTATCGTTGTCGCTCGCGTGAAGGACGTCGTTCCTCGCGCAGATCAGCTGCTCGTCACGGCCGGTGCCGGCGTATGCGTCGCCGCAGCATCCTGCGCGCCGGAGTGCTGCTTCAGCCACGCCTGGAAGGCCGCCGGCGTCACCGCGTGCACCACGATCGGCATGTAGGCGTGTCCCCGGCCGCACAGCTCGGTGCACTGGCCGCGGTAGATGCCGGGCCTGTTGGGTGCGATGGTGAACGACGCCTCGTTGATGTAACCGGGGATCGCGTCGCGCTTGACGCCCAGATCAGGCACCCACCAGGAGTGAATGACATCGACCGAGGTGATGAGCAGGCGGACCTTCTCGCCCACCGGCACCACCATCGGGTGATCGACGCTGAGCAGGTAGTGCGGCACGCTGGTCGGGCTGATGCCGGAGTTCAGCTGCCGCGCCGCATTGCTGCTCTCGGAGAGCTTGGAGATGAAGCTCACCCCGGAGCCGACGTACTGGTAACGCCATCCCCACTGGAAGCCGGTGACCCGGATGTTGACCTGGGCATCGGTGTTGTTGTTGATTTTCAGCAGCAGCCGGGCCGAGGGAATGGCCATGCCGATCAGGATCAACACGGGCACCGCGGTCCAGACGACTTCTACCTTGGTGCTGTGCGTCAGGGTGACGTCGGGCACCGCGCCGCGTGACTTGCGGTGGAAGATCATCGACCAGATCATCACGCCGAACACCACCGCGGCGATGCCCACGCAGACCCACAGGGCCATCATGTGCAGCGCGAAGATGTGCCGGCTGGCGCCGGTCACCCCCCGCGGCATGTTCAGTTCGTCCCAGCCGGATGCACCCCAGGCCAGGGGCAACCGCCCCGCCAGGCCGAGCACCGAGGTTCCGAGCAGTCTGCCGAGTCTCGCGCGCTTCATCGTTGTTCCGCCCCCGGCCGCGCGCTCCGCACCATGCGGACCTGTCGCGCAGCGTTAACCGAACCCGAACGCGTCGTACCGCTCACCCGTGGCCCAGAGCCAGGGGTGGCGATTCGTTGATGCGTCCGACCAGCCGCCGCAGTCGCAGCGCGAGTCCGCGCCGCTCATCGTCCGTGAGGAAACCTCCGACCTCGCAGGCCCGCCCGTGCGACTCGATGGTCAGCCGGGTCGGGTGCAGCCGCGAAGCGGGTTGAATCAACCTGATCTGCGCCCAGTGGCGCTGGAATACGATGCGCCGGCAGGCGCTGCGGTCGTGCAGCTCGACGCTGACGTCCGACTCGGAAATGATGAGGACCTGGGACTGGTAACGTCGCTGCAGGCTCTCGCTGAGCGCCCAGCCGAGCGCGAGCATCTCCCCGATCGCGATCAGCAGGATCGGCCACAGGCCGATGGCGCTGAATGCCGCGCCGATGCCGAGGGTGACCGCACCCAGACTGGAAAGGAAAACGAGAGCGCCCCGCACCGAAAGCGAGCAGTTGGGGCATAAGACGATGCGCAGCGAAGGCATGTCGTGAGTGGAACTGGCCTACCAAAGTTGCTCTGTTGGATCCGGCCCCGCGGCCGTCCCGGCAATCTCCCCCCCGGCTCTGTCCATTGTCCGACGCGCCCCTCGGCTCATGGCTCCGAGCGTGTGCCGCGACGGCGTCCCAAATTGACCGATCTCATGGTATTGCGCCCGGCAGGGCGATTCAAGGCCACCCGGCAAGTCGTTCAGCGGCAGCGGGCAAATCAGGCAGCCCGCCGGAGCCGCCGAGCGGCGCGATCGTGGCCAGCGGTTCACCCAGGTGTGCCTGCAGGGTGGCCCGGTTCTCCGCGGCGCGGTCCATGGCGGGATCGATGCCGTTCGCCACCCATCCGGCGAACTTAGCGCCCCGAGCCCGTATCGACTCGTGCGACAACAGGGCGTGGTTGAGGCAGCCCAGACGCATACCGACCACCAGGATCACCGGCAGCGCCAGGACCGCTGCGATGTCCGCCATACTGTGCCCGGGACTGATCGGCGCGAGCCAACCGCCGGCCCCCTCGACGATCACGCAGTCGGCCGCCGCGGCCAGCGCCGCGTAGCACGTGCCGATCCGGGCCAGCTCGATGCTTTCACCAGCCTCGGCCGCCGCGATGTGCGGCGAGATGGGCGGCTCGAAGCAGTACGGGTTGACGGTCGCGTACGGCGCCGGCACCGACGCTTCGGCCAGCAGCGCCAACGCGTCCTCGCTGCGCAGCCCCTGCGCAGTACGCACCGCTCCGGAGGCGACCGGCTTCATCACCGCGACCCGTAGTCCGCGCCGCGCCAAGGCGCGCGTCAGTGCCGCGGCGCAGACCGTTTTGCCGACGCTCGTGTCGGTGCCGGTGACGAAGAATCCCGTTGCGCTCATGAGTGTCTCCTGTGACTGATCTGCGCGGGGGAAATGTGCACCTCGGCGCCGGAGGACGCAGAACCTGCGACACGGCCGTTCCATGCCGCCCCGTAGATGACTTCGTAGGTGGCAGGCAGCTTGCCGTCGCGCCGGTACGCCTCGTAGCGCTCGGCCATCTGCCGCATGCGCCCCTTGCCCGTGAGTGCACGGGCACGTCCCGCCGTGACGTTGCGGGCGCCGATCGCCTTCAGGTCGCGCATCAGGTGAAACACATCGGAATAGGTCACCGTCGTGCGCTCGACGTCGAGCACCGGCTCGGCAAACCCTGCGCGCATGAGTGCATCGCCGATGTCATGCATGTCGAGAAACCGGTTGACGTGGGTGCTGCCATCCTCGCCCCAGGCATCGCGCAGCTCGCGCAGCGTGTCGGGCCCGAAGGTGCTGAAGGCAAAAAAGCCCTGGGGCCGCAGCACCCGGCGCACCTCTGCCAGAACTGCGTCGGGCGGATCGCACCACTGCAGCATCAGGTTACTGAACACGACGTCGACGCTTGCGGCCGAGAGCGGCAGCCGCGCCGCATCGGCACAGATGCGCTCGAAGCGCCTGAGCCAACGCTGGTGGCGCAGCGCTTCATGCAGCATCCCGGGCGCGAGGTCCAGCGCGAGGATCCGTGCGCGCCGGTAGCGCCGCTTCAGTTCGGCGCTACAGCGGCCCGTGCCCGCGCCGAGATCCAGGACGACTGCGGGCGCGAAGGCGAACGGTTCGAGGCGCGCCAGCAATTCCTCTCCGACGCTCAACTGCAGCACCGCGGCGGCGTCATAACTCGCACCCGCGCGGTCGAACGTGTCGCGCACGGCGGCGCGTTCCAGGGTAAAGGGGTCGGGTCGATTCATGGTGAAAAGAGAAAGTCCGTGAGCAGGTCGGCCACTTCCGTGGTGTGCGACAGGAAAGGGGCATGGGCAGCCCGGCGGATTTCGGCGAAGCGCGCATGCGGCAGGGCTGCAGCGAGGGCGCGGGTCGCGGCCGGCAGCAGCACCCGGTCGTACTGGCCGGCGAGCGCCAGCGCGGGGACCGCGATCGAGGCCAGCGAGGCGCGCAGGTCCACGGTGCGCAGCAGCTCCAGACCCGCCGCGAGCGCCTCGGTCTGCGCCTCGCCGTGGTGGAACAGCGCTGCGCGCAGCTGCTCGAGGACCACCTCGCCCGAGGTGCTGCCACGCACCTGCAGGTCGAGAAAGTCGCTGACGGTACGCCGGTAATCGCTGCGCAACCCCTCGGCCAGGCGCACCAGTCGCGCCTCGGGCGTCCCGTGCGGCCAGTCCGGTGCGGCAGTGAAACGCGGCGTCGCCGCGACCAGGACCAAGTGTGCCGGGGGCGCGAGACCGGCGGGCGGGCGCTGCGCCCAGGACAGGGCGAGCTGCCCGCCGAGCGACCAGCCGAGCAGTCCGTAGGGTGCCGACCCGAGCGTCTCGGCCACCGCTTCACCGATCCACTGCACTTGCCCCTCGAGGGCCGCACGATCGGCGCGCCACGGGCTGTGCCCGTGTCCCGGCAGATCGACGGCAACCAGGCGGGCGCGCCCGTGGAGGGCCGCCGCGAGGGTATCCCAGACGCGAACGTTCAACCCCCAGCCGTGCAGCAGCACCAGCGGCAGGCCCGTGCCGCTGATTTCGAGGTACAGCCGGCTCATGCGCTCCCCGGGGGGTGCGCGGCGGCAGCGATACCGGCCGCGCGGCACGCACAGCCAAGCGACTCGACCAGCGCGTCGACCTGCGCCTCGGTGTGTGCGGCGCTGAGCGTCACCCGCAACCGCTCCTGGCCCGCCGGCACCGTCGGGGAGCGGATCGCCACGACCCAGAACCCCGATTCGGCGAGCCGGCCCTGCGCCTCGAGCGCCGCGCGGGCGCTGCCGAGCGGGATGGGCTGGATGGGTGTCGTGGATGCGCTGAGCGGCACGTCGGCCGCCTGCGCCGCCGCGCGAAATCGTGCCGTGAGCGCCAGCACCCGCTCGCGACGCCAGGACTCGCGCTGCGCAAGCGCCAGGGCGGCTCGCGTGGCCGCGGCCACCGGTTGCGGCAGCGCCGTCGTGTAGACGTAGGAGCGGGCCTTCTGGACCAACAGGTCGATGAGTGCTGCGCTGCCGGCAACGAATGCGCCAAACGAGCCGAATGCCTTGCCGAGCGTGCCGACCAATACCGGCACCTCCTCCGCGCCCAACGCCGCGGCCTGCAGTGCACCGCGACCCGTAGGGCCGAGCACACCCATACCATGTGCGTCATCGACGACGAACCACGCATCGTGCGCGCGCGCGGCCTGCGCCAGCTCGCGCAGCGGTGCGACATCGCCATCCATGCTGAACACCCCGTCCGTGGCCAGCACGGCCGTCGGCCCCTGGCTGGCACTGAGCAGGCGTTGTGCCGCGCCGGCATCGGCGTGCGCAAAGCGCCGCAGGCGCGCCCCGCTCAGCAGCGCGCCGTCGATGAGCGAGGCGTGGCTGAGGCGGTCGAGCAACACGCGCTCCCCGCGCCCGGCCAGCGCACTCATGACGCCGAGGTTGGCCATGTACCCGGTGGAGAACAACAGGGCCCGCTCGCGCCCCGTGAACGCCGCGAGCGCCTCCTCCAGCGCCGCGTGCTCGGCGCCGTGACCGCTGATCAGGTGCGAAGCGCCACTACCGGCGCCGGTTCGCGCCGCGCACTCGGCCATGGCGGCCGCCGGCCCGGGGTGACCGGCGAGCCCGAGGTAGTCGTTGCTGCTGAAATCGACGAGGCGGCGGCCCGCGATAATCAGCTCGGCGTGGCTGCCCGCATGGCCGTAGCGCTCGACGGTACGGCGGCGACGGCGGCGCTGCTCGCGCTCGAACTGCGCGAGCAGCGGCTCAAGCGGCTGTCTCTGCATGCCGACCCGGATGCCCGCAGGATCGCTCGGCGCTGCGGGCCCGCGGCTCCTCGCTCGCCGCACGCTCTTCGGCCTTCAAGCCCAGCCGTTCGAACAGCCGCCGGTCCCGTTCGACATCCGGGTTGCCGGTCGTGAGCAGCCTCTCGCCGTAGAAAATAGAGTTGGCGCCCGCCATGAAGCACAGTGCCTGCAGCTCATCGCTCATGTCCTGACGTCCGGCCGACAGTCGCACGTACGAGCGCGGCATCAGCAACCGCGCCACGGCAATGGCACGCACGAACTCGAACGGGTCGAGCGCAGCGGCGCCGGCCAGCGGCGTACCCTCGACCTGCACCAGCTGGTTGATCGGCACGCTCTCGGGGTGCTCGGGCAGGTTGGCCAGGGTGAGCAGCAGCCGGGCACGGTCGGCCGGGGACTCGCCCATGCCGAGAATGCCGCCGCAGCACACCTTCAGGTCCGCGGCACGCACCGCCTCGAGCGTGTCGAGCCGGTCCTGGTAGGTCCGCGTGGTGATGATTTCGCCGTAGAACTCCGGCGAGGTGTCCAGGTTGTGGTTGTAATAATCGAGCCCGGCATCCTTCAGTTCCCGCGCCTGCTCCGCGGTGAGCATCCCCAGGGTGGCGCACGTCTCCAGGCCGAGTGCGCGCACCTCGCGGATCATCGCGGCGATGACCTTCAGCTCCTTGCCCTTCGGCGAGCGGTACGCTGCGCCCATGCAGAAGCGGGTGGCGCCGGCGGCCCGCGCACGCTCGGCACGCTCGCGCACCGCGGCCACCTCCATCAAGGCCTCGCGTTCGAGCCCGGTGTCGTACCGCACGCTTTGTGGGCAGTAGGCGCAGTCCTCGGGGCAGGCACCGGTCTTGATCGACAGCAGCGTGCTCATCTGCACGCTGTTCGGTGCGTGGTGCTCCCGGTGCACGCGCTGCGCATCCAGCAACAGGTCGAGCAGCGGCCGTGCGAACAAGGCCTGGACTTCCGGGAGCGTCCAGTCGTGGCGGATGGCGCCGGGAGCGGCGGGAATCGGTGCAGTCATGGGCAGTCCAGGGGGTCGGCGGGTCGCGTTCCGCGCCGCGCATGTTCCCGGCCGGCGCGGCAATTGTCAACGCGCGCCCTGGCGCGCGGTCGACGCTTGGTCAATGATTCGCCAGGTCGAACCCGGTGGCTTCAGCGCCACAGGGGGGCGCGCACCACGAGCGCCGCTGCCCGGGTCGTCAGGCCCGGATCGGGCGCAGCGCATGGGGTACGGGTTGTCCTGCGTGTTCCAAATCGGTGCGAACGGCGGATCGGTGCGGCGCTCCCGTTTCCCGTGCGCGCACGCGACGGGACGGTTCGCGCGCTCAACCGCACCAGCCCGCCCCACCGCCGCGCTTACGTTGACCATCGCGACACGGGACCGGATACTTTTGAATTTTGTCGAAGGATCACCGGCGCGTGAAGAAGACTTGCCGGCGGCGCGCATCCTGGGCCGCCGCGGTGGCACTGCTCAGCCTGGGGGCCCTCGGCCCGTGCGCCCGGGCTGGCGCACCGACCCCCCGGGGGCATTGGCTGGCCGATGCGGCGGCGACGTCCGCCGCGCTGCGGCGCAACGGCATTGCGGTCAGCGGCTTCGCCCAGATCGACGGTTCCCACGTGCTCTCCGGTGGAATACCCGGCGCACTCGGCTTCGACCTGCAGCGCCTGTTCGACCTGTCGGTCACGCTCGATACCCGCCGGCTGCTCGGCTGGCCCGGCGGCACGCTGTTCATCGACGCGCAGAGCCACAGCGGGGCCAACGTCGCGACCCGCCAAGTGCCGGCGATCGCGGACCCGGACAACATGGACGCCGCCGCCGGAACCTCGGTTGATCGCGCCTGGTACCGCCAGGAGCTGCACGGCCATGAAATCCGCCTGCAGGCCGGCCTGATGTATGTGGACGACCAATTTTTTACCGTGCCGTTCGGTGGAGACTTCGTCTCCCTGGACTTCTCCTCCGACGCCTCGATCAGCACGTTCGTACTCCCAACCTACCCCCGGGGCGCCTGGGGCGCAGACGTATTCGTCTATCCCAACCGCCACGTCTCCTTCTCCGCTGGCGCATTCCGCGACCATGAAACCGAGTTGCCCTACGATCCGGGCGGTGCGCTGGTGGTTTCCGAGGAGGCCTGGCGCGGTCGCTGGCGCGGCCTGCCGGTGAAGGTGCAGGTGGGCGGCTGGCTCGACACCGGGCGCTTCGAGCGCTTCGCCGGCGGCACCACCCACCACGCGGCGGGCGTTTACCTCATCGCAAGCGGGCTGTTCTGGCGGCCCCCCGGCGCTCACGGAGGCGGCCTCGGCGGCTTCGTGCAGTTCGGCAGCGCGCCGGGCAGCGTCGCCGCGGTGCGCCGGCACTTCGGCGCCGGCCTCGTCTGGACGGGGCCCTGGGCGGCCCGGCCGCGTGACGCGTTCGGCATCGCCTACAGCGACAGTCGGCTCAGCGCCGCCGCGGGATTCACCCACCCCTTCGAGAGCGAACTGGAGACCTACTACCAGTTTGACGCCTCGCACGGCTGGACGGTGCAGCCGGACCTGGAGTACTGGCGGCATCCCGGCGGCGGCGGCACGCCCGACTCGCTGCTGGGCCTGGTCCGGGTGATGCTGACCTTCTGAGCCGTCCGCTTCACACCCAGCGGGTCAGCCGCCGGCCTTCGATGTCCTTGAAGGTGCCGCTGAGCAGCAGGATCAGGTCGACGAGCACCCAGATCCCCAGCCCACCGGCCGTGAGCAGCATCAGGATCCCGGTACCGATCTTGCCGGCATAGTAGCGATGCCCGCCGAGATAGCCGAAGAACAGGCACAGCAGGAACGCCGGCAGGAGCAGCCTCGGGGACTCTCCGGCGGCAATCTGGCGCGCACCACAGCCCGGGCAGCTCGTGGCGCTGACGTGGATCTGGCGGCCGCAGGCGCGGCAGAAGACCATCTGCGGGTTCGCACCCGCGTTCGGATCGACAGATGTATTCATGCTTCGCCCCCTGTGCCGTGCGGCCGCTCGGCCGCTGGAAGTTCACGTGTCGCCCTGCGACGGCGCGCAGAGATAACCCCGCCGGCGCCGGAAAGTTGCACGCCGCTCAGCTCGCGTACACGTAGTGCAGCGCCAGGCCGATGAAAATGGCCATGCCGACGTAATTGTTGTTCAGAAAGGCGCGCAGGCATGCGGCCGGCTCGCGGCGGCGAACCAGCCATTGTTGGTAGAGGAACATCAGCGCCGCGGCGAGCAGCCCCGCGCCGTACCATGCACCGAGCCGCAGGTCGCGCCCAGCCAGAGCGAGCGCGGTGAGCATCATCACCTGGAGCACCGCGACCAGCGGCCGGTCCAGGTCAGCGAACAACAGCGCGCTCGACTGGATGCCGATCTTGCGGTCGTCGTCGCGGTCGACCATCGCGTAGAGGGTGTCGTACACCACCGCCCACACCACTGCGGCGATGTACATCACCCAGGCGATCCGTGGCACGCGGCCGAGTTCTGCGGCAAAGGCCATCGGGATGCTCCAGCCGCCGAAGGACAGCCCGAGATACAACTGCGGCAGCGGGAAGAATCGCTTCACGAACGGATACGAAGCGGTGAGCGCCGCACCGATGACGGCCAGTTCCATGGTGAGGCGATTGAGCCGGCTCACCAGGCACAGCGCCGCGAGCATCAGCACCGCGAACAACCCGAGCGCCTCGGCGGGCGAGACTCGCCGGGCGGCCAACGGTCGATTGCGGGTACGCTTGACGTGCGGATCGATGTTGCGGTCGGCGAAGTCGTTGATGATGCATCCGGCGGCACGCATGACGATGACGCCGAGCACGAAGACGATGAGCACCTCGGGATCGGGACGACCATGCCCGGCGACCCACAGCGCCCAGAGCGTCGGCCACAGCAGCAGCCAGGTGCCGATCGGCCGGTCGAAGCGGGCGAGGCGCCCGTATTCCTGGAGCCGCCGTGCCAAGCGGTACGCGAAGGGCGCCTC
>OFHJ01000802.1_pt1 | contig 10557 bp, 10 predicted proteins | sample 1522001 | NCBI WGS metagenome assembly OFHJ01 (sample SAMEA2464838, study PRJEB22497) | soil metagenome | biome: Grassland; feature: Farmland; material: Clay | place: Australia | collected 2013-02-01 | depth 1.2 m | reverse complement strand
CAAGCCCTCCATGCGGTAGAGGCCCGTACCGCCGATAATGCCTATCATTTGGGAAACTCTGTTGCGCCAGTGGCTGCGAGGCTGCAAGATGCCTCAAACGAAGCCGGGCAACAAGTTCGACGCCTCTGACGGGGAGCCCTTCATGAACACCCCTCCATTTCCCTCGCTGCGCCCGCCGCGCTGGCCAGGACGAATTACGCACGCCGGATTGTGGATCCTGGGCATGGGGCTGCTGATCACGCTGATCGCCGGTCCGATCAACCGCTTCCACCTCGCGGGGGTGGGCGCGGCGCTGATGACGTTGGTGATCGGGCTTGCCGTGGTCGTGCTCGGCACGGCAACCACTATCGTCGGCGTCCTGTTCGCCAATCTCAAAGGTGCGCGTATTCACGGCACCGCGTCCGTGGTCGGCATCATCATCGGTCTGGCCGTGACCGCGTACGTGCTCTCCTGGGTGGAACGGGCGCGCACCAGCCCGCCGATCAACGATATCACCACCGATCTGCAGAACCCGCCCAAGTTCCTCGCCGTGGTGCCACTGCGCGAACGCGCACACGCCACGGTACCTGCCCAATACCGACGTGAAGTTCCCGGCCCCGACGGCAAGATGATCGATGTGCCGCGATTGCAGCGTGAATATTACCCACACATCAAGCCACTGCTTGTGCCGCTGCCGCCGCCGCAGGCGCTCGCGAAGGCGCGGCAGGTCGCCACGGCACTGGGCTGGCATATCGATGCCTATGAACCGCAGCAAGGACGCCTGGAGGCAACCGCCCACACGTTCTTCTTCGATTTCAAGGACGACATAGTGGTGCGGGTCCAGCCCAGCGGCACGGGCTCTCGTATCGACGTGCGCAGCGAGTCACGGGTCGGCTTGAGCGACATCGGCACCAACGCGGCGCGTATCCGGCAGTTCCTGCGCCGCATGCAGGCGCACTGAAGCGAGGCATTGCGATTCATGAGCGGTACCGCCCGCGACATCGTATTTGAGAAGCACTTGGCCGCGCTGCTCAACAGCGGCGCGCCCGGAGTCCTGCAGGGCGGCCGACGCGGCGTGGAGAAAGAGTCGCTACGCGTGACTCCCGATGGGCGGCTCGCACACACGCCGCATCCTGCTGCGCTCGGCTCGGCGTTGTCGAGCGAACACATCACGACGGACTACTCCGAGGCACTCATCGAGCTGGTTACCCCCACGTTCACCACCACGTGGGAGCTGCTGCAGTACCTGCTGGATCTGCACCAGTTCGTCTATCGACACCTCGGTGACGAGCTGCTGTGGGCGACGAGCATGCCGTGCCGGATCGAGCGTGACGACGAGATCCCCATTGCCCGCTACGGCAGTTCAAACGTCGGGCGTATGAAAAGCATTTATCGCGAGGGCCTCGGTCTGCGCTACGGCCGCATGATGCAGGCGATCTCCGGCGTCCATTTCAACTACTCGTTTCCGAGCACCATGTGGCCGGCCTACGCCGAGCTGCTCGGCTCGCGCGACGCGGGCCCTGATTTCGTCTCGGCACGCTATTTTGATCTGCTGCGCAACTATCGCCGCCACGGCTGGCTGGTGCTGTACCTGTTCGGTGTTTCGCCGGTGGTCTGCAAGTCGTTTCTGCGCGGCCGGGAGCACACGCTCAAGGACCTGACGGCGCACAGTGCCTACGAACCGTATGCAACCAGCTTGAGGATGAGCGACGTTGGCTACCGCAACCGCAACCAGGCGGAACTGACCGTCTCGGTGAACAGCCTCCCGGAGTACGTGCGCGACCTGAGCGGGGCGATCAGCACTCCGCATGCACCGTACGCGGCGCTCGGGGTGCGCAACGGCGGGGAATACCGCCAGCTCAATGCCAACGTGCTGCAGATCGAAAACGAGTACTACAGCTTCATCCGGCCGAAGCGGGTGGCCCGCTCCGGGGAGCGGCCCACACAGGCCCTGGCGCGCGCTGGCGTGGAGTACGTCGAGGTGCGTGCCCTGGACGTCAGCGCATTCGACCCGGTAGGCATGAACCAGAATGCGCTGCGCTTCCTGGAGGCGTTTCTCGCCCTGTGCCTGCTCAAGGAGAGCGCGCCGATAGCCGACAGTGAACAGCACGCCGTCGACCTGAACCATCTCACCGTTGCGCACCGCGGGCGTGAGCCCGGGCTGATGCTCTGGCGCGACGGTCGTGAAGTGCCGATGCGCGAGTGGGCCGGAGCGCTGCTCGAGGAAATGGGCGCCGTGTGCGAAATCCTCGACCGCGGTGATACAGCGAAACCGTACTCGCAGGCACTCGCCGTGCAGAGCGCCAAGCTGGCCGATGCCTCCCGCACGCCCTCGGCGCGCTTGCTTGCCGAGCTTGCCTCCACCGGCGAGTCGTTCGCGGAGCTGGCGCTGCGCATGTCGAAGCTGCACAAGGACTACTTTCTGGAGATGTACCCGCCCAATGAGGCACGGCTGGCGGAATTCGCCGTCGAGGCGCGTGAATCGCTCGAGCGCCAGGCGGCCACCGAAGCGGCCGACCAGGGCACGTTCGAAGACTATCTGGCGCATTATTTCGCCGCCTGAGCGCCCCGATTGCCGCTTCGGGGGTGGTCAATCCCCCGCACGGACCATTGCACAGCGCTGCGCGGTAAGGGATTCTTAAAGGCTATGAACGCGCTTTCCGTCCACGGCTTGACCAAGACCTACCGCAACGGTGTACAGGCCCTGAAGGGCATCGATCTCGCCGTGGAGGAGGGGGATTTCTTCGCATTGCTCGGGCCGAACGGTGCCGGCAAGACGACCCTGATCGGCATCGTCACCTCGCTGGTGCGCAAAACCGCCGGCGAGGCGAGCATTTTCGGCTATGACATCGACCGGGATCTCGAGGCGGCCAAGAGCTGCATCGGGGTGGTGCCGCAAGAAATCAACTTCAACCAGTTCGAGACGCCGCTGACCATCGTGGTCAACCAGGCCGGCTTCTACGGCATCCCGCGCGCCGTGGCGCACCAGCGGGCCGAGCAGTACCTGCGACAGCTGCAGCTCTGGGACAAGCGCAACCACGCCTCGCGGGGGCTGTCCGGGGGCATGAAGCGCAGGCTGATGATCGCGCGTGCCCTGATGCACGAGCCGCGACTACTCATCCTCGACGAACCGACCGCCGGCGTGGATATCGAGATCCGCCGATCGATGTGGGATTTCCTGCGCGAGATCAACCAGCGGGGCACCACGATCATCCTGACCACGCATTATCTCGAGGAAGCCGAGACGCTCTGCCGCAACATTGCGATCATCGACGGTGGGCGCATCATCGAGCGGGATCGCATGAGCAACCTGCTGCGACGGCTGCACACCGAGACCTTCGTGCTCACTCTCAGCCAGCCGCTCACGCAGGCGCCGGCACTGGAGCGCTACCCGCTGAAGTTCATAGACGAGACCACCCTCGAGGTGGAGGTGTCCCGCCAGGAGAACCTCAACGATCTGTTCGCGCGGCTGTCCGGGCTCGGTATCGAAGTGCTCTCGCTGCGCAACAAGGTCAACCGTCTGGAGGAAATCTTCATGCGCCTGGTCGAGAAGGGAGCTGCAGCATGAGCACCTTGGCGGAACACCCTGCAGCCCGTCCGCGGCCGCTATCGTTGGCGCAGATCCGGCGGATCGGTTTCCAGACCATCGTGATTCGCGAATTCCACCGGATCATCCGCATCTGGAGCCAGACGATCCTGCCGTCGGGCGTGACGGCGACACTGTACTTTCTCATCTTCGGCGCAGTGATCGGTAGCCGCATCGGTCCGATGGACGGCATCAGCTACATGATGTACATCGCGCCGGGCCTGATCATGCAGGCCGTGATCCTCAACTCGTACAACAACGTCGTTTCATCTTTCTTCGGTGCGAAATTTGGTAAGCACATCGAGGAATTGCTGGTTTCGCCCCTGCCCAGCTGGATCGTCGTTTCCGGGTACATCGCCGGAGGGCTGCTGCGCGGTGCCATGGTCGGCCTGCTGGTGAGCATCGTGACACTGTTCTTCACGCACCTGCCCGTGAAGCACCCGGTAATCGTCGTCGCAGCAGCCTCACTCACCTCCGTGACGTTCGCGCTGTGTGGCTTCCTCAATGCGATGTTCGCCAAGAACTTCGATCAGATCAGCATCATTCCGAACTTCGTCCTGACGCCGCTGATTTATCTCGGCGGGGTGTTCTACTCGATTGCCCAACTGCCGGGCTGGGCCCGCCACCTCTCGCTGGTCGATCCCATCCTCTACATGGTCAATGCGTTTCGCTTCGGTTTTCTCGGCCTCTCGGACGTGCCCATCCTGATCGCCTTCACCATCATGGTGATGGCGATCGCCGGGCTGTTCACCGCGGCCGTGCTGCTGCTCGATCGCAGCTCCGGGATCCGCGAGTAGGCTTGTGCAGGCGCCGCCGAGGCGGCGCCTGCACACCCGGAACTCTCCTCAGCCTTTGATCCAGGTGCCGCTGCTGTTGCGGTAATACCAGCCGTTCTGCTTGGCATGCGCAATCCACCGGTTGGCGAATGTGTTGCGGATGTTGTTCGCCCACTCGGGGTGGCCGTTGGCATCGGCGATCTGCGTGTAAAGCTGGGACAGATCGTGGTTCTGCTGCGCAACCAGGTGTGCCAACTGGGCCCGCTTCATCAACGGCACACTGCTCTGGTCGCGGATCGCGATGACCCCTTCGCTCGTGATGCCGATGACGCCGGCGCTGAAGTACGGCTTGAGCTGCCCGAACCGACTGTGCATCGCCGCAACGATGGCCCGGATCTGCGGCGTGGAAATGTCGAGGTCCGCCTGCCCAGCGGCATGCGCCGCCGGCACGAGAGCCATGACCATCCGGCCGGCGAGCCGGGCGAGGAGCGACCCGGACGGTCGTGGCTGCAGGTTCTCGGAGAGCGGCGGCGTCGAGGCCGGCGTCTTCTCTGAGCTGGCGGGCGGCTGCTGTGTCCCATTGCTGCCTCCGCTCGTGACGGCGCTGATGATCTTATCGGCGGCCTTCTGCGCCGCGGCCGCCGGGAAGTACACGTTCACGGTGACGCAGCTCGCCAGCACGACAGCGGCAGCGAGAAGCAGGGCCAGACGGCTCGTGCGCGGGGGTACGGCGCGCGGCGCGCGGTCGAACGGTGCGGGACAGGTCGCAACTCTCATTGGCGTTCTCCACTGGGACCTTACGGATATTCTGGCACTGGACGCTGAATGCCGCCTGACCGGAGCGGCGACGTCTCACCATATTACCGGTGACGCGCCGATCAGTTCACCTTTACCCCGCCGCTGCTGATGCCTTGCTTGATCTGCTCGAGCATCCGCGGCCAGTTGACTCTCCGGACGTTGCCGATGATATCAAGGCGTGGAAGCCAACTGCCTTGCACCAGGTAGTACCCGCCGTCGTCCGCCGGGCCCACCCCGGACATGTGGCAGATCTCATTGTGCAGACGGCAGCCGATTGCGAGGCGCCGATAGTGGAACGTCTTGAAGAACCGCAGCACGCCGGATTCCAGTGCCGCAGCGACCGCGCCCCCGCCGCCACCGAATGCGGCGATACGGGTGACGGCCTTTTGGCTGATGCGGTGGCTGGAGCGGTCGCCCGGCATGGTATAGATCCGCGCATCGAACGCCACCGGTGACCAGTCGAACAGCTTCAACCCGGTGATGTCCGTATCGATCCGCCCGGTGATGGATCCGAATGCAAAGGTATGCGTCACCATGCCGAGGTCCAGGGCGCGCGCCTTGACGTCGGCGTACAGCTCCGGCCACTCGCCGAGCGGATCGTCGAGCCTGATGTGACTGCCCGTGATGACCCCGTCAAACACGTGTGCTACCAGGTTGCCGTTGAACTTCAGCACATGATCTCGGTACTGCACCAAGGGGATGTGGCCGAACAGCTGCCCGTTCATGATCGGCCAGCCGAATGCCTTGCACAGCTTCGGCATGCTGATCGGAGTCAAGTCCGCGTTGAAATCGAACTGCGCTTGCGGAGTCCCGAGATTGCGGCCCACCAAGGTGTGCACGATGATCGCGCCGTTGAATATCGGCAGGCGCACATTGCCGCCGAGCAGCGCGAAGTTGTGATCCCAGGCGAGGAACGTCAGGTGCGCAGCGCCGCCGGTCAGCCCGTACAGGCCGATGCGCCGCCACTCGAGTGTCGAGTGCGCCACCGCGACACCGGAGGCCGCGGCCCAGTGGATGGCCCCGTTGGCATCGTCAATGGAGAGGCTCGCCGCCGCATCCCCGAACCCGATTCCGTGCAGCACGGCGCTCACGCGCTCGATGTGTCCGCCGTGCAGCGAGACTGTGCCGCTGGCCCAGCCGCGCGTGTTGAGGGAACCGAGCGGGCCCGAGGCCAAAGTCATTTGCAGGAAGCTGCTATACGCGCCCGGAAACGACAGGCGTGTGAGCTTCACCTGGGCGTCCTGCACCGCGGGCCGTGGGCTCAACGCCAGCTGTGCTGATGCCGTGGCGTCGATGACCCCGCGCTCGTGCAATACGGCCCGCGAAATCCTCACCGGGCCGCTGCCGTGGCGCGTGACCCGGAGGTGCAGTGCGAGCGGGTGCGCTGCGAGGTCGAGGTAGAGCGGACCTGCTAGCGCTTCGCCGCGCGAACCATCCAGCCGGAGTGTTCCGCCAAGCTCGCCGTGCCGCTGCACGACCGTACCGTGCAACGTGGCAGCCACGTGCTGCGAGACGACCGTGCCCGCGGCGTTGCTGAAATTCAGATCGGTACCGTGTACACGGAAGGACGCCTGCAGCTGCGGATCGTTGGCAGCGTGCAGCTGCAGGTCCACGCGGCCACTGACCGTCGCGCCGGCGGGCAGGGAGAACCAGGGTTGGGCGAGGTGCGCGGCCGCGGCGAGCTGCACCTGTGCAGCGCTTGCATCGAGGCGCCAATGACCCGGGTGCAGCGCACCGAGGAGCCGCAGGTGACCGCCCGCCAGCGGCACCTGTGCGACGCGCACGCGCATCGCCCCGTCGCGCAAGTCATAAGTCGCTGCCAGCTCGCCCTGCAGAACACCGAGCGTGCCGGCGTCCACGGCGAAGTGTCCGCGGCGACACTCGAACTGTCCTCCGGTGTGCACCACCTGGAGGCATTGCAGCGATGCCCGACGCAACACCGGCATGCCGGGCTTCAGGACGCGCACCGAGCTTGCGCCAGCTTGCGCCGCGAGGCCGTCGGTTCCCAGGTCCACTATCAGGCGCGCGCCGCGGATGAGGGCCTGCGACGTGTGCACCCGGGATACCGTGAGCGTGACCTGGTCAACGGCGTGAGCGGGAACAGCGGCGGCGATCAGCAACAGTCCCGGCGCCCACCGTGCCGCTTGCAACGAAAACTTCACGAAACTGTCATCTTGCGGACTTCCCGGCCACAGATCCTATGTTTGCGAGAAATCTCGCACCGTGCATAGTGCACGCCTGGATGCCTCAATGAAAGCACCCGCCCTCTCCGAGTGGATCGCACGCGCCGACGCTGCCGAGTATGCGCTGTGTCGGCGGCTGAATCGCGGTGCGGCATTCGCGCTGCCGCGCCGGATCTTCCAGGTCGCAAGCCGTTTGGGTGACGGTGTGATCTGGTACGTGGTGATCCTTGCGCTGCCGGCACTTTACGGCCGTGCGGCAGTGCGCCCGGCGCTCGTGATGGCGCTCACCGGCATTGCCGGGCTGGTGCTGTACAAACTGCTCAAGCACACGTTGGTTCGGGAACGTCCATTCATGACACACGCCAACATCGATTTGGCCATGGCGCCGTTGGATCGGTACAGCTTCCCGTCCGGGCACACTTTGCACGCCGTGTGCTTGTCGGTGCAGGCGTGTACCCATTTCCCGGCGCTCGCCTGGGTGCTCGTTCCCCTCACGCTGCTCATCGCCGGGTCCCGCACCGTGCTCGGCCTGCATTATCCGACCGACGTTCTGGCCGGCGCGGTGCTCGGGTTGGCCCTCGGACTGGTCGGCGTTGCCCTCGGCTGATGCGCGTCCTGTTCGTCTCGGACGTCTATTTCCCGCGCGTCAACGGCGTCTCGACTTCGATCGCAACCTTCCGCGCCGACCTCGAGCGGCTGGGCGTTCACTCGGTCCTGGTCGCACCCTGCTATCCCGGCCAGGTCGCCGGGGCGGAGCCGGACCTGGTGCGCGTCAGCGGCGCATGGGTGCCCGGCGATCCGGAGGACCGGCGCATGCGCTGGGGCGCCCTGCGCCGGGCCCTCGATGCACTCGAATCCGAACCCTTCGATATGGTGCACGTGCACACGCCGTTCGTGGCCCATTACGCCGGGGTGCGCTACGCGCGCCACCGGGGGTTGCCCTGCGTGGAGACCTACCACACCTTTTTCGAGGAATACCTGCACCACTACGTACCCGTGCTGCCGCGGCCGTTGGGACGGACCGTGGCGCGCGCGTTCACTCGCTCGCAATGTGCCCAGGTGCAAGCCCTGATCGCCCCATCTGAGCCGCTGCGCCAGGCGCTGCGCGAGTACGGGGTGCAGACACCGGTGCACGTGATTCCGACCGGGCTGCCCGCGGATCGCTTCGAGCCCGGCAACGCCCAACGATTCCGCGCGCTTGCCGGTCTGCCGCCCCACCGGCCGCTCGTCACGTACGTTGGACGGGTTGCGCACGAGAAGAACATCGAATTCTTGGTGCGCGTCTTCGCCCGGGTGCACCAAGCCGTGCCCGACGCAATGTTGGTCATTGCAGGCGAGGGTCCAGCGCGCGAACCGCTGCGCAGGCTCGTCGAGGACCTGGGCTTGAGCGCCGACGTGTGCTTCGTCGGCTACCTGGACCGCAACACTTCACTCCTCGACTGTTACGCTGGCGCTTCGGTGTTCGTGTTCGCCTCGCGCACCGAAACGCAGGGCCTGGTGTTGCTGGAGGCGCTCGCCCAGGGGACGCCCGTCGTGTCCACTGCCGAGCTCGGTACCAAGTCGATCCTCGCGCCGGCCTGCGGTGCGATCGTCGCTCCGGAGCGAGAAGAGCCGTTCGCCGCGGCGGTCGTGCAGGTGCTCAACGATGCGCAGGTCCGCGGCACATTGTGCGACCAGGCGCGCACCTATGCCCGCGGGTGGTCCTCGTCCAGCATGGCAGGCCGCCTGGTCGAGCTATATCGTAATCTTTGCAATTCGCGCTAACGGCGCCTTGGCGAATCCAACCTGACCCCGACGAACGGCGTCGTGCCGATCCGCGTCCAGGGCTGCGAAAAATCGAACTCCGCGGCTGCGCACGTCGGCAGGTGCGTAATGTGCGGAGCGAACCGGTGGGCGAGCTCACTCAGGCCTGGGTTGTGCGCCACCAGCAGTACCTGGCGCGAGCGCTCGTCCAGCTCCCCGATGACCTCGAGCACCTGCGCGGTGTCCCCCGGGTAGAGCCGCTCGTCGACCAAGATGCGTTGCTGCGGGTAGTGCAGCTCATCGGCGATCAGCCGCGCGGTCTCCAGCGCGCGGCGCGCGGGACTTGAGATCACCAAGTCGGGCTGCACACCGCGCCGGTGCAGCCGCTTGCCCATCATCGGAGCATCGTGCGCGCCGCGCTCGGCCAGCGGACGGTCCCGGTCCGGCAGCGCGTGCGGGTGGTCCGACTTGGCGTGGCGCACCAGGATGAGCGTTTTCATACGAGGCGGCCTCGCTGCGTATCGGTCAAGTCGCGCGGTGGGTTGCGCTGCATGCTGCTGCGGAACTTCTCTGCCCGGGTCAGCGGTTCCTGCGAGCATAACGCGGGGGCGCGCGGTGTGCTGGACGCTCCGCAGTGCACGTGGAAAAATTCTCTCCCTGCCAACCGGTGCGCCACCGTGGCGCGCCAGGGTGCCGGCAGTCTCTGGAGTGTTGCCGATGCCTGATGCACAGCCGAACGATTTCGATGCCCGCGCGGAAACCTGGGACGATCCGCAGAAAATCGAGCGCGCAGAACGCGTGGCCGCGGCGATTCGCCACGCGGTCACGCTGGATCGTTCGATGAAGGCGTTGGAGTACGGAGCCGGAACGGGCCTGCTGTCGTTCTGCCTGCGGGAATCGCTCGGGCCGATCACGCTGGCGGACAGCTCCGCCGGGATGCGAGCGGTCGCCGAACGCAAGATCGCGGCTGCAGGTGCGCAGGACCTGCGCGTGATCGATCTCGACCTGATGCGCGATGCGCTCCCGGCGGAGCGCTATGACCTCATCTTCAGCATGATGACCCTGCATCACGTCCCGGACGTGCCGCGCGTCTTTGCCGCGTTCAGCGCCATGCTCAATACCGGCGGATGGCTGTGCATGGCCGACCTGGACACCGAGGACGGCTCCTTCCATGGCGCCGGGGTAGACGTGCATCACGGGTTCGATCGCGGTGCGCTGCGTGCCGAGCTGGTCGCGGCAGGTTTTCCCGATGCGCAGGTGGGCGACTGCTGCACCATGGAGCACCATGGGCGCAGCTACTCGGTCTTCCTGGCGGCCGCCCGCAAACCCTAGGACCTTTGCGTACCCATGCCCTCCGAGCGGAGCTTCGGCCGATTGCGTTACACTCGCGGCCGTTCGTTCAGAGGCCGGCGGGGGCGGCAGGTGGCATACACGGAAGCGCGGGGCGGCGCAGAATCGGATGCAGTCATACCGGGGCCGGCCCGCTCGCAGG
>OFHJ01000801.1_pt1 | contig 10599 bp, 8 predicted proteins | sample 1522001 | NCBI WGS metagenome assembly OFHJ01 (sample SAMEA2464838, study PRJEB22497) | soil metagenome | biome: Grassland; feature: Farmland; material: Clay | place: Australia | collected 2013-02-01 | depth 1.2 m | reverse complement strand
CGCTAAAGGCCTGATCGAAATTTACACGCATCCTGCGACAGAGCTCAACTTAACTCATTCGATGGGCGGTTATCGTCACACCGAGGAACTGGAGGCACTGTTATCACCTCGCGTTCGGGGCGAGGTCGAGCGTCTTCAACTGCGCCGGGGCGGGTACCTCGACTTTCAATGAAAATACGCCTACTAAGCGTGCTAGTGGGTTTTTTTGGGCTGGCACTCGCAATCGCCATAATTCTGCGCGAAGGCTACGTCGCGATCTGGCATGTTCTCGAGGTGGGGGGTTGGGAGCTGCTTTGGCTGATCCCGCTTCACGCACTGCCTCTCACCCTTGATGCCGAAGGCTGGCGTCTACTCCTCAAACCGCGCGACCCAAATGGCCGAGCCCCGCTTCCCTTCCTCTTCTGGATAGCTACGATCCGTGAAGCAATCAATCGACTCCTGCCGGTTGCCAGTGTCGGCGGCGAGCTTGTCGGCATCCGGCTTGTCATGGTACGCAAGCTCTCCGGTGCTGCCGTCACAGCCAGCGTGGTGGCGGAAGTACTGCTCACGATTGTAAGCCAGTACTTGTTCACGACGCTTGGGCTTGTACTCTTGGTCACACTGATACACGGCACAAAAGCCACGTCAGCTATGTTTATCGGGCTGGCCGCGACTTTGCCTGTGCCGGCTTTCCTCTATTTTTCGCTTCGGCACGGCGCCTTGTTTACACGCATAGAGCGTCTCCTCCTAGCGATGGTGGGCGGTGAGACCCGACTTGCATCATTGCTCGGCAAATCGGCCAACCTTGACTTCGAAATTCGCAATTTGTTTTCACAGCCGATGCGGCTGACGGGCGCGGTTTTCTGGCAGCTGTCGGGCATGGTCTTGGGAAGTTTCGAGACTTGGCTCGCCTTGCGTCTACTCGGACATCCGGTCAACGCATGGGAGGCTGTGACTTTGGAGAGTCTGACGCTCGCGATCCGACATTTCGCTTTTTTTGTGCCCGCAAGTATTGGGGTACAAGAAGCGGGTTTGGTTCTCTTCGGGAACATCATGGGGCTGCCAGCCGATGTCTGCGTTGCCTTATCGCTGGCAAAGCGCATGCGGGAAATCGGCTTCGGTATCCCCGCCTTGCTTTCTTGGCAGTGGGTGGAAGGCAAACGACTGCACCGTGGTCTGCGCTATCGATCACCGGATAACACCACGGGGTAAATCGCCGGGAAACGGCCCAGAGTGTTTTGTAAATCGGACAGCAGGACATCGAAGCATCTACCGGTTCGGCAGGGGACGCAGCTTCCAGTGAAGTCGGTAACTTTATGGTTTTCCACATCGGGGCATCTAACCGTGCTCCGCCGAAAACATACGCTCTCTGGAAAATGACAACCAACGTCTGCAGAGCCCTGCATTCGCCGTTTCCAGCGCGATCCATAACGAGAGGGTGGGGGGAAACCGGCGTGCGCCAAATAAACGGCTAAAGAAGCTCTCACAAGCAGAGGACACCGATCAGTCGTCCGAACGCTAAAACTTAAATGCCCGGAACGCTCAGCATAGTTGCTTCCTTCGGTGCCAACGTAGTCCAGCCACCCCCGCGCTTATCGTGTATTGTAGCTAACGCAGCGAACAGCATCCTCAAGGGCTGTTCGAGCTTCCCGAGGAGTGTAGCCTAGTTCCTTGCGTGCGCGTTCCCAAGAAAAAAACATCTTTTTCTTAGACATGCGCACTTCTTCTACGGTAGCGACAGGAGTGCCGCCAAACACGCGGGCGACGCCTTCCAAAATATACGCGACCGGGATTACCGCTGCATGTGGCAATCGGACAACGGGCGCCTTCCGACCAACGATATCCGCAATTTCTGCCAGGATCTGCTGCAGGGTCATATCGGTTCCGCCAAGTACGTAACAACGACCGCTTTTCCCTTTTCTGTATGCCAGAACATGGCCCATCGCAATATCATCCACATGCGCAACATTGAGGCCGGTATCGACATAGGCGGGTATACGGCCCGCCGCTGCATCGCGCACAATGCGGCCGGTAGGCGTCGGCTTGATATCCCGAGGGCCAATGGGAGTCGACGGATTAACAATGACGACATCCAACCCCCTTACTGCGAAATCCTCGGCTACACGCTGGGCAAGGAATTTCGACCGTTTGTAATGGCCGATCATGTCGTCCAGTTCGACAGGTGTGGTTTCGTCACCTGCGCTGCCATCGTCTGGGATTCCCAGTGCCGCTACGCTGCTCGTGTACACGACCCGACGTACTCCGGTCTCAAGCGCAGCGGATAGTAGCCTTCGCGTGCCCTCGACGTTAACGCGGTAGACCTGGACCGGCTTCGGGATCCAGAGTCGATAATCGGCGGCTACGTGAAACACTGCATCGCATCCTCGGCAACCTTTGACTAGCGACGCATCATCAAGTAGATCCCCCTCGATCAGCTCGATATCGAGACCGCTGAGATTCCGCCGATCAGAGCCTGACCGCACAAGGGCGCGAATTCGTGCGCCTTCTTTCAGCAAGCAGCGGGTAACTGCGGAACCAACAAATCCGGTTGCTCCAGTCACCAACGCAGTAAAAGTATCGGGCATGTCAGTTTCGATACCAGTAAAAGCCAGCGTCGGCCGGCGTTCGGAAGGCAAGTCGACGCTAGAAAAGATTTACGCTCTCGCGGTCAGCCTTCGACAATTCCGATCAGCAATCCAAAGCATTGCGTTTGTTTTCTGGAAAAACGTCACGAAAGATTTAGCTTGGGCCCACACACGGCAACCAATTATGAAGACCGCGAAACAAACCGATAGCGTCTGGCCATCAGGCTTGGCAGGAGTATCAAGGCACAGATTAACGTCATTACCAGTCCAATGGCTAGGAGAAGACCCATACTTCGAGTGCCCGGGTCCTCGGATAGCGCCAGGTTGCTAAAATTGGCGATGGTTATTAGGGCACCAAATAAGACCGCCCGTGCGCTGCCCGTAAGCAGCAAATTACTTCGGCCGGCCACTCGGCCTCGCTGCACCATAAACACGCCGTAATCAACACCTACGCCAAGAACCAATGGCAGCGCGATGACATTGGTAAAGTTGAATGGCATCCCGACGATGACAGTTCCGGCAACCGTCAAGATTCCTGCTAAAGCCAACGGGACTAGAACCAACAAGGTATCAACAACATTGCGTAGGAGGATAAGCAGCAAAACCGTAATGGCCACCAGCGAGTAAGCGAAAGCATGCTTGAACGACTTGACCACGACACGCCCTGATTCCAGGTACTCCACCGGCGGACCGCTCGCCTGCGGCACCACAGCCCGAACTTGGTCGACAAAGTGTGCGATCGCTGAATTGTTGTCGAGAATTTTCTCTGGCCAGATCTCGACACGATATTTGCCGCCCTTGGAAATCCAGCGACTTACCAAGGTTTCCGGAAGATCCTTGAAGGTTATCAGACGAGCCTTTAGGGAATCGGCGAGATCTTGCAGATGGGCTGGCAATGATCCAAGCAGATCATGTCGCAACCGGGCCAATGTCGCATGCCGGCCAGCGGCATCCAGTCCACTCCACGCGTCATAAAAACGGGCAAGCTGAGCGCCCAGCGTATGCATGGCATCGGCGCCCGGCTGAGTCCCCTTGACTTCGTATAGTTTCTTCTCCAAGACCCGAAGTGAAGAAATGTCGGCAGTTTCGTCCTGCTTCAGGCGCGCTGGCGGGGACTCAATTAGCGGACCCAACGCAAAAGAAAGGTCATGGATGATCTTCAATTTTTCCGCCTGATGGTCAGGAATGAAATCCTCGACCGTCATCGCACGACGTACCAACGGCAGTTTTGAAAGCTTGTCCACTACTGCTTTCGCCCCAGAGGCATTCGGCGTTATAACCGAAAGCGTTAGCGTCGGTACATTAGGATCCTTCAGTAATTCCCTAAATGTTGATACCGCCTCACTGTGGGGATTACGCATGTCAAGTGGATTGAAATCGAAGCGTGCATACGGCACCAGGAAGGCGGCTCCAACAGCGGCGATCCCGGCCCCTATCCAGAGGGCTCGTCCATAGCGATATGGGAGCGCCAGCATCCAGCCAACGAAACCGCGCTCAACGGTACTGAGCCGAACCTTGTTTCCATCCGGAGGGAGCAGCCTAATTAATGCGGGCAGCAGGGTCAAACTAACGGCGAGACTGATGAACATTCCCGCCCCTGAAATCAAACCGAGTTCCGCAATACCAGTAAATTTCGTCGGCGTGAAGGCGAGGAAACCGATCGACGTTGTAAGGGCACAGACCACCATGAATCCACCGATATCCTTCGCCGCGTGGGGAAGCGCTTGCTCGTGTGTTTCTGAATGGCCAAGTCGCTCTCGGTATTGCATACACAAATACAAGGCATAGTCGATACCCAAGCCGACGTAGAGAACGCCAAATGCAACGGAAATAAGATTGAGGTGACCAACAACTACCGCCGCAAAAAAAGTGGTCACCATCAGCCCGTAAGTCAAGGTAACGAGTGCTGAAAACACCAACCGCCACGACCGAAGGCCGAGAAAGAGAAGCAGAACTACTAAAACTAGACCTACTGCAAATGCGATCGCCGCCCCTGACCCAGCCGAAATCAGCTCCTCCTGTTGCATGACCAGACCGCCAGTGAGACGAACCTTCACGCCATTGCGCTCCGTTAGGTGGAGCGTCGCGATGTCATCGCGTACCGCTGCAATCGCGGCGCCAGCGGGCATCAGCTTGTTGTAATACAGTCTCGGGTCAATCTCGATGAACCGACGTGTAGCATCGGGCTCTGCACCGGGCATTTGCATCAGCTTCTGCCATGACATATCAAAAGGCCGGTCATCATCGGCCGCCGCTACGCCTGCAGCGATCTCGTGCATCGCAGGGCGCAAATCAATGTGTTGCACCTGCATTTGACCGACAGCCCGAGTCAACAAGTTAAATAAGCCGTGGAGGCTCGGATCTTGCGCTAATGCTCCTAAAAAAGGCTGTGCTGCCACAAGACTGCTGCTCAATTTCCTAAGGGATGAGACATCCAGGTACAGGAGGCCGTTCTGTCGAAAAAAGGGCATGGCCTGCAACGCAAAGACGCTTGGGAACAGGGATCGATCAGCTTCCAGTCGCGCAGTCAGTTTTTGCTGTGCAATCGCGGCGATTTCAGGGGTCGCTCCATCGATGACTACAGCAATGGTGTTGCTCTGTTTCGGAAAGAGTCTGTCAAGATTGGCATCGGCTATTTGCCACGGCAGTTTTGCCGAAAACATATGAGCTGTATCGGTATCGAGCGTCAAATGATCTGCGGTATAAAAAACCATACCGGCGGCCATAAGCCCCGCAATCACGGTAACCAGAAGTGCATGGCGCGCCACGATTGCAACCCAATGCATCACCCAACTACTCACCCTGGTCTCCTCTTTTCACCGGAGTCTTAGGCTAACGACATCACAAAACGCCAATGATCCGGGCCGCGTTCGAGCAACCTCTCTGAGCGTCCGCTTTGTCGCTCGGTACGCAAAACCAATGCGAGCTACCATTAACCAGTGCTCCGGATGTGCCAATAGTGCAGATACCATCAACCGAATCCGCGGACGACCCAAAGGGTCGATGGCCGCTACTACTGGCATCGACAAAGCTTGGTCGGCACGATCGACTACAACCCTCAACGCCAAAAAAGGCACTTTCCGTGCCGCGGCAACTTCGGCAATGGCAACGCTCTCCGTATCGACAGCAACAGCCGAAGTAGCCTCTCGAGCTAACCCCTTCTCGGCAACTTCAGCGATTGGTTGTTCCGTACTTAGGAGACGCCCGTCAATGTAATCGATAGCCCGATCCCCTAGGACTCGATCCAAGCGTTCCCACCACGGCAGATCCACCGATAGCACCAGGCCTTCAACACTGGTTACTGCTCTTGGCATTACTAGCGCCCCAGCCCTCAATCCTGAATTCAGCGCGCCGCAAATCCCCCAGCTAAGCAGGGCCCCAGCGCCTTGATCAAGCAAAGCGCACGCCGCATCCGCAGACCGAGCTGGGCCCATTCCCGACAACCGAAGCAAGCTTCCGTCTGACAAGCGTACCGTTGCTCCTGGCAAAGGCCGCACTGGTGCTAAACACCGTGCTTCATCGGCCAACGCAGCAACAATGCCAGCAAAACGGCGCTCCGTCTGCGGCCCTTGAGAAGTCAAGCTACCGCCTGCTGACGAGCTCGCAAGCACCGATACCTAACCAGAGCCCAGAGCGGGAAGTAGGCGGTGTATCCGTGGTACTTAAGATAAAAGACACGGGGAAAACCTGGCGCGGTAAAGGTTTCATGTGGCCAGAATCCATCTTCGGATTGATGCTCGATCAACCAGTTAATGCCGCACTGCACCGATTCCGAGTCGCACTCGCCGACGGCCATCAGACCGAGCAGTGCCCAGGCAGTTGAGTAGGCGGTGCTGTCCCCGGCAAGTGTGTTCGGTGGTTTCGGCTGCAGGTAACTATCGTTGCTTTCCCCCCAACCGCCGTCCGGGTGCTGAACCGACTTAAGCCAATTGACCGCCCGCTGGATGCAGGGTTCACTAGGCTTTACACCTGCGAAGGCCAAACCTGCCAAAACACTCCAAGTCCCATAGATGTAATTGGTACCCCATCGGCCCCACCAAGACCCATCCGGCTGCTGCGCTCTACTGAGGTAATCGATGCAGTGCTGCGTAGTAGAGCGGTCCTGTTCCCGACCGAGCAATCCCAGCAGTAACAGAATACGACCGGACACATCTTCTGTCGGTGGATCACACAACGCACCATGATCTGCAAAGGGGATCTGGTTCAGATATAGAAAGCTGTTGTCCTTGTCGAAAGCACCAAAGGCACCGTTTCTGGACTGAAGCCCGACCAGCCAATCGGCTGCACGTTCGATCACTACCTTAAATCGACCATCTGACCCTACAAGATGCAAAAGCGCCGCAACCAAAGCAGTATCATCCAAGTCCGGGTAATAGGCATTTGCATACTGGAATGCCCAACCGGCGGGGCTTAATTTTGGCGCACGAACGACCCAGTCCCCTTGAACCGAATTCTCCTGCTTCGATACCAACCACGCCAACGCGCGGTTAACAGCGCGTAGCGCCAGCGGGTCAGTATCCATTTGGGGTCCGCTGCGTAGGAGCGCCAAAGCGGCCCATCCGGTGTCCCAGACCGGCGATACGCACGGCTGACAATAGCTCGATCCGTCACTTCTATGGACAAGCAATTTCCGAATTGCGTCAAGGCACGTCGCGCGCGCCGGGTGCCGCCTTGGATAACCGAGCGCTGCCAGGGCCTCATATGCATTGACCATTGCCGGGAAAATTGCGCCGAGACCATCTTCGCCGTTTAACCTCAAGAGAACCCAGTCTTCCGCCTTTTTCATTGCCTTGGCCCGTAACTTGGCCGGAATGAATATTTCAAGTCGTCGGGCTACCTTGTCGAATGCCAAGAAAACGCGATTCAGTAGGCCTCGATGGTCAAAATAATGGCGCTCTTGCTCCGGTAAAATCGCGAAAAGCTCACGGATGCCTATCTTGCGCGGGTTCTGCGCCGAAACACGCAACGTGTAGAGAATGAATAGCGGCACCATCACCGTCCGCGACCAGTAGCTAACCTTATCAAGATGAAAAGGAAACCATCTGGGAAGCAACATGATTTCAACCGGGATGAATGGCACTGCACGCCAAGGAATCTGACCGAACTGAGCCAATGCGATACGCGTAAAGACATTGGCCTTAGCGGCTCCACCAAGGGCCATAATGGCTTCCCGAGCTCTTTTCATATGTGGCGCGCCAACATCGTCGCCCGCCAACTTCAACGCGTAGTAACACTTAACGGTACAGGAAAGATCTATATTTCCCCGAGGGTATAGCGGCCAGCCGCCATGCCCATCTAAGACTTGCTTCCCACGAAGAAATTTTGCAATGCGCGCTTCCAGTGCTGGGTCGATCTCATCCATGAAGTGCATCATCATGATGTATTCGGCCGGGATAGTGCAGTCGGCTTCTAATTCAAAACACCAGTGACCGTCTTCTCTTTGAAGTGAAATGAGTGCGTTACGCGCCTGATCAATTGAATGGTCCAGAGGAGATGAACAGGAATCCACAACCAAATCAGAATGCCTTTTGGGGAATAAGGTCATCGCGATCAAGCTAATTTCATAAAAGCGGCATCGGCACACTTGCGTGCCGGCTAATGTGATTCTCGCACCGGGCTAACGCAGCTGCCCACGAATCGTATTCATTTCGCTCAACTCAGCCAAGGAAATATCAGCCGGCGCCGGCAGCGAGCGCGCGGCCAGATCAAACAGCGCGGTCAACCAGCGGTCGCTGCGCACACCGACACGCGTCAGCCACATGGTCCATGCGACCGCACTATGCGATATCTTCACCTGACTGCCGCTAATAAAATCGGGATGCTCTTCGAGTTTCCTAAGCGTCAGTAACGCCATTCCGATTGCCCACGAGCAAAATCGGCGAATCCCTGGCTCAGTAGCGGGGATCAGTAATGTATAGGCAAGCGCGTTACGTAGATGGCCATGAGCTACGGTCACCAACTCATGCAACCCCGCAACAAAATCCCGACCATGGTGCTCCGAAGATAACGTACTTAAATCAAACTGATGACGAGCAAAAACACTCCTAGGGTACCAACAAACACCGCGCTCCAGATCGTCCCAGACATCCTTGAGAATGTTGGTCATCTGAAGGCCTTGGCCAAAAGAGACTGCGAACGCTCGCATTTCTGAATGCCGTGCCGCAATCTGCGGCGAATAATCGCAAAAAAGGTCCGTAAGCATCTCGCCAACCACGCCGGCAACGTGATAGCAGTAATCATCCAGCGCCCTCATGTCACGCAAGCCGTGCCGGCTGGCTGCCCCCTGAAATCGATGCATGCCACGGCACATGATGGTTATACAGCGTTCGATAGCCATCCGCTGACGCTCACTAAATCCGCCGGTAACCTGCAAGACCATGCCGATGTTACGCACCAGATCGCGCTCTGCCGGAAGGGTCTTATGCGACAACAAGGGGTAGATCTCGTTTGCAAAAATCTCCGCCGATCCGCGACCTGCTACCACACCTGCCAACAAATCCTGATAGAGTTCCTTTCGATCAAGCGGCAGGGACGCCTCATCTTCTATAGTGTCTGCAATCCGGCACAATAAATAGGCGTTCGCGACAACGTGGCGCAGATCCAGCGGCAGCTGCGGAATGGTCAACGCAAACGTGCGTGACACACCGGGGAGAATTGCATACTGAAACGCAAGTGCTGCGTTCAAATCGTCTTTTTTATTGGTAGGCAATGTCATCAATGGGCCTGACGGTGACAACCGAAGTACAGGGTTAATTTGTACACAACGGCTGTGCTCTTGGACAGATCGCGGGCAAGGCACTCGAACGCTAAATCAATCCACGAACTTCGCACAATTTAATTGTGCCATTTTGCAGACATTCCAGCCAGCATTCCGACGAATTCCTTCAACTAATCATTACCTTCTTCAGCCAAGAATATTAATAAATAATGAGGCTTTCTACTGGTAGGGCGGAAAGCTGTCCTCGACCTTTCAGAAAGGCCAGTTCGATAAGAAATGTGGCGCAACAAACGTCACCGCCAAGTGTGCGAACCAGTTCTACAGCCGCGCCCGCAGTACCGCCAGTTGCCAAAAGATCATCAATCAAGGCGACACGGTCCCCGGCATTAACTGCATCATGGTGCATCTCAAGACAGTCGCTACCGTATTCGAGATCGTAGCCCACCGTGACACGGCTGCGGGGTAACTTACCCAGCTTTCGAACCAACTGGAGCGGCAACCCCAGCTTGCCAGCTAAAGCCGCGCCAAAAATAAAACCTCGCGACTCGATAGCAGCAAGCGCATCGGGTTTGTACCGTATGATGCGCTCGGCGAGGCATCCTATCACAAGATCGAATGCTTCAGCGTCTGCGAGAAGCGGGGTTATGTCTTTAAAAACAATTCCTTGCCTTGGAAAGTCGGGAACGTCCCGGATAAGCTTTTCCAGACGCCGCGTAACCGCGTTTTCAATCGGGTCGCTCATGGGGTGATCTTGGACTAGTGAATGGCGGCGTTGTCGCGTCAGGCTTCAAAATGACGCGAGTAAAAAGTCGACCGGCGTTTATACAGCGGCTGCACCGCCCACAATTTCGGCTAGTTCCTTGGTGATACTTTCCTGTCGTGCCTTGTTGTAGGCAAGCCGCAGTTCATTGATCAGCTTTCCTGCATTATCCGATGCACTTTTCATCGCGACCATGCGCGACGCCATCTCGCAAGCAACGTTTTCCACAACAGCCTGATAAACCTGCGACTCAATATAACGCTTGAGCAACTCCTGCAACACACCTTGGGCCTCGGGCTCGTAAATATAATCCCAGTGGTGCTTGAGGCGCGGATCGTCTGATTTCTCAACCGGCAGCAGTTGCGTCAACTGGGGACGCTGCGTCATCGTGTTGACGAATTCATTCTCTACTAGATACAGGCGATCGATCTCACTGGTCTCGTAGCTCTTCAGCATGACGCCTACCGGACCGATAATATCGGTAAGGTGCGGTCGATCTCCAAGGTGGGTGGTTTCGGCAACTACTCGACCCCCAAAACGCCGGAAGAAGTTCCCCG
>OFHJ01000800.1_pt1 | contig 10613 bp, 12 predicted proteins | sample 1522001 | NCBI WGS metagenome assembly OFHJ01 (sample SAMEA2464838, study PRJEB22497) | soil metagenome | biome: Grassland; feature: Farmland; material: Clay | place: Australia | collected 2013-02-01 | depth 1.2 m | reverse complement strand
GCCGTAGCCGTCGGAAATGACGATGGCGGGGCCTTCGCCGAGGCGCTCGACGAGCCAGGTGATTTCGGCTTCCGCCAGCGGCAGCAGGCCGAGATTGACGACATGGCCACTGCCGCCGTCGCGGAATGCATCGCTGCGCGCGAGGAGTTCGGCCAGAAGATGCGGCGCGTTGACGATTCCCTCCGGCGTCTCGGACGGTGAGGGCATCGGTAGCGCGCCGGAGGCCTCGCGCGCCCGGGTGGTCAGGATGTGCGGAATGGCGCCGATCTCAAGCCGGTCGAGCAGGGTGCCTGTGTCCGGATCGCGGGCGCGCAGGCGCCACAGGCCGGCATAGCCCGTCTCCTCGATCTGCCATTCCGGGGTCCCGAGCGCCAGCGCATTCACTTCGCCGGGGAGCAGGATTTCGTCGAGGATCAGACGGTCTTCGGTGGTGATGCCGGTAAGGTCGATCTGCTGCGGCGGGGCGGAGGGATCGTAGCTGTCGAGGGCGTCGCCGATCCGGCGTAGCCAGTGGCGTGCTCTTGCGCGCAGGGCAGGATCGTCCGGCAGCGCGGGATGCGCGAAGACATGCATTTCGGTCGGCAGCACCGGATAGTCGGGACCCGGTTCCGGAGCGTTCGGCTGCGGGGCGCCGGTTCGGGCAGCGAGGAAGGGATCCATCCTGTCAAACCTCCGCATCGGCCGGGCGTGCCGCGGCCTGGTCGAGCAGCGCGCCGAGCGTGTCGAGATACTCGCTCCAGTTGCGCATGCGCGGGATGTTGCCGATCGTCGTGCCGTCGCGGACCAGAACGAGAGTCGGCCGTACCGTCACCCGGAAGCGTATCGCCGCCGCCTTGTCCGCGTCGGGATCGATCATGGCGCAGCGGAATCGTCCCGCGAAAGCCCGCATGAGTTCCGGCAGCACCACGGCGACGTCGTCGATCTCGCGATAGCGGCCGGGATCGCCGGTGAAGAAGAGTAGTGTCGTGCCCCGGGCGAGCGCGTCATCGAGCGCTGTGCCGGTCAGATCGGCGACGTCGTGGGTTTCGGCGAGGCGCCTGAGGGCAGGCGAGCGCAGCGCGGTCATGACACCTCCGGCGCGGCATTGGCGATATCGGCCGCTCTCGCGGCGGTAGCGGCAACGGCATCGGGGCCGAGCGGTTGGGCGATGTCGCCCGGCGGCCGCCGCGTCATCAGATAGCCGGCAGCGGCGAGGTGCTGACGCGCGAGCGTGGCGGCGGCGCTGACCTGGGCCGCGACCGGTGGCGACAATCCGCCGCCATAGGAGTCGAGATCGAGTGGCTGCACGCCGATCAGCACCATCCGCGCCGGCGCCGACCCGCGCAATTGCGCGAGAGCCAGGACGTCCTGGAAACTCGTCTGGTGCAGGCTCAATTTCTTCGCCGTCAGGTAGCGCGGCACCTCGTCGCCGCTGGCGGTCATCAGCGTGCCGGGCGGCAGGCCGAAATCGACGGCGTCGAGGATGACCAGAAAATCCGCATCTTCCACCACTGGCAGAAGCGCCAGGCCCTGCGTGCCGCCATCGACGACACGGACATCGTGCCCCGTCCGCCAACCGGCGTTCAGCGCCTCGACCGCGCGGACGCCGAAGCCTTCATCGGCCCAGAGGATGTTGCCGATGCCGAGAACGATCGCCTGCCGCCTCATTCGCGGTCATCCTTGAAGAAGCGCCAGCCATTGATCATCGTGCTGATCATCGTCTGGCGCGACATGATGTCCTCGCGGATCGACATATAGATATGGATCATGACGAAGAGGACGAGGTACCACATGCCGAGATGGTGCCAGGTATGGACCGCCTGGCTGTCACCGAAGAGCGGCATCACCCAGCTTGTGAACAGGTCGTAGGCCCAGGAGCCGTAGCCGGTGCCCTGGCCGAACAGGGCGAAGCCGGTGACGATCTGGAAGATGACGCCGAGCGTGAACATCACGAACATGGCAATCTGGGCCAGCGGATTATGGCCGATCTCCTTGCTCGTCTCGCGCTCGAGGAAGAGATACCAGCGGATCGTCTTGAAGAATTCGTGCCGCCAGGAGCGCCGCCACACTGCCGGCGCGAAGATCTCGCGGGCATAGCGGTTGCCGACGATCGCCCAGTAGATCCGCACCAGGAAGGCGATGGCAAGAATGTAGCCGAAGACGAAATGGACGAAGCGGATATCGCCCATCACGAAGTGATGGCTCGGCTGGCCGACCTGCAGCGGCCAGATCGGATCGGCGATCAGGAAGCCGGTGATCGCGAGTATGACGATCGAGAGCGCCGTGACCCAGTGCCAGACGCGAACCGGCAGTTCGTAGACATAGACCGGCGCGCTGACCGGACGCGCCGAAGCGGCGTCAACGTCGGCGTCGGTCGCGGCGGTTGGCAGTCGTGCTGACATGATGCGCTCCTCGCTGACCTGATCCGTTCCGGCGACGTCAGAGTACCTGCACCTTCACGAGTTCGCCGCCATCCGGCGCCATGACATGGGTCGAGCAGGCGAGGCAGGGATCGAAACTGTGCAGGGTGCGGAGAATTTCGAGCGGCTGCGTGGCATCGGCGAGTGGCGTGTTCAGCAGCGAGGCCTCGAAGGCGCCGATATTGCCGGCGGGATCGCGCGGCGAGCCGTTCCAGGTTGTCGGCACCACGGCCTGATAGGCTTCGATCTTGCGGTCCTTGATATGGATCCAGTGGCCGAGCGAGCCGCGCGGCGCCGCGGCCTGGCCGATGCCCTTGGCTTCGCGCGGCCAGCTTGCCGGCTCCCATTTGCGGGTGCTGGCGGTGGCGAGATCGCCGGCGCGGAGATTGGCCATCAGCTGATCGTGCAGCCGGCGCATCGTATGCGCGGCGAAGGAGGCTTCGAGGCCGCGCGCCGCCGTGCGGCCGAGCGTGCTGAACAGCGCATCGAAGGGCAGGCCGAGATCTTTCAGAAGCTTGTCGACGGGCTCCTTGAATTCCGGCATGCCTTTCGCGTAGCCGATGGTGAAGCGCGAGAGCGGGCCGACTTCCATCGCATGGCCGCGCCAGCGCGGCGCTTTGATGAAGGAATACTTGGCGGATTCGTCGAGTTGCTTGATGTCCGTCCTGGTGCCGATGGTCTTGTCGCCGAGGCGGAAATCCGGATCGGTGATGCCCGCCCAGGGATGCAGGCCGACCGATTCGTTGGGATATTTGTACCAGGAGTGGTCGACGAATTCCTGCACCTGGTTCGGATCGCGCAGATCGATGTCGTGGATCTCCGAGAGCTTGCCATTGACGATGGCGCCACGCGGAATCAGCAGGTTCTTGTCCGACCAGTCATTGGCGTGCAGCGGGAACTCGCCGTAGGACATGACATTGCGGCCGGCGAGGCCGCGGCCATATTGCCAGCTCTTGTAGAAGGAGGCGATCGCCGTGAGATCAGGGATATAGACCTGGTCGATGAAGGCGATGGTGCGGTCGATGATCGACGAGACCAGATTCAGCTGCACCATGTTCACCGGTGCGCCCGCGGCAAGCGGGCCGTCGAGATTGATGGCGCAGGCCATGCCGCCGACCAGCCAGTTCGGATGCGGGTTCTTGCCGCCGAAGACGGTATGGATCTTGACGATCTCGCGCTGGAAATCGAGCGCTTCCAGATAGTGCGACACCGCCATCAGATTGGCGTCCGGCGGCAGCTTGTAGGCCGGGTTGCCCCAATAGCCGTTCATGAACGGGCCAAGCTGGCCCGAGTCCACGAATTTCTTGAGGCGAAGCTGAACGTCGCGGAAATAGCCGGGCGAGGAATTGGGCCAGGGCGAGATGCTCTGGGCGAGCGAACTCGTGGCCTTGGGGTCGGCCTTCAGCGCGCTGACCACATCGACCCAGTCGAGCGCGTGCAGATGGTAGAAATGGACGAGATGATCCTGCGCGTAGAGCGCGGCCGTCATCAGGTTGCGGATCGTGTTGGCGTTGGCCGGGATCTGGATGCCGAGCGCATCCTCGACCGTCCGCACCGAGGCGAGGGCATGGATGCCGGTGCAGACGCCGCAGATCCGCTCGCAGAAGGCCCAGGCATCGCGCGGATCGCGGCCTTTCAGGATGATCTCGAGGCCGCGCCACATCGTGCCCGAGGACACCGCGTTGCGGATCACGTTGTTCTCGTCGAGATTGACCTCGCAGCGCATATGCCCCTCGATCCGGGTGATCGGATCGACGACCATGCGCTTGCCGCCGGCATCGAGGGTGAAGCCATTGGGCGTGGCTACGCTTGTCACGTCTTATCTCCCTCGTCGGTGCCCTTGGGCGGTGTCTTGTCCGGCTGCTTGCCGCGCAGATGCTTGATGACGCTGGCGCCGGCATGGGCGACGATGCCCGCGCCCGCGGCGCCGGCGACCACGGCGCCGACCTCGTCGGCGGTCGCCTCGATGCCGAAGCCGGCGCCGATATGCGACAGTCTTTGATAGAACGGCCCGTTATCCCAGAAATTGTCCTCCGAGCAGCCGAGGCAGCCATGGCCGGACTGGATCGGGAAGGACACGCCGCCATTCCAGCGCGTGGTCGAGCAGGCATTGTAGGTGGTGGGGCCGCGGCAGCCCATCTTGTAGAGGCAATAGCCTTCGCGCGCGCCCAGATCGTCCCAGGATTCGACGAACTCGCCGGCGTCGAAATGCGGGCGGCGATAACATTTGTCGTGAATGCGCTGGCCGTAGAACATCAGCGGCCGGCCGCGCCCGTCGAGCTCCGGCAGCTTGCCGAAGGTGACGACATAGGAGATGACGCCGGTCATGACTTCGGCGATGGGCGGGCAACCGGGGACCTTGATGATCGGCTTGTCGGTGATGACCTTGTCGATCGGCGTCGCCGCCGTCGGATTGGGGCGCGCCGCCTGCACGCACCCCCAGGAGGCGCAGGCGCCCCAGGCGATGACCGCCATCGAATCCGCCGCGACAGCCTTCAGTTTTTCGACGAAGGGCTTGCCGCCGACGATGCAGTACATGCCGTCCTCGTTGAGCGGCGGGTTGCCCTCGACGGCGAGAATGTAACGACCTTTGTATTTCTTGGGGATTTCGTCGAGAATGGCCTCGGCCTGATAGCCGGCCGAGGCCATCAACGTGTCGTCGTAGTCCAGGGAGATCATCTTCAGTATGACGTCTTTGGCGAGGGGGTGGCCGGACCGGATGAAGGATTCCGAACAGCATGTGCATTCGAGCCCATGCATCCAGAGCACCGGAATCCGCGGCCTGGTTTCCATCGCTTCCGCGATCTTCGTCGCATAGACGGGCTCGAGGCCCAGCGCCGCGGCGGTGAGACTGCAGAATTTCAGGAAAGAGCGGCGGCTCGTGCCCTGCGCCCGCATCACCTGATAGAAGGTCTGGGTCTCGGCCGCCATCGCGGATTCTCCTCGCATGAGGGTGCGGTCAGGACATTTCGTCTTGGACATACGCGCCGCGCCCGGTATGCGCGGGATGCTGTCGCAAGCCCGGGGGGCTGGCATTGATTTAAGTCAAGTCGCCAACAGCGCGTCGGGCGTAACTCAACATCCATGCCTGTGTCAGTCATCGCCGATCGTCCCTGCTGCCCGGAGCCCTGGGCGAAAGCTGCGACCATCTTCGCCATTATCGACAGGCAGGACGCGGCGGCGTTTGCCGACGCGTTCGACCGGGAGGGGGTCTTCATTTTCGGCAATGCCGAGCCGGTGGTCGGGCATGCCGCGATCGAAGCCGCGGTGTCCGCCTTTTTCGGCGTGATCCGCAGCCTTCGTCACGACCTCCACGATGTCTGGCAGTTCGACGATACCGTCATCTCGCGGCTGACCGTGACCTATACCCGCTATGGCGGCACGATTGTGAGCCTGCCCGCGGCGACGATCTGGCGCGAGAAGGCCGGGCTGATCATGGATTACCGGATCTATGCCGATCTGGCGCCGCTTTTCGCGCGGGCGGGCTGACGCGGTTTCATGGGGCCTTGCCATGCCGAGCGGCGGCTCGATTGTCCGATCGAGACGGTTTTCGACCTGATCGCCGATATCGAAGCCTATCCGCGTTTCGTGCCGGGATGGCGCGACGTGCGCATTCTGCGGCGGATGCAGGATCACGGTATCGGGAAACAGACGGTTTCCCTCGGGGGAATCGGCTTGAGTTTCGTCTCGGAAGCGATGCTGGCACCGCCGCAGCGGATCGGTATCCGCTCGCAGACGCATCCGTTCCGGCATTTCCGCTTGCTCTGGACCCTGGCCGAACGCGGCGCGGCGGAGACGCTTGTCCGCGCGGATATGGATATCGCCTTCGAGGTGCCGGGGTTCGATTTGCTGGCGGCGCGAATGACGCCGCGCGTTCTGCGGCGCGTCATCACCGCCTTCGCGCTTCAGGCGCGCTGCGCGGGGTCAGGCGAGCGTCGCGATCACATAAGCGGCGGCTAACAGCAGCCCTGTTCCGAGATGCAGCGCGATGGTGAGGCCGTTCACCTTGAGCAGGGCGAAGGGAAGCAGGCGCCGGTCCTCGGCCGGGTCGCGCCAGCGCCGAACCCAGCGCGCGCCGGCACGGGCGGCGATGACGAAGAGCGGCAGCGGCAGGAGTGCGAGCCAGACATAGTCCGTGGCGAGCGCAGGGGCGGCGCGGCCGATCAGGCCGGTCAACGCGATCAGGGCGAAACCGGTCACGTTGAGCGCGAGATAGACGTTGAAGGGGCGCTGGAAGTCGATCGTGCCTGAACCGGTCTCGGCGAGGCGAACGACCCAGGTCCGCTTGCCGGCGGCGGCATCCGCCGGCGTGTCCTGGAACTGGTTGATCCAGAGAATCAGCAGCACGAACACCGCGACCGGCAGCGATGCCAGCAAGCCGGCGAGCCAGGGCACGGCGAGATGCGCGCCGGTCGCCAGCACATAGATCGTGCCCAGCACGATGACCGGGCCGAAGCCGAGCGGCACGGCGAGTTCGCCGAGGCCGCGATAGCTGAGCCGGAACGGCCCGACCGTGTACATCACGCCGAGCGTGCAGCCGAGCACGCCGAAAGCGAGAAGCGGCGTCGGGGCCAGGACATGGCCGGCGAGCATCGCGTTGATATGCAGTCCGATGCCGATCGTGGCCGCGAAGCAGAGCAGGGCGCCGAGCAGCATCTTCCAGGCCGGCACGAGGCCAAGCTGGATCGCCCGACTGCCACCGGTGAAAGGATTGGCGCCGACCTCGTTGCCGTCATCGGCGCCGCTGTCGTGGTCGCCATAGTCGTTGATCAGATTGGTGCCGGCCGCGGCGAGAACGGCGCCGAGCAGGCACCAGAGAAACAATGCCCAGGACCAGGCGGCGCCGTGGCCGTGTTGCCCCATCGCGTGAAAGGCGACGGCGCCGCCGACCAGGACCGGGACGATCGCCGCGGTAAAGAACGGCGCGCGGACGGCGCGGATCCAGAGGCGCATCCAGGCGCCGAGATCGTCGAGCGCTTCGCGCGGCGTGCTGCGCTCGTTGCCCGGAAAGCTCTGCCAGGCGAAACGCGGCGTCGCCAGCGGATCGACCAAAGCGAACCGCGTCGGCCGCAGGCGGAAACAGGCGAAGGCCTCTCCGTCCTGATTGACGGTTTGGCCGGTGTCCGTTCCGTCATGGGGCGCGGCGATTCGCGCGAGGAGATCGCGCCGCTGGTCCGGCGCGCGGATCTCGGTGCAGAAGCCGGTGATCTCCAGCGACAGGCCGGCGTCCGTGTCCGTGCCCGGCAGGATCGCCTGAACCCGCGGGTTGATGTCGATCTGTGCTGCGATCCGCGCGGTGCGATGGGCGATGAAGACGAGATCCGTCCCGTCCCGCCGGCAGAGAAGCGGCGCGGCGGAGGGATTGCCGTCGACGGCGGAGGCGACGATGACCTGCCTTGCGCCGTCGAACAGGGTCTCCGTCAGGCTCTGGTCGGCCAGCGCGCGCTGCGTGTCGCCGCCGAAGCGGACTCCGCCGAACTGGTCCATGGCAAGCGCCCCTTCCGCCGTGCCGCCGCGATCAGCCGCACATGCCGTTGAGATTGATCGGCACCGGCGCGCTCTTGGCCGGCGGCGTCGCCGGCCGGGTCGCGCGGGTTGCTGGCGGTGTCGCCGGCGCGGCTTCCGCCGGGGCGCCGAGCGGCGGGATCGTGGCTTCCGCCGGTTCCGGGCAGAGATTGAGCGCGCGGACGATCGCGACCTGATCGGGCTTGGCCGCCGCCGCCTCGATCGTCTTGGCCCAGGCGGCGAGGCCGCCGGTCAGGGCGCGCGCCATGACGCCGGCGCCGCGCAGCATCACCGCCGCCTCGGCGGCTTGCTCGGTCGTATCGGCATAGAGGATCACCTGCGGCGAGCGGCGCAGGATGTTGATCTCCTTCGGCGTGCCGAGCCTCGCCAGGGGAATGTTGCGCGCGTCGCGAATATGGCCGGCGGCAAAGGCCTGCGGCCTGCGGATATCGACCAGCGTGAAATCATGCCGTTGCGCCAGCAGCATGTCCTGCACCTGCTTCGGCGCGATCTGCATGTCGCCGCGGGCGATGGCCTGGGCGAGGGTCGGCAGGGCGGCCTGATCGGGCGTCGAGGCCTGTGCCACGGCGATGGGCGCCATCACCGCCAGCGCCGTCGGCAAGGGCGGCACGGCGCCGGCCGCGACGGTCAGGATCGAGAGGATGGAACTGCGTTTCTGTGCACGCGCCATGATCGGTGCCTTTCCGGACTAGAAGCGGCCGTTGGGATTCTCGCCGTCCGTCCGCAGACGGTCGAGAAGGGCGGCGTTGAACTGGTTGTGGAATGTCCGCCAGCCGGTCTGCTGGCCGGCGGTGACGACGACATCGCGCAGTAGGAAGCCGCCGACGAGGACGAGGACCGAGGCGGTGCCGGCGAGCAGCGCGATCGGCCGCCGCCAGCTTGCCGCCTCCAGCAGCAGCGGCAGGCCGAGGCCGAGCGCGATGAAGCCGATCCAGAACAGCCCCGTCAGCGCGCCCCCGAGCAGCAGCGCGGCGGAACTCTGCTGCAGGGCGCTGCCGTTCAGCATGTCGATCAGGAACAGGCCGATCAGGGCGAGTTCGACCAGGATCAGGCCGAGATCAATCCGGCTGCACAGATGCCGCTCGTCGCGGCTGCGCGCGCCGAGGATCAGCACCGCCGCCCCCGTCGACAGGCCGGAGACGAGGAAGAGCGGGCCGAGCAATCCGGAATGCCAGAACGGCCGTGCGTTGAAGCCGGAGAGCAGAACACCTGTGTAAATCCCGAGCGCGATGCCGAGCAGGACGTTAAATGCGGCGATCACAAGGCGCAACGCGACGCAGAGATCGATCACCGGAGCGAGGATCGGCCTGCCGATCGCGGGCAGTGCCCGCAGCCAGCCATCCAATACCGGGAAGCCGCGTTCGAGGCCGGCCAGCGTCAGCAGCGCCAGCGCCGGCATCACCAGCAGCAGGATCCACGAGCCCCAGGACATCGGCGATGTCACATGCAGGATCGTATAGAAATGCCAGACATTGATCTTGCGCTCGAGATCGAGAAACAACGCGCCCATGCCGATGGCGAGCAGCACGAGCGCGACCAGCGGCGCCCGATAGGCGGTGAAGGGCGCGCTGTCCTCCCGGCGCGCGAGGATCGTTCCGCCGGAGAAGATCATCATCCCGCCGGCCAGGCCGCCGAGGAAGAGATAGGTCGCGATCTGCCATCCCCAGATCGCGAGATGCGGCTCGATGCGCGGATTTGCCAGAACGCTGGCCAGGACCTGCTCACGCATAAGATGTCTCTCCGTGCGCCCGCATGACTAACGCAAATAGAACACGTTGGGCTGGTTGCCGGTCTCGGGCGACAGCACGTAATGCTCGCGCTCGGCGAGCAGCCGGCTCACCGTGCTGGTCGGGTCGTCGAGCAGGCCGAAATGCATCGCATGGGCCGGGCAGGTGGCGACGCAGGCCGGGTCCTCGCCGTTCTGCGCTACCTCGACGGGTGACCACCCGCGGCGGTCGCGCCGGAGAGGGACCGTCGCGAAGCGTCCCCGACGCCGCGAGGACGGCGCTGTCCCCGGTGGCATCCGGAGACAGGGCTTGGTTGCTCACTAGGATCCGCTCATGCTGATCTCCGGCCTTGGCGTGTTGATCATCTTGCTCTGGCTCGCTCTCGCGAGTCTGACGTCGAGCGTCGCAACCGGACGCGGTCGACCCCGGGGGCTGTGGTTCTTCTTGGGGCTGTTGCTCGGTCCGCTTGCCCTGCTCGTCGCCGCCGTCGCCCCTCGCGAAACGTGAGCCCACGGTAGCGGTGGTCGGTGGTCGGTGGTCGGTGGTCGGCGGCGGGTAGACGGAGCGAGCGATCGTGGCCGACGTCCAACCCGCCCACCAGCCGCCGAAGACGGGCAGGACCTTGCGCAGCCTGTCGCGCTCGCCGAAGACGGCGAAAGCTCCCAGTGTGGCTGCCCATACCGTGGCACACCCGATGCTGTAGGCCATGTAGCTCTGACGAATCCTCACCTGTCCTCCTGTAGGCCCGAGGCATAGGAGACCACTGTGTCAGGAACCCTGCGCCTGACTCGGGAAGGGGTCGGGATCGAGCTGCGACGGGGCCGGTTCGAGGTGGTACTCGACGCCGAGGTCATCGCCACGATCGAACGGGGTGACACGATCGAGGCCCCACTCGCCCCGTCACACCACAGGCTGCGCGTCCGGGCAGGCCGGTACTCGAGCCGATCCCACACCTTCGACA
>OFHJ01000799.1_pt1 | contig 10626 bp, 8 predicted proteins | sample 1522001 | NCBI WGS metagenome assembly OFHJ01 (sample SAMEA2464838, study PRJEB22497) | soil metagenome | biome: Grassland; feature: Farmland; material: Clay | place: Australia | collected 2013-02-01 | depth 1.2 m | reverse complement strand
TCGGAATGGTTGCCAGCATGAGTCGCAAGGGAAATTGCTGGGATAATGCAGTCTCAGAGAGCTTCTTTGCGACATTGAAGGCTGAAGAAGCGACAGAGCCGTATGCGACGAAGCAGGATGCTCGCCGCGCAATCGCGCAATACATCCACGGATTTTACAATCCAATCCGTCTGCACTCATCACTCGGATACTTGTCGCCCAACGAGTATGCGCGCAGAATGCAACTCGCTGATCAAACAACATCTATGAGGTCCGCTGCGTAGGGCCCACTTCAATCTGCCTTTTGGTTGGGAATTCAGTCAACGCGATGACGCTAGGATTTGCGGCTAGATCGACGAAGAGCAAGTGATGAACCACTGCCTCATAGATCGAGGCGTAGCAGACTACCTGAAGCCTAACCTGAGCTCGCTGCAGCCAGCCTTGAGCTCCCATCCCCTCGAAATATTTGTAGGTGTGCCGAGTGGAGATGAACTCCTCTCCCAGACTGGCTGACGTCAACTATTTCTTTCGTACGCGACAATGATTTCTTTCGGGTCATTCCCCTCGTCGGCGGTCTCCCTTCACTGATCCCGGTGCGGTAGGCACCGGCTCTGTGGTCTTCTTCCGATGTTCAGTATTATCGTCTTCATCTTCCGCGCGACGGCGGAGCCGAAGCGCGGTCTGACTGGCCCCATGCCAGGCAGAACGTCTTGACCGATGCTCATGATGCGACCGACCGTGTTCGTTGCCCCTTGGCAGCGGTCGCCGCACGTCTCTCGGCCTGTTCGGCGCGGTAGCTCGGCCCGGTGAACTCGAGCACAGCGGCGTGGTGCACGACCCGATCGATCGCGGCGGCGGTGGTCATCGGATCCTTGAAGATCTGATCCCATTGTGAGAACACCAAGTTGGACGTGATCATCACGCTCTTTCGTTCGTACCTCTCGGCCAACAGCGTAAAGAGCACCTCCATCTCCGCGCGGTCCTGCTGAACGTATCCGATGTCATCGAGGGCCAGACACTCGAAGCGATCCAGGCGCTTGAGCTCACGCGCGAGGCGCAGATCACGTTTGGCAGCCAGCAGCTTCTCGACCAGAGCGGCCACGGTGGTGTAGTGGACGCTCGAGCCGCGCTCGACCAAGGCGCGGCCAATGGCGGCCATCACGTGGGATTTGCCCGTCCCAGGCTTGCCGACCAGGCAGACGTTGATGGCTTCGGTGAGGAACTGGCCGCGGCACAGCTCCTGGATCTGTGCGCGCATCGGCGGCGGATAGCGCGTCAACTCCAGGGCGGTGAGGGTCTTGCCGGCGGGCAGCTCGGCCTCATCCAGAAGGCGCTTGAGCCGCCGGTCAGACCGTTCCGCCACCTCCACGTCCACCAGTTCTGAGAGATACTCGATCGGCCCCCAGCCCTCGGCGATGGCGCGCTCGGCGAGCGCGGCATAGTGGGCGAGGAACGCCGGCAGCCGCAGACCCTTCAGCCGCAGCTGCAGGACCTCTTCGCGCACCGCGACGGCACTCATGGCGTCACCCCCGCTTCCGTGTTGTGGGAAGCGAGCAACCGGTCGTAGCAGCTCAGGTCGGGCGGCGGGATGTGCACATCCGGCACCCCGGTGCTGGTGCGCGGACCGCGCACCTTCTCGCGCACCGCTTCGTAGCGCGGCACGAGGCCTTCGGCACGCAGCGCCCCGAGAGCCGCCTCGACCGCCTGCTCGCCATCCCGGGCGGCCAGGTGCAGGATGCGCACGTACTCGAAGTCCGCCCGGGCATTCTCCTCGGCCACCAGTGCATCGTAAGCGCGGCGGAACTCAAGGGTCGGATACAGTGCTTCGCGATAGGCGTAGCGGCGGAACGCGCCGGGTTTGCGCACCAGGGAGTGGATAATGTGCCGGTAATCGATGTACTCGCGCTCCGCGCCGATGAGCCGCTCGAGCACCGCCACTTGCGCGCCCCGGTACTCCAGCTCAACGATATCGGCGTGCACACGCACGGTCAGCTGCCGCCCGATCAACCGCGACGGCACCATGTAGCGCCGCTCCCCGACACGGATCACGCTGTTGCGCGAGACCCGCGCGTACAGCTCCCGGTATGCCGGAAGCGTCCGCGGCGGCAACGGCCGCAGGTGCTCTCGCTCCTCGGCGAACCGTTCGGCGCGGGTCGCATTGCGCCTCGCCACGCACTCCTCGAGGAAGGCCGCATAGCTGTCCTTGCTGGGGAAGTCCCGCGATGCACGCAACCGCAGGCGCTGATCAATCGCGCTTTTGAGGTGGCCGTTGGCGGACTCGACGTCGCCGTTCTCGTGGGCATTGCCGGGGAAGTTGCGCGAGCCGCGCAGCCCATAGTGGTCCAGGAGCTGCTGGTAACGCTTGGTAAAATCCCGGCCGCGGCTCTCGTGCAGCTCGTGCGTCGCGGCCGAGAGATTGTCCGTGCGGTGCTCCACGGGCACTCCCCCGAGCCTCCACAACGCCCCCTGCAACCCTGCGCTCAGGGACTCGAAGCTCTCACTCGGGCAGATCGACACCCACTCCCAGTTCGAGTACGTCAGCACGAAGTGGTACAGCAGATGCGCAAAGGGCTCTCCGGCGATCGTGACCTCGAGTTCGCGCATGTCGGTGAAGTCCGATTGACCCTGCTCAGCAGGCTGATGCACCTGGGGGAAGAACACCTCCTTCGGTGGCCCGGACTGCGTCCGCCAGGCATGCACCCGGCGCTGCAGGGTCCGCAGCTGGCCCGCGGAGAACCGTCCGGGATGACGCTCGTTCAGCGCCGTCCAGATCGTCTTCGCCTCAAGCCCCCCATCGAGCTTCAGCCATCCCTCGATCTGCGCCCAGACTTCTTCGTAGGGGTCCAGCCGCGTCCGCCACGTCCGTGGCGCCTTCCTCGCCGAGGGCATCAGCCCCGAGCGTGCGTATTTGCGGGCCGTCGGCTCGCTCATCCCGGCGCTTGCCGCCGCCCGGGCCAGGGGATTGCCTTCTTGTAATCGCTTCATCAGTCGCCTCACTTGCTGGTCTGTGATCACGCTCGTCCCCCGGGGATGACCCGAGGGAGAGCCTAAACAAGACCGCCGTGAGGGGTCCGAACCCGAAAATTCTAATTGTCGCCGCCACCGTCTCGACCCGGCCGGCGTCAATTACCAGCCGCATCAATTACGACTATCGTCGTACGACAACTACCCGAAAGTTCTAATTGTCGCTAACCACCCAGACGCTGCGCGAGCGCCTTGTCCGTCAAGAAGTCGAAGTACGACAGGTGCCACGCCTCGTCCCCGAGATGCGCACTTATGTATCGAGAGACCTTGTCTTTGGTGTCTGCATCGAATGCCACGCAGCTCCCCTGCTTCCTAACTACTGAATATATGGACTCGGGTCGTGCTGTCCGTTAGCTGGTAGGACGTAGATCACTCATCTATGCCCTGAAGCAATAACGAAGGTTTGCTGCGCGTTCAAACACAAGTGCGGAGCGCAAAGACGAACTGGACCATTGCAAACCACGCGAGCATCGCACTCGAGCGCCGCTCCTTGTCCAGATGCGCGGACACACGCTTTGGATCGTCACCTTTTCGTTTCACCCGAGGGGTAACTGAAACCGACGCCGTAGGGAAAGATCCGCTCGACCCATCCAGTATGCATGTGCAAACGGCCAAGATTTTGAGAAAGTCAGCACAGTTTCCCAGTTTCCGGGGGGGGGACTGAGCGCGAACGGACGGCGGCCAGACTACCCAATAGTGTCACCCAGTGCTGCCGAGGGCCCGCATAAGCCCCTTGGGTTGGGAATCTGAGTGGCGCTCAACAATTTCTCTCACCCGGAAACCGCGTAGATTCAATAGCTTATGCGTCAATCTCCGCTGGTGACATTAATAATCAGTCCTCACAAGACGCCGGCGAACACGGACCGGCGCCGCAGGCGTCAACCGAGCCGACCGGTTGGCGCCTCACTCGCCCGCGCGCCCAGTCGCCGCGACAGCACCTCGGCGGCACGCAGCACCGTAGTGCTGATATTACGGATCTGTGCGTCAAACGGCTTGCTGTACCCCAGCGCCACCAGCGCCATCACTATACCGTGTGAATGATCGAACACCGGGGCGGCGATGCCGGCAATTCCGGGGATGAACTCGCTCGTATACACGAACCCCTGCGTCCGTGCGCGCGCGCTGAGCGCTTCAACCGCCTCGCGGGTGCACGGCATGAGTCCCTTGCGGCGATTCTCACTCAACTCGCGCGTGACCATCGCCTTGGTTGCCGCACTCGGCAAGAAGGCGAGAAACGCACCGCCCGTTGCCGACCGGGTCAGTGGCATAACCGACCCGACCCGCAAGCTCGCGGCGACCGGCGAGTCGGCGCCGATCCAGCGCACGATCGTGGCCCCCTGGTTCGCCCACACGGCCAGCGCCACGGTCTGATCAATCTCCCGCGACAACTCCGGCAGGGACGCCGCGGCGACCTTGACGACATCAAGGCGCGCCAACGCGCTCAATCCGAGTTGCAGCGCGAATGGACCGAGGTCGTACAGACCCGTCTCACTGTGCTGCTCGACCAGCCCCATGCGCGACAGGCTCACCAGATAGCGGTGCGCTTTTGCCGCCGGCATGCCGGTCTGCTGGGCAAGGTCGCGCAGCATCTGAGGGCGATGAGCACGACTCAAGGCCGACAGAAGCGTCGCGCCCACTTCGATGGATTGGATGCCCTGCTGAGGCTTGCGCTTGCGGATCATGCCGGAAACGTAAGACTTGACGCGGAGGAAGGCAAGTAATTACGATTTCATTAACGTATTCATTATTCCGTAATGCTGATAACAACCCGCACGGGGGGCACATGAGCGATACCAACGGTCAAGGCGCACGACGAGGGGCACAGGTATTACAGCGGCTGCGCGACCAGCACCCGACCATCTGGTATCGGGGCGAACAGGTCAAAGACGTCACCACGCACCCGGCCCTGCGCGGCGGGGTGCAGACACTGGCGAGACTGTACGATTTGCAGTGGGAGAATCCGGACGTCAGCCTGTACGACTCGCCCACGTCGGGTCACAAGGTCGCCCGCTCATTCCTGATGCCCAAGACCCACGCGGAACTCGAAAGCGTCACTCGAGCGATGAAAGTCTGGGAAGACCACACCTTCGGGATGATGGGCCGGGTCCCGGACTACATAAACCGGGCCATGACCGGTTACGCCGCCGGCGCACCCTTCTTGGCCGAGGCCGGGAAACGCTATGGTGACAATGCGATCCGCTGCTACGAATATCTGCGCGAGAACGATCTGTGCCTGACGCACACCCTGGTTCCGCCTCAGGCCAATCGTTCAGTGAGCATGGCCAAGCAAGCCGACCCGTTTCTGGCTGCGCGCGTCAAAGAGGAAACGGACGCCGGAATCGTCATTCGTGGCTGCCGCATGCTCGCCACTTTGCCAATCTCCGACGAGATCATGGTCTTCCCCTCGACCCTGCTCAAGAGCGCCGAGGAGGATGCACCGTACGCGTTCGGCTTCTGCATCCCCAACAATACACCGGGCCTGCGATTCATTTGTCGCGAGAGCGTCGACTACGGTCGATCTCATTTCGATCACCCGCTCGGATCGCGATTCGAAGAAATGGACGCAGTGGTGGTCTTCGACGACGTATTCGTACCGTGGGAACGCCTATTTCTGTACCGGGACGTCAAGCGGTGCAACGAAGCCTACGCGCGCACCGGTGCGGTCGTGCACATGACCCATCAGGTCGTGGTCAAGAACATCGCGAAAGCTGAATTCCTCCTCGGTCTCGCCTCCTTGCTGGTCAACACGATTGGCGCGGAGATTTTTCAGCACATCCACGAGAAGCTGGCGGAACTGTGGGTCACGGTCGAGACGATGAAGGCCTTCTTGCGCGCCTCGGAAGCGGATGCCGCACTGGACGAATGGGGCGTGATGCGTCCCGCCTGGAATCCGCTCGATGCAGCCCGCAACCTCTTTCCGCGACTGTACCCACGCATGGTCGAGATCATCCAGCAGATCGGGGCGAGCGGTCTGGTCGCCATGCCGATGGAAGCCGACCTGAAGGGCCCGCTGGCCGATGACATCCGTAAGTACTACCAAGCAGCCCGCGCCGAAGCTTTCGACCGAATCCCGCTATTTCGTCTCGCGTGGGATGCAGCCCTTTCCGCCTTTGCGTCGCGGCAGGTACTGTACGAGCGATTCTTCTTCGGTGATCCGGTTCGCATGGCCGGCGCGCTGGTCACGGGCCACAATGCACAGATCAAGGACTATGCGGCCAAAGTGATGACTTTCGTGCAGCAGAATCGTGATGAGGCATTCGCAGACGCCGAGAAGGCATGACGCTCGCATGAACCCCAAACCGCCCGATACCCGCAGATTCCGCGACACGATGGGACTGTTGTGCACCGGCATCGCGGTCATCGTCGGGCAGCTGGACGACGAGGTGTTGGCGATGACGGTCAACGCGGTCAATTCCCTCTCGCTCGAGCCGATGCTGGCGTTATTCTGCCCGGGCAAACGAACGCGCTTCGCCCAACAGCTCGAATCGCTCTCGGATTTCACGATCAATTTTCTGCGCCACGAACAGCAGGCACTCTCGACATACTTTGCCGGCGGCTGGCGCGAACCGCAGCCGCCGCCCTTCCGTTTCGTCCCATGGCGATGCGCGCCCCGACTCGAGGGCTGTCTCGCCTCCATCGACTGCGAGCTCGAGCGAATCGTCGATGCGGGCGATCACTGGCTGGTGATCGGCGCGGTTCACGACCTGCACATTGGGGTTGCTCCCCATCGACCACTGCTGTTCTTGCAGGGCCGTTATCATGGTGTGGACTTCGGGCCGGGCGAACCTGCGCCGGACCTCAACGCACAGGATGAACCTCCACAGGTCTTTTATGGATCGTGAGCCCGCACCGCAGGCCCATCGGTCGGCACGGCTCGGCGCGTCGGCTTGACAATCTCGGTCCGCACGATAATTATGATGTTAATTACTCCAATCGTGTGATGCCCATGCCGCACATCGTAATCGAATATTCAGCGAACCTGCGAGATCAGTTGGACCTCCCGGCCTTCCTCGCACACCTCCACAGCGCCGCCCTCGAGACAGGCATCTTCACCCCGGGCGGTGTGCGCACGCGCGCACACGCGAGCGAGGATTACGTGATCGCCGACGGTCATCCGGAAAACATCTTCGTGCATATCCTGGCGCACATTGGCCACGGGCGTGATCTCGCCACCCGTCAACGTGTCGCCAAAGCGATTTTCACTGCGGCCAAGGAGTACCTTGCACCGTTGGCCGATCACACGCCATTGGGACTGTCTTTCGAGCTCACCGAAATTGATCCCCAACTGAGCTTCCGCGCCAACAATCTGCACGACTATGTCGAACAGCGCCGTAATCGCGAAGTGCCCGAATGAACACATTCGAATCAAACACCGCAAAGGCGGCACAGTACCTCGATCGATTCTCCTCCGAGCCGCTCGGACACTTCATCGCGGGTCGCTTGACACGGCCTGAAGGACAGTCGGCATTCGAGAACCCCTCTCCAGTCGATGGGCGGGTCCTGAACAGGGTCTGTTCCGGCACAGAACAGGATGTCGACACGGCTGCGCGGACCGCCGAGGCCGCTCAACGGAGCTGGCGAAGTACGAGCGGCGAGGCGAGGCGCGCCCTATTGCACCGGATTGCCGATGCCATCGAGGCGCATCGCGAGGAGATCACACTGCTCGAGTGCATGGATACGGGACAGCCACTGCGCTTCATGAAAGGTGCCGCCACGCGTGGTGCGCAGAATTTCCGTTTCTTTGCCGACCGAGCGCCGTCCGCCGCAAACGGCTTGGCTCTGCCCGCCACCGAACACATGAACTACACCGTGCGTCAACCCATCGGTCCGGTCGCGGTGATCACGCCCTGGAATACGCCGTTCATGCTCTCGACGTGGAAAATCGCGCCCGCGCTGGCAGCTGGCTGCACGGTGGTGCACAAACCGGCCGAGTGGAGCCCGCTGACGGCAATCAGACTTGCCGAAATCATGACCGAGGCCGGCCTTCCACCCGGCGTCGTCAACGTCGTCAACGGTGTCGGCGAACGTGCGGGAAAATTGCTCACCGAGCACCCCGCCATCCGCGCCACGGCCTTCATCGGCGAGTCGAGAACCGGCAGTCTGATCATGAGCCAGGGTGCCGCGACGCTGAAGCGCGTACACCTCGAACTGGGCGGCAAGAACCCAGTCATCGTCTTCGACGACGCAGACCTGGAACGCGCCCTCGATGCAGTCGTATTCATGATCTACAGCCTCAACGGCGAGCGCTGCACGTCCTCGAGCCGACTCTTGGTACACGAATCGATCTACGAGCGCTTCGTCGAGCGCGTGGCCGAGCGCGTCTCCCGCTTACGAGTGGGGCATCCGCTGGATCCTGCCACGGAGATCGGCCCACTCGTGCACGCACGTCATCTGGACAAGGTCCTGGGCTACTTCCGGATCGCACGGGACGAGGGAGCACGAATACGCGTCGGAGGCCACCGTATCGATGCCCTCAAACCCGGGCTCTACGTGCAACCGACGTTGTTCACGCATGCTTGCAACTCGATGCAGGTAGCGCGTGAGGAGATTTTCGGTCCGGTACTGACCGCAATCCCGTTTCATGACGAAGACGATGCCCTGCAGATCGCCAATGACACGCCCTATGGCCTCACTGCGTATGTCTGGACGTCCGATACGGGCCGTGCGTTGCGCATGGCGCACGGAGTGGATGCCGGCATGGTTTGGGTGAACTCGGAAAACAATCGCCACCTGCCCTCCCCGTTTGGCGGCATGAAGGCCAGCGGCATCGGCCGCGACGGCGGTGACTACAGTTTCGACTTTTACATGGAAACGAAGAACATCTGTCTTTCATTTGGCACACATCAAGTGCCGAAGCTTGGTGCGTGAACCAAGCATCAGGAGACTCGCACATTGGCTGCACCCCTCGAGAAACTCAAAGGCTCAATTCCCCCGCTCGTCACACCCTTTTGCGACGGCAATCCTGACTACGATGCCTATGCAAGACTGGTCGAATTTCAGATTCGGAACGGCTCCCACGGCGTACTGGTGAACGGTACGACTGCCGAACCCTCGACCCTGTCGACTGAAGAACGCAACCGTCTCGTTGACGTTGCCGTCGAGGTCTGCGCCGGGCGGGTCCCCGTCGTCGCCGCGACAGGTTCCCAGTCACTAAGCGAGACACGTGTCCTGACAGAACACGCCGCAAAGACCGGTGCCGATGCGCTGCTCATCGTGACCCCCTACTACATTCGCCCGCCGCAGCGCGGACTCATCGCCTACTACCTCGAACTCGCCTCCATCAGCGACCTGCCGTGGATGGTCTATCACATCCCCGGGCGCACTGCCGTCAGCGTGACCCTCGACACCCTCAAGACCCTGCGGGCCCGATCGGACTCATTCGTCGGCATGAAACACGCGGTGAATGATCTGGCTTTGGTCTCGGCATGCCATGCCGAACTCGGTCCCGAGTTCAAGATCTTCGTTGGCCTCGAAGAACTCAGCTTTCCGATGATGGCGGTCGGCGCCTGCGGTCTCATGAACGCCGTCGGCAACCTGCGCCCACAAGTCCTCTCAGAACTCTGCGAAGCGGTGTGGCGCGGTGATTTGCATGCGGCTCAGGCCTTGCACCATCGCCTGTTCGAGATCAATCAGGCCGTGTTCTTCGATACCAACCCCATTCCCATCAAGTACATGATGCGACGATTGGGCATCTTGCCGCGCAACGAGCATCGCCTGCCGATGATGAGTGCGACGCCGGAGCTGGAGGCGTGTCTGGACACGGTTCTCGATCGCGCTGGCCTGCTCACGGAGGCGAGCACTTGAGACTGATCAACTTCCAAGTCGGGAACCACACCTCCTGTGGTGTACTCGTCCCCAGTGGAATCATCGACCTCGGTGCACGCCTCGGCGCGCAAGCCGCAGACGTCCCGTCATTGCTGCGCGCAGACCTCGGTGAGCGCGCTCGGGAATGTGCCGAATCCAGCAGTATCGATTACAGCCTCGAGGAAGCACGACTGCTCAATCCGGCAGGGCGCTGCACGCGTTATTTTTGCATCGGGGTTAACTACCCGGAGCGCAACGAAGAGTACATGGACGGTTCCACACGCCCGAAATATCCCAGCGTCTTCATGCGTACGCACACGACGTTTTCCGCCCCCGGGGAGGCGATCATACGGCCACGTGAGTCATTGCAACTCGACTACGAGGGTGAGATCGCGGTTATCATCGGCCGCGGAGGCCGCCGCATACCTGAACACGACGCGCTGACGCATATTTTCGGCTTCGCCTGTGCCAACGACGGTTCCGTCCGGGATTGGCTGCGCCATTCCAAGTTCAATGTGACGCAGGGCAAGAATTTCGATCGATCCGGATCACTGGGACCGGCGATCGTGACAGCGGACGAGGTTGGGAAATCCCGCCTGCGGGTCATCACTCGAGTCAACGGTGAGATCCGTCAGGACGACCACGCCGACAGGATGATATTTTCAATACCCTATTTGATCAGTTATCTCTCGCGCTTCTGCACGCTCGAACCGGGAGACGTCATCCTGACGGGCACCCCGAGCGGTGCCGGCGCCCGTCTCGACCCACCGCAGTACTTGGTACCGGGCGATCAAGTCGAGGTCGAAGTCTCCGCAGTGG
>OFHJ01000798.1_pt1 | contig 10629 bp, 7 predicted proteins | sample 1522001 | NCBI WGS metagenome assembly OFHJ01 (sample SAMEA2464838, study PRJEB22497) | soil metagenome | biome: Grassland; feature: Farmland; material: Clay | place: Australia | collected 2013-02-01 | depth 1.2 m | reverse complement strand
GACGGCCTCGAGTGCGCGCGCCGCATCCTCTCCAGTGCGCAGCGGCCAACCGCCATTTTCGCCAGCAACGACGACATGGCCGCAGCGGCAATCTGTGTGGCCCGCCAGATGAACATCGCACTGCCCGAGCAGCTCTCGATCGCCGGGTTCGATGACGCGCCCGTGGCCACGATGATCTGGCCACAGCTGAGCACCGTGCGACAGCCGCTGCGCGCCATGGGGCGAGCGGCTGCCGAGCTGATCATCCAGCACAAGCCGCACCGGCGTGGATGGCCACAGCCGATGCCGCGGCCACACTTGGACCTGGAAGTGATCCTGCGCGGCTCGATCGCCGCAGCGCCCACCGGCCGCGCGTAACATTCCCCGCCCGGCGCCGATCACGCGGACCCGGCGTGATTCAGTGCTCGCCGAGCACCTCGGCCAACGTACTGACCGCCTCGACGATGTGATAGAAGCTGCTCGCCGGGGAGGGTTCACTGACGAACGAGCCGTCGGGCATCCTCCGGTCGAGCCAGAGTCCCGGCGCGGGCGAGAGGTAAGCCTGCAGCGCCCCGAGCGCTTGCGTGACCGGCGGCCAACTGCCCTCACCGAGATCGGCCAGGCGCGCCAGCGTTTTGATCCGCTCGGTCTGCGGCCAAAGCCGCGCCTGCGGATCACGGATCGTCAGGTCCACGTTCAGCGCGTTCACGGCAAAGCCGTCGAGCACGCCGTGCTGCTCGGCAAACTGCCCCAGGCGCAGCGCGGCCTGGCGCACCGCCGGCCGCGCCGCATCGAAGCGCAGCAGCAGCCCGGCCCACTCGAACTGGTGGCCGGGCTCGATCGATCCGGAGCGCACCAGCATACGCGCCTCATCGAATGCGAACGCCTCGCGCAGAACGCCGTTGGCCGGATCGATCCAGTACTCGAGCGCGAGTGAGACGATCTGCTCGGCCAGATCATGCCAGTGCGGGGCTGGATCGAGCGCCCGCCAGGCGAGCGTTGCCTCGAGCAGGTGCATATGGGGATTGGCGAGCCGCGGGGAGTGCGCATCCGTGTCGGTGTCGGTGAGGAATCCGTGCCGGCCGGCGAGTCGCCGCGTGATGGCCCCAAGCAGTTCAGTCGCGCGCGCCACGCAGCCGGCGCCCCGACCGAGCAGGCGGTGTGACTCGGCAAGCGCCAGCAGCGCAAAGGCCTGATCGTAAAGCACGGCCCGCTCGTCAAGCACCGTGCCGTCCGGGCCGAGCAGCGTACGCATCAGCCCATCAGCTCGCCGATAGCGCGTGTACGCATGATCGAGCCCGTCGATCACCAGAGCATGTATGTTGCCGTGGCAGCCGAAGGCGGCCGCACGAGCGAAGCAGAAAATCTGGCGGAACTGGACCCGCGCGCGGCGCGCGTCTGCTGCCATCGGGCCTTCGACAGAGAGCCGCTCGTGAAATCCGCGCCCGACACGATCCCACCCGCATGACGCCCAGAGCGGGTAGGCCTCCCAGAGGAGCCAGTGGCGCAGCTGTTCGTATGCGCTCAGGGTTTGCGTGTGGGCGGCCGGGCTCATCGGGCTGGGTGCCCCGGTACCGCCGCATCCCGCAATGCGCAGCCGTACTTGTCTGACGACATGAGCATTCCCGTCCCAAGTCACCGGCGCAGAACTATGGCGCCAGCGCGTTCAGGATAGCGAGTCGGACGGAAGGCATCAATGCCGGCCGGGCAAAACACCGGCGCCCGTAGCGTCGGTCACATCCGGGGGGGGGACGTGTGGGCGAACGCCACGGGCGCCGACAGGCGAAGCGGGCGGGAGAGCTGGGCGGCTTCAACGCGGACAGGCCGCGGCGCCGGCGCTGTCCGACTGCACCCCGATGTCGGCAACGGCGAGCGCGAGCCGACCGGAGGTTTGAATCGCGAACGGTGTGGTGATGTGACTCATGTTGGCACCGGCGCGCGCGAAGCACGCCAGCGGAATGCGCAGCCGGTGCCAGCGCCCAAGCCGGCCGCGGCGCAACACCGCGTTCACCGGCAGAACGCCGGCGCAAGCCGGGCCACAGCCCATACGCAGCGTAACCGCGGCCGTCGGTGCGCGTACGAGGCGATAGCGCAGGGCGAGAACCATCTGGCCGTTGCTCTGGCGCGTGAGGTTCACCGCGGTCGCCCCCGTGAGCGCCACACTGGCATCAGCCCCGCCCCGCCAGGTCAGCAGGCGCGCATCTTCCTGGCGGCGCCAATCCAACGCGCTCAGGATCACGCGCCCGCCCGCGGCCCGACCGATACCCCGCGGCAGCGGGCGCGCACTCGCGCCGTGCAGCACCGCCCAGTGCCAACCCGGACCGCCGTGACCGGCGGAGAAAAAGTTGCGCGCACTGACCGCGGGCACCAGGGTCACGCGAGCACGAACCGGGAGATGCGGCACGTTGCCATCGGATGCATCGCGCAGACCGTAGCCGTACGGGAACAGCGGTTTGCCCGGCACATCCAGGCCAAACTGCAGCGGCGTACGCGGCCAGGCAAACGGCAGCGTGCCGTGAAAGTCGTAGCGGATCCGTCCACCGGGCCGGCGAAAGAGAACATCGGCGACCCCCTCCCCGTCGGAACCGGGCAGCCAGGCCGCGACGAACGCCGCCGAAGCATCAAGTTCCGGGTTGACCCACAGCGGACGGCCGGAGAGGAACACCGATACGATGGGGATGTGCGCGGCGCGCAGGCGCCGCAGCAGCGCGAGATCGCGCGTTGCCGAGCGCCCCGAGAACTCCAGCTGGTGCACGTCCCCCTCGAACTCCGCGTACGGATGTTCGCCGTAAACGACGATCGCCACGTCGGGTCGCCGGGTGTAATGACCGTCGACACTGAGCACCGCGGTGCCACCGGCGGCACGAACGGTTGAAGCAATTCCCTGCCAGATCGACAGCGCGTGTGGGAAGTCCGCGTTGGTCGTGCCCGTGCCCTGCCAGGTGAGCGTCCAGCCGCCGCACTGCATCGGGATATTGTTGGCCCCATCGCCTGTCACCAGCACCCGCTCGGCGGGCGAGAGCGGCAACAGGTGGTGTTCGTTCTTGAGCAACACCAGCGACTCGCGTACCGCCTGGCGGGCGAGCGCCCGATGTGCCGCACTGCCGAGCAATCCGAAATGCCCGGCGAGCCTGCGCCGCGCCGGCGGTCCCTCACGCCAGAGCCGATCACGCAGCTTGACCCGCAGGATGCGGCGCACGGCGGAGTCGAGGCGGTGGCGCGAAATCTCGCCGTCGCGCACCTGCGCGAGCGTGTTCCGGAACAAGGCCTTCCAGTCGTCCGGCGCCATGAACACATCCAGGCCCGCATTGATGGCGCGTGCGCAACTCACATCCGTGCAGCCCGGAACCTGGCCCTGCGCGTTCCAGTCGCCAATCACGAACCCGTCAAAGTGCCAGCGGCGCTTCAACACCGAAGTCAACAGTCCGTGGTTGGCCAGCATTTTCTCGCCCTGCCAGCTCGAGAAGCTCGCCATGATGGCCTGGGCGCCGGCACGGATGGCCGTCTCATAGCCGGCGGCATCCCGACGAATCAGCATCCGCTCGCTCTCGCGGTTGTCGCCCTGGTCGACGCCGTCGGTTCCGCCATCGCCAATGAAATGTTTGGGCGTGGCGATCACGTGAACGGCGTCGAGGAACCGCGGTGTGTTCGGCGCGCCTTGCAGCCCGATCACCATGGCCCGGGCCAGCACGGCGACCCGCTGCGGGTCCTGCGAGTAACTCTCGTAGGTCCGGCCCCAGCGCTCGTCGCTCACCACCGCCACCGTCGGCCCGAACGTCCAGTCGAGTCCCACGGCGCGCACTTCCTCGGCGGTGGCTCGTCCGATGCGCCGCACCAGCGCCGGGTCGTCTGCCGCCCCGAGCCCGATGTTCTGGGGAAAAATAGTTGCGCCGTAGATATCGTTCGCCCCGTGAACCGCGTCCATGCCCCACATCACGGGTATCGGTCGCCTCACGCCCCGGGTGCTGAGCGAATCCCGGTAGAAGCGATCCGCCAGCGCCAGCCATGCCCGGGGTGGCGCGGTGAGGGTGCCCCCCGGCTTGGAATTACCCCCGTTCAGGATGCTCCCGACCGGCCAGCGCAGCAGGTCCTTCGGGCCGATGGCGCTGATGTCTGCCTGGATCAGCTGGCCGACCTTCTGGCGCAGCGTCATCTGGGCAAGGATGCGCGCGACGCGCCGTTCCAGGGCCGGGTTGCCCTTCTCGCCCGGGTACAGCAGCGGCCAGCGCTCCGGGTGTACATCGGGTCCTGCCCCGTGTGCCGCCGCGGTAGCGGCCAAGCCTGCCAGGATACTGATGCCCAGCGCCAGGGCCCGCAGGCCACCTGCACGGCGAGCACCGCTTCGATCCAAACCCGTCGTCTTCATGGTCTTGCGGTCCGCCCCCGCCCCCTCCGGCCCCCTCGGGGCATCGTGGGAGGGAGAATACAGGGGATGACAACGCTGTCAATCAGCGCAGGGGTGCTGCGATGCCGGTTCGGTCAAAAGCGCACGCGTTGCCAGGCGCGGGATCGCCAGCGCAGGAACAGCGATGAGCCGAGCAGCACGACGTAGAGGATGACCGCCGTCCAGCCCCCCGACGCCCCCCACCCGAACTGTGGCAGAAAGTGGAACCAGCCCTGTCCGGGGGCAAAGGTGAGCGCGTGCGCGAGCGGCAGGAAGACCAGCCAGCACACCGGCAGGATCAGTGCCGCGGGCACCCGGACGTCACCGGCGCCGCGCAGGCACATGCTGCTGCCGAGATTCAGCCCGTCGAAGAACTGGTAGCCGGCCGCGAGCCACAGCAGGCGCGTGCCGAGGTGCACGGCCGCCGCGGCATGGGGATCACGGGCCGCCGCGAACAGCGGCAGCAACCACGGCCCGGCGAGCGCCAACGCGAGACCGATGCCCCCCATGACCGCCGCCGCGAGCAGGATGATGCGGGTCCCGAGGCGCAGCGCCCATGCCCGCTCGCCGGCGCCAATCGACTGCCCGACCAGCGTGGCGGCCGCGGTGGCGATCCCGATACCGGGCATGTACGCCATGGAGGTCAACACCGTCACCATCTGGGTCGCCGCGCCCGCGACCATCCCGTAGCGCACCTGCATCATCTGGAACACGGCAAAGCCGATCACGTCCGCGGCGGGCATCAGCCCGAGGGGAATCCCGAGCCGCAGCTGCCGACGCACGCTGGACCAACGGGGCCGCCAGGTCAGGTGAGAGCGAAAGGCGCTGCGGATCGGCGCGCGCAGAAACAGGGCGAAACCCAGCGCAAAGCCCACCGCCTGTGCCGCGTTGCTCGCCCAGGCCGAGCCGGCCACGCCCCAGCCGAAATGAAAGATGAACAGCTCGTTGAATAGGCCGTTGGCCAGCGCCGCCGCCGCGGCCACCATGAAGCTGACGCGCGTGCGGCCAATCCCGTTGAAGAACCCCATCATGGCCCAGGTGGCCACCGCGAAACACGCGCCGCCGATGCGGGGCAGCCAGAATGCGCCGGCCAGCCGGGCGATGGGCGGTGCGAACCCGAACGGTCGCAGCATCCAGTGCCCGGCAAGACCCAGGGCAATACAGATCGGCGTGATCCACAGCGTCAGCCACAGTGCGGTCCATGTCGCCTGGGCGGCGCAGCGGAAACGGCGGGCGCCGTGCGCGTGGGACGCGAGCGTCTGGACCGCCATGCTCGAGCCGCCGAGCACCAACAGTACCCCGAGAATCAGCCATTGCACGGCACCGACCGCCGCGAGCGCGGCGGTGGAAATGTGGCCGATGAACCACATGTCGGTGAGGTTGAGGACGACCTGCACCGCGCTGTTGGCCATCAGCGGCAACGCGAGCGCCCACACGGCGCGCAGGTCGATGTGCACGCCACCGTCGGCATCGCGGCGCTGCGCCGGCAGGCGCCGCGAATCACGGACGGTATCGGATACGGTATCCATGCACAGACTCGGGGGATCGGCCGCGCATTCTCGCATGCCGCACTTTACGCGGCGCGCCGCTGCGTGCACCGTAGCGGACCATGGCTGCCCGCAAGAAGACCCCGACGCCGCGCAAGCGCGCGGCGCCCAGCAAGCGCCCCGCCAAGGGCCGCAAGCGCGGCTCGCTGGCGCCCGGTTCGCGCGCACGGGGCCTCGCCGCGGGCGAGACCGCCCTGGCGCTCGAGAGTCCCGAAGTCGCCACGCTCGCGGCAGAAGTGCGTACGCGCTGCGGCGCGCCGATCGGTGCGTACCGTGAACCGCTCAGCGGCCGCCCGCTGCTGCTCGCCACCGTGCCGCTGGCGGCACTGCAGCCCACGCCATTCCAGCGCGACCTCTCCCCGACGCACACGCAGCGCCTGGCGCGGCGCATCGACGAGTCGGGGGCCTTCCTCGATCCGCTGATCGTCGTGCGCGGCGAGGACGGGAAGTTCTGGACGCCGAACGGGCGGCACCGGCTGGCCGCCGCCAAGGTGCTCGGACTGCGCCAGATCACGGTCCTGATCTCCCCCGACGCCGACCTCGCCTACCGGATTCTGGCGCTGAACACCGAGAAGGCGCACAACCTGCGCGATCGCAGCCTGGAGGTGATCCGCATGGCCCGTGGCCTCGCCGAGGGGCGCCGCCGGGGGAGCGAGCAGACCTGGTCCGAGCAGTTCGAGGCGCCCGAGCTGTTGACGCTCGGACTGCTCTACGAAACGTCCGGCCGCTTCGCCGGCGGTGCCTACAGCGCCTTTCTGCGCAAGGTCGACCGCTTCAGCGACCGTCCCCTGGCACGCAGCCTGCGTGAACGGGAGGGTTACGCGGCGCGCCTGCTCGGCATCGACGCCGAGGTCAAGCGCATCATCGCCGGCCTGCAGTCGCGCGGCTTCCGCTCACCCTACCTGCGCAATTACGTGGTCGCCCGCATCAACCCGGTGCGCTGGCTCAAGCCGCGCAAGGCCGGCGCCGCACCACTGATGCCCATGGGACAGGCACTGACTCGCATGAGCGCGGCCGCCCGCGGCTTCAAGCTCGATTCCGTATCACACCGCGATCTGGCATGGATCGCACTCGGGGCGGCTGCCGAGGAGTGAGGCTGGCTCGCGGCTCGCCCACTCAGGACGGAACGCGCAGCACCTGAGCATTGGCGCCGCGCCCGACGCGCACGTAGCGCGTGCCCAGCGTGCGGCTGCGCCCGCTCACCACGGTGACCATCCTGCCCAGCGGCAGCGCTTCGACATCCTCCCGCGGCCGCGACACGAACAGCTCCGCCTGGAAGCACCCCTCGGCCTCCAGGCCACTGGTGTCGATGCCGAGCTTCTCGAGCGTGGTCAGGCAACTGCTGAACTCGTTCAGGTCGCGGAATCGCCGCTGCACAAACGTCGCCCCGGCGAGCTTCTCGGTCACCAATCCGTACTCGGCGAGCGTCGCGGCAATCTTGTCGTAGGGAAACATCCGCAGCACGAACGACACGACCCACGGCGGCCGCTCGGTCGAATCGAGGATGGCCGCGAAGGTCCGCTCGCTCACGTAACCGACGCAGCCGGTGGAGAGCACCACGTCGGCAGCGCGCAGCGACTGGCGGTCCTCGGGCTGCGGCGAGGTGCTCTCGAAGTTGGCGACCACACCGGCGTCGAGCAGACCTACGGAGACTGCGTAGCGCACGGCGGCCGCCGACACATCCAGCCCGATGAAACGAGCATTGCCGATGTGCGGCCAACTGCCGTAGTAGTTGCGGTCCAGCTGCGCGAGATCCTCCGGCTCGACTGCCGCAATATCCGGGTTGCCGTAGCGCAGCCGCAGACGACGGAAGGTCAGCGGAAAGCGGTGCACCGCGGCATTGATGCCGTAAGAGCAACCGACATCGAGCACCGTCGGATGCCTGCCCGAGCGTTTTTCCCGTGCCCGCAGGATCTGACGAATGATCGGCTGCGCAACGTCCGGGATCATGTAATCGAGCGCCCCCAGCACGGAGAAGTATCCGCGCGGATCGGGTTGCTCGTAAATATTGTCGAAGTTGGCCTTCGACGCGTTCAGCGTGGCGTACTGCTGCATTTCGTTCTCCTTGCGATCGATCGTGCGGCGCCGGCGCCGATCGTTTTCAGATAACGCAGCGACCCGTCCATGTGGCCGCTCGAGACCGTCAATCATAATATATTTGCGGGAATGTAATGGGACAAAAAGCCGCGCCGGGAGGCGCGACCTTGACCTCAGCTAATAAATGTCACTCGCCGAGCAGGATTTCGCCGGCCGCCGCCGGCGCGGAGCGCCGAATGGCGCCCAGCAGTGTCGCGAGGCTGCGCGAGAGCTTGTCCAGGTCCCGCCCGGCGATCTGGCGCAGCGCATCGACCAGCAGGCCGCTGCACGGCCGGGGTGAACGCCCCAGCAGGCGCGTCCCTTCGGCGGTGACGTGCAGGTGCACGACGCGCTGATCGCGCCGATCGCGTACGCGGCGGATCAGCCGGCGCGCCGCCAGCGCATTGATGAGGTTGCTCGCGGTCGTCTGGTGCAACGCAAGACGCGCAGCGAGTTCATTGACGGTGACGCCGTCGGCGTGTGCCACCTCATCGAGCGCCCACAACTGCGAACCCGACATGCCAGTGGCCCGCCGGACGCGCACGTCGTGCTGGCGCGCCGAGCCCACAACGGTACGCAGATCCTGCAGTGTTCGCAGCTCAATGGCAGCGCGGCGCGCCCGGTTCTTGGCCGCGCGGCGCGCGGTACTTTGCGAAGATCGAACTGGCAAAAGGACAACCCAACTTCGCGCGACGCCCTGTGCGCCTCACCCCCCAAGGGTAGCCGGACGGCGCGAAGCACACAACGCCCCGGACGGATGCGTTGCCAGAGTCGGCATTTGCGTTAACCTAAGGCCGTGAAACACCTGCACCTGCTCATCCTGCTGCCGATCGTGCGCAGCGCACCGCTCGACCTGATCCAGGGTGCAGGCACGGCCCTCGCACTGCTTGCGGTGACGCTGCTGGCGCGGCGCATCGCCGCCCGTTATTTCCAGCGCGCCCATGCCGCCGGTCGCACCGACGTGATGGAGCTTGCCCTCGATCTGGTTGGGCGCACCAGCAAGACCTTCCTGGTGGTGGTCTCGGTGTACGCCGGGCTGCAGTTCCTGCACCTGCCGCCGCGCGGTCGTGAACTGGTCAACTCGACGGTCACCGTGGTGTCGTTCTGGCAGCTGGGGCTCTGGGCGAGTGTGGCGGTGAGCTGGTGGCTGGAGCGCAGCCGGCGCGGACGCCGCGGCGACGATCGCGCCGCGGCCAGCTCGCTGGCGGTGGTCGCCTTCCTCACCAAGGCGGTGGTGTGGGTCATGATGGTGCTGCTGGCGCTGGAGAACCTCGGGGTGAACATCACCACCCTGGTGGCCGGCCTCGGCGTCGGCGGCGTGGCGGTGGCGCTGGCCGTGCAGAACATTCTCGGCGACTTGTTCGCGTCGCTGTCGATCACGTTCGATCAGCCATTCTTCGTCGGCGACTTCGTCTCGGTGGACACCTTCTCCGGCACCGTCGAGCATATCGGCATCAAGAGCACCCGCCTGCACAGCATCAGCGGCGAGGAAATCGTGATCTCCAACGCCGACCTGCTCAAGAGCCGGCTGCGCAATTTCGGGCGCATGACCGAGCGGCGGGTGCTGTTCACGGTCGGCGTGACGTACGAGACGCCGGTGGAGAAGGTCGAACAGGTCCCCGGCATCATTCGCAGCATCATCGAGGCGATTCCAGAGGCCCGCTTCGACCGCAGTCATTTCTCCGCGCACGGCGCCGTGTCGCTCGATTTCGAGACCGTGTACTACGTGCTGAAGCCGGAGTACCAGCGCCATATGGATATCCAGCAGCAGATCCACCTGAAGCTGCACCGGGAATTCGCCCGCCTGGGGATCGAATTCGCCTACCCGACGCAGCGGCTGATCATGGAGCGGGCCATGGTGTCGCGCGCCGAGGCGGCACCGGCCGGCGCCTAGCGGGTCATCCCGGGCCGCAAAAAATTACCGCAGACGCCGAAATCTGCTTCCCTGGCATTGACCCGCCGACACAGACGGATATGATCAGGGTCATATTGGCGGCCTAGACCGTTTCCGCTGCCCGGCGAACCAGCGACAGGGCGCGGTGCGATCCGCCTCATTCATCTTGAACCATGCGGGAGCCACCGGCGATACGCATGCCCCGATGTTCAGGGGTTGCCGTCGGTGCGATGGAGCGCGCGCCCGCGAACGTTGCCCAGCACTCGCCCTGTCGGCGGGCGGACGGCGTGGCGGCTCACGCCGATCACGCGGACTGTCCGAGCGGCGGGGCGGATGACGGGACACACCGGCGAGAGGCTGCATCGGGCAGCTTTGGCCGGGTCACCAACCAATGAGGCCGATCATGCGACACGAGCGCCGCAGCGCTGTGGCGCGCACGCCCCGGGTCGCTCCGGACGCTGCGCGCCGCCCCCAGGGCATCCCCGGCAAGCAGGGGCTCTACGATCCATGGTTCGAGCACGAGGCCTGCGGCGTGGGCTTCGTGGTCGACATCAAGGGACGCAAATCCCACCGCATTCTCGAGCAGGGCATCCAGCTGCTGCGCAACCTCGAGCACCGCGGTGCGTGCGGCTGCGAGACCAATACCGGCGACGGCGCCGGTGTACTGATCCAGATGCCCCACGCCTTCCTGCGCGAAGTCGCGCGGCGTCACCACATGAGCCTGCCCGCGCCCGGGGAGTACGGCAGCG
>OFHJ01000797.1_pt1 | contig 10630 bp, 8 predicted proteins | sample 1522001 | NCBI WGS metagenome assembly OFHJ01 (sample SAMEA2464838, study PRJEB22497) | soil metagenome | biome: Grassland; feature: Farmland; material: Clay | place: Australia | collected 2013-02-01 | depth 1.2 m | reverse complement strand
GTGCGAGCCGATCTTCGACCGGCCGCTCGCGGACATTTCCTTCGGCCACCTGCTGCTGCGGCTGTTCGAGATCTCGCGCCGCTTCAACATGCAGATCCAGCCGCAGCTGATGCTGCTGCAGAAGACGCTGTTCAACGTCGAGGGTCTCGGCCGGGAACTGTACCCACAGCTGGACATTTGGACCACGGCGACGCCGATCCTGCGCGAGTGGATGCGCGAGCGAGTCAGCATGCGGCGGCTGGCGAAGAACCTCTGGCGCCAGCTGCCGGAGGTCTTCGAGTCACTGCAGAGCCTGCCGGCGCTGTTGAAAGAGTCGGTGCGGCGCGCGCACGAGCCGGAGAGCCATCCCGAGGCCAGTGCCCTGCGCGAACTTCGCGAGGCGATGCGCGCGACGGCACGCCGCCGCGACGCGGTGACCGGCGCCTCGGCAGTCCTGTTCGGTGGACTCCTCTGGCTGGCGCTGAACCCCGCGGCCTGGCCGGGCTGGGCGCTCGTGGTGCTCGGGGCGGCCGCGTTCGGCGCGGCCTACCGCTGGCTGTGACACGCAGCGTGGCGGCCCCACCGGGGAACCCCGCGCACGGCGGCGGCCATCTCGATGCGCGGGCGCTGGTGTACGTCAGCATCGCCGTGCTCACCTGGTCATCGGCCTACGCATCGATCGCCTATGCGCTCGCGGCCTTCACGCCGGGACAGCTCGCGTTCGCGCGCCTGCTGTTTGCCGCCGCGCTGTTCCAGGCGTACCTGCGGCTGCGGCGCATCCCGTTGCCGCCGCTGGCGGCCTGGCCGCCGCTGCTCGCGCTCGGGGTGGTCGGACTGGCCGCCTACCACCTGTGCCTGAACCTGGCCGAAGTGCGCGTCGCGAGCGGCACCGCGGCGATCCTGATCGCCCTGATCCCGGGGGCCACCGCGGTGGTCTCGGCGCTGTGGCTGCGCGAGCGGCTCGCGCCACGGACCGTGTTGGGACTGGCGCTCGCGCTCGGCGGAGTGGTCCTGGTCGTGCTCAGCAGCGGCGCCGACATGCGCTTCCAGCCCCGCGCACTGCTGGTATTGATCAGCGTGTTGGCCGCGGCGATCTACTTCACCGGGCAGAAATCCTGGACACAGCGCTATGGGGCCGAGGCCGTCACCGCGGTGACGCTGCTGGGCGGCGCGCTCGGGGCCGCCCCGTTCGGCCTGGGTCTCGTTCAGGCCTTGGGTGCCGCGCCAACGCCCCGCCTGGCGGCGTTGCTGTGGCTGGCCGTGGCACCGACCTTCCTCGGCTACCTGACCTGGAACCTGGCGATCCACCGCGCCAGCGCCACCAAGGTCTCGAGCTTCATCTACTGCTCCTCCCCGCTCGCGGTCCTGATCGGCTGGCTGTGGCTCGGCGAGCGGCCGGGATCACTGACGCTGGTCGGCGGCGTGCTGGTCATCGGCGGTGTCATACTCGCGAACCTGCGCCGCCGGCGCACTCCGGCGGACCCATCGCCGAGCAAGGCCTGACGCGGAGAGCGCCCTGTGTACACGCTGTTCATCGCCAACAAGAACTACTCGTCCTGGTCGCTGCGCCCTTGGGTGCTGATGCGCACCCTGGGCATCCCGTTCGAGGAGCGCCTGGTACCTTTCGGCACGTGCGATGCACCGCATGATTTTCACGTCTTCTCGCCGAACGGCAAGGTCCCCTGCCTGCGCGACGGGACGATGGTGGTGTGGGAATCGCTCGCGATCACGGAGTACCTGGCGGAACGGCATCCCGGGGTATGGCCGCAGAATCCGGGCGCACGCGCCTTTGCACGCTGTGCGGCTGCCGAAATGCACGCGGGCTTCGGCGCACTGCGCCAAGTCTGCAGCATGACCTGCGGCCTGCGGGTCCGTCTGCAGCACATCGAGCCGCCGCTGCTCGCGGACCTGAAGCGCCTCGAGACGTTGTGGCAGGACGGCCTGGCCCGCTTCGGCGGGCCATTCCTCGCCGGCCCAACGTTCACCGCGGCAGACGCGTTCTATGCGCCTGTGGCGTTTCGCATCCAGACCTACCGGCCGCCGCTCGCACCGGCCGCGCTCGCGTACGCCGAGCGCCTGCTCACCCTGCCGGCGATGCAGCAGTGGTACGAGGCGGCACTCGCAGAACCCTGGCGTGACGAGGCGCACGACCGCGAAACCCTCGCGGTCGGCGCCGTGATGGAGGACCTGCGCCGCCCGGCAGGCGGGCGGCACGGGGCTCAGAACGCGTAGACCAGGTTGACCGTCTCGGTCGAGTCGAGGTGCTTGATGCCCGAGGCCGGGTGGGTGTTGTCCTGGATGCTGTAGCCGAGACTCAACGCGAGTTTCGTGGAGACCTTCACGACGAACGCCAGGTCGTTCGTCACCAGCGTGTTGACCGACCCGGCATTGACCAGCAGCTTGTCGCTGAGCGAGGTGGTCGCGGTCAGCGTGTGCTCGTAGTTGACGCCGAGGGTCCCGATCGCGTAGCGCTGGCTCGGCAGCGCGACCCGCGCGATGAAGGTGCGCGTGGGATTGGTCAGCGCAATGGAGGTCAGCGTCTCCGGCCGCGACACCATGTAGCCGGCGCCGATCTGCGTGCTCAGGGTGGTGGAGTTGTTGTGGATCACGGTGTAGCCCACACCCAGGGCGGCGCTCGCCTGGTACTGGAAGCCATTGAACATGTCGTGTTCGTAGCGCAACGAACCGAAGGCGTAGGCATCGGCGCTGAACTTGCGATCGGTCTGCCACAGCACGGTCCAGCGCTCGGCAGAGACGGTTCCCAGGCTCTGGCCGTAGAGCCCCGCGAGATCGAGGCTGTGTTTCCAGCGTCCGGCGACGTAATGCAGGTTGACGACCGCGTTGGCGGACTTGCCCTGGGCATTGCCCTGCGAGGCGACGAACCCCAGCTGTCCCTTGCCCGAGAAGCCTTTGCCGGTGCCGGCCTTCGGCGTGGCGGCCGCGAACGCGGTGAGCGGCAGCAGCACGGCGGCGACGCAGGCGAAACACGTTAATTTCATGAGTGTCGGCTCCCTTTCAGCTTCGAACGAGCTGAATTCTACGGAATCTCATCCGCGCGCTGTGAAATCGGCACGCACGTCGCAGGCTGGCGAGCACGGTGCCGGGACGCGCCGCGCGATCGAGGCCCGGCCGGCGGGAAATGTGCCGCGCCCCTCGGATTGGTTCATTGACCGACGCGCTTCCCGGTGACCCGGGGACAAATGGAGAAGCGCATCGCAGACCGCGTCGCCGGGACAGCCTAGGCTTGCCGATGTAATCGACATGCGGGCCCCCGAACCCGCCCATTGGACAGGCACAACAAGGCCCAACGCGATGATAACGGTACCCGGCCGCCCGCCCGCGAGCGATAGCCTGCCGTGACCCACACCCAGGAAGATCTTTGTTCCTGCGACAGCGGGCAGCCGCTGCAATGGAACGAGGCGATGGCCACGGGAATCGCCGGGATCGATGCCGATCACCAGCAGCTGCTGGTGATCTTCAATCGAACCGCGCAGGCGCAGGCCCAGGGCGTGACGCGCGAGGACGTGAATGGCCTGTTGTCGGACCTGTCGCGGTACACGCGACATCATTTCCGCGACGAGGCCGAGCTGATGCGCCGTTGGGCCATCGACCCGCGGCACCGCGCGATGCACGTCAGGGCCCACGAGAGTTTCCGCCGGTTCCTGCGCCAGGTCCAAGCCGCCGCGGCCGATCACGCGGCCGAGGTGGTGCTCGACCTGTTGGCGTTTCTCGCCCAGTGGCTGCTGCATCACATCCTGGAGGTGGATCGGCGGATGGCCGAGGAAATCCAGGCCCGCCAGGCCGGCGCGCCCGCCCGGGACCGCGCAGCGGCACAAAGCCAGGACATCAAGGATCAGCTGCTCGAGGCGGTGGCGGACTTCACTGACCGGCTGGGCGAGCGCACCTTCGACCTGCTCGGGCAGCGCCAGAAGCTCCTCGACCTGCAGGCGCTGTACCAATCGCTGCTGCATTCCGGGGACGTGTTGATTCAATGCCGCCACGAGCAGGAAATGCTCGAGAGCTTGTGCGCCAAGCTGGTGCAGGGCACCCCATTTCATGCGGCGTGGATCGGCAGGCCAGGGGATGCGGACACCTTTGACGTGCTGGCGCTCTGCGGTGCAGGCGCCGAGCAGGTTCGCGCCGCGCCACCGCGCCTGACCGACGAGGAGACCGCCCCCGTCGTGGTCAAGGCCTGGCGCACCCAGCAGCTGACCGTGTGCAACGACACGCGGGCCGACCCGACGCTGCGGCCCTGGCACGACGGGTTCACCACGCACCGCTGGTTCAGTGTGCTCGCCGCGCCGATCGTGCGCGCCGAGCGGGTGTGGGCGGTGCTGGTGCTCGCATCGGCACGGCGCAGCTGCTTCGATGCGGCCACGGTGGAGGTTTGCTCCCGCATCGCGGCCCTGCTCGGCCACGGACTCGATGAGCTCGACCTGAAGGGGCGCATCCGCACGCGCCAGGCGCACGATGCGCGCATCGCGCGAACCGACGCGCTCACCGCGCTGCCGAACCGGCTGGCTCTGGAGGAATACCTGCCGCAGGCCCTGGCACGCGCACGCCGCCACGGGATGTCGTTGGCGATCGGCGTCATCGATCTCGATGATTTCAAGCCGGTCAACGACCAGCTGGGTCACAAGGCCGGGGACGAGTTGCTCAGAACCCTCTCGCGAGGCCTCCTGGAGGGGCTTCGGGACTCGGACTTCATCGCGCGCCTCGGGGGAGACGAGTTCGTCGTGGTGCTCGAGGACCTGCACGCCGGGCAGGAATTCGAGGAACTCGCCGCGGCGCTGCAGCGCTTGCACCGGGCGGTCGAGGCGCCGTTCGAACTCGGCGACAGCGCGGTCGCCTCGATCGACATGACGATGGGCGTGGCCGTGTACCCCATGGACGGCGATGCGCCGGAACAGCTGCTGCGCCAGGCCGATGCCGCGATGTACCACGCCAAGCAGACCAAGAACGGTCGCACGCAATGGTGGAGCCTCGGCGCCGAGCCCTCACCGGACCCGGCCGCCGAGGCATCCTTCGATGCGTTCGGCCCGGAGGCTCGTCAGCTGATGCTGGGCCTGGCACCGCACCTGGAATGCGTCGCGGAACAATTCTCCGCGGCCTTCTACCGGGAACTGCGCGCGCACCCGGAAACCGCGACGATTCTCGCCTGCCTGACGGCGGATGAATTTCACGCGCTGGCGCGCAAGCAATCCACGCACCTGCGTTTCCTGCTCGATGCGCACACGGATATCGCCGCGGTTCGCGACACGGCCGGTCGGCTCGGCCTGGTACATGCCCTGATCGGGCTGTCCGGCGCGTGGATGATGCGGGCCCTGGGCCTGTACCGCGACCTGCTGCGCACGCACCTGGACGCAGCGCTGCTCACCGCGCGCACGCGCTACCGTACGCTGCGCGCCGCGGAGGCCCGCCTGCAGCTGGACATCGAGAGCGAGCTGCTCGCCATGCAGGGCATTCTCGACCAGTACCAGCTGCTGTTGGCGCGCCCGGTCGAGGGCCGGACGCTGGCGGCCGATTGGACGCAGGCCGAACTCGACGCGCTCGCGGCGCTGCCGGGCATCCGCTACGCGACACTGCTGCGGCCGGACGCTCGCAACCGGTTGGTCATCGAGCGCGCCGGCGGTCAGAACGCTGCCGCGTTCGTCGAGGCGCACCGTGCCCGCGAGCTCTACCCGGTGCTCGATCCGCGCGATGCCCGCGGACAGGGACTGGCGGCAACGACGTGGATCACGGATCGTCAGCAGCAGACGAGCGCCTACGCACTGGAGAACCCCACCGCACCGTGGCGGCCGCTGATGCGCGAGTTTGGCATCCGCAGCGCCACGACCATCCCGGTGCATCGGCACGGGGCAATCCACGCGGTGCTGATGATCTTCGGCGCCTACCCGCACCAATTCGCCTCCGGGTGGATGCATACCTGGAAACTCTCGCTGCAGAACCGCTGGGACCAGATGACGCGCGCGTCGCAGAGCCGGTGGCTTGCGATCGACACGGCGCAGAGCGCGCAGATCCGCTCGCTCCTGTACGGCGGCGGGGTCGAGATGTTCGTGCAGCCGATCATCGAGCTCTCCAGCGGCCGACTCGTCAAGGTCGAGGCGCTGGCACGCCTGCGCACGCCCGAGGGCACCCTGATCGGGCCGTGCGAGTTCCTGCCCGCGCTGGGGGAAACGGACCTGGACTCACTGTTCCGCCAGGGTCTGAAGCAAGGACTCGGACACCTCAGGCGGTGGCGCGAGCAGCGCCTGGACATCCAGATGTCGATCAACCTCGCACCGAGCTCCCTGGTGCATCCGGACTGCGTCCAGTGGCTCACCGAAGCGCTGCGCGAGGCGCAGGTCTCACCGGGGCACCTGACGCTCGAGCTGCTGGAGAACCAGACGCTGGAAGCCAGCGAGGTGGACGAGGCGATCGCGCGCCTGGCCGGGACGGGCGTCAAGATCGCCATGGATGATCTGGGGTCGGGGTTCAGCAACCTCAAGCGCCTGGCCGAACTGCCCTTCGATGTGATCAAGGTCGACCAGAACATCATCAAGGACCTGGCGCGCGACCCGATCAAGGCGTTGAGCCTGATCCGCACCGTGGTACAAATCGGCCAGGACCTGGACCGTGACGTCGTGGCCGAGGGCCTGGAGGACGCCGCGATCATCGAGGCGGCGGTCGTACTCGGCTGCCGCTTCGGTCAAGGGTACGGCCTGGCGCGTCCGATGCCGGCCGACGCGCTGCCTGGCTGGATCCAGGCCCGGCCGGCGGCCCACCGGGCCGAGACCGGCCTGCACAGCTGGCTCGGCGCCCTGGCGTACCAGTGGATGCTGATGCACAACCCGTTGCACCTGCGCCAGCCGGGGGCACTCGCCTCGTGCCCGATCACGGGCTTCCTGCAGGCCCGCAACGTCGATGATCCGGAGGCCCTGCAGGCGCATGCGCTCATTCACGCCGAATCGCGCGAGCCGCAGCGGATACAGGCCATGCGCCGGATGATGCAATGGCTGACCGGCAAGCTGCGCGAATCCCGCGCCGGCGGCTCGCCGCCGTAGCGCAAGCGGCCCGCTCGCACCCCGTGTCGGTGGCGAGTCGCACCGAGCAGGGCATTTCCCGCGGCCCGCGGGGCTGGAAATCGGCCGTGAGGAATTGGCGCGCCCGACTGGATTCGAACCAGCGACCTGCAGCTTCGGAGGCTGCCACTCTATCCAACTGAGCTACGGGCGCGCCGCGTGGCGGCGCGCGACGGCCCCCGGGAAGGGAGCCTGCGCCAGCGCTGGCGGATCATACGCGGGTCCCCGCCCGGATGCCACGGCCCCCCGGCGAGCCGGGGTTCAACCACATCGCCCGCAAGCGGTTATACTGCGCTTCCGCGTTCACGGATTCCGCAGAGAGGTCTCGTGAGCAAGCAGGACTCGCACTTCGTCAACGTGTTCAGCATGGTGATCGGGCTGTTAGTCACGATCGCCATCCTGATTTTCGCCTTCGCACGCTACGTCGGTAGCCGCACGCAGGAACGGCAGATCCTGTCGGATACCGAGTACATCCACCGCGTCGAGCACCGTGTCACGCCGTTCCAGCGCGAGGCGGTCGCCGGGCAGAACAATGCCGGCCTCGCAATCGCGCCGGCCGCGCCAACGGCTGCCACGGGCAGCTCCGGCGGCCTGGGCGTTCCGACGACCGGCAAGGCCCTGTTCGAGCAAACCTGCAGCGCCTGCCACGGGCCCGGCGTCGCCGGCGCGCCGAAGGCCGGCGACAAGGCCGCTTGGGCGCGTCACCTCGCCAAGGGTCTGGCGACGCTGTACCAGCACGCGCTGCACGGCTTCCATGGCTCGACGGGGATCATGCCCGCCAAGGGTGGCCGCCCGGCGCTTCCGGACGCGGTCGTCAAACGCGCGGTGAACTACATGGTCTCGCTGGTCGACCCGAAGATGGTCGAGGGCAAGCCGAAGTGATCGCCCTGGCCCGCCGGCCGGGACCGGCGGGCGGGCCAGGCGAACCAGCGCTCGCCCGGGGTCGAGCCTCTCAGCGCCGCTCCTGGGGGGCGGCGCTTTCGAGCGCCTGAAGCCGCGCCTCGAGCTCCGCGAGCCGTTCGCGGGTCCGCTGCAGGACCCGTACCTGAGTGTCGAATTCTTCCCGGGTCACCAGGTCGAGCTTGTTCAGGCTGGCGCGCAGCACCGCCCGGAAGTTGTTCTCCAGGTCCTTCTGCACCGTGCGCAGTCCCGGCGGGACGCTCTCGACCAGCCGCCGCGCGATCGCGTCGATACCGAAAATTTCCATCCTCACTGACCTCGTTCAGCATGCCCCGCTTTGGGGCGACAGGCCGCGCGCAGAGCACCAAGACAGTGCGCCCGTCGGCCGCGGGCGCATGCAAGCCCCCGAAACACCAGGGAAATCCGCCGTGGCATGGATTCTGCACCAGCGCCCGAGTCATCAGCTTACGCGTCTCCCGTGCGCCCGTGCACCCCCTTAAGGGGGCACCGCGACCGGGTGGACGCCTCACGCGAATCGCCCGGGAGAACACATGCGCAGCGCTTCGAAACACCGCACAAGCCGCCTGACGGCGGGGGCCTTCGCCCTCGCGATCCTCATCCCCCAGCTGGCCGCGGCCGCCCCGGCCGTGCCCGACAAGGGCGACACCGCGTGGATGCTCACCTCCACCGCGCTGGTGCTGCTGATGTCGGTCCCGGCGCTCGGGCTGTTCTACGGCGGCCTGGTCCGCACCAAGAACATGCTCTCGGTGCTGATGCAGGTCTTCGTCGGGTTTTCCCTGATCAGTGTCCTGTGGTGCGTGTACGGCTACTCGCTCTCCTTCACCGCCGGTGACGCGTTCATCGGCGGACTGAGCCGGCTGTTCCTCGCCGGCACCTTCAATGCGGCCACCGGCGCATTCTCCACGATCGGCACGTTCGACAAGGGCGTCGTGCTGAACGAACTGGTCTATGCAGCGTTCCAGGCCACCTTCGCGGCCATCACCTGCTGCCTGATCCTCGGCGCGCTGGTCGAGCGGGTGAAGTTCAGCGGCATCCTGCTGTTCCTGGTGTTCTGGTTCACCTTCTGCTACTGCCCGGTCGCACACATGGTGTGGTACTGGCCGGGGCTCGACACCGCCGCGGGCGCCAAGCCGGTCGGCGGGCTGCTCTGGCAGTGGGGCGCGCTCGACTTCGCCGGCGGCACCGTGGTGCACATCAACGCCGGGGTGGCCGGCCTGGTCGGTGCGGTGCTGCTCGGCAAGCGCATCGGGCTCGGCAAGGAACCGATGCCCCCGCACAGCCTCACCATGACCATGATCGGCGCCTCGCTGCTGTGGTTCGGCTGGTTCGGCTTCAACGCCGGCTCGGCGCTCGAGGCGAACGGCTCGGCGGCCCTCGCCTTCATGAACACCTACCTGGCCACCGCCTGCGCCGTGCTCACCTGGATGGGCGCGGAGTGGCTCATCAAGGGCAAGCCCTCGATGCTCGGCGCGGCCTCCGGCGCGGTGGCCGGCCTGGTCGCGATCACGCCCGCCGCTGGCAACGTCGGCATACCCGGCGCGTTCGTGATCGGCCTGGCGGTCGGTCCACTGTGCTTCTGGGGCGTGACGGGCCTGAAGAAAATGATCGGTGTCGACGACGCGCTCGATGTGTTCGGCGTGCACGCCCTCGGCGGCATCTTCGGCGCGCTCGCCACGGGCATCTTCAACGACCCCGCGCTCGGCGGACCGGGCGGGTCGGCCTACCCGGGCGTGTGGGCCCAGCTGTTCATCCAGGCCAAGGCGGTGGCGGTAGTGGTGGCCTGGACGGCAGTGGTCGCGGCGATCGGCTTCTACCTGGTCAAGTACACGGTCGGGCTGCGGGTCACGGAAGAGGAGGAGCGCGAGGGACTGGACATCACCGTGCACGGTGAGCGGGCCTACGACCTGTAGCACCCCGGCGCGCATGCCCCCGCCCCCGGCTGCCCCCGGCAGCCGGGGGCGCTGTATTTGAGAGACAGCCCCTAGCCTGCCGCGGCCGCCTGTGCCAGAGTAAAAACCGAGGCTGCGGCGATCGAACCGGCCGCGGCGCCGGGAGGCGCACATGTCACGCACCACAATGTATTTCAGTCTGCTGGCCGCCGTCATGCTGGTCGGGGCCTGGGCGCCGGCGCACGCGAGCGTCTACCGCTGGGTCGACAAGCACGGGGTGGTTCATTACACCGACCAGTGGCGTCCCGGCGCCACGCGCATCACGACGGTCACGGGCACGGCCGCCACGGCAGGCAGCACGTCGCCGGGCACCGCCGCGGAGGATCAGCAGGCCGACCGCATGATCCAGCACGCGGCCAATGAGCGTGCGGTTCACGCCGAGGAGGCGAAACTGCGCGCGCGGCGCTGCAAGCAGGCCAAGGTCGTCTACCAGCGCTTGATCTTCGCACGACGACTGTTCAAGACCGGCAAGGACGGCCAGCGCCACTATCTCACCGATGCGCAGGCGACGGCGGCACGCGTGAAAGCCCGTACCACCATGAACCGGCTGTGCGGCACGCAGGACGGCAGCTGAGTCGAGGTTCCGCTTCCGCCCCGATCGCCCTATAGTGGCGCGCCTCGGCCCTCGGGCCGAACTGAACGAGGCAGCAACTGAAGATGCGCGTAGGATTCGTCGGACTCGGTGCCATGGGCGTACACATGGCGCGCAACCTGCACAAG
>OFHJ01000796.1_pt1 | contig 10641 bp, 11 predicted proteins | sample 1522001 | NCBI WGS metagenome assembly OFHJ01 (sample SAMEA2464838, study PRJEB22497) | soil metagenome | biome: Grassland; feature: Farmland; material: Clay | place: Australia | collected 2013-02-01 | depth 1.2 m | reverse complement strand
GCTCGAGGAAGATGCGGCTCGTGCGCCTGCAGGATGGCTCGGCTTCGCAAGGCCGATAGGCGCGCACGGCGCTGCGCATGGGAAATTGTCGTGCATGCCGCCAGCCTCATGACGTTGGAGTGCTGAATCGCCCAAGCTTGTCCTTGCGGACACGAAGGGCGACGCGAGTCGCATTCGAGGATCTTAGGCAAACAACGTGACCGCTTCGTGAAGCGCCGTGAGACGCGCGAAATGCGAGCCTGATGCAGACGGTGCAACGGTTGATGGCGTTTGATGCGCGGCTCGCGGGCCGTCATGTTTCGGGCGGTGTGGCGCGCAGCGGTCTGCTCCGCGGAACCGGAGCGCATGCCGGTACCGCGCAGGTGTGGGCGGCTCGGGCGCGGCATTGCTGACGCCCGGTGGCCCGTCGGCCGCGACATCTCAGCCGCTGTACTTCTCGGCGAATGCGTCGATGTCCAAGGTGCGCAGGTCCGGCAGCGCCGCGGCGAGGCGTGCATCATCCCGGCCCCGCCAAGCGAGCGCGAGCAGACGCCGCGCAGTGCGTGCATCGCAGCGCAGTCTCGCGCACGCCACGCGAAGAACTCGGCATCGTCCGGGAGCTCGAAGCCGTATGAGCGGGTACGGTAGGTGAGATGATGCAGCGTCGCTCGCCACCAGGGGTGGTTGCCCGGGTTGATGCGCACGCCCGTGGCGATGTTGCTGACCGTGGATCTCAGGCAACCTGCCGTCCCTCGCGCCAGAGCGCTCGCACCACAGGGCACACGCTGCCGTCGGACATGGGCAGAGCGCGGATCCTTGCCAGGTCGGCGCGCAGCCCCTGCGCGATGCGTCCGCGATCATGAAGACCGATCGCGGCGGCCGGTTTGCGCGTTACCATGGCAAATCCATCCGGCAGCGTGATGTCATACGCCTGGTGCAGAAGGAACACTGCGCTCAGCAGGCTGCCGGGCACGTAGTCCGATGACAGAATATCGAGCAATCCGAAGCGCGCCAGCTCGGCGGCCGCGACATTGCCGGAGTGCGAACCGCCCCGCACGACGTTCGGTCCGCCCATGACCGTCGAGAGTCCGAGCCTCCGGGCGGTATCGGCGGCGACCCGGGTGGTCGGGAATTCAGAGATCACGGCACCGTCACGCTGGGCTTCGTGCACGTGCGCAGCAGTGGTGTCGTCGTGGCTCGCGAGCGGGATGCCGTGGGTTCGACAGTACGCGACGAAATGCGCGCGATGCGGTTGCGCGTAGCGCGACTGCATCTGGGCCGCCGCGGCTATCTTGGTCTCATACCTTTCCCGGCTCCAGCCCTTCTTGCCGGTGTGGTAGATGCGCGCGTGCTCTACGTTTTCCCATTGCCGTTGCCCCGGCGTGTGGTCCATCAGTGAAATCAGGCGCAGGCGGGGGTGTCCATGAAAGGGCTGAAACAGATCAATCGTGTTCGACGCCGGCAGCTCGCAGCGCGCGTGCAGCAGGTGCTCGGCGCGCAACACGTCATGCTCGGTGCACTCGTGCAGGCAGCGCAGCAGGGGCTTCCACGCGCTGCCGCGCAGGCTCTCGGAATCGACCTCGCCGACGCCAAGTGCATCGAGGACGGTGGTGATGCCGGCTGCGGCGACCTCGGCGTCGTGCGCGAGCAACGCCGGAGTCTCAGTCCACTTCACCTTGGGCCGCGGCATCAGATGCCGCTCCAGGTTGTCGGTGTGCACCTCGACCAGGCCCGGTGCCAGCAGATCGCCGTCGAGGTCCGTGGCGCCCCGCGCCGATGTGCGACCGGCATCGATCGCGATGATCCCATCGGCGTTGAACGCGACGCTTCCCGTAACGATCTCGTTGTCCAGAACCAGCCGGGCGTTGCGCAAAATGGTCCGCTTCATGGCGATTGCCTGAAGCGTTCAACGCGGATGCGGCGCGTCGCAAGTGCATCGGAGACGAACGGATCGTGAAACACGCCTATGATCGCCGCGCCGCGCGCCCGCGCCTCGTCGATGAGTTCGACCACTACGCGGGTGGCGGTGGCGTCGAGCGAGGCGGTCGGCTCATCGAGCAGCACCAGCGCGCGTGGCTTGATCAGATTGCGGGCCACATTGACGCGCTGCTGTTCGCCTCCTGAGAAGGTCGCCGGTGGCAGTTGCCAGAGCTCGCGGCCGATCCCCAGTCGTTCGAGCCAGCGTCCGGCCTCGGCATGCGCCGCCTGGACTGCCGGATCATCCCATTGCAGTGATTGCTCCGACCGCGGGCTTGCCGCCGGCGTCGCTTCCTCAAGCAGTGGCTCGGCGACGACCTCGAGCGCTGCAATCCTTGGGATGACGCGCAGGAACTGGCTGACGTATCCCATCAGGTCGCGGCGCGCGCCGACCAGCTCATGCGGCGCCGCGGTGGTCAGCTCCAGCTCCGCCGGCGTATCCGGAAGCAGCCGTATGCTGCCGGAACTGGCGCGATAATTGGCGTAAATCAGCTTGAGCAGCGTGCTCTTGCCGATGCCGGAGGAGCCCTCGAGCACGACGCACTCACCGGGGTACACGCTGAGGTCAACGCCATCGAGCGCCCGCAGCACGGCCCCGTTCTGGTTGTGCAGGGTGAAGCGTTTGGCCACCCTTTCCAGCCGCAGAATCGGCCGGTGCGAGCCGCTTGCGCCGCTCATGGCAGCAGCACCGAGGAGACCAGAAGCTGCGTGTAGGGATGCGCCGGATCGTCGAGCAGCTGATCGGTGAGGCCGGTCTCGACGATGCGGCCGCGCTGCATCACCATCGTACGGTGTGCCAGCAGCCTCGCAACAGCAAGGTCATGCGTGACCAGCACCGCGGCCAGTCCGAGCCGGCGCGTGAGTTGGCGCAACAAATCCAGCAGCCGGGCCTGAACCGATACGTCGAGGCCCGAGGTCGGCTCATCCAGGAATACCAGGCGGGGGAGCGTGATCAGGTTGCGTGCGATTTGCAGGCGCTGGCGCATTCCATCGGAAAACGTCTCGGGCGCATCGTCGATGCGGCTCGGATCGATTTCCACACGCCGCAGCCAGTCGAGGGCCTGCTGGCGCAGGCGGCCGTAATGGCGCTCGCCGAGTGCCATCTGCCGTTCGACCACGTTGGCGCCGGCCGATACGTGCATGCGCAGCCCATCGGCGGCATTTTGATGCACGAAACCCCAGTCGGTCCGCCCGAGCGCGCGGCGCCGGCCTTCGGTGAGGGCATAGATGTCGCGCGGGCCGTGGTCGGGGACATCGAAGACGACCTCGCCGGCGTCCGGCGCGCGGTGTCCGGCCAAGGTGTGCAGCAAAGTGCTCTTGCCGGAGCCGGATTCGCCAACCACGGCGAGCACCTCGCCGGGCCACAGATCGAACGACACATCATGTAGCGCGACATGCGCGCCGTACAGCCGCCGCAGGCCGCGCGCCTGCAGCAGCGGCGAGCACGCATCAGCCGGCGGCATCGGAGCTGTCCGGGTTGGAGGTGCTCGATCTCCGGGCGGCGCAGTAATGCGAGTCGGAACACACGAACAGGCGTCCGCCGCGATCGTCGGTGACCACTTCATCGAGAAAACTGCTGCGGGAGCCGCACAGCGCGCAGGTGCTCTCCCAGCGCTGCACCGAGAAGGGGTGGTCATCGAACGCCAGACTCCTGACCGACGTGTAGGGTGGCACCGCATAGATGCGCTTTTCGCGGCCCGCGCCGAATAGCTGCAATGCGGGGCTCATGTGCATCTTCGGGTTGTCGAACTTGGGGATCGGCGATGGAGACATCACATAGCGCTCGTTCACCAGTACCGGGTAGTCGTAAGTGGTCGCGATGTGTCCGTGGCGTGCGATGTCCTCGTAGAGCTTGACGTGCATCAACCCGTATTCGGCGAGGCCGTGCAGTTTGCGCGTTTCGCTTCTGCGCGGCTCGAGCCGCTGCATGGGTTCCGGTGCCGGAACCTGATACACGAGTATCTGACGTTCGTGCAGCGGCGTTTCCGGAATACGGTGGCGCGTCTGGATGATGTCGGCGCGCGTGGTGTCGGTGGTGACCGGCACACCGGCGGTGCGCTGGAAGAAGCGGCGGATATTGACGGCGTTGACGGTGTCGTCCGAGCCCTGATCGATCACCTTGAGCACATCCTTGGGGCCGAGGATCGAGGCGGTGACCTGTATTCCGCCGGTTCCCCACCCGTAGGGCAGCGGCATCTCGCGTGAGCCGAACGCCACTTGATAGCCTGGAATGCACACAGCCTTGAGCAGTGCACGGCGGACCATGCGCTTGGTGCACTCGTTGAGATAGGCGAAATTGACATGAGGATCGCGCTGCGGAACGAGCGGTGTCTGACGTGGAGTCATTCCGCGGCGTCCTCGTGCGATGTAACGGCACGCATGCGCCTCACCAGCTCGAGCTCGGACTGAAAATCGACGTAATGCGGCAGCTTCAGGTGCTGGACGAAGCCGGACGCTTCCAGGCTGTCACTGTGAGAGAGCACGAACTCCTCGGTCTGCGCCGGTGATCCGACGGTCTCGCCGAGTTCGGGGGCGCGCAATGCGCGATCGACCAGACTCATGGCCATGGCCTTGCGCTCGCTGCGACCGAAGGCGAGACCGTAGCCGCGGGTGAACTGCGGCGGGTGGCTCACGCTGCCGGCGAACTGGTTGATCATCTGGCACTCGGTGAGCTCGATATCCCCGATCGAGACGGGGAAGCCCAATTCCTCAGGCATCAATTCGAGCTCGACGCTGCCGAAGCGCACTTCGCCCGCGAACGGGTGAGTGTGCGCATAGCCCCGTTGCGTCGAATAGGCCAGAGCCAGCAGGAAACCCTCATCCGCGCGGGCAAGGTTTTGCAGCCGTGCGGGGCGCGTTGCCGGGAAGCTCAGCGGTTCACGCGTCAGGTCGTTCGGGTCGGGGTCCCCGGGCGGGACTTCGTGCGGCTCGATCAGGCCTTCGCGATCGAGCAGCCCGATCACCCCGGGCACCTCTTCCTCATCGGCCGGCGCACTCGGGGGCGGCGGCGCCGGTGTGCCGGCGAGGAGCGTGAAATCGAGCAGCCGCTGAGTATAGTCGTACGTGGGCCCAAGGATCTGCCCTCCGGGCAGATCCTTGAACGTCGCCGACACCCGGCGCCACAGACGCATACGGCCCGTATCAAGCGGCACGCCGTAGCCGAGGCGCGGCAACGTCGTGCGGTATGCGCGCAGCAGGAAGATCGCCTCAACGGCATCGCCTGCGGCCTGTTTCAGCGCCAGTGCGGCAAGCTCGGGATCGTACAGCGAGCCTTCGCTCATGACCCGGTCGACCGCCAGCCGCAACTGCGCGCGAATCTGCGCGACCGAAAGATCGGCGATCGAGGCATCGCCGCGGCGCAGCTCGGCGAGCAGCGCCTGGCTGTTTTCGATGGCGGTCTCTCCGCCCTTGACGGCAACATACATCGTTCAACCCTCGATTGCGGTGGTGCGGGCGAGTCCTGCCACCCGATCGCCGGCGCACAGCAGCACATCGACCCCACACGGGAACAGTGCGTGGTTGGCCTGCCATTGCGCGAGGAATTCGGCGCCAAGCCCGGCTACGCCGAGCTGATGCGTGTCGCGGATGCCCGGGCCGCGCAAGGTCCAGCCGGCGGCCTCCTCGAGCGCATCGACCTGAATGAGGCAGGTGGCCGAGAATTCAGGTTCGAACTCACTGCCCCGGGGGAACCGCTCCAGACCCGGCAACTGGTCGGCATCGGCCCAGGCGAAGCCGGCCTCATCAGGACGCGGCACGATGCGACAGCCGGTGTGAAAGCGCAGCCACGCGCCAGCCGGCCCGCCGGCGAGCCGCGGCGCCAGCCACAGCGTGCAATCGGGGTCGAGCAGTGCGAGCAGCAGCGCCGCCGCAGCCGGTGTGGCTCCGGCAGGATGCTGTGCGTCGCTCGGCACCGCCTGCACGCGGCCCGGGCTCGCGAGCGCCTGCAGCGCCGCGCGAAACGCGGCCTGACTGCCAAGCGCCGGGTCGCTGAAGGCCGGGCCGACCTGGCGCAAGTCGACTGCGGTGAAGGTGTCCGTGGTGCGCGTCACGGGTCCGTTTCCAACCCACCGGAGGCCACGCTTTCGCGTGCCACCGTGAAGAAGTCCACCCGGGTTGCGCGCGCTTTGGCACGCCGTGCGGCATGCTCGCCGTCGAGCCGGGAGGCGATACTTTCGAGCAGATCGGCGGGCACCCGGCCCCGCGCCGCCGGGTCCTGCAGCAGCGCATCGGCAGTCGCGGCGAGCTCGGCGTGACGCGCCGGCCGGCGCATCCCATAGGCAAGTCCGAGGTTGTTGCAGACCACGCGCTCCAGGTCAGGTCGCAGTGCGCGGCGGGTGACCGTGAGTTCGCCAAGATTGAACCGCTCGCCGCTGCCGCCGATCCGACCCTGCACCATAACGAGCCCGGTCTCGGGCCTGCGCAGCCACCGAGGATGCGGTCCGGCGAGTTCGGCTAACGCTTCCTCCAGCATCTGCAGCGGCGCACGGCTCAGCAGGCGCATCCATCCCTGGCGGGACAGGACTGTGGGCGGAGCGGCCATGCCATTGCATTGCAACATATCGGTGCTATCTTTAGTTGTATAGACAACTTTGGTCCACCGAAGAAGCTTATGGCGGCAGTGTGTACATTTTATGACAGCGATGCCGGATAAACCTGAAACCCGTTCCGCCGCGGAGCAAAGCCGCGTGTGGTCGCGCATCGTCGGCGAGCTGACCAGTGACATTCGCGCCGGCACGTTCTCGCCGGGAGAGCGGCTGCCGGCCGAACACAGTCTCGCCGATCGATTCGGCGTCAACCGCCATACGGTGCGCCGCGCCCTGGCCGAGCTCGCCGCCCTGGGTGTGGTGCGAATCGTGAAAGGAAGCGGAACCTACGTGGAGGAATTCGCTCTTGATCTGATGCTGGGGCGTCGTACGCGCCAGTCGCTGAGCCTGCGTCTGGCCGGAGTGCCCGGGAGCCTGACCGTGCTCGATGCGGTGCATTTGCGCGCTTCCGCCGAAGTTGCGCGCGCGCTGAGCGTGTCGCCGCGAAGCCGCGTGCTGCGCCTGCATACCCTCGGGGAGGCCAAAGGACGCCCCCTGCACGTCAGCGAGCGTTTCTTTCCCCTGCCGCGTTTCGCGGGAATGGAGCAACTGGTGACGGAATCCGGCTCCATCACGAAGGCGTTCGCTGTGCTCGGCGTGCGGGACTACGTCCGCCGTGACAGCCGCATCACCGCGGTGCTGCCGCCGCCTCAGATCGCTGTGCTATTGGCGCAGCCGGCCTGTCGCCCGGCGCTACGGGTCCAGAGCGTCAACGAGGACACCGACCGGAATCCGATCGAGTTTGCTATGGCGTATTTCGCCGGCGACCGCGTCGGGCTGCGAGTGCAGGCTGATGACTGAGTTGCCGGAGCTGCCGCGGCTGCCCCTTGCGGCGCATCGATGGGCGGTATACTTCTCACCAAGCCCGGAATCGCCTTGGGCACGCGGCGGCGCTCGCTGGCTGGGCCGCGACGTCGATGGCGCTCGGGTCGAAGCGTTGCAGCCCATCGCCGGCTGGAGCAACGAGCGATGGTCGCGGTTGATCGCCGAGCCACGCCGTTACGGTTGGCACGCGACGCTGCGCGCGCCGTGGCGCCTCTCGGAGGCGTGCGGACCGGCGGATCTGTTGGGCGCACTGCACGGTCTGGCTGCTGATTTTCCCGCGTTCGAGCTGCCGACGCTTCGGGTGCGGCAATTCGGCGGCTTTGTAGCGCTTCGGCCGCAATATCCCTGCGCACCGCTGAGGGCACTGGCGCACGCATGCGTCACCAGACTGCAGCGCTTTGCCGCTCCGCTGCAGCCTGCGGAACTTGCGCGCTACGAGGGCCGCGACCTAAGCCCTCGTCAAGACGCCCAGCTGCGCGCCTGGGGCTACCCGTATGTGTTCGACGACTTTCATTTCCACATCACCCTGACGGGCCGGATCGACGCGATACCGCCGGCGCAGCGGACCGCGCTGCTTGAATATGCCGCGGCGCGCTTCGAGGCGTTGCCGCAGCCGGTGATGTTTGACGCACTTTCCCTGTTCGCCGAGCCGGATCCTGGCGCGCCCTTGCGGCGGGTTGCGCGTGTGCCGCTGGCGGGGGTGGGACGCTTTCCGCCATGAATGGACGGGGCGCGCGGCTGATCTACCTCATCGGATCTTCCGGTGCGGGAAAGGACACCGTGCTGCGCTGGCTGTCTGTGCATCAGTCCCGACCGATCCGGTTGCACATTGCCCGTCGAACCATCACGCGTCCGGCCGACGATCCGAGCGAGTCTCACGAGGCCGTGACACCTGAGCAGTTCGACGCGCAGCTCCATGCAGGTGCGTTCGCGCTGCATTGGGACGCCAACGGCCTGCGGTACGGCATCCGTCGCGAGGAGCTGCTGCCGTTGACCGACGGACGGAACGTGATCGTCAATGGTTCGCGCGGGCATCTGCACGAGGCGCGCAAGCTCTATCCGGACCTGTATGCGGTGCTATTGACGACAAGCGCGACGCAGCTGCGTCAACGTCTGGTTGAGCGCGGACGTGAGTCGGAGGAGATGATCGATGCACGCCTGCAGCGGACGGCATCGCTGCCGGCACCGCAAGTCGAGGCTGAGATTGCCAACGACGGCGCGCCGGAGCAGGCCGGAGGGCGTTTGCTTGCCTTGCTCGGGCTGCGCTGAGGACGCTGCGCGGGCGCAGGACAAGGGCTTGCGGGTATTGGAGGAGCGAGGTCACCGCAACGTGCCGGCCGCGACGGCCCCGGGGTCGCGTTTGCGAGCATTGCCGGATCAGCCCCGAGCAGCTTTCGGGGATGCCCGCGAGGCTGGGGCGCCGGAGAGAGTCAAGTGCCTGAGAACCGAGGCAGATTCGGCGAGTGATCGGGAGAGCCAACTGAAGGAAATCGTCTTGCCGTCGCGCGAGCGCATGCTCCTAATTCGTGACCGCGAGTGTCATGGTCTTGAAGTCCATGGTCCATCGTGCGCCTTCGCGAAGTATGTTCGCGCCAATGACTCCGTCCCTGGTCGCGCTCGCATGGGAACTCACCACGATACTCTTCAGTATGATTCGCCGGCCGCCGATGATGAGCGTCGCCTCCGGCAGGCGCAGCGCCCGGCGTTCCGTGATGACGCCGCCCACGCCGCCGACGTGCCATACGTACCGCCTGGCACCGGCGAAAAATACAGGCGCGGCCGCGATCGCGTTTTTCGAGAATGTGGTGATGTTCGAACCGGTATCCAGTTCCATGCGTAACGGAGCGGCCGCCCCCGGAACACGCACGAGCACCAGCGGCTCAAGGCTGGACAGCAGCATGTTCGAGTGAGCGCCGGCATGGCCGGCGCGTTTGTCGCGTCGCGCGTCGTAAAGGAGGGTGGGTGTAGCGGAGTTCACGAATTGAAGTCGACCGAGAGCCATCAAAACCGGCATACCTACGATGGCGCCGATCCCAAGTCTGCGCGGAATTGGCAGGTCGGAATCGGGCACCACGATGAACACGACGTTCTTGAGCATGGCGTTGCCGATCTGCAATCGCTTCGCGATGCCGAGTCGGACTGCAACCGCCCGCTCGGTCGAACTGCCGACTGTGGCGCTATGCGTCAACATCTCGATTCCGAACCGCTTGGCGGCGGAAAGACTGACTGTCGAGAAGGCTGCGCCGGTATCGAGCATTGCGCCGCTCCGGTGCCCCTCGATTTTGACGGGCACCCGGATCACGCCTGCCTTTTCCTCCGTGATCGGAAGCGAGCCGGGCGTCTCGCGCACCAATTGCATGCGCTTCGCCCCTGAGAGCGCATGAGCGAACACCATCGCCTGCCTGTAGGCCGCATTGACCGACGCCGGTGAGAGCTGTAATGCAATGTGGATGGCGGAATAGCAGCCACGATACCGCTGGTCACGGCAATAGACGTCGGAGAGCACAAGATCCGCGGTGGCTCGCACGGAGCGGTCTCCCATTGATCCGGCGACGGGTATCAGCATTGCAATGGCCTTGGCATCCTCGTGTCGCAGCGCCAGGAGAGCTCCGGCGGCGAGCGTTCTTTGCTGTGACGTCGGGGCCGTCGTGGACAGTGTCTCGAGCGCCGCAACGTCCACCGTGTTCACCGCTGCAACTACCGATTCGGAAGCCGGGCAGGCTCGAGCACAAGTCAGTGTGAGACCGGCGAGGGCCATGGAAGAGAACATCACGCGACTCAGACGATTCGATCCCATGTCAGCCGTCCCACCCTGAGTTCGATTTTGAATTGCTTGAGCGCATCAGGCGCTGCGGCCCGGCCGGCCGGAAATTCGGGACCACGTGGCCCGACACCCTGGCCGCGCCGGCAGTCGTGGCATTGATAAAGAACGGGAACCCGTGTGGCGCCATAGCCGCTCGAGCGGTCATTCCATATACCTCGTATGGCGAGGTATAGTATGCCTCGGATCCGGTGCGCGCAAGCGTTCGCACGGGAGTCGTGCGAGCCTGGGTATTCCCTCGATCCGCCGTAAAGAGCTTTTCTCGAAAGGCGACCAACTGAATGGCCGCTTCGCTCGACTGGCGACGGCGGACCATGGGGCGGCCACGGCTGATCCGTTCTAGCCGGCGGGTGGGGATGTGTCGGTGCCCGGGAGAGGCTCGTGAGGATTGTGAGAGGGGGACGGGGGCGCAGATTTTGGGTTTGGGCGGCGGGATTGCCGTGGTTTGTGCCGTTC
>OFHJ01000795.1_pt1 | contig 10676 bp, 3 predicted proteins | sample 1522001 | NCBI WGS metagenome assembly OFHJ01 (sample SAMEA2464838, study PRJEB22497) | soil metagenome | biome: Grassland; feature: Farmland; material: Clay | place: Australia | collected 2013-02-01 | depth 1.2 m | reverse complement strand
CGCGCGGCGCGCGGGTGCTGGTGACGACAGCGAGAGGGCGCGCGTAGGGCTTGTGGGCGGGGAATGCGCTCTATGCGCGGGGACCCGGGTGTCTCCGGAAAGGGTTTGGGGCGGAGGGGCAGGGACCCCCCTCTCCGCCCCCGCCCCCGCCTGCGGCGGTGCGTCCCGGCGCCCGGCGCGGCGCGGCCCCGCCTACGAAGCGGATTGGCCGAAGGCGGAAGCGAACAGGGCCAACCAACCGAGAATAAACAGCGTGCCACCGACCGGAACCAGCGGCAGAAGGGCATTGCCGCCGGCGGCCGCCACGTAGAGACCGCCACAGAAGAAAATCTCGGCGGCCACAAAACACCACCCGGTGATGCGCACGGCGGTGCGAGGCCAGCGCGGAGGGACGCTGGCGAACAGCAGGCCTATTCCGAGCAGTGCGGCGGCGTGGACCAGGCCGTACTGCGCGGCAATGCGCGCTAGGTGGGCGCGGTGGGGGTGGGAACCTAGGGCGTGATCGGCGGCAGCACCAGCGATTACGGCAGCGGCCCCCGCCAACCCGGCAAAGCCAAAAATGAATCGGCGCACGGGCCAATATAGCCCGCTGGGCGGGCGGCGGCAACTCGCTCGCTGGGCGGCGCTTCGCCGCGCCCACGCCGGAAGACGGCAGGGAGGCCGAAGCCGACAAAGCAAAGCGCCCGCCGGGCAATAGGCGCGGCGGGCGCTAGCGGGAAGTAATTCGGCGGCGTCCTACTCTCCCACCCGGCTGCCCGGGCAGTACAATCGGCGCTGAGGGGCTTAACGGCCGTGTTCGGGATGGGAACGGGTGGAACCCCCTCGCTATGGCCGCCGAAATTGTTTGGTCCGGAACCGGGAGGCGCGGGCTAGGCGCCAGCGGGCGGACCGAAACCGAAGATTGCAATTGCGAGTTTCCAAGCCTCCGAAGCGAGGGTGGCAGGTTCGCCACGCCGCTCACTTCGGGGTGGAACCCCCGCCAGTGGCGGGGGAAGGGCAAAGCCAAATTCGCGCCCCCGGAGGGGCCGCGGATGAAATTGTGGTCAAGCCGAACGGCCGATTAGTACGGGTTAGCTGCATCCGTTGCCGGACTTCTACATCCCGCCTATCGAACGGGTCGTCTTCCCGTGGCCTTCATACCCCTTGAGGGGTTGGGAGATCTCATCTTGGGGAGGGCTTCGCGCTTATATGCATTCAGCGCTTATCCCGACCGAACTTCGCTACCCAGCGGTGCCGCTGGCGCGACAACTGGAACACAAGAGGTTCGTCCATCCCGGTCCTCTCGTACTAAGGACAGGACCCCGCAAATCTCCTCCGCCCACATCAGATAGGGACCGAACTGTCTCGCGACGTTCTGAACCCAGCTCACGTACCGCTTTAATGGGCGAACAGCCCAACCCTTGGAACCTTCTACAGCTCCAGGATGCGATGAGCCGACATCGAGGTGCCAAACCGGAGCGTCGATATGAACTCTTGGCTCCGATCAGCCTGTTATCCCCGGCGTACCTTTTATCCGTTGAGCGATGGCCCTTCCATGTGGAACCACCGGATCACTAAGGCCTGCTTTCGCACCTGCTCGACTTGTAGGTCTCGCAGTCAACCTGGCTTATGCCTTTACGCTCGTCGGCTGATTTCCAAACAGCCTGAGCCAAGCATCGCGCGCCTCCGTTACAATTTAGGAGGCGACCGCCCCAGTCAAACTGCCCGCCTAACAGGGTCCCTCCCCCGGATGACGGGGGTAGGTGAGAGCCACGGAACGATCAGGGTAGTATTTCACTGGCGGCTCCCCCCAAGCCAAAACCCAGGGTTCCAAGCCTCCTACCTATGCTACGCAGACCGTTCTATAGCTCACTGTTAAGGTACAGTAAAGGTGCACGGGGTCTTTCCGTCTAGATGCGGGCAACCGGCATCTTCACCGGAACTACAAGTTCGCCGAGCCACTCGTTAAGACAGTCATCAGATCGTTACGCCATTCGTGCAGGTCGGAACTTACCCGACAAGGAATTTCGCTACCTTAGGACCGTTATAGTTACGGCCGCCGTTCACTGGGGCTTCAGTTCGGAGCTGCCCCCGCCTTGCGGCGGGATGACCCCTCCCTTTAACCTTCCAGCACCGGGCAGGCGTCAGCCCCTATACGTCGTATTCGACTTTGCAGAGACCTGTGTTTTTGTTAAACAGTCGCCTGATGCATTTCACTGCGGCCCCCTCGGGCTATGAACCCTACCGGGGCGTCCCTTCTCCCGAAGTTACGGGACGAATTTGCCGAGTTCCTGAACGAGTGTTCTCTCGAGCGCCTGTGGATACTCTCCTCGTCTACCTGTGTCGGTTTGGGGTACGGTTTGCGGCAGCTCTCCTTAGCGGCTTTTCTTGGCGGCGTGGCCTCACGGACTTTGTGGGCGTACGCCCTGGTCCGCGCCCTCACGGTTTGGGATGCCCGGCCGGATTTGCCTAGCCGGACCCGCTTGCGGCGCATCAACGGCACAACCATCCGCCGTCTCCGCCAGCCTTCCGCGTCCCCGCGTCGTAATAACGAGCTGCTGCAAGTTCGGGAATATTGACCCGATGTCCATCGGCTACGCCTTTCGGCCTCGCCTTAGGGACCGACTAACCCTGAGCGGATTAACCTTCCTCAGGAAACCTTAGACTTTCGGCGACCATGGTTCTCACATGGTTTATCGCTACTTATGCCGGCAGGGTCTCTTCCCAGCCGCAGTAGCCGTCCTTACGGTCGGCCTTCATGGCTGAGAACGCTCTCCTACCAAGCGTCGCGCTTGCGCGCGACGCATCCGCTGCTTCGGCGGCCAGCTTGAGCCCCGTTGAATTGTCGGCACCGGACCTCTTGACCAGTGAGCTATTACGCTTTCTTTAAAGGATGGCTGCTTCTAAGCCAACCTCCTGGCTGTCTAGGAGTTCCGACTTCCTTTCCCACTTAGCTGGCGCTTGGGGGCCTTAGCAGGCGATCTGGGCTGTTTCCCTCTCGACGACGAAGCTTAGCCCCCGCCGTCTGACTCCTGCGCATGCGTCAGCGGTATTCAGAGTTTCGTTGGATTCGGTAACGCGGAAACGCCCCTAGTCCATCGAGTACTTTACCCCCGCTGCGATTCACGCAAGGCTAGCCCTAAAGCTATTTCGGAGAGAACGAGCAATTACGGAATTTGATTAGCCTTTCACCCCTACCCTCAGCTCATCCAAGCTGTTTTCAACCAACACTGGTTCGGACCTCCGGGTGGTGTTACCCACCTTTCATCCTGGCCAAGGGTAGATCATCCCGCTTCGCGTCTATTCCCACGAACTGTCGCCCGATTAGGACTCGCTTTCGCTGCGGCTCGCTGAGCGCTTAACCTCGCTCGTGAGAATAACTAGCCGGCTCATTATGCAATAGGCACGCGGTCAGGCCGGAGGCGCCTTGCGGCGTTCCATGGCCCTTCCACCGTTTGTAGGCATACGGTTTCAGGTACTATTTCACTCCCCTCGCAGGGGTGCTTTTCACCTTTCCCTCACGGTACTGGTTCACTATCGGTCGCCAACGAGTATTTAGCCTTGGGAGATGGTCCTCCCAGATTCCCACAGGATTTCACGTGTCCCGCGGTACTCAGGAACCCGCTTCGAGTCCGGTCCGCTTTCGCCTACGCGGCTATCACGCGCTACGGCCCCGCTTTCCAGCGGGTTCGGCTAGCGGCCGGATTGGTAACTCTACTGTTGCGGGCCCTACAACCTCCCGCGCCCCGCAAGCGGGGCCCGGGATTTGGGCTGTTCCGATTTCGCTCGCCACTACTTTCGGAATCGAGGTTTCTTTTTTTTCCTCCGGGTACTGAGATGGTTCACTTCCCCGGGTTCGCTCGCACCCGCCTATGGATTCAGCGGGCCGTCGCCGAGGTTCGCTCGGCGGGGTTTCCCCATTCGGAGATCTCCGGATCAAAGCCTGTTTGCGGCTCCCCGAAGCTTATCGCAGCTAACCACGTCCTTCATCGCCTGTTGGCGCCAAGGCATCCACCATACGCCCTTAGTAGCTTGACCACAAATTCACCCGGGGCCTCAGGGAGGTCCGGGGATTTGCGATCATTCATCCATTCGCGCTTTCCTTCCGGCGGTCTTCGGCCGGAAGGGAACTTGGTTTTGCCCAATCACTTGCAATCATTCGGTTGTCAAACAGCGATGCGCCGCGCCCTGGGGCGCGAGCGGTCCCGCCGAGGGCGGGACGAATCCGGTGGGTGGCGGCGAAGCGCGGGTGGTGGGCCTGGGTAGAATCGAACTACCGACCTCACCCTTATCAGGGGTGCGCTCTAGCCATCTGAGCTACAGGCCCGCAGACGCGGGTGGCTGGGAGGGGGATCCCGGCGCCGAACTGGTGGAGCTGATCGGGATCGAACCGACGGCCTCCTGAATGCAAATCAGGCGCTCTCCCAACTGAGCTACAGCCCCGCGGGCGGCCACAAAAGGATTCGAGGATGGAGGAACACGCCGCTCCGCCGAGGGCGGAGGGGTGGAAGCAAGCCATGATCCGGGCCCAGAGAGGCCGGGACGGTGTGGACGCGAACGTTCTCCGCCGAGGCGGAGATCGCGCCACGTTCTCTCTTAGAAAGGAGGTGATCCAGCCGCAGGTTCTCCTACGGCTACCTTGTTACGACTTCACCCCAATCATGAACCATACCTTGGACGGCTGCCTCCTTGCGGTTGGCGTGCCGGCTTCTAGTACAGCCCACTTTCGTGATGTGACGGGCGGTGTGTACAAGGCCCGGGAACGTATTCACCGCGGCGTGCTGATCCGCGATTACTAGCGATTCCAGCTTCATGCAGTCGAGTTGCAGACTGCAATCCGAACTGAGGACGCTTTTGTCCGATTAGCTCCCCCTCGCGGGTTGGCGACGGTCTGTAGCGCCCATTGTAGCACGTGTGTAGCCCTGGACATAAAGGCCATGAGGACTTGACGTCATCCCCACCTTCCTCCCCGTTATCCGAGGCGGTTTCCCTAGAGTGCCCGGCATGACCCGATGGCAACTAGGCATAAGGGTTGCGCTCGTTGCGGGACTTAACCCAACATCTCACGACACGAGCTGACGACAGCCATGCAGCACCTCCGCCGGCGTCCCTTGCGGGAAAGGGATGTTTCCACCCCGGTCACCGGCGCTTCGAGCCCAGGTAAGGTTCTTCGCGTTGCGTCGAATTGAACCACATGCTCCACCGCTTGTGCGGGCCCCCGTCAATTCCTTTGAGTTTCAGCCTTGCGACCGTACTCCCCAGGCGGGACGCTTAATGCGTTAGCGACGGCACAAGTGGAATGAACCACTTACACCTAGCGTCCATCGTTTACAGCTAGGACTACCAGGGTATCTAATCCTGTTTGCTCCCCTAGCTTTCGCGTCTCAGCGTCAGTTGCGATCCAGAAAGCCGCCTTCGCCACGGGTGTTCCTCCCGATCTCTACGCATTTCACCGCTACACCGGGAATTCCGCTTTCCCCTCTCGCACTCCAGCCTGGCAGTCGCGGGTGCGGATCCCGGGTTGAGCCCGGGGATTTCACGCCCGCCTTACCAAACCGCCTACACGCGCTTTACGCCCAGTAATTCCGAACAACGCTTGCCCCCTACGTATTACCGCGGCTGCTGGCACGTAGTTAGCCGGGGCTTCTTCCGCCGGTACCGTCTTCCACTCGTCCCGGCCGAAAGGAGTTTACAAGCCGAAGCCCTTCATCCTCCACGCGGCGTTGCTGCGTCAGGGTTTCCCCCATTGCGCAAAATTCCCCACTGCTGCCTCCCGTAGGAGTCTGGACCGTGTTTCAGTTCCAGTGTGTCCGTGCGCCCTCTCAGGCCGGATACCGATCGTAGCCTTGGTGGGCCATGACCCCACCAACTAGCTAATCGGCCGCGGGCCCCTCCTCGAACGCCTTGCGGCTTTCACCCCGCGGACATGCGCCCGCGGGGTGGTATGCGGTATTAGCCACGCTTTCGCGTGGTTATTCCCCATTCGAGGGTAGGTTACCCACGTGTTACTCACCCGTGCGCCGCTCTACTGGCCCCCTTGCGGGGGTTTTCGCGCGCGACTTGCATGTGTTAGGCACGCCGCCAGCGTTGATTCTGAGCCAGGATCAAACTCTCAAAAAGAACTTCCCGGCAGGCGATCAACTGCCCGCCGAGTATCGCTTTTGAGTGGCCGCCCCGGCTGATAACCCGGAATGACTTTACTTCTGGCGTGTTCCATCCAGTTGTCAAACAGCGATCCCCACGCCCGGAGGCGAAGGGGGCCCCCTGGGGGGCCAACCGGTTTTACCGATGGCAAAACCGTCCTCGAACTTTAGCCGCGACCGCGCCGAGATCCCATACCGCGGACCGACGGTCTCGGTTCCTAAGGGGCTTGCAGCGAGCACTGCGGCTGCGCGAAGCCGGGCGATCTCACCGCCCGGGCACGAAGATGGCGCCGAGTAGCGCCAATCGAGCCTCTTTCTACCTTAGCGCGCCTTGGTGAGCCTGTCAACCCTTTTTCCGAGCGACGCCACCCCTGCGGTTGCCGTTCGCCGGAAACCGCGGCGTGCGCACCAAGACTTCGATGATGATAGCGAGGGTCGGGGGTTCCGTCAAGGGATTGTGCGCGGCGAGTGGAGGAAATCCATTTCCAGGCAATGAGGCGAGGGCGTTCCGCGCCGTGCGACCGGGGCCGGGCGGTGACCGCCGGTAAGGGAGCGTGGCAGGGTTCCGGGCCGCCCCAAACTTGCGCGCGCCGGAGCTGTGGCATTTGCGGTCAGCGGCGGCCCAGGGTGGCGGGACGCCGCCCGGCGGGCGGCTTTCGTCCGCGGAAACAGTAGATGCGAGCGGGCTCGCGGGCGTTTAGCGGACGATGGCTGCCGGGGCACGCAGCAGCAACCCGAATGATCCCGTGCGCGCAAATCCCGCGGCAAAGGCGCGAGCGGCTTGCAGTTTTCTTCCCTGGGCCTGGTAGAACCAACCCAAGGGTTTACTCATTGAGACGATGCCGTCGCGGGCGGCGCGCAGGGCTTGGCGGTCGTCCTCCCGGCGCAGCGTCTTGGCCTCCTGGGCGAGCATGGCGAGGATTTGGGTGTGGTCTTTTTCCTGATGCACTCGGTGGGTGGCATCATCCTGGACCCGCATGGTGACCAGCGGGGCGTCCAGGTAGCCAAAGCGGAATCGCTTGGCAAAACGGAGGAGAAACTCCCAGTCGCTGCCCGAGGGCCAATCTTCGCGGAACGGTCCAGTTTGGAAGAGCGCGGCCCGGCGCAGCACCAGCGTGGGCGGCTTGATCGGCGCCTCTTGCAGGAGGCTGAGGTGCATTTCGCGGCGGGTGAAGAGCAGCTCGGACGGATGCCCCGGCTCGCCCACAAGGGGCCTAGAACCGGCGTGGCGCGGACAAAGGACGCCAGCCGCTGGCCGCCGTCGGTTTTGGCGGTATCGGAAAAGACCGCATCCGCGGCGGGGTAGCGGTTGAGGAAATCCAGGCAACGCGCCAGCTTGTCCGGGCGCCAGAGGTCGTCGGAATCGAGGATGGCCACCAGGGGGGCGCGGGTGGCGTGGAAGCCGGTATTGTAGGCGGCGCTGCAGCCGCGATTCACCTTATGACGCAGGTAGCGGATGCGGCGATCCCGGAAGGACGCGACGATGCTTTGCGACTCGTCACTGGAGGCATCGTCCACTACGATCAGCTCGAAGGCGGTGCAGGTCTGGGCTAGTATGCTGCGGATTGCTTCGCCGCCGATGTATGCGCGATTGTATGTGGGCAGCACTACGGAGACCACTGGGGAGACCACTGGCGGGGGGGGCTTCCATCTCACGGCTCCTTGGCAACTCCCGGCCACATCCGGCTGATCGCCCCCGGCGACAAGACCGGTGGCTGTGGCGGGATGGTTCAGTCACCCTCTGGCAGCGCATGTGGCTTTCCAGCTGTGGTCGTGAAGGTCTCATTGGGGTTAGTCACGCTTCTCCAAACGCGAGCCGCATAATTCTTGCGGCTTCGCGAAGGAGTATTCGGGCATTAACGGGCGTCGCCCCGAGACGGCGCGGCTGGTCGTGTGAGCCCCGCGCCGCGGCCACGCGGCGGTTTTTCCGGCAGCATGGGCCCGGCGTGGCGGCGCCGGCGGCGGGCCGCGGTACGGGGCGCCGAAGTAACTCAGCGTAGGGGTGATCATTGCCAGTCGGGGCGCGTGTCATGGCGCCGCCCGTAGGGGAAATCGCCACCACTAACCGGGTAACCGCCGTAGCGCGCGCTGTAGTTTTTCCGGATATCTTGCAAAAAGAATCGGGAAGCGGAGTGAGCGCGGAGGCCTCGCCTGGGAGGCGCGTTGCATTCCTTCCTCAGTCGGTGGCGCCGGCCGGGGTGGGCGTTGCGCCGACGCCGAAAGGAGAGGGCGCAGGGGTGCGCAACATTTTTTCGCTGGCCGCTCGGCGTGTTTCCGCGGGCGGTATTTCTGGCACCAAGAGAACCGGCGTCGAGGGAGCCGCGCCATGGCGGGAGAGGTGTTAGGCGCCGCTACGGCAGAACTGGTAGCGATGGCGGCGGAGATGCTCGACCACGGTCATGAAAGCCCCGGCGCATGCCGGCTGGCCGGTGGGCCAGCCGGCACGGGGTAGGGCGGTTGGGGAGGCATGGTGGGACAGCGTAGAGTTTGGCTTTTCGCGGCGGTGATGGGCGCGGCGGTTGCCGCGGCGGGGTGTGGCGGGCAAACCGGGTTGAACATGACGGCCAAGGCATCGGCGGCGCTGGAGGTCAGCACCGCCAAACTGCCCACGGGCACGGTGGCGAAGAGCTACAGCGCGGCGCTCACCGCCAGCGGCGGCCGCGCGCCTTACCAATGGCAGGTGGCCGCCGGGCAACTGCCGGCAGGCGTCAGCTTGAGCAGCAGCGGGGCGTTAACGGGCAGCCCGCAGCAGGCGGGTACGTATGCCTTCCAAGCCGCGGTGAAAGACGCCGCGGGGGCGCTGGCGCAGCGGAAGCTGAGCGTTACGGTGGCGCAGACGACGGCGTCGAATACGCCTGCACCGGTACTCGACGAATACGGCGGCATCGTGGGCTTGGCGGCGCCGGGCGGCGCGACGGGATATTTCCGAGTAGCCAAGGCGGGATCGCGATGGGTGTTCGTGGATCCGCTGGGAAACGAGTTCTGGATGCTGGGCGTCTACGACGTCAGCGCCTCGAACGCGCCGGACGGATTGCCGGGCGCCTCTTACTACGACCGCATACTGGCGAAATACGGCGGCATCGCCCAGTGGGGGGTGCAGGCGGCCAAACGGCTGAAGTCGTGGGGATTCAACACCGCGGGCGAATATTCGTCCGCCTACGTGGTCGCGGTGGACCAGTACGCGACGCGCAACACGACCTCGCCGATTCCCTCGGTGGGAATGATCCGGCCGAACTATTATTCGCTGATTGACAGCGGCAATTATGCTCCCGGGCCGGTCAAGGATTTGATGAACGGGCTGGACGGGAACTACCAGAACTATGCGGGCGATCCAGTCGCCGACATCTACGACCCGAATTACACGGCCTACGTGGACGCTTCCGTGGCGGCGATGTCGCCGCCGGCGGTGGCCAACTCACCGTGGATTATTGGCAACACGGTCGAGGATGCGGACGATCTGTGGGGCTTCGGCCCCGGGCCCGACCAGCCCACGTCGCCGGCGGGGCATGCCACCTCGAACCTGGGGTGGATCGCGCTGTGCACGAATTTCCAGCAGTCGGCGAACCCCAAGTACGGCGAGGTTTACACGGACACGAAGGTGTACACGAAATACGCGTTGCAAGCGTTTCTGGAACAGAAATACAACAACAGCATCGCGGCGCTGAACGCGGCATGGGGATCGGATTACACGACGTTTGGGGATGCCGGCGGGTTCGGCACGGGAACGGGCCTGCTGGATGAGGACGGGCGGAATCCATGGGTGGGCGACGACGACGTTAGCTTGAGCACGGCGACGCCCGCCGTGCGCGCGGATTTGAATGCGTTCATGGCGCAGTATGTCCAGCGCTTCTTTCAAATCGTGACCGCGGCGCTGCGTAAATACCAGCCGCATCACTTGATCTTTGGGCCAGCGACGCTGAATGGATGGGGCGGGATTTCCCGGCAGGCGGTGCTGGCGGCGGCGGGGCAGTCGGTGGACGTCATTCAAGCCAACGCCGCCAACCAGGCAATTTACGACCAGACGCTGCAATGGGCGGGGGACAAACCGCTGGTGGCATGGGTGGGCTTTACCGCCAACCCCGACTCCGACCTGTATGCCTACTCGCATCTGGGGGATGTGGCGACGCAGGCCGTGCGGGCGGCGGAATATGCCAGCACGCTGGATCGGCTGTACAGCTACGCCGGCAGCGCCAGCGATGGCAGTTTGGCGGGCAGCCAAAACTTCGTGGGGATGAAGTTCTGGGCTTGGTCGGATTCCTGGGGGGAGAAAGCCAACTGGGGCCTGGTCAGCCTGCTCGACAACGCCTACGACGGCAAAGAAGACACGGTGGCGGCGGGAGTGGACCCATGGGGCTTTGTCACCGGCGGCGAGGCGAAGAACTTCGGCGACATCATCACGGGTGTGAAGCAGGAAAACGAAAAGATCGTCGAGGAGCTGGCGCAACAATAGGCAGGCACGGCAAAGCGCGTGCCGAAGATGGAACCGCCGCGCCGCCCGCCTGCGGCGGACGGCGCGGGGAAGAAGCGACTTAGCCGCCGCGCCCGCGATTGGCG
>OFHJ01000794.1_pt1 | contig 10678 bp, 8 predicted proteins | sample 1522001 | NCBI WGS metagenome assembly OFHJ01 (sample SAMEA2464838, study PRJEB22497) | soil metagenome | biome: Grassland; feature: Farmland; material: Clay | place: Australia | collected 2013-02-01 | depth 1.2 m | reverse complement strand
CATACTGGTCACCAGCAGCTCGCCGGCTCCCTTGCCAACGACTGTCGCAGCCCATTCAACCGCATCGATACCTGTATTCCGTCGACCTCCATGCGTGAAGACCTCCCACCGGGGGGCGTTACCGTTCGCTCCCTTTTTAACTCTCTTTGCATCAATGGCCACAACGATGCACTGGACCCCGTATCGCTGGCCTGCCTCGGTAATGAAATCAGGGTCGGCAACAGCAGCGGTATTAATCGACACCTTATCGGCGCCTGCCGAAAGCAGCGCGCGAACATCGGCACATGTGCGAACTCCCCCACCAACCGTCAAAGGGACGTAGATGCTACCCGCCACTGATTCGACAGTTGCGAACAGGGTTGGCCGGGCATCGCTGCTGGCAGTGATGTCTAAGAACACCAACTCATCGGCTCCCTGTGCATCATATCGCCGGGCAACCTCCACCGGATCGCCGGAATCGATGAGGTTCCCGAAGCGAACCCCTTTGACCACGCGTCCGCCGTCGATATCCAGGCAGGGAATGATTCTTTTGGCCAGCACCTAATCGATCCGGAACAATCAGGCGGCAGCTTTCACGCAGTCCGCCAACGAAAGTCCGCCTTCGTAAAGAGCCCGCCCGATGATGCAACCCGCTACGCCATCCTCTTCCAGAGTCTTTATTTGGCGAATATCCTCCAGACTGGCGACACCACCGGACGCAATGACCGGCGTCTTTACGCTGCGCGCCAGCTCTGCTGTTGCCTCCGCGTTGAATCCGCCCATCATCCCATCACGACTTATGTCCGTATAGATAATCGCTTCAACACCATCCCGCTCGCAGTGAGCGGCGACATCAAAGACGGAATGATGGGAAAGCTTACTCCAGCCGCTGATCGCTACCCGCCCATCCCGCGCGTCTATCCCGACGCAAATGTGACGCGGATATTCGAGGCAGATATCGCGCAAAAAATGGGGGGTGTTCACAGCCTTGGTGCCAATGATCACGAAATCAACTCCGCCATCGATGTAACGCTGAACAGTATCCTCATCGCGAATGCCTCCCCCAACCTGAACCGGCACATCGACTGCTGACACTATCTGTTCGATCACCTTCGCATTAACCGGACTACCCCGAGCTGCGCCATCCAGATCAACCAGATGAAGGCGCTCGGCGCCTTCATCAACCCAGCGTCTGGCAACGGTCACGGGATCAGCCGAAAACACGGTGACGTCATCCAGGCGCCCCTGACGCAAACGGACACACTGGCCGTTCATGATGTCGATAGCAGGGATCAGCAACATGGTGAACTTAAAAGGACAGTGGATCGAATAACCAAATTTCCGGCGCAGACAGCAACCAGATGGTTTTGCACGGAACAACATAATACCGACAGCCTGACTGACTTTGGCGCAAAGCGCTGACAATGGCAAGTCATCGGCAACGCTTTCATGCCGATACTCCATCCCATTGAGAAAAATTCGCCAGTAGCCTCAGTCCAACGCTCTGGCTCTTTTCGGGGTGAAACTGAACCCCCACGATGTTGTCTCGCCCAACCGCTGCAGCAAACGTGAGGCCGTACTCAGTTTCGCCAAGTGTATCAAGCGATTCACGTGGATCTGCGTAATAGCTGTGAACGAAGTAGAACCATGATCGATCAGGAACTCCCTCCCAGAGCGGGTGCACCCGGGTCCGGCGTACCTCGTTCCACCCCATGTGTGGCACTTTTAGCCGCGGCCCCTGTGCCTGGATTCCAGACGAATGGGTCGGTGGATCAGGAAACCGATTCACGCTTCCTGGGATCAGCCCCAGTGCGGCCACGCCATCGTTCTCCTGGCTTCGATCAAGCAGGACCTGCATGCCGAGACAAATACCCAGGAGCGGCACTCTTTCAGCAGACCGGAGGACAAAATCGCTCAGCTCCAAACGGCATAATTCATCCATGCACGCACGCACACCGCCAACCCCTGGCAACACCAGTCGATCACATTTCGCCAGTTTAGCCGGATCATAGCTAACTACCACTCGTGCCCCAGCTGAGACCTTTTCCAGTGCCTTGGCTAGCGAATGAAGATTCCCCATGCCGTAGTCGATGACTCCGATGATGGCCATGAACGATGTCGAACGATTGCCGTAGGAAATAGAATGCTACAGAACGCCCTTGGTCGAGGGCATAGCCTCACCGAGTCGATGTTCAGGCGCGCACGCCTGCCCGAGCGCTCGCCCGAACGCCTTAAAGAGCGTCTCAGCGATGTGATGGGCGTTCCGGCCTCGCAGTGAGTCGATGTGCATCGTAACCTTTGCGTGATTGACGAACCCTTGGAAAAATTCACGAAAAAGGTCAACGTCGAATTTGCCGATATGCGCACGCGGAAACTCGACAAACCACTCCAATCCCGGCCGACCGGAACAATCAAGCACGACCCGGCTCAAAGCTTCATCCAGCGGGATGTATGCGCACCCGTAGCGGACGATGCCTGATTTGTCACCAATTGCTTCATTGAAAGCCATGCCTAGGCTGATCCCGATATCCTCAACGGTATGGTGCGCATCAACCTGCAAGTCACCTTTAGCAGCAATGGACAAATCGATAAATCCGTGTCGCACAACCTGATCAAGCATGTGATCAAGAAACGGGAGGCCGGTGTCCAAACGGGACTGGCCGCTCCCATCGAGATTGAGTTCAACACGGATCTGGGTTTCGCGTGTATCGCGCGAAACGGTGGCGATTCGGGACACGTACGGTAACTGGGGCAGTTGGTTTTGAGAACAGGATACTCTTGGCGTACTGCGATTTCACCCTTTTTCTTCAGCTTGCGCAACATAGTGTTCGATAATAGCCAGGGTTACGGCCGGTTCAATCACAATTGAAGCTGGATTCAAACCAATATTCTTTGGCATTTTCCTACGGTAATCCGCCTGACCGTCGAAATATCCCGCTCGTTCCTTATTTTCTGCGACAAAGGTACCGGAAGCCAATAATTCGTGGCGGAAACAGGACACATCACTTTTTTATCCAGATCGTTCGGCTTGTTCACTGCTGCGTGTAGGCCATTTGCTCCGGGAATCGAATATACGTCCGAATTTTCATCAAAGGTACGGCGAAAACAGCCAGCATGCACCGTTCCGAACCCGTACCGGGAGAGGCAGAGACCGTAGATGCTGGACATCCATGAGCTGCGCCGATTCCCGGGTCGCCTGAAACAATTGTGCGAGCTGAGCACACAACGGTCGGTCGAATACCTCAACTCCAATTTCAAAATTCAGTCGAAGGCTGCGTGGATCCAGATTGGCCGAGCCCAGTAGCGCATAAATTCCATCAACCAGTAACAACTTGCTATGCACGAAGGGCGGGGGCGACAACCAGATCCGGACGCCATGATCGATTAAGTAAATCATGTCGTGTCGCGAGGCCCAATCGACAAAAAACAGGTTGCTTTGCACTGGCAATATGACATCCACCTCGACACCTCGAATCACCGCCGCCTCTAAAGTCGTCGAAAGTTCCCGCGGCGGCAGGAAATAGGGAGTCATAATACAAACGCGTTCATTTGCAGCTGCAATGGCGCTGACAAGGAGTAACAGTAATTTGTCGATGTCCTCATCCGGGCCGTCGCTGATGACTCGGCAGCGGGCGCTTCCGGTTGATGCCGTAACCTCCCCCGGTGACAGCTTTTCGGTGGTTGCAACGTACCAGTCACGCCGAAAAGCAGATGCCATCTGGGCCACCACTGGTCCAGTTATCCGGAAATGGAGGTCGCGTATCAAGCGTCGACGGTCATCCGTCAGATAGCGGTTGCTAATGTTCATTCCGCCAGTAAAGGCAATACCTTCATCGACGACCAGCAGCTTCCGATGATTGCGGAGATTCACCGATAGGCTCGGCGGAAAAACCCGGGGTGGTAGAAAACGACTAGCCCGGATACCCCGGTGGCGCAAAAAGGAAACGGGCTTTGGAAAACTGTAATACTCGCCAATCCCATCAACCAAAACCCGAACCTGAACCCCGCGATCCCTGGCGGCCGAGAGCGCCTCGACAAAACGCTGGCACCAACCGGAAACATCAAGAATGTAGCTCGCAAGCCAAACATATTTCGTCGCGGCATCGATCGCTTCCAGCATCATCCGATACGCATGATCACTCTCAAGTAGGGGCTGAAGATCGTTTCCGGCCACGAGGGGCATACCGCTGACTGCACCGCCTAACCGCTGCAGTTGCGTCAGTGGCAGGCTTTGGTCGTGCATAGGCAGATTTTCGCTCCGGGCTTCCGACATCCCACGGAGCTTCAGACCACGATTCTCGACTCGATTGATGCCGAACAGCAGATAAAGCACCGTTCCTGCCAGCGGAAGAAGCCAGCACACACTGATCCACCCGAATGCGGCACGCGGATCGCGTTTTTTGAGAAGTGCGTGGCCACTAGACAGCGTGGACGCAATCCAATAGACGACAAGTCCAACATGGTACCCCCAACCCAGGATCCAGTGACTCATGGACGTGCAATCAGTTCCGCGGCCAGCGGCAAATGGTCGGAAATCTGCACTGGAAGCGCCCGCACGGAAAGTAACTGCAAATGCGGGGTCATCAGGATCTGGTCAATGCTCCTGCGTGGACGCCAGCTTGGGTATGTCGCTGGAGCACCGGGCACCGGGGCCAGCCCGGCTCGCCGCAAGCAAGTCAATCGCAGCAAACGATCTGGAGACATGTTGAGATCACCCACAAGCATGCCACGCTGTCCACGCAACAGTTCCGACAAATAGGCCAGTTGACGGTTTCGCGTTTCGGCTCTCAAGGCAAGATGGGTCACCAGTACGGTTAGATGACCAAGTGCAGGCGTATCGAGATCGACTTCCAGTGCACCTCGACCACGAATTCGGCCAGGCAGCACGTGCGTCACCTCACGCAGTGGACGACTTTTGGAAAGGTATCCGATGCAGACCCTCGCAATGGGCGCAAAATCTCGGGTAACGGTCAGTCCACTGTATGGAAACCCCGCCTGCTCAGCCAGAAAATCGACTAGATTGACCTGATCAGTCCGTATCGATCCGGCATCCGCTTCCTGAATGGCAACGAAGTCATAATCCCGCATAAGCGCTGCCATGGCTAACAGGTTGGCGCGTCGCCCCGGGGTTGGCAGGGCATGTCGCCAAGCGCCGGTCAAGTAATGGTGATACCTCTGCACATCCAGACCTGCCTGGATATTGAACGATAAAAGTCGAAATGGCAGCGGCTGACTCATCCCGCATTCTATCCTGATGATCGCGCATCAGCCGATCAAGGCAGCCCCCTGCCCACATCGGGAACAATAATCAAACACCCTTCTGCACTTAACTCAGTCTTCAGGCTCGTATGCTAGGTTCGCGGACAGCCACTTTTCCGCCGTTTTGATATCCCAACCCTTTCGGTCTGCATAATCGCGCACTTGGTCCCTTTGGATACGCCCAACGACAAAATAGCGGGAATCCGGATGTGCGTAATACCATCCGGACACCGATGCGCTCGGCCACATTGCCATGCTTTCGGTGAGCCGAATCCCAGCAGTGCGTTCGACGTCAAGCAGCCTCCATAGGGTCAGCTTCTCCGTATGCTCTGGACAGGCCGGATACCCTGGAGCCGGGCGAATCCCTACATATTGCTCTGCAATAAGTGCATCTTTGTCCAGTTGTTCGTCAGCTGAATAGCCCCAGAATTCTTTGCGGACACGCTGATGCAGGACTTCCGCAAACGCCTCAGCCAAGCGATCAGCCAGTGACTCCAGCAAGATAGCGCTGTAATCGTCATGAGCCTTCCGGAAATCGCGGCAACGCTCCGCAAGTCCAACTCCCGTTGTCACAGCAAAAGCGCCAACATAATCCCGAACACCGCGCGTCAAAGGCAAAACGAAGTCTGACAGGCAGCGGTTGGGGACACCTTCCCGATGCTGCCCCTGTTGACGCAGGTTGTGCAGTTTGGCAATCACCCTTTGACCTTCTGCATCACCATACAACTCGATATCGTCGCCTACAGAGTTTGCAGGATAAAACCCAACAACCCCGTTTGCGGACAACCACTTTTCCACGATGATCCTGTCCAGCATCGTGTTTGCATCCGCGTAAAGCCTGCGAGCCGCTTCACCGCTGGCAGGATTATTTAAGATATCTGGGTACCTCCCTTTCATCTCCCACGCTATGAAGAACGGCTGCCAGTCGATCGCATCGCGGAGATCCTTCAAAGGATAATCGCTCAATACCTTGACGTTTCTGGGCTCGAAGCCATCCCCCGAAGGCAGCAAAACATCAGTGGACTCTTGCTGATGAACCAGCATTCGCGGCCTGATAGGGGAATACGACGACCAATCGATCTTCGTGGCGTTGGATCGTGCCGATGCCAGGTCCAAATATTTCTGGTCACGATCCCGGCTGGCATGCCTTACCCTCAACTCTTCGTATTCCCTATGAGTCGATTCGATCAGTGTCCTGCGCTGAGCAGGATCAAGAAGCGCCGCCACCACCGGCACTGAACGTGAAGCGTCTTTCACCCACAAAACCGGGCCTTGGTAATTCTGGTCGATCCTGACTGCCGTATGCGCTCGTGATGTCGTGGCACCGCCAATGAGAAGAGGCACATCAAATCCTTGGCGTTCCATTTCCCTTGCAACGGTCACCATCTCATCCAGGCTCGGCGTAATTAATCCAGAAAGGCCGATGATGTTCGCTTCTTCGGCACGCGCCGTGTCGAGGATCTTTTGGGCTGGCACCATGACTCCAAGATCAACGACCTCATAATTGTTGCACTGAAGAACCACTGCCACGATATTTTTTCCAATATCATGAACGTCGCCCTTGACCGTTGCCATGACCACCTTGCCCTTGACCGATTCCGGTTCACCGGACTTTTCTTTTTCCTCCTCGATATACGGAACCAGATAAGCAACTGCCTTCTTCATGACCCGCGCAGATTTCACGACCTGCGGCAAGAACATCTTTCCGGCACCAAACAATTCGCCGACAATGTTCATTCCATCCATAAGCGGCCCTTCGATCACTTCGATGGTCCGTCCGCCATTTTTTGCAACCTCGACACGCAGCTCCTCGGCATCTGCTTGGACATACTGGTCGATGCCCTTCACCAACGCATGCTTGATCCGGTCCCGCACGGGCCGTTCACGCCATTCAGCTGCATTTTCCCCGTCATTGCGCCCTACCTCGCCAGCACGGTACTGCTCGGCGATTTCCAGCAACCGTTCCGTTGCATCTTCACGCCGGTTGAGAACGACATCCTCGACACGCTCCCGAAGCTGTTCGGGAATCTCGTCGTACACACCAAGAGCACCTGCATTGACGATGCCCATGTCCAAACCTGCGTTGATCGCGTGATAGAGGAAAACGGTATGGATAGCTTCACGCACAACACTGTTGCCACGGAAGCTGAATGACACATTGGAAATACCCCCCGACACTAGGGCGCCTGGCAGGTTTTCCTTGATCCAGCGAGTCGCTTCGATAAAATCGACCCCGTAACCGTTATGCTCTGGAATGCCAGTTGCAACAGCAAAGACGTTGGGGTCGAAAATGATGTCTTCGGCCGGGAAACGGACTTCCTCGGTGAGAATTCGGTAGGCCTCGGCGCAAATCGCCTTGCGCCGCTCCAGACTATCTGCCTGCCCATGTTCATCGAACGCCATTACCACCACAGCGGCCCCGTATCGTCGACACAGGTGAGCCTGCTCGACAAATGGTCTCACCCCCTCCTTCATCGAAATGGAATTAACGACGGCCTTCCCTTGTACACACTTTAAACCGGCCTCGATCACTGCCCACTTCGAAGAATCAATCATGACCGGAACGCGCGATATGTCAGGCTCCGTGGCGATCAACTTCAAAAATCGATCCATGGCGACGACACCATCCAGCATGCCTTCGTCCAGGTTGACATCAATCATCTGTGCGCCGTTCTCCACTTGCTGGCGAGCAACATCCAAAGCAGAGTCGTAGTTTCCAGCCTTGATCAGATCACGGAATTTCGAGGAGCCCGTTACATTGGTCCGCTCGCCGATATTGACGAAAAGTGAATCCCGTTCGATATTCAACGGCTCCAGACCGGAGAGACGGCAGGCCCGGGAAATGCTGGGCGGCGTTCGCGGGGGCCTCCCCTCCACATGTCGAGCTATGCGTGCAATGTGCTCCGGGGTCGTGCCACAACATCCACCAACAATGTTCACCAGTCCGGCGTTCGCAAAATCCTCGATTACGCTCGCAGTTTCATCAGGTTGCTCGTCATAATCTCCAAAGGTATTCGGGAGTCCGGCGTTCGGGTAACAAGACACATAGCAGTCGGCAATTCTTGATAATTCAGCAAGGTAAGGCCTCATTTGTCGTCCGCCCAGAGCACAATTGAGACCGACGGCAAACGGATTCACGTGGCGGATCGAGTTCCAGAATGCCTCGATCACTTGACCGGAAAGCGTTCGCCCCGATGCATCGGTGATGGTGCCCGAAATAATGATTGGAAGACGAACGTTTTTTTGGTCGAGAAGTTGATCAAGCGCAAAAATCGCCGCCTTCGCATTCAGGGTGTCGAAAATCGTTTCGATCATGAGAATATCGACCGAGCCATCGATCAATCCACGGGCTGCTTCCGTATACGCATCGACGAGTTGATCGAAGCTGATGTTTCGCAATGCCGGATCATTTACATCAGGTGAAATCGTAGCCGTGCGATGGGTCGGCCCGAGGGTCCCCGCCACAAATCGGGGTTTTTCTGGTGTACTAAAAAAATCTGCCTCGCGTCTTGCCAAGCTTGCCGATGCAAGGTTGAACTCATAGGCAAGAGACTCCATGCCGTAGTCTGCCAGGGAGATACGCTGCGCGTTGAAGGTGTTTGTCTCGATGATATCCGCACCGGCCTCCAGATATTCTCGATGAATCTTGGCAACTAGATCCGGACGGGTCATGCTGAGGAGATCGTTATTGCCCTTTAGATCGCGCGGCCAGCCTGAGAAACGTTCTCCGCGATAATCCTCTTCTTGAAGCTGATGACGCTGGATCATTGTGCCCATTGCGCCATCAAGGACCAAGATTCGGTCGCGGACCGCAGTTTCCAGACGCGATACACTATCACCCGGCGCTTGAAATTCAGCGTTTTCGTTAGACATGGGGTTAGTATATCGCCTTATCCGCATAAGCAGATATTCGTTTCCCGGGCTACGGTCTCGCTCGGATTGCCCGTGCATCTGACCCCCCGCAACGATATCAATATGACCGCCAAAGGCCTTCGATTGGTCAAGCAGAGCCTCCTCCGTGCATAATTAGCGGTTCTCAGCCATCGGATCTGCGCCATGGCGCGCGGAAGAGGTCTCTGCGACTCAACAATGGAGTCGGGCTTTATGGTCCTGGTTGCTTAGTTTTAGTTTGTTTGTCCAAATTCTACCCAAAATCGTAATCCAGCTTTTATCTTTGATCTAGAGGTCGAGGTTTTACATGAAGAAGTGGCGTTGCATGGTTTGTGATTTCGTCTATGACGAAGCCGTAGGCCTTCCGGAAGAGGGGATCGCTCCGGGGACACTTTGGGAGGATGTCCCGGATTCATGGACTTGTCCTGATTGCGGCGCAGCCAAATCAGAATTCGTGATGGAAGAGATCGACTGATCGGCTTGTGCCTGGCGGAATGTCGATGTCGGTTCGGCAGCGGCCTATCGGGGCAAGGACAGAAAAAGCGTGTTCAGTCGATAGGACTACGCCGAAACTGAATCAAACGATCCACTTGGTTGGCAATGCTGATGCGATACGTTCAATTTGAAGCCCGCGCCATCCTGAACTCCAGAAAAGAGGCGGGGCAGATCGACAGCTATGTCGTCTGAAGCTTTGGAAAAACGGATATCGATGACAAACTCCGGGCTTCTTCCGAAAAATTGCGGAACAGTAACGGGGCGTCGGTGTCCATAAGCGAAGCGGCTCACCCGCAACGCCAGTTGGCAACCTTGCACCACAGCTCGTTTACCGCGCGCTTGGAAACTCGGCGATACGAGTAGTCGGCGCCAAAATAATTGTTTGTCCAGCGAGAGGGGGTTCGCATGCGTGGCATTGGATTGAGTCCATTGTTGGCACTGGCCGCGTTGGTCATCGGCACTTTTACCGGCCCGCCTGCATGGTCGAAAACGGCAGAACACTCGATTCACCATGAACATGTGCTCAGGGCAACATTGCGCAACGGCCTTCGTGTCGTAATCGTGCGTGATGCGCTAGCGCGGGTGGCGACTACCGAGTTGAACTACCTGGTTGGCTCCAACGAAACATCCCCGGGCTTCCCTGGTACGGCGCATGCGTTGGAACACATGATGTTCCGGGGCAGTCCTGGCCTTACGCGAAACCAACTAGCCGAGATCACGGCAAGAATGGGCGGCGTCTTCGACGCCGACACCACACAAACCGTTACACAATTTCACTTCACTGTGCCAGCGGTTGACTTGAGCGTCGTACTCCATATTGAAGCCTTGCGCATGCGCGGCCTAGACCTCGGCAAGCGAAGCTGGCATCTGGAGCGCAGCGCAATCGAACAAGAAGTCGCAGGAGATCTTTCCGACCCTCAGTATGTTCTCTACACAAAACTTCTGGCCTACATGTTCCGCGGAACCCCCTACGCGCACGATGCGCTGGGAAGTCAATCTTCGTTCAACAAAACCACCACAACGCGTCTCAGGCACTTCTACCGGCGATGGTATG
>OFHJ01000793.1_pt1 | contig 10688 bp, 8 predicted proteins | sample 1522001 | NCBI WGS metagenome assembly OFHJ01 (sample SAMEA2464838, study PRJEB22497) | soil metagenome | biome: Grassland; feature: Farmland; material: Clay | place: Australia | collected 2013-02-01 | depth 1.2 m | reverse complement strand
GAGCATGGGTCCGCCCGGTACGACGATCGTCGGCAGGTTGCAGCTAGCGGCGCCCATCACCGGGCCGACGGCCGTCTTGTCGCAGCCCGTGAGCAAGACCACCCCGTCGATCGGGTTGGCTCGAATCGTCTCTTCCACGTCCATGCTCATCAGATTTCTGAACAGCATCGCCGTGGGCCTCATCAACGCCTCGCCGGTGGACATCACGGGGAACTCGAGCGGGAATCCGCCTGCCTCATAGACCCCGCGCTTGACGTGGTCCGCCAAAGCCCTGAAGTGCCCGTTGCACGGCGTGAGCTCCGACCAGGTGTTGCAGATCCCGATCACCGGTCTCCCGTCGAAAGCCTCGGGCGGGTGTCCCTGGTTGCGCAGCCAACTGCGGTGAATGAACGCGTCCTTGGTCGATCCGGAGAACCATTCCGTGGATCTGAGCTTGCCTCTGCGCGCCATTTTCATCCGCACCGTTCAGTCAATTGCACCACGCCGCCCCTGGCTCAGACAGGGAGTTCGTCTTTCCGCGGCCCGTAACCTCGGCTGCAGCTGCGTACTCCCTAGGTCATTTGCCGCCCTCACGACACCGCCCGTGCTGAGGCCAATACGGCGTCCAGCGTCCTGGAGATCACCGCATCGTCGTGGGCTGCGGAGACAAACCAGGCGCCGCGTTCAAGCGCTCTGACACCACGTTGGATCAACTCTGTCGTGAAGCGGACATAACGCTTTCGATCGAGGGCGAAGGTGTCACGAAACGTGCGAATGGGATTTGTCGTTCCGAAGGACACGTGAAAGATCGAGGGAAACCCCTGCACGCGCGCCGGAATCCTCGCCGCCCGCAGGATCTCGCCGATTTCACCCATCAGGAGCCGGCCGCGCTTATCGATGCTCCGATAGACCTCACCCTTTGCAAGCTCGTTCAACGTCGCGACAGTCGCGGCCATCGCCACCGGATGGGCGTTATACGTGCCGCCATGCAATACCTCGCCTGTTCCGAACAGACTCATCAAATCGGCCCGCCCGGCGAGCGCGGCGACCGGGAAGCCGCTGCCAATCGCCTTCCCGAATGCCGCAAGGTCGGGCTTGACCCCGAAGAGCCCCTGGGCACCGCCCGCCGACAGTCGAAAACCCGTGATCACCTCATCGAAAATCAGCACCGCTCCAGCCTCGGAGCACGCCGCACGCACGCCCTCCAGGTAGCCTTCGCCCGGTTCGATCGCCCCGGTGTTACACATCGCCGGCTCCATGAGCACCGCGGCAACATCACCTTTGGCTACGCGCGCGCGAACGAGCGCCAGATCGTTCCATGGGAGAACGGCAATGTGCTCGCCCGCCAGCGCATCCTGACCGCGAGTCCCCGCCACCTTACTTGGCTTCTCGAGAGGGCCGCAGGTCTGCTCCGATGGAGAAACACTCCAGTGCACGTTGTCCAGCCATCCGTGGTAATGCCCCTCGAATTTCACGATGACCTGTTTGCCGGTGACCGCCCTTGCGAGGCGGATCGCCGCCTGAATAACCTCCGTTCCCGACGAACCGAATCGGACGCGCTCGGCGCAGGGTACGATCTCGCAGACCAGCCGCGCGGCCTCGATCTCGATTTCCGTCTGCGCCGCATAGAGAATTCCATGCTCCAATTGAGCCCGAACGGCGTCGATCACCGTCTCCGGGTCGTGCCCGAGCAGCATCGGCCCCATTCCCAAGTAGTAATCGATAAGCCGATTGCCATCCGCGTCGATCACGTAAGGCCCTTTGGCGTCGCGTATGACGAGCGGGGTCGGCGATATCCCCAGACGGAAATTACTGCTGACGCCACCGGCGAGCACCTCCGACGCCGCCGCCATTCTTGCCCTGGAGCGATCGAAGGTATTCAGGTGCATCACGTAGTCCCTCTCGGTTGCTTCTTGGAAGAAGCTATTAATGACCGGAACGCCGTCAAAATACGAGGCTCTCGTGTTCCGCCACGTGAAATCTTGAGGCCACCACCGACGCCTTCATCATCCCCTCGCCCCTCGTTCGCGGGCACCGGTGCGCCTGCCTACCTGACACGGGAGTTCTATCGCTGTACCGACGCCCGCTCCTCGAAACCCAGTTCCACAGACACCATGTTGGCGTGCGCAATCAGTCCCGGCGTCAGTTTCAATTTCCATTCTTCGGACACCTTCGCCACCGGCGCCGAAATACTCAGCCCCGCGATTACGGCACCCGCGGCGTTGAAGATGGGCGTGCCAATGCAGGCAGCGCCGTCCTCATTTTCCATGTCATCTTCCGCAAAGCGCCGACTGCGCACCTCTTCAAGCTCGCGCTCGAGCAGCTGCCGCTCGTATATGGATCGCCGGGTACGCTGTCGCAGGACTTTCGGCAGCGCCGCAGACTGATCCTCCATCGACATGTAAGCCAACATTGCCTTGCCGATCGATGTGGTGTGAATGGGGTGTCGACCGCCTACGCGCGCCTGCGACTTCGAGGCGCGCGTGGACTCTACGATTTCTATGTATACGATGTCGCTGCCTTCCATGACCCCCAGGTTGATCGTCTCGCCGGAAATCTGTGCCAGGGCCTGCATGTGGGGAAGACAGATCTTTCTGAGCCGTTCCATCTCCCGGCCGATGTTGATCATGCCGAGGATCCGGGTATCGATCCTGTACAGATCCCGGGATTTGTCGTGAACGATCATCCCCGCGGCTTCGAAGGTGCGCAAATACCGGAACACCGTCGTCTTCGGGAGGGAGGTCAGGAGCGCGATCTCCTTGAGCGACATCGGCTCGGGCACGCGCCCCACACACTTCAGCACTTCCAACGCCTTGGTCAATGGGTTTACGATGTAATGTGACATGACCAACCCAGCCTCAGGCGCCACGTGCAGAGCTCGCTGCTCGTGTCCGCACTACATACCCGCACCCATGCCCGCGTGAAGCATCGATCCGCTTCGCGCAAGCGCCATACTGCGTCTCGACATCCTCGCATATCTCCGCGCCTCAAGACTTCCAGCGCGTAAGAAATACGCCGGCGTTCGGTCAACCTCATATATTATCAAGTGGAAACAGCGGCCTCGTAACACGCATATAGGGCACCCGGCGAACGTTGACCTGCGTCGGACCCGGGGTTTCCGCCACCAGAATCCGGGCGGCGTCCTTTCCGTACGAGTGGCGGAAGCCTCCCGGCGATTTCACAAAGACTAGCGCGGCATCCGCAAGTCTTAGCCCCTGGGACAAGTACATGCCCGCGTCCCACTCGAACGATGGAAAGCTACGCACGAGAATCCTGAGTGCCCCGATGGCGAGGACCACCGTGCGTCCCATCGCCATGTCAAGAGCCTGATCGCGCATTCTATATCGCCCATCCGACTTGCTCAGTACTCTCGCGCGTACCGATAGCGGCGCACCGCTACCCTTTGAATAGTAATTGCCTAGACTCACCGATACTTCCTGCCCTGGCGCGACCGAGAACGCCAGATCCACCGCCTGCGGGTCGCACAAGGACAGGTAAATCAAACGCTCGGCCGCGGGAGCCCCCAGCGACAGCAAGCGTCTCAGGACGGCGGGACTGTCGGCGGGCGAACCGCCGCTTGGGCAGTCTCCCGAGTCGCTCACCACGGTCAACCCGGCCGAGGAGAGTCCGATCCGAATCGCCTCGTCCAACGACATCGCGTCCGGCTCGAAGCCGTGCCGGACGCTCCACGCGAGATTGGCGAGCTCCTCGGCGACGTCCTTTCCCGGCCGAGCCGGGCCGTCGGCGCACGTCAGGACAGCAAATCCCAGATCCGCAACGTCCAACCAGGGCTGCACCGGAAATATCGACGCATGAAGCACCCCCGGCGAGCCTTCCGCCGCACGCGCCGCCGCGGCGACCGGGGCCAGCGCTCCGTCGGTTGTACGGGCATACGCGGCGCTTATGACCATCGGTCGCTTCGCCAAGCTCATCCGCGGCTTTCGCTTTCCAGACAACGTCTCCAGGATCAACCGTGCCGCCCGCTTGCCTGTCTCGTACATGTCGGTGTGCGGGTATTCCTGATAACCGACGAAGAAGCAGTCTGGTTGAAGGAAATTCCTGGTCACGTGCGCGTGCAGGTCGAGCGTCACGCCGATCGGCGTCCCGACGGGAAGCTCGCTACGAACACGCCGTAGAATCTCGACATCGCCTCCCTCGGCGTAGCCCTCCACCATGAGCGCCCCGTGCAGCGCCAGCAGCACCCCGTCCACGGGCCGCGCAGCGCGCAGCCGCTCGATCATCTCACTCAGGATGCCCTCGAACGCGGACTCGACAAGCGGACCGCCCGCCAGAGCGGACGCCGCGAGCAGCGGAACCGGAACCGCGCCCGCGGCTCGCAGAGTGCTCACGAAGCCCTCCAGTTCGGTCAGGCCGCCCGCAGTGGAATCGGCAAGGAGCTCAGCGCCACGCAGGAAGCGGTACCCCTCGAATGTCGCGACGTTCGTCGCAAGCGGGGAGAACGAGTTGCTCTCCTGCATGAACATCCCGATCGCGATACGTCTGCCACCCATTGTCTGATGCACCTATCGCTGTGCGGCCGTACGGACCGACGGGCGCGTCACGGCATCGCTCGCTGTGGTCACTTGAGCGCGCTCATGCCCCTCGGACGACATCCTCGTACGCTTTGTCGTCAGCGGCGCCGGGAATCTCGGCCACCGCAATCCCTCACCGGCTCGCCGCCGGCACGAGGCCGCACGCCCGAACACACTGAGTCTTTCCCCCGTCATTTCATAAAGCTCAATAGCGAGATTCCGAGCAGCTGGACGCCGACTCCGGCCCAGAGGAGTCGGCGGGCGGTCGGCCGCGCGCTGCGCCACTCACCGAAAATCAAGCCCCAGGCGAGTCCCGCCAGGATCGTCGCCGACATATATATCGGCCACGCCAGCGCCACTCCCAGCTTGCCCATCCGTACAGTCGCGATACCGTAGAGTACGGTCCCGACGATCCATGCGGCCCCCATTCCCACGCACAGGAGCGCGTTCTTCCAGGCTCCCTTGCCGCTGTAGTTGCGCCAACTACGCCCGGCGCCACGGTTCCTACTCAAGAGGTAGGCGGACCAAATGATACTCGGGATCGCCCCTGCCGTGACCGCAAGGCACCAGATCGCATTGGTGGCAAGACCTGGATCGGCGCCCGCGAGCACCGCCTGCCGCCGGAGTGGGGCGCCGTAAACGAGCACCACATTGAACAGCGTGGAGAGCACACCTGCGATGAGCGATATCACGACCCCGCGCCGGGCCCTGCTGCCGACGGCGTCCGTCACCACCTCGCGGACCCGCCCGGCCTGCGCACAAAGCAGAACACCCAGAATCAGGACCGCATCGGCAGCGATCAGCCGAAGCCCGGCCGCAGAGCCCAGAGGGACTCCGCCCACCAAGACGAACGCCCCCAGGGACCCGAATGCGATAGATGAACCGGACAGTAGCGCGGTACTGATCGCCAGCCCCGCCATGTCTACCGCGAGCCCGAATAGAACCACCGCCACACCCCACCCCAGACCCAGAGCGAGAGTCATCGCCAGAGTGGCGCGCGAAACCATCCCATAAACGGTCAGCAGATTTGGAACCGTCGCGAATCCCACGGCCCATGGCGCCACGGCGTAGGCGCAGATGGAAAAAAGCAGCCAGATGTTCTCCCATGGCCAGTTCTTGATGATTTTCATCGGCACCAGAACCGATCCGGTGATCACGCCCGCCACCAGAGTTACACTCAGTCCCGTCCAATTGCTGTACATACCAATGCTTTCCCGCCTTCGGCGCTACCTGCCCGGATTCACCGGGGACCCCCGCTCACCACAGCCATCAATGCATCACCCAGCCACCATCGACATTGAGCGTCTGCCCGGTCATTCCATCGCTCAACTCCGTGCCGAGAAACACGCACACCCTCGCGACGTCGATCGGCAGAATCCGTCGCTTCAGACTTTGCATGCCGACAACGACGGCGGCCTGCTCTGGCGTCGCCACCCGCGACTCCCTCTCAGTCAATATCGCGCCGGGAGTAATGCAATTCACATGCACATTGCTCTCACCCAGTTCACGGGCAAGCGCCCGGGTGAATCCCACCAACGCACCCTTCGCGGACACGTAGTGCGTCAAGTTCTGCAGTCCCCAATGGAAGGTAACCGAGGAGATGTTCACTATCTTCCCGCGCCCGGCCGCAACCATTCGTGCCGCCACGCCTCGCGCACACCTGTAGGCGGAGTTCAAATTCACGTCCAGGACGCTCTGCCATTGTTCCTCGGTCATCTCGAGGAACTTGCACCTCGGATCAACCCCGGCATTGTTTACAAGTACGTCCAAACTCGCGATTTGCTCGTGGATACCGTCAATCGCAGCGTTGACCTCATCCGGTCGTGTCAAATCAGCGAGGCACATCTGCGCCTGCATCCCGGCCCGCCGCAGCTCCAGCGTGCGGCTCCGCAGCGCATCCGCGTCCTTATCGAGAAGCCATACGCACGCGCCTTGCTTGCAGAACGTCGTGGCGATTTCGGCGCCGATTCCATTGGCCGCTCCCGTCACCAGCGCGCTTTTACCCGTCATCAACTGATAGGACATCGTCTTTACCCCGTGCATGCCCGTCGTGTGCCGCGCTTAGCCTGACCGGCTACAATTGTCGTGCCGTCCCGCCATCACCGCAATGCTCCCGACTCTCGGCGGCGCATCCAGCACAGCTCCGTCAGCCGCACTGACTGCCCGCTCACCGCCGATCTCGAGTCTCGCCTACCTCTTCGCCGACATCGTGACCAACACCACCGAGTGGGGTTTGAGTTCGATATCGAGTTTTGCCTGCCGCGAAAGACTCTTGCGAACGACTGTTCCCAGGTTCTGCTCCGCATCCAAGACTTGCACTTTACAGTGCCACGAATGCGCCTTCGGCAGGTCCGCAAACGCGAGCGTCACCACCTTCGGCGCGTCCGCGTAATTGCTGAGCAGCACCCGGACCATGTCTCGATTCGCCGTGGCACCGGCAAGAACCGCCATGCCCTCCGCTCCATGGCCCAGACCGGTGACTGCAACCCGATTTCGAGTCCTTAGAAGCTTGCTGAACGCGAGAAACGCGTAGTACGGCTTGTACGGGGTGCCCCAGGGCGCGAACATACCCCACAATTCCGTGGTCCCCGCATAAAACGTCGCAACGTTCACGGGCGCATCCTGCAAGTCAATTAGAACCGCTGCATCGTACGCTGCGCCCACGCTCTCTTGTATAGAACGAAAGTATGCCTGACTGGCCGCCGCGTCGTGGAACAGCACGCTCCAATTCTTCGGCCCGTAATTCCATTCGTCCAATACGCTCTTCGCTCTCGTAAACCCATACTGGTCCATGAGTTTGCGCACCTGTCTGGCGCGCGAGACCACCGCCCGAGGATCACGCGCGTACATATGCCAGGACACGAAGTCCACCGGCACCCGGTGCATGCGGCAATATCGGAGAAATTGACGCAGAAAACCCAAGTGCGCCGCCAGCGCGGGCCCGCCAACCTCAAGGCCAGGATCAAGGGACTTGAGCCTGCGTGCCACAACCGCGTACAGACGATCGTACTGGCGCGGAGTCCCCGTCCAGAAATTCGCATTATCCGGTTCGTTCCAGATCTCCCAGTACCTGATCCCCCACCGCTGGCCATGCGCCCACCCATTGTCATAGTGCTCCACCACATGCGCCGCGATGGTGGCGAATTTTCTGAACGACTTCGGAGGGCTGTTGTGCAGGACCGGCCTCTTGAATTCCGCGCTGTATCCGAGCCTGTAGATGATCTTCGCATGAAGCTCTACGACGCTCTTCAGATAAAAGTCGCTTAACCGAAAATCGTAACTGCCGGCCTCCTCCGCCGGAGCGCGCCACTTCGGAAAGATATAGTTGATGTCGAGGGCATCACCGTAGCTCCACGGCACATCGTGCAGACGGACATACGGTACCCGCAGTTTCCTGAAGTATCGACCCAGATCCACCGCGCCCCGCTCACAGAGCGGCCCGTTGTCAACGCCCTGGAGCTGCCTCAGCATTCCGACACGTTTTCCGGCATGCACGACGAATGAAATGCGCCCGCCCAGAACCGCGCAATGCCCCTGCGCCGTCAACCCAAGAGCGCAGAGCCCGAGCAATCCGACCCACACGCCATGTCGCATGATTATCCGCCCCCCCTCAATTCCTTGACACCACCGGACCGTCTGCCGCTCGCAACGACGCGTGCCGAATACCCGACGAGCACACCCATAGCGGCCCGCGCGTCACCATTTGTAGATTGCCTCCATGCCTATGGTACGGGGCTCAAACGTAAAGGTGGCGCCCAGCGCAGACCCTCCGACGCCGAGCGCAGAGAGATCATAGAGGGACGGATGGGTATTCAGCGCGTTCTTCAGGAATGCCGTGAGCTGCAGTCTCCCAAGATACATGCCCGCCCTGACATTGAGCAGATTCGTGGCGGGATTCGGCTGAAAGAGGGCATTGTACAGCGGCCCGGGATGACTCAAATTTGTAAACGGCCCATGATTTTTCGAGTGATAGTTGTCATTGATCAGGACAAATGACGGCTTACCCTCCAGACTGAACACATACTCCACCATCGCACTGAGCATCCACGGCGAGCTATAGATCGAGAGCTGGTCACCCTTGTACGCGTAGACAATGCTCGTGCCCGGCACGCCGGTGGTCTTCGCGACCCGCGCGTTCGTGTAGCCCACGCTGAGCCCCGCATGCAGGTGCGCGCTCAACGCGGCATTCATTGTGAGATCGAAGCCGTCGATAGTCGCCTTGCCCACATTTGCAATGAACGACGACAGGCAGGCCGGAACGTAAATCGACTGTTGGATATGATTCCAAGCCGTGTAGAACCCACTACCCGTCAACACCAGTCTGTTGTGCAGCAACTTGTTCTTCGACCCTATCTCGTAACTCCACAGCGAATCCGGTTTGTAGGAACTCGGACTGTTCGTTGCGCCAACCTGCCTCAACTGCGCCAGACACGTCGGGGTTGCCTCCAGCGGCGAATTTGCGCCGCCGATGCGATACCCCTCGGCAGCACTGAAGTACAACATACTGTTCTTGTTCAGCTGGTATTTTATTCCGTATTTAGGCGTGACTGCCGTGTCCGATTCGCCGCCCTGCGACTGCACAACGCCGCCCTCGAGCGGGCCGCGCGCCTGGAAACTGTAATCGTTGTTCATCACCGCGTATCGCACGCCCGCTGTCAACGTCAGTTTCCTTGTGGCCCGGTAATTCACCTGTCCATACCCGGCGATCTGCCGCGAGCGCATGATGTCGGTGGCAAGGAATGAGTAGTTGCCTATCATGGGATAGCCGAAGGCGGTCGCCAGACTCATGCCGAAGTACTGCAGACTCATCTGCGGCAGGCCGGGACTATACACATTCTCGGTCACGTGCTGATTGCTGGCCTCCCAAAACACGCCCGCCACCCAGTTGAGGGTAGCCTCCTGATTCTTCGAATGGAGCCGCAATTCCTCGGTCTCGATGTTTTGCACGTTCCCATATGAGACGGGCGCTGCGTCCGCGATAGACGGCGCAAGCTTCAGTCCGAAGATCCCCGCGAGCACGTTCGTGTAATCGAGCTGGTATTGGTCGCTCCTGTGAAAATAGCTGCTAATCAGTGCCGCCGATACCGGACCGATGTCCGCGGCCACTTTCAGGGATGGCAAATACCATTTGTCGTTGATTGGCGTCAGCAAAGCGTTGCCGTTTACGAAGTGGTCACTGTTGACGTTAGACAGGCTCGGATCGAAGAAGCCGCTGTCGTTCGTCTTGACCTGTTGATAGAAGATCGACGGCGTGATCCTCACGTGACTGTTCGGCGCGTAAGTCAATGCCCCCTGAAATGCGCCCGCGTTTGTCCAGTTGGCATTACTTTGATGGATGCCGCCGGGAATGATGCTTTGGTGATCAACGTAACCCGCGGCGTGCTGGTGATAGAGACTGACCCGATAACCGAGCTTGTGCCGCATTATTGGTCCGCCCACCGCGACACCGACGCTGTACCCGATGCCGCCTCCCTGAATCGTCGATACGTCCTCACGGGTGTAGCCGCTGAAATTGGTCAGACTCGGCTGCATGGTTATGAATCGCACGGCGCCGCCCTCCGAGCCCGCCCCGAACAGGGTGCCCTGTGGTCCACGGAGGACCTCCACGCGCGCGAGGTCGAAGATTCTCGCGCTCGTCGTTCCGATTAGATTCAGAATCCCGGTCGAGGTATCCACCGGCACGTCATTGATGTAAGTGCTGGTCGTCGCCGCGCCCGCGTTCGACGACACGCCGTCGATTACGATTTGCTGCACGGCGCCGCGATGGTCTCCACCATTATATTGAAGACCTGGAGTCATCTGCACGATGTCGGAAAGATCCCTTACGCCCAGCTGATCCATTTGGGTGCGCGTGTACACACTTATGCTCATCGGGACCCGGATCACCGGCTGCCTGACCCGCTCGGCGGTGACGATGACTTCGGCCAGTTCCCCCGGCGACTGCGCCGCCAGTTCCGTCGCTGCGCTGCCGCTGCGGCTGTCGGATGGCTTGCGCTGCGCCGCCGCTGCGCTCGAAGGCGCGAAGATTTGCGCCACACACAGGGAGAGCGTTGTTACGGTCAATTGAACCAATGAGATGGATCGTTTACGGCTCGTCATATCATCCCCCGCGGTGCTCATGTCTACTCGGGCACTCTTTGTGTTGACCGTTATATTCTGTCGCCTACGCATCTGGCG
>OFHJ01000792.1_pt1 | contig 10722 bp, 8 predicted proteins | sample 1522001 | NCBI WGS metagenome assembly OFHJ01 (sample SAMEA2464838, study PRJEB22497) | soil metagenome | biome: Grassland; feature: Farmland; material: Clay | place: Australia | collected 2013-02-01 | depth 1.2 m | reverse complement strand
AACAAGTAGAATTGGCATGATAAAATCCAGTCGAGATCAATCTTTAGGGAAAATGAAATCAAGAAAAAGATTGTAGAATTTATTTGTCTGGATATTGGTTTTTAAGGTATCTATAGAGAAAATTATGGGATTACATTTCCTCAAGAATCCTTATTCCCGCTATGTTGGAGGCATCCTTTATGATGACTTTGTAGGCTGATATAATCTGAACTCGTTTCTTCCTTTCATCTTCAGGGGCATTCATAACGGGGCAGTTCGTGTAGAAGTCATTGAATTTCCTGGTAAGTTCAAGAAGGTAATTCGCAACATTTTCAGGTTTTAATCCATTCATTGCTTCAGTGAGAACATAAGGGTAAAGGTACATCTGCCTGATCAGGGCAGTTTCAAAAGTGTCAAAGTGCTGGCCCTGTGACCATGAAGTGTCTCCAAGCTTCCTAAGGATGCTTGCTGCCCTTGCATAGGAATACATGATGAACGGGGCGGAATCTCCCTCGAGGTTCAAGGCCTCAGACCATTTGAATACCATGGGCTTATTCGCATTGAGTTTGAGGATATGGAACCTTATTGCTGAAACAGCAACACTTGTTGCTATATCATTAAGCTTCTCTTCGGGCAGTTCAGACCTTTTTGTTTTGACAACCTTGTAGGACTCTTCAAGAGCCTTTTCGTACAATTCATCAAGAGTGACTATCTGTCCTTTCCTGGTGGACATCTTCCCAGATTCAAGTGAAACATAAGAATAGAAGACAAAGTCGAGATGCGTCTTTTCTCCCCTGACAATGTTAAGGACATTCTCAACATGGCTGGCATGTTCCTTGTGGTTTTCGCCAAGAACATCAATGAGCCAGTCAAAATTGGTAAGCTTGTACATGTGGTAGGCTATATCTCTTGAGAAGTAAAGTGAAGTGCCATCGCTCCTGGTCATGAACATCTTTCTCCCATTGCTCATTACGTATTTGGCCCCGTTCTCTTCCTGAAGTTCCTCCTCAAGATCTTCAAGGATTCTTTCCACATCTCCAGCCCTGATAAGGTCTGATTCCCAGGTGTAATCGTCTATCTTTATTCCTATATCTTCAAGTGATTTGTTTATGGAGGCAAGTATTGTGCTGCAGATCTTCCTGATCCCGTCTATGGTTTCCGGATCGCCTTTTTCATAATCCCTGATTATCTGGTCCACCTCGGCATTAATCTCAGTGCCCTTTTCCAGCTCAACTGTCACCTTCTTGTAGCCTTCTAGCAAGTCAAGTGCTGTTGGGTTCTCCGTGCCGACAAAATTCTTGTAGCCCGCATAGAGTGATGCTACCTGCCTTCCGGAGTCGTTTATGAAATACTGTGTGGTTACCCTGTATCCATACCTGTCAACAAGTTTTGCCAGCGAATCCCCTATTATTGAATTCCTGATCCTGCCAATATGGATTGGTCCCGTTGGGTTGGTGCTGGTGTGTTCAACAGAGATCCGGTCAGGATCCTGGAATATGTCGGGAAACCTGTTTGTGCCTTCGATTTCTTTCCAGATTGCGGACATGAGTGAACCAGGGTTCAGTGTAATGTTTACGTATCCTCCCGATGACTCAAGTTTATCAATGAAAGCCTCATTTTCCAGCCTTTCCTGAATCTTATTGAACACATCATCAGGTTTCAGGCCTCTCTCTTTCATTACCTGGAATGCCCTGAAGGCAAGGTCTCCATGACCGCTCTGGTCAAGGGCAATATCCCTTTCCGTAATCTCAGGGTAAATGCCTTTGATGGCCTCGAAAATTTTCTTCCAGTAATCGTCGAAGAGAAGCATAGAGCGTTCATTGCTGGATTTTATATGACGCTTTCTGTTTGGTGGACAATAAATATTACAGCAGCGGGTTGAACTCGTACTGTTCAGTGAAGGCCCTGAGTGCAGAATAAAGCCTGTCATGGCTCATCTCGAAGAGGGCCGGCCTGCCAAGCTCTTCAGGAACCACAAATTGCAGGTTATGGTTCTCAACGTTATACCTCTCATTGAGTATCTTCATTATTGCGTCAATTCCAAGTTCCTTGACGCTAGCCTTCTTTATGCCGTATCTGTCCATGATGGACATGGCTTTATCCCTTGATTCCCTGCATACTATGCCCGATCTCTCTGCCAGAAACAGTTCAACAAACATTCCTGCCGTGATCGCCTCATAGTACTTTGCCCTGTATTTTGACGCATGAAGAATTGCTTCACCGATTATCTTCCCGAAGTTCAGGGACCTGCGGTGTACAGGGTCACTGTTCCCTGAAAGTTCTGTCCTTGTCTGTATGGTCTTCGAAAGGAGCCTCACAAGGCCATCGCTCTCCTTCAGTACCTTAATGTCTTCATGCCCGTTTAGAAGGCTTATGAGTGCGTGATCGTAAAGAAGGCCGTATCTGAGTATATCCGTAATGGCATCCCTCAGCTCATCGTTCTCCGCATTTCTTGTGAAGTAAGTATCAACCGCGATCTCCTTCGGTGCATACTTGGTGGACATGGCATCCTCAAAGCTTGAAAAGTTGATGCCATTAATTCCTGATACAGCATTGGATACCTGTGCGAGTGGTAAGGTGGGAACTGGGATATAGTCAATTCCACCCCTGTATGTGGATGCAATGAATCCTGAAATATCACACAACCTCGGACCGCCGATTCCAATGAGGAGCGATTCCGTTGTTATGTTCCTCTCAATCATTACCCTTATTATTTTCTGGTAGTTCCTTATGTTCTTGAGATTCTCATCAAAATTCAGCGTAATTTTGGTGAATTCGCCCCTAATTCCTGTAAGGTCAGGTATGTGTTCGGCAAATTTCTGGAGGCAGTCACTGCCTGCGATCAGTACAACACGGTCATATTTCTGGGAAATCTCGGTGAGCCTCTCTACAACATTATCGCCCACTGTCACTGGAACATCAGTAGAATTGATGGTCATGATGTTTCTTTCCGCGTTGCTCCCTATCTTAAGCCCCCCATTATAAATGGCTTCACCATAATAAATAATTGTTCCTTATTTTGTTAAAAACATCATTTAAAGACCAGTGTTTCCTCATTTCAATTCCCATAGTTTCTCAATATGCTTCATCTGGTTGAATATGCCTGCATCAGCAACCAGGGCGTCAGGAATAATTGCGCGAAATGAATATCAAGCAAGAACATTTTAATAAGTTCCTTTAATCCTAACACCCGTCAGTTAATGGCATTAAAATGGTCAAGAGAGTTTAAGGATCTCTCAAAGGATGGATATCTGAAGATAGAGAACCACGGTTTGATAGCAAGCAACAGAACTGCGGCTTTAGTTGGCCTTAATGGGACAATTGACTGGGCTTGCCTCCCAAATTTTAACTCTCCACCAGTATTCGACTCAATTCTCGATAAGAACAGGGGCGGTTTCTTTTCCATAAAACCTCAGGAGACAGATGATCTGGAGGTCACCCAATACTACAAGGAAATGACTAACGTCCTCATCACCGAGTTCCTCAAGGATTCAGAGATTATCCTGAGGATAACTGATTTTATCCCCATCTCGGATTATCCCACAATAAGTTTTCCGGAAGTGCACAGGCTTGTGGAGACCAGATCAATGGAAGTGCCGGTTGAGGTCTTATTCAAGGCCACTCTTAACTATGGAAAGGATCCGGTGTCTGTTTCCTACAGAAGAAATGGATTTATCTATCAGTCAAAAGAATCCAATGTTGGCCTGGTGAGCGAGATCCCGCTCAAGAGTGAAGGGCAGTTAGTCTCAGGCCTCCATACTCTTCCCAAGAGATCATCAAAGTGGCTTATCGCCCTTCACGGGATCAGGCATCTGGATGCAGTACATGATTACAAGTCGTACGAGAGGCTGGAACAGACCATAGACTACTGGCAGAAGTGGAGCGCAGGAAGTAATTACAAGGGATTTTACAATAATGATGTCCTGAGATCGGCACTCACCCTCAAGGGACTATTCTATGAGCCAACCGGATTGATGGTTGCAGCCCCGACCGCCAGCCTTCCCGAGTGCATTGGAAGCGAAAGGAACTGGGATTACAGGTACTCCTGGATCAGGGACACAGCTTACGTAATAGAGGCACTGGCAATGATAGGCTTCAACAGGGAGGCCACCAAGTTCCTCTACGATATGATGGATATCATTGAGAGGGAGAACAAGGTCAGGACCATCTACCCCATAAACCAGTCGGGAGGCCTCGAAGAGCTTGAGCTGGATTATGAGGGTTACAGGCAGTCTAGGCCGGTCCGGATTGGCAACAAGGCATCAACCCAACTCCAGGTGGACCAGTTCGGTTCCATTATCAATGCAATATTTGCCCTGAGCCAGAGTGGCGGAATAATCAACTCATATCTCTGGAATTTTGTCGGAGAGACTCTGGATACTCTTGGTGAATTATGGAAACTTCCTGATTCCAGCATATGGGAATTCAGGACTGAACCAAGGCATTACGTTTATTCAAAGATTGTTTCTTGGTCCGCATTCAACAATGCCATTGCCTTGGGCAAGGAACAGGGCTTTTCAGGGCCATACAGAAGATGGCGTACCATAGCCGACACAATTAAGGACGACGTTCTCAAGAATGGCTATAATCCTGATTTGAACTCATTCGTCCAGTTTTACGGTTCAACCGAAACGGATGCTTCTCTCCTGAGACTCCCCCTTCTGGATTTCATACCGGTCACAGACAGCAGGTTCATGGGCACATTTGAAAAAATAGACAAGGACCTCAGGGTAACCGATCATCTTTTCAAGAGATACAGGGAAGATGACGGGCTAAACGGCAGGGACAACGCGTTCCTGCTCCTTTCATTCTGGTACGTTGAAGTCCTGATCAGGATGAACCGCATAGAGGAGGCCAAGGATATTTTTGATTCGCTCATGGACAGGGCCAATCACCTGGGGCTCCTGGCAGAGGAGATCGACTTTGATACCGGCGAACAGCTTGGCAATTTCCCACAGGCCATAACCCACCTTGGTGTTATAAGGGCAGCCGTATTCCTCAATACCGCTTTCAAGAATGGTCATAGGCCGGGAAGGAGAAACGGCGGTAAACGCTGAAATATTTCTCTGCTGAAACGCGCAATAATGCTCATTTTTCTTTGATACTGGACAGTTTCATACGTTATTCCTGTTCCAGAACTCATTTACTCATTTTGCCCATTGAAGATCGCCTTCATATGTAATTTTATGATGAATTTGCCCTATGCATGGTACTCTCAGGATATTCAGGACATCCACATTCAGCCATGAGTGGTTTTCAGAGTTCGTGAAGATGTCGCTTCAGGAGCACAATGAACTTCACCTTCTGATCACGGATGGAATAATGATGGATTTCAGGTCACTTTTTCCTGAGGCTATTCTCCAACGCATAAAAGTGCAGAGGATCCTGACTTCCTACCAGCTTCAGAAGATCCTCATGGATTCAGACGACAGCCCGTACTATATTTCAGCCACAACACCGGTCGTAGATACATGGCCTTCAGCGGTGGTGGAAAGCATCTATGACATAATGAAGATAAAAACACACTACCGCGGGGGAATCATTTTCCTCAATATAGTTGGCCAGGAAGGCGTTTTTGAGAAGTACCTTGGGAACAGGGTTCTTGCAAGGGAACACTCACACAGAAAGGGGGGCCTTTATTCATGGGAAGAACAGTTCCAACAGTAAGGCAGAGTATGGAGTTGCTGGCAGTCCGCCTGCAGAAGATGTCAGAGATAATGAATTCCGATGACGCAGAAGTATTAAATTCGGTTCTTGTCAAGGGAAGGCGGCACGCCCACGAGGTGTCCTATTCAGATCTGGACGTGAATTACGGTTTCCTGCTTTCCATCATCATAGAAATGGAAAAAGAGCTGAGAAAACTGCGGAAAGGCGCAGAGCCATGAAAGACATCATAATAAATGCCACCGGCACCGATATGATGAATCTCTGGAACCTCAGGAACGGCAAAGTGTCATTCAGGAGGTTCAGGAACAGATCATGGATTTTTGTGTCAGGAACAGGTTACGATCTCGATTTCCTTGCCAGGCAGCTTGATGCATCGGGAAAATACAGTTATACCGAGGCAACCAGGAGAAACGTCTACGGTTCCATGGAAGGCCTCGAGATTGAGGTAAAACCATCCGGTATAAAGGATCTGACAGTTGCCATTGAACACATAGGGCTCGGCAGGAAATACAGCATATTCAACGCAGATATAGATCCGGCACTAAGGTTCATGTCGGAAAGGAATCTGCAGTTTTTCTCCATAGAATCACCTGAGGATATGGATCCGCCTGTAAGCTCCGTATACGTGGGAGGTAAAACAAACCTGGGAACACCGGTGGAGGTAACAATTGGTGACAGGAGGTACAGGAAGATCAACACTTCACTTCTCTCGGACCTTGAGTTTGCCATAAAGGACAGCACCATTGTTGTTTACGACAACCGGGACAGGCTTTTCGAGAAGCTCATGAAACTCATGGCAATGAACGGCTTCAACCCAGGTTTCTCCAAGGGAAAACAGGGTTCCACATACCAGTCATACGGGCAGGTGTATTACAGCAATCCCAGGATAAACATACCTGGAAAAATAACAATCGAGGCTGATTCATTCACGTATTCTGAAGCAGGCATAGCCGGCCTCATTGAGATGTCGAGGATTTCCACACTGCCCATAGTCACTGCATCAACAGTAACTGCCGGAACTGCAGTGTCATCCATGGAGGAATCATATGCAATAAGGAACGACATCCTCATCCCCCTTTACAAGGACGATCATGAACAGGCAAAATCATCCAGTACGCTTATGGAAACAGACAAGGGCGGCATGGTCCTTCAGCCTGAACCGGGCACATACACCGATGTTTATGAGATAGACTTCTCATCCATGTATCCCAGCATAATGGTGAATTACAACCTGTCACCGGAGACCATAAACTCCAATGGGGATTTCAGGGTCCCAGGGCTTCCATACAGGGTGGACACTTCAAGGAGGGGGTTCCTCTCGCTTGCACTTGAGAATCTCCTCAATACAAGGCTCACCTACAAGGCCATAAAACACAGAAACAGGGTTTACGAGCAGAGGGATGCGGCCCTGAAGTGGATGCTCCTGACGTCTTTCGGCTACACTGGCTACAAGAATGCCAAGTTCGGCAAGATAGAGGTCCATGAATCAATAACCGCAATGGGAAGGTGGGCACTTTCAAGAGCCATATCCCTTGCCATCAGGCATGGGTTCGAGCCCATACATGGCATTGTTGATTCCCTGTGGATAAATGGTAATGGTAACATCGACTCACTTCTTAAGGAAATAGCAGAGGAAACAAGGATTGGCATTGTCCTTGACGGGCATTACCGGTGGATCACATTCATGCCTGCCAGATCAGGTCTCGGCGCATTGAACAGGTATGTGGGCCTGAGGGATGATGGAACATTCAAGGTGAGGGGCATAGAGATCAGGAGATCCGATGTGCCGCAGATATGCGTGGATTTCCAGATGGATGCGCTGAATATTCTCAGGAGGTGCAATACACCCGGTGAGATATGGGGGAAGAAGGGCGAGATGGAAATATTCGAGGGTGCATACCTGAAGGAGCTCCACACAAAACCCAGGGAGGATTTCCGGGTCGGCATACATGTCACGAAGAACCGTGAAGAGTACAGGGTTAACAACCTGCAGAAAAAGATCCTGGAGAACGCAGACAGAATAGGTTACAATATCAGCATAGGTGACAGGGTCGGAGTCATAGTTGTCAACAAAAATGAAGGCAAGATCGATCTTGCTGACCAGTATGGCGGGGTAGATTTCCAGTTCTACAGGAAGATGCTTAGGAGGTCATTCGAGCCCATAGATTTCATCATATCATCATGCGCTCCAAAAAACAGGCTCACAAACCTTACTGCATTCTACTGATCATGGCCATGACCTTGTCCTCAAGGACACCGACAGGCACATCATTGATGCCAATCATCTTAGAAACGCCTTTCTTGTCGCCGCGGCCAACTATCCTGCCTTCCACTATTCCAACATTTTCGAGCCTTTTTATGATGGTGTAGATCTTCGAATCAGCTCCGACGTCGATGGAAAACTGCTCAGAAACCACTCTGGCTTCCTTGAGAACACAGGACATTTCAGTGCTGGACTCATCTTTCAGGCACCTGCACACAGAAAGCAGGACCACAAGGTCCTCGGAGTCAAGTTCACCCAGCTTGCTCTCCGTAACATACGGGTTGATCATTGAACTGGCCGCTCTTATATCTTCACTCTCAATTCTGTCCCCGTCCCTGTACTGGCAGACATAAGCAGATTTCTGGAGGAGCTCTATTGCTACCCTGGCACTTCCGAACTTCTCTGCAACCTCACTTATGTATTCAATTGAAGTTTCATCATAGGATCCGGATTCAAGAGCAAGCCGGGCCCTTTCCTGCAGGATTGCCTGAAGTTCATCCTTTGAGTAGCGGTTGAAGTGGATTGTGGAAAAAACACCAAGGGATTTCTTGTCCCTCTCGGTCATGTAGATGGACGGATCCTCCATGGATACAAGTAGGCAGGCAACGGGCGTTCCATAGACCTCATTGGCCCTGAGAAGGTTGTATATCCCGTCCTTGTCAAATTTGATGAGGTTTGTGGCTTCGTCAATAATTATGACAATGTTCTTTCCCCTCTCCTGGCTTATTCTCTTCATGGCCCTGAAGATGTCTGGAAATGAAAGGTTCTTCATGCCGGATATCCTGCCCATTCTCGAAAGGGCATCCACCAGGAGTGACCTGAGGCTGCTGAAGGATAGCGCATTCTCATAAACCATGGTGAATCTCTTCTCCTCGCGGCTGAGATACCGCATGGTGGAGGTCTTGCCCGTTCCCGAGTCACCGAATGCAACCAGGTTTGAAGAAATCCCGCCTTTCAGTGGTTCAAGCATGATTTTCCTTATATTGTCAATCTGCTTGTCCCTGAATTTCAACTTCTGGGGTATGTACGAAAAGTCCAGTGGGTCGGGATTCTTTACTATCAAGTTAAATGATAATGAAAAAGGGGGATTATATGTTATGCCCCACTGGAAGAGGGGAGTGCCGTAAATTCTTTCTTCTGGTCAAGCCCCCAGCCCTTGACCTTATCAATATCAACGCCTTTCTTCCGGGCAAGCCTCTCAACATACTTCATCATCATGTATCCTCCTCCGGATATGATGCTCCCGGTGCCAAGCCTTGCCAGGAGATTTCCACGGGAATCCCTGAAGCCGTCCCTGCTGGCCATTTTTGCTAGGTGCCTGTAACTGGCGTAATATACTGCGAGCTGGTCAGCTGTTAGCATCTCCGTGTTCAGGTTCCTTGACTTGATCCTTCCCAGCGGCACGTTCACAAGAGGCGTTACGGTAAACTCAAAAGGCCTTGAATTGGCGTAAGAGTTGCTAAGGTGGTTGATCATGGATATGGTGTCCCACTGGTCCTCCACGGTTTCGCCCTCCTGGCCAACCTGGATTGTAAATGCCGGCCTCCAGTAGTTTGTGGTCTCAACAAATACTCCCTGCCAGACTATGTCCTGCCAGCTCCCATCGGGCCCGATCTTTAACGGAAGCGTCTTGTTGGGCATATGCTTCCTCGCAAGCTCATCACTGCCCGTCTCCACGCCAGTCTGGATGCCTATCCAGTTTCTTGGGCCTGCGTTGAGTATTTTTGACAGCTTCTCCATCATTTCAGGGTACCCCGCAGGAATGGAAATTCTGCCATGGGTAGGGTTTGATGTCTGCACGCCGGGCACAGCCATTACGGTTGAGAAAAGTTCCGTCAGTGCTTCCTCGTTTGGAGCGAACATGCTGCCATGCTTATATCCGAAAGCCTCGTCCGAATGAAGCCATGCATTGGGGAGTCCTGCAGCAACGTTAACTTTCACTTCATTGACAATTCTTTCAACAGAGTCGTAACGAAGCGGCCTAAGTGTTACTTCACAGAAATCGCAGCCAACACCGCATCCACGCATCATCTCCACCATGCCTTTCATGGATGGGCCGACGATTTCCGGGATATCTTCCAGCCTTGGATAAGCCGATTTGGATATTCCACGGGCAACGAAAAGATCATCCTTCTTCACAACTTTCCTGAAACTGTCATCGTACGTCATGTATCCGCGGTGAAACAGTGTGCTGTCCAGGGCATCTTCACTGATCTGCTCAAACAGCATTTCGGCAATGTCATCTATTTCTCCCTGTACGATGTAATCGAAGTGGTATTTCTCAATTTCCTCCCTGAGAATTGTAAATTCCCACACTCCGGGACCGCCTACAACCAGTTTGGCCTTCTTGCCGGCCCTGACCCGGTTGATCCTCTCCATCAGTGAATCCCACTCTCTTCTTACCCATGCAGACATTTCACCTCCGAAGAGTGCGTAATATGACATTGTGGTGGGTCCAATGCCAAGGGGGTCCATTGTTGTAACGCCGATGACTTCAGTATCATCGGTGATGAAATTTGTGAGATAGTCCTCGTGAGCTACTACGACATCTTTCCTGCTGTACTTCCTCAACAGTGCTGCTTCCAGTTTTCTTAGCGAGTATGGTGCGTACACTGCCGCGCCGTTAGGATGCACTGGAGGTGCAGGTCCTTTCAGGAATTTGTACACCCTTTCAGGTACAGCTCTTCCCGGGGCGCATGGAAGAAAGTCGAGTAGCGGAAAATCCCTGTATTCGTAGCTTAGCGTAGAATCTGAAACTAATACAAACTTTGTCATAAGACATTTCCTCCTCAATCTATTAGATGATTTTTATT